>OJFK01000005.1_pt1 | contig 108493 bp, 74 predicted proteins | sample 1594101 | NCBI WGS metagenome assembly OJFK01 (sample SAMN05416723, study PRJEB24817) | seawater metagenome | isolation source: Sea water | place: Canada:Atlantic | collected 2013-07
TCTACACAGAGTAGATCGTCGGCAGCGTCAGATGTGTATAAGAGACAGGACCTCGTCATATGCGCCGGAGATTGCGGTTTCCACCCACTCCCCCTGGTCGTTGAAGGTGCGGCGTGTGAGCGGCACCCCGGCGGTGACGAGCTCTTGACCCGAGGGCGGACTGTTCGAGGAAACCGGGTTGATCGTGAGCGTCATCACCGCAGCGGTGCGGTTCATGACGCGGGCCGTGATCACCGAGCGACGGCGCCCAAAGGCTAACCCATCACTGTTGGAGAGGCTGATCTGGACGGGGGCATAGAAATTCCCCACTACCTCGGAGGAGAACCAATAGGCCTGATTGCGGTCCAACCGCTCGCTGGAGGTGGAGAACACCTGCAGCGGGTTGTTTGCGCCCAAGTCGCCACCGATATATTTAAAGATCTTGGCGTTCGATGCGATGGCCGCCGGAAAGGTGGCGAAGTAGCTCGCAAAAGCCGGGAAATTCCCCGTGGCCTTGCTGCTGGGAAAGCCAATAAAATTCGCCCCACTGCGCACCCAGGTGTTGCTCGGCGGCATCGGCTGGTTGGCGATATCGACCGAATAGGTGACGCTGCTGGCCCCAGAGCATCTCACGAGGTAGGCGGCTGGACCGGTCATGCCGGCCAATGAATTGGAAGCCCCGTCCCGGACCCACCTGCTCCACTCCGGAGTGCCGGCGGAAGGAAGGAGCGGCGAGGTGGTAAATTGCACCTGCGTAGGATTCGGGTTCCAGCGCCAGACTTCCAGCACCTCGAGGTTGCCGTCGAAAAGCTTGTCCAGGGTAGCGTAACTCGCATCTCCGTGCAGGTAGATCGAGTTCCACCCGCCTTTGAGGGTGTAAGTCGTGCTCTGCCACTGCGCCTGGGCGGTGGGGGCGGCGAATATAAGTGAAACGAGAGTGAGGAGAAGGGATTTCATCGGACGGAAAGGCGGTAGATTTCTACAGTGCTCGAACGAGGCGCGGTGAAGGCGGAGACGATGCCTACCTCGGTGGCCTGATAGCCATTGGCGCCCTCACCGGGAGCACCCACCGCAAACGGCACACGCGTCCAAGTCTTCAGGTCGAGCGAGCTCTCGATGGTGTAAACCTTGCCGGTGATCCCGTAAAACTCGAAACGCACGCTCTCCGGCTGCTTCTCCCTAACGGTCAGGCCGAAGGTCTCGGTGGCATCCCCGGCGAAGGTCCCCGCGATGTATTCCAACAGATTGCTCTGGCCGTCCTTGTCGAAGTCGCCATTGGAATCAATGAGACTCAGATCCCACTCGCCGTTCTCATCCGGAAAGAGCCCCGCCTGAGAAAGCTGCCATTCCTCCCAGACATCCGGCAGGCCGTCCTTGTCCTTGTCCTGACCGAGGGTGAGATCCAATTTCACCCGCTCGCCACCCTTCCCTGTGGTCAGGGTCCCGGCAACCTCAATGGGGTAGAATAACGCGCCGTTCATCGAGACCACCAGGCTGAAGATCCCGCCGGCGGCCACTGCCTTCTCGGTGTAAAACTTGGTGCCGCTTCGATTCTGGTCAAGCCGCATGTTGAGCTCGTAATTCCGGTCGATCTGGCTGGAGGTTATGGGCGTCCGCCCCACCTCGACCCCGCCCTTGAGCAGGATCACCTGCGCGCCCTCGGCGGTGACCGTCTGCCCCACCTGGTCACGCACCACGCCGTAGAGCGTGTAATACGGTGCTGGAGGAAAGGCCTGAACCACTGAAAAGAACAGGGCTGGGAAAATTACGCAAAACTTTATCATATTCCCGAAGGGATCATTAAGCTACTTTTGTTTCCAGTGATAAAAAGAAAAAAACATAACTACCATTGCGCCCGCATTGAACCAGATAGAATAAAGTGGCACCACGGCTCGTCGCCCTCAGCTATTCTTTGCGTTAAAACCTTCGCGTCTTTGCGTCTTTGCGGTTCAATCCTCTTCTCATGAAGTTCTTCTTCGCCCCCATCCTTTTAGGTTCTTTCCTCCTCTCGAATTTAGGGTTTTCCGCCCAGCGGCCAAACATCGTCCTCATCATGGCCGATGACGTCTCCTGGGAATGCTTTTCCTGCTACGGCGCCGAAGACTACAAAACACCCCATCTCGACGCCCTCGCCGCCAAAGGCATCCGCTTCAACCACTGCTACTCTACCCCCATCTGCACCACCTCCCGCGTCAAAATTATGACCGGAAAGTACAATTTCCGAAACTACACCCACTTCGGTTACCTCCAACCCGAGGAAAAAACCTTCGCCCAACTCCTAAAGTCAGCTGGCTATAAGACAGCGATCGCCGGCAAGTGGCAACTCAGCGGCCTTTACCACGGCGCCCCAGGCAACCAAGACGCCTCCCGCCCTGTCAAAGCCGGCTTCGATGAATACTGCCTCTGGCAAGTCACCACCCAGAAGAGCAGCAAAAATGGCGGCGAACGATTTTGGTCCCCTCCCCTCGAGCAAAACGGCAAGTTCCTAACCAAGGAAGACAACCACCTTAAGTATGGCCCCGATCTCATGTCCGACTTTCTCTGCAACTTCATCAAGCGCAATAAAGACGACCCCTTCTTCGTCTACTACCCCACCGTCCTCGTCCACGATCCCTTCGTGCCCACCCCCGACACCATCGGAGACCGTCCCCGCACGCACGGCTCCAATAAGCAACCCAAGGACAAAGCCGCCAAGAAAGCCAACTTCGTCGCCATGGTGCAATACCTCGACAAACTCGTCGGCAAGATCGTCAAGCAAGTCGATGACATCGGTCAACTCGACAACACCATCATCATGTTCACTGCCGACAACGGTAGCCACCGCACCCTCACTTCCCGCTGGAACGGCCAGGACATCAAAGGCGGAAAAGGCAGCACCACTGACATGGGCACCCACGTCCCTTTCATCGCCTCCTGGGCGGGCAAAAGCCCCCAAGGACTCGTCTCCGATGACCTCATCGACTTCACCGACTTCTACCCCACCCTCGCCCAAGCTGCCGGCATCAAGTTAGGCAAATACGACCCCATCGATGGCGTCAGCTTTCTCCCTCAACTCCAGGGCAAAAAAGGCGCCCCTCGCGACTGGGTCTTCTGCCACTACCAACCTTACTGGGGAAATTTTAAGGGCACCCAATTTGCCCGCACCCAAACCCACAAACTCTACCCCGACGGCCGCCTCTACGACATTCCCAACGACCTCAAAGAAGAGACCAATCTCGCGCCTACTCAATCCAACAAAACACTCACCAAGGTCCTCAAGTCCGCTCCTCCAGCCACCACCAAAGGGACCAACAAAGCCAAAGAGCGGCCCGTCTACCCCGATTGGAAACTCCTTTCAAAGTAGCGTCAAGAAAGGAGCCGGGACGTCTCGCCCTGATCAAATCAAGCCCTCTCAGTGCCACTGAAGCTCCTCGCGGCCTGGTCGACTGGATCGCTTCCATTGATCCTTTTGAACTCTCTAAGTGCAGATTTTGACGCGCTTTTTCTAGCCTTCGCCTTGTATCCAATTCTCTTCCTCTTCTTTACTCTCAGTTGGAAGATCGGAATAATCTTGTCGGTCCCTATTCTAGGCTACCTCATCTTTATTTCATAAATCCCATGAAATTCCTCTCCATCTCCCTCACCGTGAAGGATGGCTTCGCCGCCACCTTCATCAATCCATAGGGTTACCGCTGGAGCCTCAGCTAAAAAACCGAAGAAATCTCCCACGACGAACTCACCAGGCGCGCGATGGCCCTCTTTTCAAAAGCAAATTCTTAGTCGCACCAAAATCCCAAAATTAAACTTATCTTCCTTGTCCACCGTAGAACGAAGAAGGAAACCAAGTTTGTCTAATGGCTATCTCCACTACGTTAGGTTCGTGCCTTCCGTATTTCTTCCTATAGGCTATCTTCGCAAGCTCTGGTTCGTTGTGATAAACAACTACCCAACCAAGTTTCGTATTTTTAGCGTCTTCCGCGGTTTAAAAATTTCTACCTCTTTCCATGCCTAATCTTAACTCTGTCGCTCGCACGCTCAATCTCGCAAACTACGAGCGCCACATCTTCCTCTGCGCCACCCCTACCGAAGCGAAATGTTGTAATCCTGTCGATGGCATGGCCTCCTGGCAATTTCTCAAAAGCCGCCTCAAGGAACTTGGACTCTGCGCCGCAGAATCGATGATTCATCGTAGCAAAGCCGACTGCCTCCGCATCTGCATCCAGGGCCCTATCGTGGTCGTCTACCCCGAAGCGGTATGGTACCATTCCGCCACCCCGGAAAACCTCGAGCGCATTATTCAAGACCACCTCATCGGAGGAAAAGTCGTCAAAGATCTCCAAATCAAGGCCAAATAAAACCCGGAGCCGCATCGGCTCTAGTTATTATAAACGGGCTCCTAATTTGTAGCGCCGCGCTCCCACTTCACTCCAAATCCTCCGCAAAGAGCACATCCTCGAAGATCTCAATCTTCCCCTTTGCTCTATTTCGCATGTAGCGGCGGAAGACCACGAGGTGCGCTTCTTTACGAGATTGGCGAATCGCATCAGTGACGGACTCGGCGACTTCTTCAAAGTCGGGCACTTCACCTTCTTCGACCGCCGTCACTTCGATGAGATGCCACCCGAACTTACTTTGAACCACTTGCGGTTTGTTCAGGGGAAGCGAAAATACCGCAAGCGAGAAATCCTGAGGCAGCTTGTCGGCAGTGACCCAGCCGAGATCGACCAGCTTGGAAGCGCTCTCGACACTTCCTGCAACGGCGGAAAAATCTTCATTTTTATCAACCACCCGGGCACGGGCCGCTTCGACAAGTTCACGGGCTGCATCGACTTCACTCGTGAGAGTGCTTACAAAAATTTGGCGCACCATGCGCTGCACGGGAGACCTCATCTCTTTCCTATTTTTTTCGTACCACTCACGGGCCTCTTCCTCGGTCACTTCATCTGGCAGGAAGCTATTGAGATACTTCTCACGCTGAAGTCGGGCATTGATCCGCATCCGGGCTTCCTCTTCTTCTCGCCATTTTTGATCAGCAAGGAGAGCATCGAAGACTTCAGCGGTGCCGTAACGTTTCTCAAAGAGGGCAAAGACCTCTTGCTGGGTGCCCTCGGGAATGGCAAAATTTTCGGCCGGAGAAATCTTGATCTGTATCTTAATGAGAAGTTCATCGATCAACTCATGCACCATCCCTTCGCGGAGCAAGTGCCGCTCCGCGACAGTCGTATCCGCAAAAGTGCGGCCCCTCTCCCAAAGGTATTGCCGCGCCCGTTCATCGACTTGGGCTCGGTAGATTGGCTGAAAATAGACACGCGCCGCGATCCCCTGCGCCTTGGCCTCCGCGATCATTTCCTCGGAGTCCATCCGGGGCCTGGTAATCGTGCGACTCAGAGGACCCCTAAAAACCCAGAGATCGAGACAAAGGTAGCACGTCACCACGGCATAAGCCGCAAGTTGAATCGCCATTTTCTTTGGACCGCCCACGGCGTTACCATGACCAAAAGCCCTCCCCCACTGCAAGCCCCTACCGCGATTCCCATTATAAACCGGAAGGACATTGTAGTTCTCAAGTAGTTGCCCCCTCTCCAAGGTCGTTCTCGCCATGAATCTTATGAGTGAGGCCCTGACCTACCCTCTCCGCGGGAGCGGAAAATACATGCTCCTCTGGGGCGCCGTCCTTTCTGTCATCGCCTCCATTGCGGGTTTTGCCCCTCTCTTTGGCTTCTTTGCCGCTCTCTTCATCTCGGGTTACTTCTGCGCCACTTATTTCACAATCGTCGAAACAACCGCCGTGGGGCAATCCGAAGCCCCACAATTCCCCGACGTTTCCAACATTCTCGACGATCTTCTCTGGCCCCTCTTCAAAGTCGTGATTGTCTTCATCCTCTGCTACCTCCCGCACCTCGCCTACCTCCTCACTACCGGAAATAATGACGCCCTCGCAACCTTCCTTCTCGTGCTGGGCTTGATCTACTTTCCCATGGCGATCCTCGCCGTCATCGTCCTGGGTTATCTCGGCGCGATGAATCCCATGATCGTCATCCCCAGCATCTTCAGGGCAGGCGGGTCTTACCTACTTGCCGTAATCTTCTTGGGACTAATTTACTTCCTTCAAGCCACAGTTGCGGAAGCTCTTGGAGGTTACTTCATCATCGGAGGCCTCGTGATGGGGCTCTTCGGCATGTATGTCATGATGGCGAGCGCTCGGACGCTCGGGAAAGTCTATCAAGACCGAAACGAGGCGCTGGGCTGGCTCTGACGGCTACATTCAGCGGACAATCACCTTGGTCCCCGGCCGCGTGAGGCTTGAGAACCGTGCCGCGTCCCAATTTGCCAGACGGTAGCAGCCTGCGCTTCGAGCCCGGCCAATCGTGCGGGGGCTCGAGGTCCCGTGAATCCCGATCCCGGCCTTGGTTAAGCCCGACCAAAGCACACCCACCGGATTATTCGGCCCCGGGGGGATCTGGAGATATTCATTACTCCGCTTCCCTTTTTCTAAAAATGACTTGTCATAGCGCCACTCGGGGAGCTCGACACAATTTCGAATCTTCCAGTGCCCCCGGTGGATAAATTTTTCCTGCCCGGGGGTCGTGGGAAACATCGCGATCAGCTGGCCCACTGGTTCTTCCTCTTCGTCATCCGCTACTGCCACCGCCACACCAGGCGCAACTTTCACAGGAGCAGCGGGATCATAAATAAAAAGCTGCTTCATCCCGGTATCGATAATAACCGTTCGTAAACTCAATTTCTCATCCGCTTTGTGCGATCGGCCCGCAGCCAATTCCTCGATTCGAAAGGGTTCGATATTGGGAACCTTCAGCGTTGAACGAGGGCCAAGGTTGTGGGCCTTCTGCGTCCCATTGAGCTGAATAAGGAACGTCCCGGACGTATGGTAGCGCTCCGCCATGAACTCGAGATAGGAGCGATAGGACATCATCTTCTCCTTCGCTTGCTTCTCCCGCTTCGGCGACAACTTGGGATTGACATACTTGCCGGCAAAGCCAGGCACTGACGCCACCGCATAGAGGTTAGGCACTTCCTTTAGAGCGTCTTCAAGAATGGCCGCCCAATCTCCTGGCGACCGTCCCTGGGAACGATTGTAAGCATAAACGGCTCTCTCCGTGAAATTTCCGGGGTTTCCATCGAGGAATCCCGGCCCAAAAAGTTTCTGATCGAGAAAGATCTGCACCCGCAGACCTTCCTCGGGAGATTCAGGCTTTCCGTCTTCCGCCGAAAGAGACGCAGTAAAAAAAAGAGCGGAGAGGAGTAATTTCACGGCAAAATCTTAACATCTCTTAAACAAAAGACCATCGAGAATACGAGGTTTTACAGATCCATCGGATTGAAAAATCCAGCGCAAAAAGGCTTTTTATACACTCAAATCAGCCCGCCATTTTTTCAAATTCCCCCAAACACCGAAAAATAGCGGTCAAATCTGACCCAATCGCCTTGCTAATGAGCGAAATATGCCCAATTTCCCACTCCTTCTCGAATTGTGCGTTTTTAACAAATCAGTTTCGACTTGAAAAAAAATCATTTTGCCTAAAATTCGCGCACAAGTTCAGCGAGCACGACGCTTACATCGTGCATACATAAATATCTCTGGGTTATGATCGAAGTCAATTCACTCACCAAACGATTCGGCCATAAAGTCGCAGTCGACAATCTCTCGTTCTCAGTCAAGAAGGGCGAAGTCCTTGGCTTTCTCGGGCCCAACGGCGCGGGCAAGTCCACCACCATGCGCATGGTGACCGGATTTCTCCCTGTGACCGAGGGCAGCATCGAAATCGGCGGGGTCTCGATGATCGCCAAGCCGATGGCAGCCAAAAAGAAGATCGGCTACCTCCCCGAGTCCGCCCCCCTTTACAATGACATGACGGTCAAAGGCTTCCTCAAATTTTGCGCTTCAATGCGGGGACTCGGCGGCTCCAGCCGAAAGGATGCCGTTGAAAAAGCGATCGAAACCTGCTTCCTCCAAAGCGTCGCCCATCAATCCATCGAAACCCTCTCGAAAGGCTACCGCCACCGCACCTGCCTCGCCCAATCACTCCTACACGACCCCGAAGTCCTCGTGCTCGACGAGCCCACCGATGGTCTCGATCCCAACCAAAAACGCGAAGTGCGCAAGCTCATCCGTAATCTTGGTAAAGAAAAAGCGATCCTCTTTTCCACCCATATTCTGGAGGAAGTCCATGAAGTCTGCACTCGTGCGGTCATCGTCGATCAAGGAACCATTGTAGCCGACGGCACCCCCGAGGAACTCACAAAACAAGGAGGTGGATCGCTCTACGACCTTTTCCATAAGGTCACCACTTCTGAAATCACCGCCGCCTAACCATTTCCCCATCGAAACCAATGAATACGTGGACCATTTTTAAACGGGAGCTCTCGAGTTACTTCTCACAGCCCACCGCCTACGCCATTATCGTGATCTTCAGCCTCCTTTCCATCGGGCTGACCTTCACCTTCGGTCGCTTTTGGGATTACCAGGATGCCAGCCTCAACGGCTCTTTCTTCTGGTGGCACCCTCTCATCCTCATGATCCTCGCGCCTGCCGTCAGTATGCGCCTGTGGTCGGATGAGCATCGCTCCGGCACCATCGAACTTCTCGGCACCCTCCCGGTGACCATGCGCAGTGCCATTCTTGGTAAATTCTTCGCTGCCGCTCTTGTGTGGCTCCTCGCGCTCGTCCTGACCTTCCCGGTCGTCAACACCGTGAACTGGCTGGGAGCACCCGACAATTGGGCCATCTTCTCAGGCTACCTCGGCTCCTTTCTCGTCTGCTGCACCTTCCTCGCGATCACCTCACTCGTCTCTGCCTTCACGAGGGACCAAGTCGTCGCACTCATCGTTTCCGTGTCGCTTTGCTTCCTCCTGACTATCTGTGGCATCGATCCCGTCATCAACGAACTTCGACGTTCCTGGACCAAGGAAAGTGTCGATCTTCTCGCTTCCGTTGGCGTCTACTCTCACTTCCAGGAAGCGACTCGCGGATTGATCCGCTTCACCAGCCTCATCTATTTCCTCGGACTAATCACCGTCTGCCTGATCGGCACCAATCTTGTTCTCAAATCCCAACGTGCTTAATTTCCAACCCTCATTTTTTTAGACGATGAAAGCTCTGAAACCTGTCCTCCTGGGAGTCGCCGCTGTGGCCCTGCTCCTTGTCCTCCTCTCCTTCGCCATCGAAGCGCTTGAATCCGTCCGCTTATGGATCCTCCTTGTGGGCGCCGCTGTTCTTAGCTTCGTCCCAAATAGCAAGGTCGTCCGTGCTGCTTTTGGCACCGCGCTCTTCGCCGTTCTGATCCTGTCCCTCATTCAACTGATCGGCATGACGGGCACGGGACGCAAGAACATCGACCTCACCGAGGACAATCGCTACACCCTGACCGATGGCACCAAGGCTATCCTCAGCGAGCTCACCGAGCCCGTCGTGATTAACTATTACGTCACTCGTGACCTCCGCTCGACGCCTGCTGACATTAAGCGCTACATCCCACGGATCGACAACCTCCTTGAAGAATTTTCCGGTCTCTCAAACGAGGGAAATATTAGCATCAACTTCATCGATCCAAAGCCCAACACGGACGAAGAAGATGCCGCCGCCCTGGACCAAATCCAGCAAGTGCCCGTCTCCCAAAACGAGAACCTCTTCTTCGGAGCCTCCATTTCCAGCTGGGACAAAAAAACGGTCATCCCCTACTTCAATCCCCAGAACGAAACGCAGCTTGAATTTGACCTCATCAGCGCCATCGCGGAAGTCTCGGCCTCGAACAAGCCCACCGTCGGACTCATCTCGGCTCTCGACCTTTCGACGAGTGGCCGCACCCGCCAAGGCTGGATCTTCACCCGGTATCTCAAGCGCGCCTACAACGTCGCCGATCTTGGCATGGGCGTTACCGACACCCTTCCCGATGTCTATGAGGACAACGAATGGGGCGTCGCTCCTGAGCATCTCGATCCGGAAAAAATTCCCGTCGTTCTCGTCATCCACCCTGCCGGAATCACCCCGGAAGCGGAATACCACCTCGACCAATATCTCCTTCGTGGTGGCACCGTCGTCGCCTGCGTTGATTCCTTCTCATTTGCCGCTCAGCAATCAAGTCCCCAACCGCAAATCCCCGGAATGCCTCCCCAACCAGGTGGAGTTCCCACCTCCTCGAACCTCCCCACCCTCTTCAAAAAATGGGGCATCAAGTTCAGCGAAACGGAAGTCCTCGCCGATGGGACCTTTGGCGTTCAGGGCAATCCAGCGATGATCAAGCTCAACCGCGATGCCATGCCGGTTGAAGACGAGATCGCCCTCGCCTCCATCGATGATATTCTCCTCGGTTATTCCGGTGCTTTCACCGAGATCAACGCTCCCGGCCTCGAGCTTTCTCGCCTCATTCGCAGCTCGCGACAGTCCGACCTGGTCTCAGCTGAAAAGGCCGCCAATCCACAGGAAACTGCCAACCTTAAATTCACCCTACGTTCCAAGGACCGTCAATATGACGTCATGATCTCCTTGAGTGGTAAATTTGAGACCGCCTTCCCGGAAGGAAACCCTGCTAACGAACCCGCCCCTGAGAAGGAAGGCGAGGACAGTGAAGAGAAAGCCCCGGAATTACCGGCTGATTCCTCCTTGAAAACAGGCGAAGCAAAAGGGAACATCTACCTCTTTGCCGATTCAGATTTCCTCTACGATGGAGCCGCTTACCGCCTCATCCCCACCGGAGGGGGGGGAGGAATTCCCCAGCAGGTCTCTGACAACGGTCCCCTCGTCTTTAATATCCTCGACCAAGCGACCAACTCGAAGCACCTCGTCGGCGCCCGGGCCCGCACCCCGAATTGGCGCCCCTTCACGGTCTTCCAGGAAATGACCTCCAAGTTCCAGGAAGAAGCCGGCGAGAAGATGGAGAAATTCCAGAAGGAGCAAGAAAAGGCCTCATCTGAAATCCAGAAGCTGCAAGCCCAACGAAAGGACAGTCGCTCACCCTTCCTCAACGAGGAACAACAAGAGGCTCTCAAAGGACTGCGCGAGCAGCAAGTCAATGCCGCAAAGGGCATCCGTGAACTCGAAAAAGACAACCAGTCCAAGATCGACGCAATCAAAGCCGGTATCTTCTGGAAATCCCTCCTCACCGTTCCCGCCATCGTCCTCGTCTTAGGGCTCGGCATCTTCATCTACCGCAGTGCCAAAACTCAGGCCCGCTAATCCAACTCAAAACGTCACCTTCTAACCACAGAATACCATGTCACGTCTTCAACTCCTCATCCTTTGGGTCCTCGCTCTCGTGGCCGGCCTCATCGTCTTCTCCTTTAAAGGGAAAAATCGCGAGTCGCTCAGCTCCGAGACCAATCTCAAGCAAGGCGATACCGTCGTTAGCACATCCGATCTCCGAAGCTACGGCGGCCTCAATTACGCCAACGACGAAAACGAAACCACCCTCATCAACAAGGCTGAATCCTGGCTCGTCGCGGAAAAAGATGACTACCCCGTCAATCTCGTGACCCTCGGCAGTGCCTTCGATACCGTTCGCGACCTCAAGATCGTCCAAGGACTCCCCGCCGAGCCCAAGCACTGGGATCGTTTCGGACTTAACCCCGATGCCGAAGACGCCGCCGACCGCCCCCGCCAGCTCAACCTCCTTGCAAAAGACGGCACCGTTTCCAAAACGATCTTCATCGGAAAAGAGCGTGAAAGCACCGGCGGCCAAAATACTTCAGGTGGACGCTTTGTGCGCTTCTCAGATGATGACTCTGGCGTCTACATCGTCCAACAAGCCTTTACCGGACTCAATGCCGATCCTGAAAGCTGGATCGACAAGAAATTGCCAAAGATCGAAGGCATCCTGAGCATCGCGACAAAGCCCAAGAACGAGCTCTTCGAACCGTGGACCGTCACTCGAAAAACGGCCATCGCAGAATTCGAACTCGAGGGCCTTAAAGATGGACATGAGACCAATCCCACCGCCGTCGCCCCTCTCAAGAATTTTCTCATCGCCAGCTCCTTCACCTCACTCCTCTCTGCTGAGGAAGTCGAGAAACGGGCCGAGCCCAAGGACGCTCGCGAGATCACCATCAAAACCGCTTCCGGAATTTCCTACCTCTTCACCATTGTCCCCGAGAAGAAAGATGCTCCGGTGGACGATAAGGAAGATGACAAAAAAGAGAAGACCGACGAGCGCAACTACATCATTAGCTTCAAGCTTCTTACCGGCCCCAGCGACCCGGCCAAGCCAGCCGATGATGCCAGCGAAGCCGATAAGGCCGGCTACCAAGCCCTCTTCGCCAACAAGCGCGTTTCCGAAGCGCGCTATCAAGAGCACAAAGTATACGAAGGGCGTCAGTTCCTCGTGAGCAACTTTGTCGTCAACGCTCTCCTCAAGAACCGCTATAAGATGCACAAATCCAAGGCAGCCCCAAAGCCCGCTGCCGTCTCCAATCCTGTGACGATCCCGGGTGCTACCATCCCGGGTGCTACAAGACCAAACAGCACTCCTCCGGGCCCTGGAATTCCCACCGGAAATCCTACTAAGGACAACGCAAACGTTCGTAAACGCATCGAAGCCGTCACACCTCCCATCGCCATTCCTCAAATGCCGAAAAAGGAGGCACCAAAGCCCGCGGACCTCCCCAAAGTTGAGATCGAAAAGGCCCTCAAGGACGCGCTCGAAAAGAAGGAGCCCGTAGAGGAGCCCGTAGGAGAATAATTCCCTCTTCTCAAATCCATCCAGGGTGCTCCGGCTTCCCTGGATTTTTTTATCTACGGGATCGATCATTTCGAAATCCAAAGGCGGACCCGGTAAATAGCAAAAAAACCTTCATCATCGCGTATGCCTCTTTGTAAAGCGGCCTCGCTTCAACACCACAGTTCTTCACAAAGGTTAAGTTCTCCCTAGAACATCCTCGAAGTTTCAACAAAAACGGCTACTTTAACTTCGCTCTACTCGATATAAGGCGTTGAACCGCCTCTTCCCCTTAATTTATGTCCGATCGCTTCAGCTCCCTTTTCGCCCCCCTCCTGGCTTCCATTTTGCTCACCAGCTTCAGCGCTCCTGCCGCCGATCTCAATCTCGTCGGAAGCGAAATGGTTCGCATGCTCCAAAATGGACATTACGGCAGACTCGCCTACGACGAAAAACTCGGCAGTCGCTTCCTCAACGAATACCTCGAAGGAGTCGACCCCCAAAAGGTCTACTTCACCCAAGAGGAAATCGATGACCTCAACGAAAAATACGGCACCAGTTTCCACGATCTCCTCACCGCTGGAGAAGCCCTCCCCATTGCCAACCAAGTATTCGACCTCTACCGCTCCCGCGTTAAGGAACAGGTCGCTAGCTTCCAGCAAATCCTGAAGACAGAAAAGTTCACCTTCGATACCGACCGCTCCGTCACCACCGACCGCGATGACCTTCCTTGGCCCAAAGATCTCGTTGAGATGAAGGCTCTCTGGCGTCTCGATCTCGAAGACGTCCTTCTCAGCGAAATCATCCGTCGCGAACAACTCGACCACCTTGCCAAGGCGCAGGAAAAAGAAAGCCCGTTCGTCAACGATCCCACTCCCTCTAAAAAGATCTCCCTCCGCTACGAGCGCTTTCTCAAGGCCGTCAACGAATCCTCCCCGGAAGACGTCGCCAACTACCTTTTCTCCGCCGTTGCCCGCTCCCACGACCCCCACTGCGAATACCAAAGCCCGCGCGAGCACGAGCAATTCCGCATCGGCGTCAGCAACCAACTCGTCGGCATTGGCGCATCTCTTACTGCTGAAGATGACGGTGCCACCAAAATCCGTGGCATCGTCAATGGCGGCCCCGCAGACAGCCAAGGCGACCTTCTCCTCGGTGACCGTATCATCGCCGTCGACTCGCTCAACGATGGCAACTTCCGCAGCGTCATGTTCCTCCCCATCGGCAAGGTCGTCGAGATGATCCTCGGTGAAGAAGGAACCGAAGTTGGACTCAAAATCAGCGAAGGCAGCGTCCCCGACGCCCCCGGTCACCTCGTCGTCATCACGCGTGGAAAAGTCACCATCAAGGACGAACTCGTCACCGCCAAGCTCCTTCAATATCAAGACGGCAAAAAGCTCGGCATCATCGACATCCCCTCCTTCTACTTCCCCTACGGGCAAGGCAAGAGCAGCGTCTCAGTAGATCTTGAGCGCATCCTAAATCGCCTTAAGAAAGAAAACGTCGACGGCATCGTCCTCGATCTCAGGAACAACGGCGGCGGCTCTCTCGATGAAGTCGCCCGCCTCACCGGCTTCTTCGTCCCCCGTGGCCCCGTCGTTCAGGCCAAGAGCACCAGCGGATACATCGAGTCCCTCAAGTCCTCCGCCCGCCGGCCTATTTACACCGGTCCCCTCATCATGCTCACTAATAAGAGCAGCGCCTCCGCCACCGAAATTCTCGCCGCAGCCCTCCAGGACTACAACCGCGCCGTTATCGTCGGTGAATCCTCCACCTACGGAAAAGGCACCATCCAGCGGAACTTCGATATCTCTGAGCAAATGCCCATCATCTCGGACCGCCAGCACGCCGGCTACATCAAGTTCACCACCGGAAAATACTACCGAGTCACCGGTGGCTCCGTCCAGCAACGCGGCGTCATCCCCGATGTTCTCCTTCCCGGCACCAGTGATGCCAGTGAATACGGCGAAGCCTTCGCTGAGTATGCGCTTCCTTACGACATGATCCGAAAGGCTGCTGGTCTTGAGCCGCTTAACCGCCGTAACCTCTTCCTCCCCCTCCTCATTGAGAAAAGCAAAACCCGCATCAACGCGGACGAGGACTTCAGCTACCTCCAGGAGGACATTGCCCGTCTCAAAAAGAAATATGAGAAAGCCACCGAAAGCCTCAACATCGGGAAACGACGTTCCGAATTGACCGAGGGCGAAGAGCGCCGCAACAGCCGCAATTCCGAACGTCGTGCTCGCTTCGAAAAGATGGCAGAAGCCGACCAAAAGAACCTCAAATCCTTCCGCCTGACTCTCGATGACGTCGATGAAGAAAGCCTCCCTCTCGTCGATCTGGAAAACGACGACCAAGCTTACATGCGCAGCGAGAGGAGTAAAATCGCCGATCTCGACGACACCCCGGAATGGCCCAGCGGCATCGACCCCATCGAACGAGAAGGCCTCAGCGTCCTACGCGATCTCGTTATCATCACCAAGGCCAACCGCGTCGCCGGCACCCTTGCGACAGACTAACACCGAGTAGTGCTTCAAAAGAAAGGAATGCCGGAGTGATTTCTTGAAAAGGCAAGGCGGGAAGAAGGCGTGGTGCGGGTGAAATGCCCACAACGGATCAACGCTGCCATCTCGAGAAAGCGCCCGGCTCTTGATTCCAACGCGCAGCCCTATTTCCTAACTATTTAAAAACATCATTCCTCTCTTTTAAAATGCGGAATATTATAAGGAATAGCGAATGAAAACCTCTTGAAGGGAACCCGCTAGTGCTTCGAATTCCTTAAAACGATGGTAGCACTAATAGCTGAAGTCCACCTTCTGCCACCAACGGGCCTTATAGAATTTCGAACTCTTATTTCGGTGACCAATCTCTGGCGACTTCGGCTTTACTCGAATCACCGAATCGCTCTGCCAACTCGCGCCTCCTTCTAACTCCTTCGGATCAGTCACCCAAATCGTGCCATCTCGATGTTCGCTCGCGCTCTTGATCTCTTTTAGATCGGAAACCAATTCGAACTTCTCCGTCGAGATTTCGAAGAGAAAGAGAGCTTCGTTATTGCTCACAAGAAGCTTCGCCTCTTTACGCAGCGGAAATAAATCATGCCCGGTCGGACTCTGAGGCAAGGGAAACTTCTTCTCGATCGTTAGCTTCCCCTCGGCAAACTTGATCCGATAAAGAAAATCGCCCACCGCCCAAAGGCACTGACGTTCCTTATCCCAAGTCAACCCATGCGCATAGGGCAATTTCAGATCCGTAAAATCATCGGCAGATCGATGCAGCCGCAGCATCCCATGATTGCTATTGGCAGAAACAATCAATCCCCCCGGCAAGAGCTCCGCCGAATGGCAGCTGCTGTAAGAAGGAAAATCCTTCACCACTTTCCGATCGCTGAAACGCACCAACTGAACTCGCCCATGATACGAGGCAAGAACGTAAATCACCCCGCCCATCTCGACGCGCTTGGCATCCGTCGGCATGTATTTTAGCGACTTTTCATCTTCCGCCGGATGGCTCCACAGATTGGGCTTCCGATCACCCTCAGCAAAGGGATCAATGAGCCGAATGCGATAATCTGACTGATCGGCACAAAGCAATGCCATTGCCTCAGGAGGAACCTGAGCCTTCAACTTTTCCTCCTTGAGATCATCCGCAAAAGTAGGAATGACAAAGCCCACGACAAACACGTAAACGAGGGACCACACTCTCATTCTCAAAAAACTCCACGATCCATTCATCTTATTTCGATTGTTCTCTTGGCGCCGAGTCGAGTTTAGGTTCTTTGTCATGCATGAGATAATCTAATGAGAATTTGCTTTGGGGTCGTGTTAGGAATTCATCCACTACCGGTGAATAGGTCTGAACTTCAATAATGTCTCTGTCAGGGCGGAAAGTCATGATCCGTAAGTAACCACTTCCCGCCTTAATCTCGGCCTTATCGAAATACCAATAATCTGCCTGAACCTGGTGCACAATATTCCCATTCTTGCCTTTACTGGTCAGCAGGTTCTCCATGGCATGTCCTGAAAGGACCAGGAAGATGTTCTTGTGGCGGCTGATAAATTTCTCCCAAATTAATTGTCCCGAGTTCCCTTTTACCAAATACTGATCAACCTCTGACCGTTGCCCCTTTTTTCTCGTGAGATAACCATGTGTGACGACGATCGTCCGGTAATCAGGATGCTCTGCAACAATCCTATTTGCCCATGCTAGGGTTTCATCGCGAGGCTTGAATTCAAGAGTGAGGATCAGAAACTTCATCCCTTGTTCCCTTAGAAAGAGGAAGTAGTTCTCAATTTTCCCTTCTTCTCGAAAATGTAGTTTTTTATCTTTTCCGAAATGCGGGTCATACAGAGGGTTATTTGTGAAACGCGAAGGGGGGAAATAGGAACTGAAATGACTCTTGCGCGATTGGCTCGTCTTCCGACGTTTTGTCGAATATCCCATGTCATGATTTCCTGAGCACAATACGTAGGGAACATGGTTATCAATTGTCTTGAACGCCGTATCCGCTATCTCCCATTCTTCTTCGTGGTCGGTCTGCGTAATGTCTCCCACATGTACCGTCATAACGATATTCATCTCCCGCTTATTTTTCTTGATCCACTCGGTCTGCCTTAAAAAACAGGAGCGCTGATCACCAATGTCCGGCCAGTGTTTCTGCGTCTCTTTGTGCCTGATATCGGCGTAACCTTGAGTGTCGGGTAAAACGATCAGGGTAAAAGAATCAGAATCTTGCTCGGATTCCTTATTCAGAGGAGTTCCCTGTTTTTCCACCTCATCAGCTTGAGCTTGGATTTCGTTGCCCTGGCCGAAGACGGAAGCGCTCAGGCAAACAACGGTAATCACCGGGAGAATAAAAATTGCTATGATTAAACACCTCAACATATCTCTCTTTAAAATGCTAACTCTTAAGCTGTCCCAGCTGCTAAATTGATCAGCACGCCCCGGGCCCAACCGATGGCCATTGGTGGGCACCCTCGCCCAGATTGATACAAACAAGAATGGCACAAGAGCCTCCATTTCCTTGCTACGTCGATAGGGAGGCAACCCAGCGCGGCAATTACAAGAGCGCCGGAGCGGGTAAGAATTGCCAAACGGGTGACGAGCCACGCTCTCCGGTATTCATTCACAACGCACGCGGCACGATTCACGTGACGTGGTGTTCGCCTCTGAAACAGCAATACTCGGGTATCCTTTCTCGTTTATTGCTTATTTTTATGGTGCTAACCCTGCCATGATTCCGTCGCGATCATTCATTGCACTGTCTGGGCTTAGCTGAAGAGCTTGAGCACGGGCTTCGCTTTCACGAGTTCGCGAGGCTGGTTGAGATGGTTCATGACCATGGTCTCGGGATCGATACCAAAGGCGTGGTAAATCGTGGCGAGGAGCTCGCCGGGATGAACGGGATCTTCTACCGGAGCGGAACCGGTCTTGTCGGATTTCCCGTGCACGTAGCCTTGCTTAATTCCTGCACCCGCAACGACGCTGGTGTAGCAGTAAGGCCAATGGTCGCGGCCATCGGCGCTATTTCCGTTGCCCGATGTGCTCACTCCTTTTTGTGGACTGCGCCCAAATTCGCCCACTGCAACAACGAGGGTCTCGTCGAGGAGGCCGCGGTCATCAAGATCCGAAATGAGGGTGGAGAGTCCCTTGTCGAGCATGGGACCGCCCTGGTTCTTGATCCGTTTAGTGAGATCCTTGTGCGTATCCCACGAGTGGTTGTCGGAGTTGGCGACTTTCGGCCAGATGACTTCGACCACGCGGGTGCCAGCTTCCACCAAGCGGCGCGCGAGAAGGCAGCTGTCACCGAAGGTGTTCTTGCCGTAGGCTTCGCGGGTTTTGTCACTTTCCTGTTCAAGGGCAAAAGCTTCGCGCGCCCGACCACTGATGATGAGATTGAGGGCTCGCTCGTAATTTTCATCGAGCGAGTATTCTTCGACCGCTTTGTCGATGACGGGCATCTGGGAATTGATTGCGCTGCGCAGGGTGGCGCGCCGTTTGAGCCGCAGCGAAAAGACGTCGGGACGCAACTGGAGGTCGTCGATTTTGATGCGGGCCATTTTCGCCATGTCCATGTCATCGCCTCCCGGATAGAGGGTGTAGGGATCGTAGGATTTTCCGAGGAAACCGGCGCTACCACCTTTGCCGACGACATTGCTCTCCTGAAGCGGGCGAGGGAGCATCACGAAGGGAAGCATGGGCTCCTCCATCGGGCGCATCTTAACGAGATTGGAGCCGAAATTTGGAAAATCCTTTGGGCTGGGTGGCTCGAGTTGACCGGATGGACTTACCTTGTCCGTGGTGTAGCCGGTCATCATTTGATAGATCGCGGCAGTGTGATTGAAAAGGCCGTTGGGCGTGTAGCTCATCGACCGGATCATCGTAAATTTATCGTTAATCTTGGCGAGATTTGGAAGAACTTCGGTAAAGTTGATCCCTGGAATTTTGGTCGGGATGGATTTGAAGGAACTCCGGACATTGTCGGGGACATTTTCCTTCGGGTCCCAGAGATCAAGATGGCTGGGGCCGCCCTGAAGGTAGACCAAGATGATGCTCTTCGCTTTTCCCCAGCCAGGAGCGCCGGATTCCTTTTTCTCTTCGGCGAGGGCTTTCGCTTGAAACATCGTGCCCAAGGACATGCCCAGCATGCCAGCCCCTCCCACTCTTAATACGTCACGGCGACTGGGGCCGGCGGTGGGGTCACAAACGTCTTTTCCTGCTTGTCCTGGAATTCTAAACATGGCTTTGGTTTTGGTGGGTTGGAGATTAGCGGTTGAAGAGGAAGGCGGGGGTGTTGATCAAGGCCCAAGTGAGGTCCTGGGCACCGGTGAGTCGGCGTTGGGTGAGTTGCTGCGCACTGAGGTCGAAGTCCTGTTTGAGTTGATCATGCCTTGGGTCGGCGCGGGGAGATTTTTCAAGTGCCGCAAGTTGGTCGCGGAGTTCCTGTAGTTTTGCATCACCGGGGAGAGGCTTCTTCGCTTGGGCGAGGCTTTGATCCAAGGTCTTGAGTGAGGCGTCATTTTCGCGGAAATACTTCGTAATTTCTCCCTCTTGCTTCTCGGTCCGTTTCTCTTTGGCGAGGGCGAGAACCTTGTTGATGTTCTCCGGAATTCCGAAGGGCAGTGGGCCTTGCTTCGTGGTGACCGAGAGGCGGAATTTCCCAAGGGTGTGAACGGTGTCGAAGGGCTGCTTGAGAGTGAAGCGAAGGATACTCCCTTCTCCGTGGTCGAAAGGTTCTCCGATACCAAAGATGGCGGTTTGGTTTTTGCCGACCTCTGGAGAAATTGCCCAGCCTGCATTTGGTCCACCGGGTTTTCCGTCGATGGCCTTCACGACTTCGTAATTCTGCTGGCTAAAGCTGGCCTTAGCGGAGCTAAATTTGACCCGTTTGAAGTTCGTTGGATCCTGCGCCGGAGCAATCTCCAATTCGATCTCGCCAAGGACGAAGTTCCCTTCCTGACGTCCAGGTCCCTTTCCGGGAAGACGATCATCAGCAAGCATTTCGAGCCGGACGGCGGTGATGCCACTCAAACCCGTCGAGGCGGAGAGGGTGTAGTCGGTCTTGCCATTGTTACCGGTAGCGATCACGGATTGGTCGGCTTCGACGGTCAGGATCGCTCCGTTGGTCGATTTAAGGTCGGTCGCTTGAAGAGGAGTCCAAAGTGTCTTGCCCGCGGTCATGTCCTTTTCCCATGCCAAGATTTTGGCGGGAAGGGCGTCGTCGTAGGCCTTTTTTGCGCTTTCGAATTTGGCGAGCTGATCCTTGCGCTTTTTTTCCTCGGCATCAATGCGGGGTTTGATCGCTTGTTCATGTGCCGTGGTCGCTGACTTGGCGGTGGCGAGTTTGGATTGGCGCTTTTGCTCGGCGGTGGCGAGAGCGGGAGAACGGTTTTTGAGATGTGCGGCCAAGGCCTTTGTGAGAATAGTGTGGTCTTGATCGATTCCGGTGGTGAATGCTTCGAGGGTGACCTTGATTTCGGCTTCCGAGGGTGGTCGGTTAAGGATGCGGTAGAATAGTCCCGCAATGAGCTCGCGGTCGTCTTTTGATTCCTTAGCCAGTTTTGAAATCGCATTATTGGGATCGATAATGGCATCACCCACCGTGGGTCCACTCAAGAGGGCCATGATTGGGCCCAGTTGCATGTCGCTGTTTCGTTCGCATTCGCACGAGCTTTCCCGCACCGGGCGACCGAAATTGGCGAGGAAGCTATCGGGGAGTTTGACGCCAACATCTGGAAGGGAAGCCGCGCGGGTGCCTTTGGGGACTCCGGGGAATCGGCTGCTGGCTCCAGTGACGGAATGAATGGTGTCGTAGAGAACTTCGGCAGGAAGGCGGCGGGCCTTGCCGTGGGAGAAATTGATGGTGTCGTCCTCGTTCCACTTGTTGGTCTTGATAGAGAGCTGGTAGGTGCGTGATTTGCAAATGACGCGCATGAGTTCCCGGACGTTGAACCCGCCTTCGATGAAATGTTTGGTAAGCCAGTTGAGAAGCTCGGGGTTGGAGGGCGGGTTGCCCGCGCGGATGTCATCGAGTGGTTCGATGATGCCGGTACCCATCATGTATCCCCAGACGCGGTTGGCGTAGCTGGAGGCAAAGTAGCGATTGTCGGGCGAGGTGATCCACTCCGCCAATCTGTCGCGACGGCTCGCGTCCGTCTTTGCGGTGTGGTCGACTTCGTAAGGGAAGGCCGGGGGAGTCACTTCGCCGGTGCGTTCGTGCTTCACCTCGCCTTCGTTTTTCCTGAAGACAATTTCGTAGAGTGGCTTGGCCCCTTCGACAGCGGTGCCGCCGATCTTGCCCGTCCCACTTGCGGGATCCGCCTTCAGTCCCACTTGGGCGAAGTGCGCGGCCATTTCGTAGTAGTTGTCCTGGGTCCAACGCTCAAAGGGATGGTCGTGGCATTTGTTGCAATTGAAGCGCGTCGCAAGGAAAAGGTGGGTCGTGTTTTCCATCGTGTCCTCGGGGGTCCGAAGGATTTTGAAATAGGACGCGGGAGGATTGTCTTTGTTGGAACCGGTTGCTGTGATGACCTTGCGGGCAAATTCGTCGTAAGGGGTGTTGTCGGCGACCTCCTTGCGAATCCACTCCCGGAAGAGCTTGGCGCCTTGAGGAGCGAGGAACTTTCGATTCACCTGCAGCATATCGGCCCACTTGTTGGTCCAGAATTCGATGAACTCGGGGTTACCCACCAAGGAATCGGTCAACGCATCGCGCTTCACTTGGGAGTGACGGGTGTCGGCGAGAAATGACGTCACTTGCTCGACGGAGGGAGGGAGGCCCGTGAGGTCGAGATAGATGCGGCGAACGAAGTCGAGGTCGGTGCAGATTTCCGACGACGAGGTTTTCATGCGTTTCCACTTTTCGGCCACCAGGTGATCGATCGCGTTAAACTTGGGCGGGTCAACCCACACGAAACCATCGCGGTTGCCCATTGCGGTGACGGTGGTGGCGGCGTAAGCGCCTTCGTAGCGAACCAGGATGGGGGCTTCGCCACGGCGGATCACTTTAACGAGGGCGGGATAGCCTTTCACCATTTCCGCAACCTCACCATTACCACTGGTGAGAACCGCTTCGGAGGTGACGTCGCGCGTTTCGCCCCCGGGGTAGGTCGCAATCACTCGCATCTGCTGCATCGATCCGATATTTTGCACGACAGGATTGAGAGGGAAAACGTCGATTTTGATCGCCTTGATTTGCTTCTTCTCAAGCTTGGCACCGTTGGTGATCCAGGCGCGTAAGATTTCGTAGTAATCATCACCCGGCTTGGTCAATTGACCGCCTTCGTGAGCCACTCCGGAAGTGGCCTTGAGAAGCATGAGACTGTAATCCGGTGAGGCCAGGTTGGTGCGACGTGAGGCAATGTCATCAGTGAAAGCGCGGATATCGTAAATCGGGTCGTAGCCTCGAAGAGAAAGCTTGAAGCCGTTTTTCCCGTCTTTGGAACCATGACAGGTGCCGGTGTTGCAACCCATGCTCGAGATGACCGGGTTGACATCTTTAGTCCACGCGGGGATAAATTCCTTTTGTGTGCCCGAGACGTTCACCGCAATGGTCGCATTTTTTCCTCCGATCGAGAATGTGACCCTAGAGTCTCCATCGGATTTTCCGCGGACCACCCCGGTTTTTGAGATCGTGATATGATTGCCTTCGATCTTCTTTTCCGCAATGCGGGTGACGTCGATTGTGTCGCCGGAATCGAGCTCGGCAGCCACAATGATTTGAGCGTATCGGTAGGGGTTGTCGATTTTGATAGCTCCTTTGATTCCTTCCGAGACGATCGTAAGATTTGTAATGGAGCGTCCTGTGGGAATTTGTTCGGCATCAAGCGGAGTGCGCTTGTCCAAGGTGCCTGCACCGCCGGTGTGAACTCTCGCGATCTTGGAATCCGAGCTGATTTCGACAGGGATAAATGATTGCACGATATGACCGTTCGAGGCATCGAGAATGCGGATTTTTCCATCGACTCCAGAAGCGGCCAGTCGTGAGCCGTCTGGATTGAATGAGACGGCGAAGATTCCGCATTCGGCCACGGGGACGGTTGCGAGAGTCGTGACGCTTTCATCGAAGTACTTTTGCAACTTGTTGCGCATGTCGGCGTTGCGCTCGTGAGTGGGCTTTTTGATGATCTCGGCGATTTCCTTGCTGATCTTGGCATTCGGATCCACTTCGTAGATGTGGATCGCTCCCTTGCCATTAAGACTGCTTCCAGCGGCAATTCGACGGGCATCCTTTGAGATATCAACCGAGAAGATGCGCCCTTCCAAGGGAGGAAACTCAAGAAGAAGGTTGGCGTCGTCGCCAATCTTGCGGTCGGTATTGCGGAAGATGCGGTAGAGTTTGGGGACCCCGTCGGAGCCCCCGACCACGATTTCGTCGCGTGTGGGGTGCATCACCACGGCACCCATTCCTCCTTTGAGGGCGTTTGGTGTGATCGAAGTGATGTTGTCGATGAGGCGCTGGGTTTCCAGTTCGGTCAGCTTGGCAGTCATGTCGCGACTGACCGAGACGACATGATCGCCTTTCGGGTTAAAGGCGGTGTCAAAGACCCAGTCGCTGTGGCCTCCCTGAAAGAGAACTTGTTTGCCGGATTTGGCATCAATGGCCCGGACCGTGTTGTCGGAACAACCGAAGGAAATTTTGGTCCCGTCCGGTGACCATGCCGCGCCGTAGATGGTGTCGAAGGTGACCGGAGCGGAGAGAGTGAGTTCCCTTTTAGCGACGTCCCACACCTGGACTTCACCCATGCGGCCGGGAAGTCCGCCGGTGACCGCGAGTTTCTTGCCATCGGGAGAAAAACGCACGGACTCGATCCTCTCGGAAAGACCCACCAAACGGGAAACCGGGCCGGAGCCGTCTGTTTTTTGGAGGAGGACTTCGTGAAAGCCCGAGATGGCGAGCAAGGAGCCATCGGGAGAATAATCGAGGGAGGTGATGACAGGAGGCTTAGTGTAAACGGGCGGATGATCCTGATCGTAGCGCTGCCGTGCGTTTTCGGGAGTGTCGTCTATCGCCCCTTCCGTGATCCAACGACGAACCAAGGCGACCTCGATTTCGTGGAGCGGGTCCTTTTTCTTGGGCATCTCCACTTTTCCTTCGGCATCGGGAGTGATTTCCTCGATGAGGTAGCTTTCCTCCGGTTTTCCGGGAACAATCGCGACGGCATCTTCGCCACCCTTGAGAAGGCGATTAAAATCGGTCATGACGTAGTCGCCACTATCCTTTGAGGGCTGGTGGCAGCCGACACAATTCGCCTGGAAAATGGGCCGTATATCTTTGTAATAACTGATCGGATTTGCAGTTTCGTTTCCGCCAAGAAAACTGGGAACGAGTCCGGCGAAGCAATAAAGGGAGGCAAGGATACGGTGAAGCATGGTGTCGGTGCGGTCCGGCTATGAACACTTTTGTGCTCTACTACTTAAATAATACTGGCCCGATGACTCCAAAGAATCATAAATTTTAACTTTTTCTTTTCCTGACTCCAGGGAAATGGCGGCCCGTTTATGGAGATGTCGCAGTTTTCACCCAGGAATCAGCACAACTGCAGTAATGGATACTTCTCTCGCTCAAAGGACCTGGACGGGTATTATCCTTTTTAAATGACCCAATTCTGATGAATTGACCTTTGGCCCGGCGTATTGTAATCGCTCGACATCCGCCCCCTTCACCAAGACACATGACTTCCCGCATAGCACTCTACGCCACGCTCATCACAGCCGCTCTTCCCGGCTCGCTCCTTGCCGAGGAAAAAATCGACTTTGCCCGCGAAGTTCTCCCCATCCTCTCCAACAAGTGCTTCGCCTGTCACGGGCCGGACACTAAAAAAGCCAAGGACCTTCGCCTCGACAGCTACGCCGCCGCCATTAAGGATCGAAAAGGAACTAGTGCGATCGACCCCGATGACCTGAAAGGCAGCGAACTCATCTTTCGCATTCACGATGAGGATGACCCCATGCCCCCCGAGGAGGATGGCAAACCTCTCACCGCCGCCGAAAAAGAAACTCTCACCAAGTGGGTGAAACAGGGTGGTAAATATGCCTCCCACTGGTCCTTTATCCCTCCTCGAAAGGAGAAAAACGCTCCTAAAACGAATGCCATCGATTTTTATATCGAAGCCCGCCATCAACAACACAAGCCGGCCATCTCGTTTGCGCCCAAAGCAAACTTCCCGGTTTTGGCCCGTCGTGCCGCCCTCGTTCTCACCGGCCTCCCACCGGAGCCCAAGATCCTTGATCCGCTTTTATCTGACCAATCTCCCGAAGCCTACCAGAAGTTCATCGATGCCCTCCTTAGCTCCTCACACTACGGCGAACATCAGGCCCGCTACTGGCTCGATGCCGTCCGCTACGGTGACACCCACGGACTTCATCTCGACAATCGCCGAGGAATCTTCCCCTACCGTGACTGGGTCGTTCGCGCCTTCAATGAAAACCTCCCGCTTGATGATTTCATCACCTGGCAACTCGCTGGTGACCTTCTCCCAAATCCCACCACCACTCAAAAAATCGCAACTGGTTTCGTCAGGATGAACCCCACCACCTCCGAGGGTGGAGCCATCGCCGCTGAGTTCCAGGCCAAGAATACCTTCGACCGCACCGAAACCTTTGGAACGGTCATGTTGGGAATGACCTTTACCTGCTGCCGCTGTCATACCCACAAGTATGACCCCATCACGCACGACGAGTATTTTAGTCTTTTCGCATTCTTCAACAGCACGGCCGACCAACCGATGGACGGAAATAAATATGACCACGGCCCGGTCATCAAAGCACCCGCAAATCCCGGCGAGTGGAAGCTTCTGCAAGCCTTCGAAAACAAGAAAAATGATGCCCCTAATCCGGCAGCATCCTTCACCACCACCACTCTCATTGCCCAGGAACTTCCCAAACCACGGGTCACAAAGGTCCTGCAACGGGGCGAATACCACAGCCCTTCCGGAGAAGCCTTAACTCCCAATATTCCCGCCGTGATGGGGACCTTGCCCAATGATGCCCCTCGCAATCGCCTCGGGCTCGCCCAGTGGCTAACGTCCGATGACCAACCACTCGTCGCCCGGGTTCTTGTCAATCGGATGTGGCAGCGGATCTTCGGATACGGCTTGGTTCGCACGCCCGAAGACTTCGGACTTCAGGGAGAACAGCCCACCCACCCCGAGCTCCTCGATTGGTTGGCAGTCGAACTCCAGGAAAAAAACTGGGACTTGAAGCACCTCCTTCGCCTCATGGTGAGCAGCCGGACATTTCAACAGAGCTCCAAACGCCGAGGTGATCTGGACGACCCGCAAAACCGCTTCTTCGCGCAAGGCCCCGCCTTCCGACTCGATGCCGAAGTCATCCGCGACATCGGACTCTGGTCCAGCGGACTCCTCGACCCCACGATGGGCGGAGAAGGAGTGAAACCCTATCAGCCTGCAGGGCTCTGGAAGACCCTCATGCATCCAGGCAGCAACACCAAAAACTACGTCGCTGATAAAGGAGCCAAGCTCTACCGCCGCAGCCTCTACGTTTATTGGAAACGCACCAGCCCCCATCCCATGATGACTTTATTTGACGCTCCCAACCGGGAGGCCAGTTGTGTCAAACGTTCACGGACCAGTACCGCCCTCCAGTCTCTCGCGCTTTTCAACGAAACCCAGCGCATCGAAATGGGACGTAAACTGGCGGAACGCATCATCACTTCCGCACCGGATGATAAGGAGCGCCTCGATCACCTCTATAAACTGCTCGCCTGTCGTCCAGCGAGAGACCGGGAGCGCACGGTTTGCCTGAAGTTACTTCAAGACCTGACAAAGCGTTACCAATCCGCTCCTGCCGATGCCCAAGCCCTTCTCACTGCCGGCGAGGCCCCCATTGATGACGCTCTGCCCCCCGCCCAACTCGCCGCCTGGGCTCAAGTGGTCACCACTGTGCTCGCCAGCGACATTGCCCTCGCCGTATTTTAAATTCCCCACCTTAATTTTCCTATGAATCCACTTCGCGACTACGAACTCAACCTCACCCGACGCCAGCTCTTTGGCCGGGGTGCCCTTGGACTGGGAACAGCCACGATGGCCCAGCTCCTCGGCTCGGAAGCTCTTGCCCAAACGCCCGCCTCCCCCGACGGACTTCACCATCCGGCCAAAGCCAAGCGGGTCATCTACCTCTTTATGAGCGGTGGTCCCAGCCAACAAGACATGTGGGACCACAAACCCAAGATGAAGGAGATGTTTGGTAAGGACCTCCCCGAACACGTCCGCGATGGTCAACGAATCACTGGAATGACGGCCGGACAAAAAAGGCTGCCGCTCTGCCCCTCGAAGTATGATTTTCAAAAATACGACAACAACGACCAAGGTGTTTGGGTCAGTGAACTCCTCCCACACACCGCAAAAGTAGCCAAGGAACTCTGCGTCGTTCACAGCACCTTCACCGAGGCCATCAATCATGATCCCGCCGTCACCTATATCCAAACCGGAAGCCAAATCCCCGGGCGCCCCAGTCTCGGTTCGTGGCTGAGCTACGGCTTAGGTCGCATGAACGAAGACCTGCCCGGCTACGTCGTCATGCACGCCAAGACAAACTTCGGCGAGCAAAGTCTCTTCAATCGCCTCTGGGGTCCCGGTTTCCTTTCCTCGGAGCACCAGGGAGTCCTCCTGCGCAGCCAAGGCGACCCCGTCCTCTATCTTAACAACCCCAAGGGCGTCTCCCGCACCGACCGGCGCGCCCAGCTCAATGCCCTCGCCGCTCTAGACGAGACGCAGCACGACCAGTTTGGCGATCCCGAAATCCTCGCAAGAATCAAGCAACACGAGATGGCCTATCGGATGCAAACTTCCGTCCCCGAATTGATGGATCTTTCGGATGAAAAAGACGCTACCTTTACCCTTTACGGCGAGGAAGCCCGAAAGGCGGGAACCTTTGCCGCTTGCTGTCTCAATGCCCGACGCCTCGCCGAGCGCGGAGTCCGCAATATCCAAATTTTCCATCGCGGTTGGGACGCTCACGGTAATCTGCCCAAGGAACACGAATCACAGTGCAAGGACATCGACCAAGCCTGTGCCGCCCTCATCACAGACCTCAAGGACCGAGGTTTACTTGATGACACTCTCGTCGTCTGGGGAGGCGAATTCGGACGCACCGCCTATTGCCAGGGAAAGCTCACCGAAAAAAACTACGGACGTGATCACCACCCCCGTTGCTTCACCACCTGGATGGCAGGCGGAGGAATCAAACCTGGCATCACCTACGGCCGAACCGATGACTACGGCTACAATATCGTGCAAGCCGACGGAACACCAATGGCCTCACAACCGGACAAGGACAGCTGGACCCCCGGCAGCGTTCACATCCACGATCTCAACGCCACCATTCTTCACCTCCTCGGAATCGACCACCGAAAGCTCACCTACCGCTATCAAGGCCGCGACTTCCGCCTCACCGACATCCACGGTCATGTCATCAAGGACATCCTCCTTTAAGCGGGTTCATCCTCTGCCTCTTAATTGAAGCGCACTCCATCAATCAATCCTTACTTTTCTCTAAGTCATTCGACTTCTGCGGCAAGTAATAAAATCGAAATCCAGACACCCTTTGTCGCATACTCTCCAAATAGCAGAATGTCTTCCTCAGGAGATGACTTGGTCATTTTTAACTAAAATCAAGGCCGCCCAATGCAGTAGACATGCGACTTGCTCCGGAGGAAAATCGAACTCCCCGCGAGAGCCGGCGAGGCCATGAAGCCGTCGTCGAGCTCGTTGGTGGCGACAACTTCTAAGTCGGGACCTGGTTTCACTACGACGATTTTTCCTTCTTCACTTGGGAAATAAAGGAGTCCATCGGCATAAACCCCGGAACTTGAAAAGCCGCCCTTGAGGCTCACGAATTTTTCGATCTCTCCTGTTTTGGCATCGACCAAACTGAGGATTCCCGACTCGGAGAGTAGGTAGAGTTTTCCATTGACCACCAAAGGAGAGGATCGGGCCGGCATGCGCTTAAAGATGTCCCACTCGACGTGTGACTTGGTGATGTCCCCTTCCATCTTGCCATCGAGACGTATCGCTTGCACCCGCGCCTTTCCGAGGCCGGTGTTGATAATGGCTAATTCATTTCCGACAAAGGCCGGGGTGGGCGCGTTTGAAAAACCCTTGTAGATAACTTTCCACAATTCTTTCCCGGTGTCGGCATTGTAGCCGTAGCAGGCCTTGGCTCCGCAGCTCACCAACTGGGTCACGCCTCCAACGGTGACAAAATTGGGCGTCGTGTAAGCCTTCCGAAAATCTCCGTCGCCGCGGATCTTGCCATTGGCTTCGACATCGCCGTAATCAGTCGTGCGATCTGTCCGCCAGATCGTTTTACCCGTCTTGCGATTGAGCGCGGCGAGATATTGCACATCAATCCCATCCATCGTAAGAATCAGGGTCTCCTTGTAGAGAACAACCGAGGAGCCCGGTCCCCGGAAGTGCCGACAGGGCAGATCGCGACGCTCCCAAATCACCTTGGCCGTTTTCCGGTCCAGCGCTGCCGTGCCATAGCTCCCGAAGTGGAAATAAACCCGCTCCCCATCAATCGTAGGCGAACAGGATCCGTAGCCGTTGACCGAGTTGCTGAGGGCTTCGGGGGCGTCGTTCTTGAAAAGGAGGAGCTCGTGAATCTTCTTCCCGGTCTTGCGATCGAGGCAGATCGCCGACATCTCACTCCCGTCTTCGGTAGCATTGGAAAGCCACACTTCGTCATCGATCACCACCGGCGTAGACCAGGCGCGACCGGGAACGGGCGTTTTCCAAAGGACGTTCTTGTCCTCCCTCCACTCGGTTACGAATCCGTGCTTCCCCCCGCTAGGAAGTGCGGGATAGATCCCGTCATTGGTGGGTCCGCGGAATTGCTTCCACTCACCGAACGACGAGGAAACGAGTAAGGCACAGAGGCTCAGGAACATGGTGATTATTGGCATTTTTTTGAGTGTGCAGGCATCTTAACAGGGCTGGAAAGGCCTCAGTCGATCTTTCTGATAAGATGGTTAAGGCAAATTCCTTTCAGACTTCCCACATTCTTTCAGAAAGGTCACATTTTCTCCCTAGTGCTCGAACTGAAAGATGTCTGTTTCACCATCCAGAAAGATGGTGAACCCGTAAACCTCGTGGACCGCGCAAGTCTCGAAATCCCTCGCGGGCATTTCATGGCCATCGTGGGACCTTCTGGTTGCGGAAAAACGACCCTTTTAAAGACAATCGCTGGCCTGAACCCCGAGTCCGACGGATCACTTTGGTGGAACGGCAGAAACCTTTCAGAAGAAGGCGATCTCGAGCCCTGGGAAATCGGCTACGTCCCCCAATTCTCCATCGCCTACGACGAACTCACCGTCGATGAATCCGTGGAAACGGCCACCAAACTGCGGGTAAAAACACGCAGTGCAGAGGATCTCGACCTCCGCATCGACCGCGTTCTCGAAGAATCCGGCCTCACCCCTATCGCCGACCGCGCCGTCAGCGTTCTCTCAGGCGGGCAAAAACGGCGCCTCGGCCTCGCCATGGAGCTGGTCTCCGATCCTAAGCTTCTCCTCTGCGACGAGGTCACCAGTGGCCTCGACCCACGCTCCGAGCGCGAAATCGTCCACTTGCTGCACGAAATTTCCCGCAAGGAAGGGCGCATCGTCCTTTCGGTGACTCACTCGCTGGCCCACCTTGAGCTTTACGACTCCATTCTCGTGCTCCACGAGGGCCGCGTGGCCTACCACGGACCGCCCGAGATGCTCACGCACTACTTCGCGGTCGACCACACCGAGCTCGTCTATCCTCAGCTCGCGAAACAGAACCCCGAAAAGTGGCGCACTTCCTGGCTCAAGCACCAGGTCACCTACTACGCGAAGCTCAATAAAACCCGCGATAAGCTGATCGCTGAAGGTCGACTCGCCCAGCCCACGGATGCTGCGACCCAAAAGATCAGCGAAGACGAGGACGAGGGAATCGTTCAGGAAGCTCCACCCAAGGACAGAGCACCGGGAATGTTAAGCCAATTTGCCACTTTGTTGGCCCGACGTTGGAAAATTTTCCTGCGCGACCGCGGCCAAGTCATCCTCCAGCTCGCCATTCTCGTCTGCTTCCCGCTTCTCGTCATTCTTTTTGAGGAACGCGGCAATGAACCGATGCAACGATTCATCGACGGAAACTCTTCCAATCTTCAGGCCCAATATGAGAACCAGGCCGCAGTGCAGTCTGATCGCATGAAGGTCGGATCCGCCGTCTCTGGCATCATTATGTTCCAAGTCGTGCTGCTCTCGCTCATGGGATCGAACAACTCGGCTCGGGAAATTGCTGGTGAGCGAAAGATTTTGGAGAAGGAAAAATTCGGAGGGGTCAGACCCTCCGCCTACCTGCTCAGTAAGGTTGCATTTTTAAGTACCCTCATTGTCATCCAATCAGTATGGATGGCTCTCTTTGTCGAATTCTTTTGGCCCTTCAGGGGCGACTTTACCCAGCACCTCATCTTCTTGGTTCTCGTCAATGGCGCGATGACTTCGGTCTGCCTCGGAATCTCCAGTCTCATGCGCACCGCCGAGCAGGCCTCTCTTCTTTCGGTCTACCTCGTGGGTTTTCAGCTCCCGCTTTCGGGGGCGGTTCTTGCGCTCCCCGCAAATATCGAGATCCTCACCCGGCCCTTCATTTCCGCCTACTGGGCTTGGTCCGGCAGCGTAAAATCACTGGCGGGCGAGCATCTCACTGCAGTCAACTCGGTTGTAGAAACCGGCCTTTCGGGGGTGAATGTCTGCTTCGTCGTTCTCTTGATTCATATTTTTCTCGGTCTCATTACTTCATGGGTCGGCACCAGCCGTCACCAGTGGGATTGATTTTTAACCTTTTATACCTTAAACTATTTTCATGGCTCGTCGCGCAAGTTCTGGTGTTAACACCCAAGGTCTCCTTATCGGAGCGCTGATCCTTGTCGTCGTACTCGGCGGGGCTTACTGGGTTCTCAATCGGAGCCCTAGCGCCTTTGATGCCAAACCCGTCAATGTGACCCAAGCCCAAGAAAATGGACGAAGCCTTGCCGGCAACCAATATTCAGTCTCTGGAACCCTTATCGATCGAAAGATTAGAAGTGAGGTCGGCCAGATCGTTGCCCTCAAGGTTGAGGAGGATGGCATGACCAAAATTCTTCCCATCCTTTTGGGCAAGGACTTCCAAAGTGGAAATCTCAGTCTACAGGAACAATATTCTTTTTTGATCCAATTTAACAACGTTGGCGTCGCGGTGGCGCTTGAAGTGAAACAAATGTAATCCTCACCGTTCCAATCCCATGAAGAAAACTCTTTTCTCTCTCGCGCTCTCCCTGAGTGCCGCAGCACAAGTTTACACTCCGCCAGCCGGAGGCGGAAACAATCAAGGCGGGGGAACACCCAGTGATACTAACACCCGCTCGAATCCCCAAAAGAGCGGCAACAGCGGCTCGATCCTCGGTAATGAAATCGGGGTTTACAATCCCTCCGACGACACCATTTCCTTCAACGGCAGCACTTGGTCTTCCAGCGACAACCGCCTCTTTGAGGCTCGCTTTGAAAAATTCCTAAATGAGCCTGAGGAAAGCTCGGAAGCGGCACTGGAATATCGCGCAACGATCCGCGAGATCCTCGATGCCCTCTCCCCCCATCACAAAGGAGGCCCTTCTTTCAAGGAAGCGATCGATCTTCTTCCGCGAGCGGCCTCCTACCCCGGGGATGCGCGGCTTTGCGACTCGCTCACCAATGCCATCTATACCGCTACTCTCGCCAAAAGAGACGTTCGCTTTACTAAGGACTTGATGCAGGCCCAGGAGAAAGAAAAATGGCGTCTCATCAATAAGGGTGACTGGAAGGCTCGCACCGACAAGGACCCGGAAGTGGGTGACACTGCCAAAGGTGTGGGCCAAGGAGACGAGGGCGGAAAGGCCGCAAGGAAGGCTCCTCCCTCCACCGGTCGAGGCGTCAACTCTCTTGAATATACAGAGTATCTTCGCCGCATCGCCGAAATCGAAGTACTCAAGAAGGCCCAGCAAATCAAAGCAGAGGTCAAAACCGAGCTCGCTAAGATGCAATATCAAGCACTCATGGTGCAGTTCTTCATGCAGCGTCGCTTTGAGCACGTCCTAATCGCCTCGCGCTTCTATAACCTGATTTGGAAAGATGGAGATGGCACCCTTTACCTCGACGATAAGTCCGACGTCGACAAGCTCTTCACCGAATCGGTTGGAGTGAGCCCCACTGTTTCCTCGCTTGACGCGCTCGCCAGCGAAGCGATCCGCGATGTCGACAAGGGTGTCGACGCCTTCCTTTTCCTCGTGGAAAAAGAAGAACTCGAGTCCGCCTCTAAACGACTTGCGGAAGCCTACATCATGGGAGAATTCATGCCCACGATCAACACCCTCGAGCGTGAGAAGAAGCGCAAGGTGCTTGAATTCGTGAGAGAAGCCTACGTCCTTCTCAATGCCATCGATGTTAAGGATTACACCACCGCTACTGAAAAAATTGCCTCTCTGAAGCTTAAGGCGAAGGATTTTGATGCCACGAAAGCGGAGGCTGCAGTGGCAACCTTCAGCAGCGTGAGTAACATGCACATCATGATGGCCAAGAACCATCTCGCCGCCCGCGACACCGAAAAAGCGCGGGAGGAAATCCAGAAAGCCATGGAAATCTGGCCCCAGAATCCCAAGCTCGCCGAGTTCGACAAGCTGGTAGAATCAGGTGGCTCCATGATCGCAGCACGAAACGATTTCGACCGTCTCTTTTCCGAGTCTAATTACCGGGAGGTCATGAAGCGCCAATATGAATTCGCCCCGGCCATTCAGGGCGACACCGAGCGCGAAGAGAAGTTCCGCCAAGTCATTGGGAACATCACCGAGATCGAAAGAGCGGTTGAAGGATCCAAGGAAATGGTGCGCGTTGGACAAGCTTATGCCGGCTGGGAAAAGCTCGATATCGTTCATGAAAAATTCCCAGACGATCCGGTTCTCAATCAGCACATGACCCGACTGGCTCCAAGTGTGGCCGACTTCACGATCGCTCTGCGAAATGCCAGTTCCCACGAGGAAAACGGTCAGGTTGGTTCAGCTCTCTCATGGTTCTACCAGGCGAAGCATCTGCACCCCACCAGCACTGTCGCCCAGAAAGGAATTGATCGACTCGTTGACCGCGCCTTGGGGGTTCCTGTCTCGAATTAAGCGCCGAGCCTTCGAAGGAGATCAAAGGAATAAATCCCGCTGCTATGCCCATCCGCCCAGAAGGGTTGAAGGGCGTAGCCGCCAACAATCTCAAATTTCATAAGCCTGTAACTGCGCGTTGGATCGTGCGTCACGTTGGGAACTAGGACCTTTCCTGTCACATCGGGCTCCCCCTTGCAGGCGGCACAGGGACATTCCCTCCGAAGTGGCTCCAGCTGAAGATAACTTTCCGAGCTATCTCCCCATGCTAGCGCGAGCTCCGAGCCGATCACGACGGCATTTTGTAGCGTAAGTGGATTCATTAACTTTTTGGGTTCCAAGCAGAACGGGCTCCAAAAATTGCCGAGCCCACCCGCACAATGGTCGACCCTTCTTCAATGGCAACCTCGTAGTCTCCACTCATCCCCATACTCAATTCGGGCAGCTCGCGGCCGGATCGTTTACGAAGGTCGTCCTGAAATTCGCGCATCTTTTCGAACCATGGCCGCGCATCCTCTGGGGTCTCGGCCCGAGGAGGGATGCACATTAGGCCCCGCCAATCGAAATGCTCGAAGGAACAAAGGACATCTAGATTCTCAAGAAGTTCCTCTTTTCCAAGGCCCGCTTTGCTCTCTTCATCCGCTAGATTCAACTCGAGAAAAATACGGGGACAGATCCCCAGCTCTCCCGCAATCCGATCGGTGAACTGCGCGAGCTTCATCGAAGAAATACTGTGAACCACCGAAAACAGAGAAAGGACTTTACGCACCTTATTACTCTGCAGCGTTCCGATAAAATGCCACTCAAGATCCTCAGACATCACGGGAATCTTTTCTTCCCCTTCCTTAAGACGATTCTCCCCAAAAAGGTGATGTCCCGCTTCAACGGCTTCTTGAATCACCTCAACGGGCCAGGTCTTAGAGACGGCCATCAATTGGATATTATCCGCCTCTCGGACAGAACGTTTGGCTGCCGCTGAAACGCGTTCTTGGACGCCATTGAGGTTCTCAGCTATCTGGCTCACGGCACTTTCTTAGATGTCAGTGAAACAAGATCGAGTAAGACATTCAGTCCTTCTCGCTTCCCTGCATCAATTCCGCTTGGCCATTCAGGAGTGTCATCGAGGTCCTCTAAATCATTCTTGGCCCTGCGCATGTGCCGCTTGTCATCCTCTTTGCGATCCACTTTCTGAAGCGTATCGATTTCGAGATCATCGAGATTGAGACGATAAACCGAAAATGTTTTATCATCCATTTCTTCCACCTTTTCAAATCGAGCACGACGCTCACCATTACGGGCCTTTCGCCGCGCTTCGTTCACCTTAGTCTCAGCCTTTCGACCCTCTTTATTCAGCGAGATACGATTTTCGTCGATCCGTTTCTTCACTCGAATCATGTCTTCCCGAACGTATTGATAGTCCTTGCTAGCCTTGATCCGGGCGGCGCTTCGTTCTGCTAGAACTGCAGTTGGAAGGCTCTCCTTTGGAAAGGGTTTGAAGTTTGAGGCGGGGCGAATGACGTCATGCTCCAAGGCATGCCGCGCATAGGCCTCACCCACTTCAAGCACATCAGTGAGGGCAGGAAGATGGATGTCTGGAACGACTCCATCATTCTGCGTCGAACTTCCTGATGGTCGATAGTATTTTTGGATCGTGAGCTTCAGCGCTCCCGCCCGATCGCGGTCACTCCACACCGGAAGTTGGCGGCCAATTGGAATGGGCTGTTGTACTGTGCCTTTTCCAAAAGTGCTCGCACTCCCCACAATAACGGCCCGGTTATAGTCCTGAAGCGCTCCTGCGATAATCTCGCTCGCCGATGCACTTCCCTTGTCCGTCCAAACAACAAGTGGCCCGTCATACAAAGGCTTGCCGAACCCAGCGTTGAGAGACTGGGTACTTCCCCCGGTGCGTTTGATCTGAACTACCGAGCTCCGGCCATTGAAAAATCCCGTCATCCGCTGAACCTCATCGAGAGCACCGCCACCATTGCCACGAATATCGAGGGCAATCCCATCGACGCCCTCTTTCTTCATCCGCTCTACGATGCGCTCAACGTGCACCGAAACATTTCGAGAGCGATCCTGTCGGTCGAAATAGAACTGAGGAATTCGAATAACACCCAACTTGGTGACTTCATCTCCGTTCTTATACTCAAAAATTTCACCAGCTGACTGCTCGTCCTTCATATCGACCAACTCCCGCTCAATCACGATGACTCGGGTTTCCCCCGCTGCACCATCCGCTGGCTCCACCTTCAAAGCCACCTCAGTACCCTCTTCACCACGGATTTTCTCAACAACTTTGTCGATGGTGAGAAACATGATATCAGACCAATTTCCATCATTGATGGAATCCACCGCGATCACTCGGTCGCCCAGCTGAAGTTCTCCCGCTTTGTCCGCAGGGCCATTATTGACGATTCCTTCGATCTTGGTCGCCCCATCATCTTCCGCCCGAAGAAGCGCGCCAATCCCCACCAGCTTGTTGCTAATATCAACATTGAACTGATCAAGCTCACGCGCACTAAAATACTCAGTATGAGGATCATGCGAACGGGCAACCGCACTCAAAAAATAGTTTGCGACATCCTCATCATCCGCCTTTTCAATTCCCTGTAGGTAGCGGTCATAGCGCTGGGCCAGTTTTTCACGCGGTGGAAGCTCATCGCCAAGGGGGCTCTCCTTTTCCTGCTCCTTCGCCCTTTCGGCAATATCATCCCGGCGGAGCTGCTCGGCGAGAAGAGACGCTTCGAGTTGAAGTTTCATGAGATGATTTGCTTCGGCTGTATCCTTGGGCCAAGGCGCATCCTCTCGATCACGCATAATGGAAACGTCACTTTCAAAGGTAAATTTGCCATCCTTGAGCAATGCAGAAATCGCAGAAACTCGCTCCTTAACCCGGCTCTGATAGCGTTTATGAATTTCCCGGGCCATCGCGATCGCTTTTTTGCTCGCTAGAAGGTCGGTCACTTGGCTTCGGTATTTCTTCGAAAATTCATCAATATCACTTTGCACAAAATAGAGCCTGGAAGGATCAAGATCGTGGATGTAGTCATCGAAGATGCGTTCGCTCAGCTTGTCATCAAAGTTCACCCTAGCATAGTGCCCATTCTGTAGCAGACGAGTGACCTCAAGTCCCACAAGGTCAAAGTCAGCAGCCCGGGAGCTACAGCTAGAAAAGAGCCACAGCGCGGCTATCGGAGTAAGGAACCAGGGAAACGTTTTCATAATTAAATCTTGGAGATCAACACATTGTTGCTGACGTAATGAAAGTCCATCAAAAGGAGTCATCTGTCCAAGTCCTTTTAACCAAACCAAAAAAACCACTCGTCGAAACGACGAGTGGTTTTGTAAACTTAAATTGTGCCGGGGTCTAATTCCCCGCCCAAGTTTTCTGGGGCACTTCGATCAAATCTTCTGGAAGAACTTGAATCGTTTTCGCCTGATCCTCTTTGAGGTTATAATTGAACACCTTCCCTGAGCGGAAAAGCTTCACCCGGGTGATCGCACCAAAAGGAGTCTCACCACCCGCAGCCTGAATCGCCGCGTAGAGGGTCAGGTTATTTGACCAAGGCTTTTGTCCCGCAACCTTCACCTGCCCACCCACAGTATACTTCTTTGCCGCAAGTTGGAGATCGGTAGGAACAATAACGGTAAAATTGGGATTCGTATAGATTCCTGCACTTTTGTAGGCAGTGGCAATCCCTTGGGCCAACTGGTCCTGCGTTTTACCAGCTGCGCGCACCGCACCGATAATCCACATGCGAATGGTTCCATCCTTGGAAACTTGATAGGTCGAATTAAGACGGCTCTGCTCCGCAGGAGGAACACCTTGGACCGCGATTTGCAGAGTCTGATTCACGCTAATTTGGGCCGAAGCGCTGTTGAGGAGGATTAATCCTAGGATTGATAGTAATAATTTTTTCATCGATTTACGGGGTTTGAGTCGGGCAACTCTAGTAGAGGTCTTCCTTCTTTGCATTTCGCCCTGCTCCAGTTGGGTTAGAAGCTGGTGCAATCGGTGCCGAGGTTGCCGGGGCTGCATTTTCATCCATCGCACTTGGAGCGTAGTAAGTGTAGTAACTGGTGTAATATTGATACTGACTATCACTGCGGACATCCACGTTATTCAGAACAACTCCAATCACCTGGCCCCCGACATTTTCAACGGCCTGCTTAACCCGCAGGAGCATATTCCGCGGAAGCTTACGGTGCTGGACCACCACCATAGTGAGGTCAACTTCACTGGCAAGAACAGCAGCATCACTCACTCCGAGAATCGGGGGTGAATCCACAAGAACCAAGTCAAAGCGCTGCTTCACATCCTGAAGAAGCTCAGACATACGACGGGAGTTCAAAATTCCAGCTGCATCCGCCGGAAGGATACCTGAAGGGAGGAAGTAGAGATTATCAACCGGGGTCTGAAGAATCACGTCTTCCAAAGCGAGGTCGGTCGTAAGGTAGTTGGTAAGACCAACGGAATTATTAATGTCAAAGAAGGTGTGGAGACGAGGTCGGCGAAGGTCGGCATCGACCATCAGAGTGGTATATCCACCTTGCGCACAAACGTAAGCCAAGTTTACCAAAGTCGTGGACTTACCCTCTCCAGCACCACCTGAAACAACGGTAATGGAATTGTCTTCGGGGTTCTTCCTATTAAACTCAATATTGGTTCGGAGAATTCGATAAGCCTCAGCATCAGGGCTCATGCCACTCTGTTTATGCAAGACACCAACATCCTTTGGAATTACCGCAAGAACGGGAACCTGGAGATAGCGCTCCACATCCTCCAAACTTTTAACTGAGGTATCCAAATGCTCCAAAAGGAAGGCAATGCCAATACCGAAAATTAAACCCATCCCAGCTCCAAGAACAAGGTTTAGAGTGACATTGGGAAAGACAGGTTTTTGTGCAAGCTTTGGAAGCTCATGAAGAGTAATGGGAGTTCTGGGCATTCTGAGAAGAACACGCTGATGCTGCTGTTGCATTTTCATCTCCCGGAGAAGATACCGAGATTGCTCGTATTCTTCTTTCGCGGAATTGTATTCGTGCTGACGCATTGAAAGATCGACCGTAATATCTTTTTTATTGAGAACAGTTTCCTTCATGCGCTCCACCTGCCGCTCAACAAGATTGATTCGGGTAGTGAGAACATCTTTGAGCGAAGTGACTGCCAACTCCGCATCTCTCATCAAGTTGCTTGCCTGCTTCTTGAGAGTTATAATTGTCGGATGGTTAATCCCAAGACCCTGCGCTCCCTGAGAATCGATACTCCGATTCGTTTCCTGAAACGCTTGGTAGAGCAGACTTACCTGGTTTTCAGGAAGCTCGAGCCCTGCTGCGGTTGGGATCATTTCTTCAGCGCTGGTTTTAACCAGTTTTTCAATCTGGATCTTAAGACTATCCCGAGTTTGTTCAAGCTGATCCAAACGCTGCTGGGCATTTTGATACATCCGCTCCTCGGTCGCTCCCACGGGACTACGGCTCCGCCCATCGAAATACGGAATCCCATATTGCTGAATCAGTACCGTTAGAGCCTTCTGCTTGTCATTGACGACATCACCATGCCTCTGTAGCTCGGTATCGAGCGCCTCGAGGGCCTTTTTAGCACGCTCTAGTTCTGTCCTGTTACGACGCGCGATGTAAGCACTGGTAATCGCTTTCGAAATATCTTTGGCATCCTCTGCATTCGCATGGCGTACTGTGATCTCGATGAAATCTGTTCCCCGTATCGGGTTTGCTATCACAATTTGAGACAGAGTCTCCACCGACCCATTTAAGTCCATATCCCAACGTGAAGGAAGATCCAATGCATCAGCTGCTTCCATCAAGGTCTGTGCTGCGGTGATCGTCTCAAACTCGTTCTCCATGTAATGTCTGGTCATCAATGTTCCAGAGTGAGTTTGCGGGCCACCACGAGTAGGAGCAATCGCGAGCATAGACGGATGCACTTGGACAACCGACGAACTCTCATACTTTCTAGGCATTACCGAGGTAATGACCGCAGCGGTCATGAAAACGAGGAGGAAGGTCAAGAGAATGACTCCGTAGCGGTTTTTGATCACTTGCCAGTAGTCGATACTAGCTACCGATTCGGTGGATTGTTGGGCCTTAGATTGCATTGAAGGGGTAGGAGGGTTTTAGGATAACGCTGTCAGGTGAAGAGAAGCGCTTTTTGATAAAAAAGAACTCCCGCAATGTAAAGACATCGCGGGAGTTACTTTGTTCAGATATTTCTACAGAATCTTAGAAAGTCGCGCGAACTCCGATGGACATCCGGTTGCGATCATACTCGCGACTGACAACGTCGGAACCAAGATCTTCGAAGTTGTAAGAACCGTTCAAGTAGAGGTTTTCGGCGATCTGGAGATCGAAACCAACGAATGCATTGATAAGACTTTCATCACGATCTTCCGCGGTGCCATCCTCATATGCCAGAGACATGTAGTTGATTCCACTACTCAGTGAGAGGGCCTGTGAAACACGGTATGTTCCGGTGACTCCAAGTCGCATGGTATTAGCATTATCGTAGACAGCCGCACCAACTTGACGTGAAGAATCTTCAGTTGAGAGTCGACCATAGGCCTTTACGCTCAGCTGCTGATTGACACGTGTTGTCACAGCTGCCTCGGCGGACGGTGACGTATAGTCTCTGGTTGATCCATCAATACTACGAAGTTGAACACCAGCGCGGACAATCGCAACGGAGTTCGAGCTGAAGCGATGCTCGCCACCAACCATGATGAAGTGGTTCTGGGTGTCGCGAGCACTACCTGCGGTATTACGATCAGCGTAACGATAAGTAAGAGTTGCCACAGTTTGTGGGCTCAGCTGATAGCGGAAGTCATTATACAAGGTGATTGCACTGATATCATTCCTTTGAGCGGCCGGGTTGTCATATTCCACACCATCATAAATAAATCCAGTGTATGTTCCTAAACGTTCACTCCAGCGATATCCGACACTATTATCGCTACTCCAACGGGTGTAAGCACCGGTCTGACGAATAGCAGAGGATCCGATTGAATAATCTGGCTGATACTCAAAGGCCATAGAGTTTCTGCTCGAAAGACGAAGACGCTCATTGACGCGATGCGTCAAGTTCAATCTGAGGCTCCCGGTAGGAGTAGACTGATCAACTTTCAAAAGTCCGAAGTCGAGATCATCGAAGTAATGAACATAGCCGAGTCGGCCAGCGAATTCAACGGTCGTCTGCGGCGATTGGCTCAAAAAGGCAGCCCCGACGTAAACAACGCCGTATGCAGTCTCATTGTCGCTTCCTGGAGTCGGATTGTCATCATAGCCAAGGCTGGCTCCAACAGTCCAAAAAAGTGGACTTGATTCGGTCTCACCATCTTCAGGGGCAAGATCAAATAGCGACTGTGCGCATAGACTACTCACTGAGAGTAGGCCTAGAGTGGTTGCGGTAATTTTTTTCATTAAAAGAATTTTTATTGATTAATAATTAAGAAGTAACAGAGAAATCTGATTGGCTCCTTAGCGATTAGAGACCTGTCAGAGAGGGCGGAGTTACAACAGGAGGGAACGTCACAGGAAGGCCAGGAGGGAGCAACGGAAATCCACCGGGACCACCTGGAGCTGGACCAACAGGAGCTGCTCCTCCCTCAGGACGAGCTGCAGAAGAACCATATCCCTCGCTTGCTGGAAAGTCTAGCGGGTTGGCGCTAGCTACATCATCAGGGACGCCACCTTTTTCAAGAGCGCCCTTTTCGGAGTCTCCTTCACTGCCGGCAAAATCATACTTTTCAAGAATCGCCTGAATATTTGGTTGAGCATCAGGAGCTATTGCAATGGCGCACTGAGCGATAATGCGCAGCATTGATGGAGCTTCGTTGATCGCCACATCGACGATCTGAGCAACAACCTCCTTCTTGGCATCAGAAGCAATGATCGCAGCCTTAACGACTTCGCAAGCACAAGATTCATTAGCTGCGATTTGCTTAGCGACGATCTCAAGGACCTTATCGGAGTCAGCAGCGACTGCTAACCTAACTGCATTACTCACCTTGACGCAGTCAAGTGTGTTAGCTTGAGCGAAGGGCGCTGCTGCAAATAGCAGAGCCGTTAGCGCGAATTTCAGCGTGTTTTTCATTTTTTTTTGGATTCTAGGTTAAAATTAGGGGCTTAAAATATTGGAAATCAGCGGGTAGAGGGAATCGAACCCTCCTTATCAGCTTGGAAGGCTGGAGCTTTACCACTAAGCTATACCCGCGACTGTGATGACAGGTTTACGTTGTCTCTTATGATAGAGCAAGCTCTTTTTAGGGAAAAATAACGACTCTTTGCTTCGGTTCTAATGAATATTTAGAGAGCCTAACTAATATGGATGGTGGCATAGAGGGCGTGGGGATAGGATTGCGTTCACCCCCCCCCGCTTCTGAATTTACAGCCCTGACGGATGATGAACAAAGGCACTAGTTGTCGCAAATTGTTGATCGATCTCTTGAACCAACCGTTTCACTCCAAAGGTTTCTGTCGCGTAATGCCCTCCATAGAGAACATTCAACCCTAATTCTTCTGCCAACGGAAAACTCCAATGAGGCCCCTCCCCTGTGATAAAGGTGTCAACGCCACAAGCCGAAACCGCCTCGACCTCACTTCCTGCCCCTCCCGTAATGATTCCCAAGCGTCCGACCGGGCAATTCACTTCCCCTCTTAACAAGACCGGACCTTCTACTACTTCGGAAAACAGCTCTTTCAACTCAGCGAGATTCATCTCCAATTCCCCCCGTAGCCCGAGATCGACCCCCTTCCACTTGAAAAAGGAATCTCTGTTTTTTAAACCCAGTCTATCTGCCAAAAGGGCATTGTTTCCCAACCTTAAGTGCACATCTAAGGGAATATGCGCACTGTAGATTGCCAAGCCCGCGTCCATCGCAAACTTCAGCTTCCGATAATGAGCCCCGGTAATCTGACGCACCCCCTGCCAGAACATCCCATGATGTACGACAAGAAGATCGGCCCCCGCTGCCACCGCCTTCTCGACCACTGGAAGACTCGCATCCACCGCCGCTACCACGCGGGAGACCTCTCCCCCGTTTTGGAGCTGTAAGCCATTGTGAGCCCCTGGGTAATCTGGAATTTCCTCTAACCTCAGCTCCGTATTCAAAAAGGAGACAATTTCATCCAATCTCGCCATTCCCCATTGAAGTCCGCTGTCATCCATTCGCCAATCCGAAAGTCAGCTAGTTCTCCAGACCAGCCCGATGTCATCTCCACTGTTTTGTTCGTCAACGGATATTAGCTTACGCATCCGTGCAGCGCTCGTCTCTCCAATCAAAAACGCCGCTTCAACCCCTCTCTCCATCCGGGTGTTAAAAAATCAAGAGAGGCGCAACATCATTTACCCGAAAATTCCTGCACCTCCACTATTTTGCGCGATCACAACAAGTTGACAACACCTTGAAACCAAGCTGGGACGGGAGCTGGGGACTCACGGTGCGAATATCCCTCGACCGACGCACTTTGCCAATTTAAAACCCCGCCATGTCCCACATGGAGCACACTCTCGCAAGCGAAGCGACCCTCGAAGGAACTTCCTTGCATACGGGCGAAAAAGTCACCCTTACTCTCAAACCTGCCCCCGAAGGCTACGGATTCAAATTTCGCCGTGTCGATCTCCCCGACAAGCCTTTCATTGATGCAGACGTCTCCAAAGTGCAAACCGTCGAAAGAGCGACTACCTTGGCGGAGGGCTCAGTAAAGGTTCACACCGTCGAGCACGTCCTTTCTGCTCTTGTCGGACTCGGAGTTGATAACGCCCTTGTTGAGATGGATGCCAACGAGCCACCCATTGGCGATGGATCTTCACGACCCTATGTAGAACTCATCAAGAAAGCGGGCTTACTTGAACAAAGCGTGCCACGTCAAATCTGGGAAATCCGCGAACCTATTCATATTGAAGTTGGAAACGGCTCGCTCATTACCATCGTTCCTGACAAAGAATTCCGCGTCTCAGTTACCAATGTGGGTAAGGACGGTCGCTTCGTTCAATACTTCTCTTCAGTGGTGAACCAAGAGACTTACGAGAAAGAGATCGCTCCAGCGCGCACGTTTACCTTCTACGAAGACATCAAACCTCTCCTGGATAAAGGCTTGATCAAGGGTGGTTCGCTCGAAAATGCCGTCGTCGTTCGTGGCGAGGAAATTATGTCCAAAGAACCCATGCGATTTAACAATGAATTCGCACGCCACAAGGCCCTGGATCTCATTGGTGACCTCATGCTTTCCGGTAAGAAATTCCTCGGTCATGTCATTGCCATCGCTCCCGGCCACGGACCAAACACAGGCATGGCAGCGTTGATCAAGAAAGAATATGCCGCGATGCGTTCCATGGTGCCGTCACTCAAGCTCCCTGAAGGAGAAGCCGTTCTCAAAACTGAGGACATTCTTAAGATCCTACCCCACCGCTACCCCTTCCTCCTCATCGACCGCGTGACGGGATTCTCCTCAGAGATGAAGTGCACCGCGATCAAAAATCTCACGATGAACGAGGAGTTCTTCCAAGGACACTTCCCTGGCCACCCCATCATGCCCGGTGTTCTTCAGCTAGAAGCCATGGCCCAGACCGCTTCCATTTTGATCATGCGACTTCCAGATAACCATGGAAAGATTGGCTATTTCCTGAGCGCCAACAACGTTAAGTTCCGCAAGCCGGTTGTCCCCGGTGACACCTTATTTATCGACGCCGAAATCACCAAGATGCGGCGCAACATCGGTCAGGCCATCGCCACTTGCTCTGTCAACGGCGTGGTCGTCTCCAGTGCGGAACTGAGATTTGCGGTGATGTAGAGTGTCCCCTCTCCTTACCCCCTGCAAGATCGTCTCCAAAGCGAACTTTTCTGAGTAATTACTTAAAATACCGCCGGCGGGGATCGAACCCGCACGACCTAGGGTCAACGGATTTTAAATCCGCAGCGTCTACCAATTCCGCCACGGCGGCATTTCATGAAATTCGAGCGATTGAAGAATCCGTCAATGCTCTACGGCGAATTACAGAACGGAGGTGCCACTGTCAACACAACGACGACTTTCGCACATAAGATTCTCTGCTTGATCTCTAGCTTCGAGATTTGATCGCATCAACGGCTCGCATGAGTAGATGCTTTAGGTCGTCGTCATCGGATCCCATTGCAGACTTTAATGCCGGAATGCTTTTTGGGGTCCCAATCTTGCGGAGCAGAATCGCAGCTTCCTTCTTCAGCTCAAGGGGTGATTCACCGATATGGAAAGCCAAGCGAGATTCGCCAGCAGCTCCAATTGCTTCATACTGCTCCGACCAAGCAGCTGGATCCTTGACCCACATCCGGTCAACAACAGCGATTACGTCCAGCGAGCCATTTAAAGTCAAATATTCCACAAGCGATTTAGGAACCTCTCGATCCTCCTCACTCCAGCCAAGCACGAGCCCACTCACCTGGCCAACCACCTCCTGATCCTTCGGAGCCCACTGAGCAAGAGCCCTTCCGATCGAATCGTGAAGTGCCCAGCCGCTATCCTGCTTTAAAAGAACCAAAAGCTGGGCAACAATGTCCGGCCTGCGCCTTTTCGCCGCATCTACAGGCATCTTCCCAAATCGAACAACTGCCTTTTCAATACGCTCGATGTTGATGTTGCTAAGCTCCTTGAGATTCATTTCGCAAAACCGCTCATTCCTCGGGTCTTTAAGCTGATTGAACGTCTCGTTACCCGGTTCCAAAAAGAGATCAGTATTCACGACAAGATCCACGATTCGATGCGAGGGCACGGTAGTGACGATCCCCAAATCCGAGCAAATTTCAACCACCTCGTCGAAACTCTCGGTGATTCCAGCGATAACCATGAGCCGATCTCTAGCCTCATTCCGATCATAAGTAACGATTGCGTTCGTAGAGGGGATGACAAAACGCCTCATGAAAAAACTCTCCACGCTATACTCGTAACTGTCCTTCATGGGGTGCAGATACACTGTGACGACGCGCTCATGCCCCTCGATCCCTTCTTCAGGCTTGGATTCCATATCAATCCATTTTTTGACACTTCCGTATCCGATCTTAGCCAGGTAGCTATCCAAATCGTTCGTGATAAGATTAGGGTCTTCTTCCGTCGGATTCATGGCCTCTCGCGGAGTGAAACCTCCACCACTTCTGGGCGTCAAATGAACGGGACTCAGAAAAACTAAGACCATCACGATGGCACTTAAAACCGTTGAGAGAAAGATTGCCCGATTTCTCCAATTCTTCGCGCCTACAAGAATCAACCCCGAGCCAACCAGACAGACAAATCCTGCAAGAAAGAGGCGCTGGTGCATCTCGACATCCTGAAACGCCTTTCCTGGTGCGGAAGTGACCAAAAAGATGAATGCAAACATACAGATCAGCACGATCCCGGAGCAAGCCGCAAAGGTCTGGCTCGAGCTACTTGACATTACCGAAATCGTATTGACCTGAGGTGAATACTCGGCCCTTTGAAAGTTGACGGGGGCAGTCTCCCCTACCGGGGTGGGACTGAGTCGATCGAGCAACACATCGTGGTGCTCGCCCGGATAAATGCGAGACTTCTCTGCCATGATCGCCCCGGGACCAACCTCGAAACGGTGATCACAGGCTCCGCACTCCACCGTTTTACCGGTGAGATCTTCGTGAACACGGAAGCTGCGGCTGCAAGCTGGGCAGAGAATCTGAAGGTTCATTTGTTAGCGCGTGTCGTTAAAGTTATAGAAGTGTCCTCCCTCTAGTCCCTCAAAACAACCTTTCCGTTCAAAAAAGGAAATCGATTTTCTAATTTGGGAGTCTTAGAGCGGCAATCTCGGCCATAATCCGGTCAGAAATCACCTGATAACCGTCACGTCCCTTTACAGCAAGTTCCTCTGTAGTGAAGTCGATCGGGTCACCCACAACGATTGTGATCGGGTGGAATTTAAGCCGGCCACTTCCACGTGGGAGGCATTCCCGAGCTCCAAAAATTCGCATCGGTTGCACCACCGCACGACTCTTCGCCGCGATGAGACCGACGCCCGCCCCGGCAGGTCCAAGTTCCCCGTCCAGGGTCCTGGCTCCTTCCGGAAAAACAACGACTCGTTCACCACTTCGTAAAATCTTAATAATGCGCTTCAGGCTGCTCATATCCGGGCGATCCTGATCCACTGGCACCGCATTCCATCGGGTATAGAGCCACTTAAAAAAGCCCCTAAAAAGCGTCTTTCTTGCCAAGTAATGAACTTCTTCATCATACGCAATTCCAACGAGAGGGGGGTCGAGAAAGCTCTCATGATTCGAGGCGATCAGCACTCCGCCTTCTTGGATGAGTTTTTCCTTCCCGATTACGCGGTAACCGAAAAGAGTCGAAGTCGCGGCTCTAAAAAGAGTGACGCCGAGCCAATAAACCGTCTTCATGAACGGTCCTCCCATCCAAGTGATTTGAGCGCCTCTTTCGCCGCCTCTACCACTTCTTCAATCTCAAGGTGGGAAGAATCGATCACGATCGCGCCATCGGAGATTCTTAAGGGTGCCGTCTTGCGTTGGCTGTCTTGGGCATCCCTCGCGGCCACCGCATCTGCTTCACCATCAGCAGCCCGCCGGGCTCGTCTCACTTCTTCCGAAGCATCGATGTAAAGTTTGTAGGGAGTGTCAGGAAAAACAACCGAACCGATATCCCGCCCCTCCATCACGATATCGCTGGTCTCGAGATACTCCCGCTGAAGCTTTACCAATCGCTCGCGCACTTCAGGCACCGCCGCAACCGATGATACGAAATTATTCACCTTTGATGAGCGCAACTCCTCGTTGAAAAAGCGGCCATTGATTCCGATGGTGGAACGCCCTTCCTCCATTCCGCAGGTGATCTCCATCTTGGATGCAGCATCCACGATGGCACCTTCATCCCTCGAAGAAACCCCATCTTGCAAAAGCTGCCAGGTGACGGCGCGATACATCGCCCCAGAATTCACCATGACCATCCCAAGAGAATCAGCGAGTCTCTTGGCAACGGTACTTTTCCCGGAAGCAGCGGGACCATCAATAGCTACAGCGCGGTGAATCAAGCTCATCGTTTACGCATTTCTTTTAAGTGATTAGCAAACCCAGGATACGAGGTGTTCACGCAAGCGCAGTCATCAATCATGGTATTTCCGCTATCCGCAAGCAAGCCAGCCATCGAAAACGCCATTGCAATCCGATGATCACCGAAGCTCTTCAAATGAGCTCCTTTCAGCTTGGTCTCTCCCTGAATCACCATGCCATCTTCGAACTCTTCAACTTGGGCATCCATCGCGCGAAGATTTGTGATCGTCGTCTCGATGCGATCCGTCTCTTTCACCCGTAGCTCGGAAGCATTTCGAATCGTCATCTTTCCTTTTGCCAAGGCTCCGGCAACCGCCAAAATGGGAACCTCATCGATAATATTCGGGACCTCTTCCGGGCGGATCTCCACTCCATGAAGTTCCTGTCCTACGACCTCCACATTTCCACGCGGCTCCCCTCCTTCATCGTGGAGGACGATATCTTTAATGTGCGCTCCCATCCGGATCAGGACATCGATGAGTCCGGTGCGCGTCGGGTTCAACCCAACATTCGTAATGAGCAATTTCGACCCTGGTCGGCAGGCGGCCGCGACGATCCAAAAAGCAGCACTGGAAATATCACCGGGCACCACCACATCGCAGGATCGAATCCTCTGCTTTCCATAAAGCGAGATGACATTGTCCTTCGTCGTCACCGTCACTCCAAAGGCATTTAAAAGACGCTCGCTGTGATCGCGGGTGACCGCAGGTTGGACCACCGTCGTTTTTTCAGGAGCAAAGAGTCCAGCAAGGAGAACCGCACTCTTCACTTGCGCACTTGCCATGGGCATTTCGTAGTAAATCGAGTTGAGCTCACTTCCCGTGATGTGCAGCGGAGCGCAGCCGGGCTTTGCCCCCTTCGCTTCAAACTTGGCACCCATTTCCTCCAAAGGCTTCATGATCCGCCCCATCGGACGAGAAGACAGCGACTCATCCCCGGTCAGAACACTATCGAATTTCTGAGCCGCAAGCACTCCTGCCAAAAGGCGCATGCCCGTCCCCGAGTTTCCACAATCCAAATCCACATTGGCTACCCGAAGCTCCCCCCTGCAGCCATGAATTTTCATGTCCAGCGGAGCATCGACGGTTCCGCGTTCAACCTCATAACGCACTCCCAACTGACCCATCGCACGCAGCGTGTTAACGCAATCTTCGCTGGGTAGGAAATTCTCCACCCGGCACGTGCCATCGGAGAGCCCCGCAAGGATGGCAACCCGATGGGAAATGCTCTTATCGCCCGGCACTGCCAATTCTCCAGAGATGGCCTTAATCGGCCCTACCTTAATCGTTTCGCTCATGGTCTAAAATCTTCAACTGACTTCGTCCCGGGTGGCCTTCACCTCCACAAGATAGTCTAGGAGCTCTTCATTGTCGGAATCCTCTAAAATAACAAGCATATCACGCAACGACTGCTCGGCCTCACGCAGGACATCGGCCAGCGCCGCGCGATTTTCAATCATGATCTCGGCCCACATCGCCGGATCTCCCGACGCAACCCTGCTGGTATCGCGAAACCCACCTCCAGCCAGCTGCAGAGGATCTCCCAGAGCCAATCCCACTTCCGCCGTCAGCACTGCCATCACATGCGGATAGTGGCTAATCCGGGCCACCGCCCGATCATGCTCGGCTGCATCGAGAAAACGTACCACGCAGCCAAGACTTTCCCAAAACTCCTCCAGTGCCTTGACTTTCGCTTCCTCCAGCGACTCATCATTGGTGAGAACACAGGCCGCTCCGCGGAAAAGATCGACGCAAGCCGCTTCCACCCCCGTCCGCTCGGAACCAGCCATCGGATGGCTCCCGATAAAACCGATTCCCGCCTTTTTTAATAGAGGGGCTACCACCTCGTGCGGGTGAACTTTGACACTTCCGACATCCGTTACCAGACATCCCTGAGACAGATGAGGCAGCAGCATTTCCACCAGTGGAGCCATCGCCCCGACCGGCACCGCAAGCACAATGAGATCCGCTCCGCCCACCGCTTCTGCAAGATCCGTCGTCGCCGACATCCCCAACGCGCAAGTTTTCTCAACCCGTTCGGCATTTCTGCCCCAGAGAACCGCTTCTAAACCAGCTTCTTCCGCGGCGAGCGCGACCGACCCTCCGAGAAGCCCCGGCCCTAAAATGGTCACCTTCTTAAATTGCATGGCACAAAAAAACCACGCCCTCTCGCGAAGACGTAGTTGGAAAATAGGCTAAGAGAACCACTTAGGGAACTCGGAACTTGTTGGTTAGCTGATTTGGATCCTCAGGATCCACCACAAGACGTCCTCCTGGAATGCCGCGCACGTCCACTTCATTCCCTGTATAAGGATTCTTTACGAATCCTTTCCGCGTCGGGACTGCGGTAGGATACTTCGAAGGTTTCTTCTCAACGACGGGTGACTGGCCGGAAACTTCTGCGTCTTCTATCGCTTCCTGGGACGCAGATTCGTCTTCAAAAGGTGACTTTGGAAGAAGCTCTCGAAGCGGATCGCTCTTTTCCTCTGCGGCAAGACGCTTACGGTTCTCCTCTGCCTGGCGCTCTAGCTCGGTTTGCATCTGACCTTGGGGGTTTACCGCCTCCGCAGCAGGGATTAAGGCAGGATCCATCGGAGGTCTATTGGGCGGGTAGGGAGAACAACTTACCAGAAAAACTCCTGTAAGGAGCATCGCGAGGAAATTGCGGAGTGAAATCAGGTCTTTCATGTCAGTAGTAGTTTTTATTAGAAATGTCGGGGATGAACTGACTTCTCGTTCATCGGTGGAATTCTCAAAGATGTCAAGCCAGCAGCCCCAACTACCTCATCCATTGACAAGCGAAATCGCTGGCTTCATTGCATCCAATCAATCTGAAGGATTTGACGAACTAATGCTTCGTTTATTCACGCATCAATTCGAAAAATGCCTTCCTTACCGCCAATTCGCTCGTTCGCTAGGAGCCGAACCCACCTCAATCACCTACTGGCGAGAGATTCCCGCTATCCCCACCTCCGCCTTCAAGCTCGCCAATCACCCGCTTTCATCTGGAGCCACCACCTTCCTCACCTCCGGCACCACCACTGAGATCAAAGGGGCGCATCACTTTCCTTCCACCACCCTCTATGACCTGGCCGCCCTCACTCATTGGAAAGCCCGCTTTCCCGATCTCCCTCTCTCTTTCCTGAGCCCTCCTCCGGAAGAAAACCCCAGCTCCTCCCTCGTCCACATGTTCGAGCAACTCCACCAATCGCTTGATCCACAAAATACCTCCCCATTTTTGCTCCGCAACGACCAGTTCCACCTCGCACCCCTCTTTCAGCTCAACCAACCCGTTATCCTCTCCGGAACCGCGCTCGCTTTCCTCCACCTTCTCAAGTCCCACCAAGCGATCCCCCTTCCCAAAGGCTCACGACTCCTCGAAACAGGCGGCTACAAAGGCACCACCCACTCACTTTCAAAACCAAACTTCTACGCCGAACTCAGCACCTTCTTTAGCGTCCCAGATCATGACATTCATAACGAATACGGCATGACCGAGCTCTCCTCCCAAGCCTATACCAATGGCTCGGACGGAACCCATCGTTTCCCCGATTGGTGCCGCTTTCAAATCATCTGTCCCGAAACCGGAAAGGAGCTGTCCCCTGGCGCAATCGGCTATCTCCAGATCCACGATCTCGCCAACCTCCACAGCGTCGCCGCGATCCGCACCCAAGACTTTGCCTCCGCTCATCCCGATGGCTCCTTCACCCTCCTTGGCCGCGACCCCGGAGCCCTTCCGCGCGGATGCTCCCGCTCCATTGATGACTCCCTCAGCCCCAATTCTCAAATTTCGTGAGTAACTCTCAGATCTCAAATCTCACCCACCTCGCCCAAGCCGCCCCCCTCTTCGAGCCCTTCACCGGAGCTTTCGATGAAGCCGCCCTGCGCCAGTGGATAAAAGACGAACTCACTCCCCTTCCGAACACCCGCTTTCTCCCTCCGGAAAACATCGTCCACATCATCTCCGGCAACACCCCCCATGCCGCCTTCCAATCTCTCCTCGCCGGCCTCCTGCTCGGGGTGAAAAATCGACTCAAGCTCCCCTCAGAAACACTCCTCGATTTCGAAACATCACTCGCCCAACTCCCTTCCGAACTTCAAGCGCTCATCGAAACCTCCCGCGAGCTCCCCGATCACTGGATCTCCGAAGCCGGAGCCCTCATCGTCTACGGGAGTGATTCCACCATCCGACACTTCCGCTCGCTCGCCCCTCTCGAAATTCCCTTCGTGGCCCACGGCCATCGCCTCGGCATCGCCCTTATTGAGGGCCCATCCGAAGAAGCCGCCCGCCTCGCCGCCAAGGACATTGGTGAGTTTGATCAAAATGGCTGCCTCTCCCTGCAAACCATCTTTGTCGAAAATCCACACGATTTTGCCCCCCTCCTCGCCACCGCAATGGCTGACTACGAAAAGGCCCACCCGCGCGCCGACCTCGGCCCATCCGAACACGGCGCCATCAGCAACCTCCGGCACGAAACCCTCTACCTCGCCGCTCAAGAGCCTAAAAAACACCACCTCTGGCACAGCGAAAAATCCACCTCTTGGACCATCGTCTTTCAAGACACCCCGGAAATCACCCCCTCCCCCGGCAACCGCACCGTCTTCCTCAAGCCAATGGCACAATGGCCAGGCCAAAGGAGCCGAAGCGTCCCGCCCCGATCATTTCAAAACTTCATCTCTCAAATCGCCCTCCATCCCTTCCAGGAACGCGACGACCTCCCCTCGCCACGCATCTTTCCCCTGGGCCAAGCCCAGCAACCACCCTTCGCCTGGGCCCACGATGGGATTCTTCCCCTACGCTCTCTCGTCCGAGTGCAGACTTCCGACTCTCCCACCTCATGATTGAAGATCTCTGATAACGACTCTTCCCCCTCCCTCGTCAGTCCGACTGAAGCATTTGCAACAAATGACGCTTTATTCCCGTATCGAGCGGTTCCCATGAAATATCTCTCTTTCCTCCTCCCCGCTCTTCTCCTCGCCTCCACGCTCTCCAGTCAGGCCCTTCGCAAGAACCCCACCTGGAACAAGCAAACAAAGTCCCAACCCGATGCCCAAGCCGGTGGCTGGTTCATCAATCTCGGCATCACCGGAGCTCGCGCCAAGATCACCCTTGAAAAGCCGAAAGAATTCGAAATCGCCTTTGTCTTCCCCGACACTCCTGCTCACGCAAAAATCCTTCCCGGCGACCGTATCACCGGCGTCAACGGCCGCTCGTTTTCCGAACCCCACAAGTTCGGATACGGCCCCAAGTTCTTCGGCTACGAAGGCCCCATGCTGGAGCTCGGCAAAGCCCTCGACTCCAACAGCGGAACAATCACCCTCCAATTCATCCGCGCCGGCAAGCCCCTCGCCACCACCCTGGAGCTCCCCAAAAAACACCGCTCCTTTTCCAAGACCTTCCCCTACGACTGTCCCAAAACCGACCGCATCCTCAAAGAAGCCCACACCTACCTCCTCAGCAAACAACGCCCCGACGGACTCTGGAGCAGCCGCCCCGATGCCAACGCCTTCGCCGCCCTCACCCTCCTCGGATCCGGCCAAAAAGATCACCTCCCCGCCGTCAAAAAATCCGTCAAAAAAATGGCCGCTTCCACTAATGATGAGATCGACTACGGCGGCCTCGACTGCTGGAAATACACCCTATACGGCACCACTCTCTCCGAATACTACCTCCTCACCCGCGAGAAATGGGTCCTCCCCGAACTCGAGGAGATAAAGAGTTGGCTCCTTCAAGCCCAATTCGTCAACGGCGGCTGGGGACACCGGCCCAAGGACAAACCCGGCGGAAATGGCTACGGCGCCATCAACTGCATCACCATGCAGGCCAAGCTCGCACTCGCCCTCATGATGCGCTGCGGCCTCGACGTCCCCGCCGCCAACTTCCGCGCCACCCACGACTTCGTCGCAAAAGGCACCAACGATATCGGCTACGTTTGGTATAAAGACGGAGGCCGCCAAAACCCCAGCTACGCCGACATGGGCCGCACCGGCATCACCGCCCTCGCCCATCACATCAGCCCCGTCGGAGGAAAAGAATACCGCGACTTCGCCCGCCTCACTGCCAGCTGCATCGGCAGCTTCCCCAAAACCTTCCCCGACACCCACGGCTCCCCACTCTTGGGCCTCGCCTGGACCGGACTCGGTGCCCTCGCGGATCCCAAGGAATTCCGCAAACTCATGGACTACAACCGCTGGCATTTCGCCCTCGCGCTCACCCCTGAAGGCAATTTTTACTACCAGCCAAACCGCGACAACAACTCGCAGGACTACTCAGCCGACCCGCGCCTCAACGCCACCGCCGCCAATGCCCTCGTCCTCAGCGCCAAATTCAAAATCCTCCAAATCACCGGCGCAAAACCGATCGCGCTAAAGTAAAATAGCGAACGCTAAAATCCGGTAGCGGAACCAGAGCGAAAAATCTGTCTTCAAATTCCCCGTCTCATAGGCCACCCGAATAAAAGAAAGATGGGATTTCCTTCAAAAGAAAATCCCATCTAGTTGAACGGTAGTTCAAAAAACTTCTAGCGTCCTCCCCGAGGCCCTCCGCCGCCGAAATCCATGCCGCGATCTCGGCGTTGCTCCGTGATCGATTGCACCGACTCTTCGGGTAGACCGCTCGTCGCAATCCATGCCTCAGCAGCCGCCTTATCGCTGCGATACCAATCCTGAGCCACTTCCACGACCGTGTCCTGACGCATCTCCTCGTTCGCGATCGTCCCCGCCCACTCCATCGCGGCCACCGGGTTTTCTCTTGAAATTCGAGTCGCATAAGCTTCCGTCGCCGAATCCCGCTCCGGCGACGCTGCCAGATTTCCTAAATATTCGCCCGCCGCGGTAGGATCTTCACGAGTCCAAGATTCAAACGCTTCTTCATAAGCCTCAACCTTGGTCTCCCCTGAAAGCTGGTCCGCCCACTCAAGAACCGCCACCGGATCTTCTCGCGACCAGGAATCAGCCAAGCGACCCACCGCACGCGCTGCGGAATCATCGTCTCCATACTTTACCAGCCATTCCGCGGTCCCTTCACGATCTTTTTCCATCAGCTCCATCGTCACTCGGGTCAATGCCCCTGACTTCAAATCCGGATCTGCAACCGAGTCGACCCAGCTCTTCGCCACATCTTCTCCTTGCTCCAGCATCTCACCGGCAATCATCCCCATATACATTTCCTGAGCACGGTTGTTCTCACCCTCCTTCGGCAAGCCCTGCACAAAGCCCATCGCCTCATCCACGCCATTCACCAACAAGCCCTGGATCACCCCAAAACCTGCATAACCCTTCTGCCGATCATCCTCGATCGTATCCAAATAAGCCGTCGCAGCCGCGCCATCCACCGTCGCCCAACCAGAAAGCGCACCCACCATTTCGTTGCCCAAACCACCGGGGCCACCTCGGCCACCACGGCCACCTCGACGATCATTCCCTTCGCTCGCTTCCGCAATTTCTTTCAAGGCCGCCATCGCGCCCGGTCCATCGATCCGACCCCAGGCATTCGACAAAAGACGAAGTTCGTTATCACCCCCGCGCCCGAAAGGACCTCCGCCCCGGTTCTCACGCAGCGCCAAAAAAGCATCCTTCGCATTATCCGCCGTTAAATTCTCAAGCAAGGCCGCCAGCATCTTCTGCCGCAACAATGGATCATTCACCTCCGACATCTCCTTGATCGCCGCCTGCATATCCTCCGACGAAATCTTACCGCCCGTCAAAAACCGCGCCACAAATTCATCCTCCGGTCTCACTTCCACGCCACCACCGCCTCCGCGCATTCCCTTGTTCACAGAGCGCTCGCCCGCATTCATCATCGACTTCTTCTCACCTCCCGCGTCCTGGCTCAAATCATCACCGGAAGGACGAACGATCCATCCCAAACCAAAAGCAGAAGCAGCCGTCACGGCCAACAAAGGAACAAGAGTCGCGTTTTTCATAATATCTTCAGTTGTAAAGCATCCTAGATGCTTTCTAAGAAACCCCCTATTTCCCCAAAAGTTGCAACTTTTCTTTCAACCCACCTCAACCAAGCCTCAAACCTTATACCTTCATCCTTAAGCCTTGGTCTTCGTCATCCCCCTCTGCTTTCTCTGTGGTCAAACCCTCAACCACGCCATCCTATTAATTCCATCCATCCGTGGTTCATCAACTTCACTCTTCTCACCTCCCAGCCCATTTGCAAAGCTGACCACTAATGAAATTTCTCCTCATCCCCCTCTCCCTCCTTCTCTCACTCTCCCCCCTCACCGCCAAGGAATCCCTCTCAAAACCACTCCCCACCGCCAAGCCCGAGGACCTTGGCATGTCCACCGACGCCCTCGCTAAAATCGACCCCGCCGTCGAAAAACTCATCGCCGATAAAAAACTCGTCGGTGGCTCCGTCCTCGTCCTCCGCAAAGGCCACATCGTCTACCACAAGCAATTCGGCCTCGCCAACCGACGCACCAAAGCCCCCGTCAAAAAGAACACCATCTTCCGCATCTACTCCATGTCCAAGGGCATCACCTCGGCCGCCACCATGATGCTCTACGAAGAAGGAAAACTCGACCTCGACGACCCCATCTCCAAGCACCTCCCCGAGTTTAAAAACCTCACCGTCTGGCAGAAAAACAGCGACCCCGTCCCAGCCAAACCCGCTCCCACCATCCGCGACCTCCTTCGCCACACCGCCGGATTCTCCTACGGCTGGGGAGGCCACCCCGTCGATAAACTCTACGGCAAAGCCAAGCCCCTCGACCGCGATAAATCCCTCGCCGAGATGACCCAGGCCGCCTCCGGCATCCCCCTCCTCTACCAACCTGGCTCCCAATGGGTCTACGGCATCAATACCGACATCCTCGGCCGCGTCATCGAAGCCGCCTCCGGTCAAACCTTCGCCGACTTCCTCCAGGAACGCCTCTTCACCCCCCTCAACATGCCCGACACCGGCTTCCACGTCCCCGCCGAAAAAGCAGCCCGTCTCTCCGATGTCTTCGGCGCCAAAGCCGGCTTCCTCATGAACTTCGAAAAGGCCGAAGACTCCCTCTTCCTCCAGAAACCCGCCCAGCAATCCGGCGGCGGCGGCCTCCTCTCCACCATCACCGACTACGCCCGCTTCCTCCAAATGATCGCCAACGGCGGCACCTTCCAGGGCAAACAATACCTCAAAACGGAAAGCGTCAAACTCATGAGCACCAACCAGCTCCCGGCCGCCATCAAAGCCATCTCCATGGGCGATGAAATACGCCACGGCACCGGCTTCGGACTCGGCTTCTCGGTCCGCACCGCCTCCGACAAGCGCTGGGACAAAGACGCCCCCCTAGGGGAATTCGGCTGGGGCGGTATGGCCTCCACCCACTACTGGATCTCCCCCAAGCACGACCTCGTGGTCGTCACCATGGAGCAAACCCTTCCCTACAACTGGAACCTAGAAAAAGACCTCAAACCCCTCATCTATCAAGCCATCAACAAATAGCCAGCATCGCAAACCTCACCAGTCAATTCCCATCCCCAAAAAACCGTCAATTCTCATTCGAGTAGCTTCCGGATCTTATCCAATTGAAAATTTACCTCTCCGGGGTTGAGCCGAAGATAAAACCGCGCCGGCCCAAGGCTCAGAAGGCGATTCTTTTTAAACCGGGGAACCGCCGTCTTTAGATTCTTCTTCAAGGGCTTATTCCAATCGGCCAGTTGGCCGTCCCGAAGGGCATGCTCCGTTTTGTAAACTTCCTCGAGCGGCTTGTTCCATTTCAGAACAAGCCCGTAACGAGAGAGTCGGATATACCAATACATGCTCGTGAAAATATTGAGAGACATCCCTCGCGATCTTAACTCAGTGGTCATCTTTGATGATCCTTGCCCGGCAGGATCTGATTCCTCCGCTGCTCCGCGTGAGATCCATCACTTCTTCTCACCCAAATGCCTGGAGGCAAACTCGATAAACCGTTCCCAATCCCAGACCTCAATCGAGTGTCCCCCTTTCCGGATGTGATACCCCACTTCCCCCGCCATCATCGCCCGTCCCACTTGTGGTGACTCCTCACTCTCCAGTCCCTTCTTCCCAAACAAGCGATACACCTCGCTCGCGTGATACGCCGAGAGATATTCCCCGCGACCATCCGCCCAAGTATCCTCCACCCCGCTGTGGATATACACCGGCCGCGGCGCGATACACGCCAGCAACATGTGCTGATCCACTGGAAGGTCATCTTCCTGCTCGACAAACTTCTGCGCATTGCGACACAGCCAATAAGGAAAACGCGTCACCATCTTCTTGAGCGTCTCGCCCGACTTCCGACGCCACAGCGCCGCGCCCCCACACCCCGACTGAGCCGAGATCGCCATCGCAAACCGCTCATCCTGGGCCGCCGTCCAAAGCGCCGTCTTTCCCATCTTCGAGTGACCCATCACCGCCACGCGCTTCGCATCGATATCTCCGTCAGTCTCCAAATAATCCAAGGCCCGCGTCCCTCCCCATGCACACGCCGCGAGCACGCCCCACTCCTGTGCCTTCGGAAAACTCTGCCCCTTCGGATAAAATAATCCGTGGATGCTGTTTCGAAATTCCACCTCATTGTGCCCCACCAAATCTTCGTGATACACCGCGCAAAACGCAAACCCCGCATCAAGAATTTTCCCCAACGGCCATCCATTTTTCAAACAATCCTTATTAAGAAATGCCCTATCAAAATCATCCGAGCGCGTGTTGTTAAAACTGTGTTTCATAATCGCCGGCACCGGTTTCTTCGCCCCGTTGGGCACATACACCACAATCCGCATCGTCTTCTCTCCCCTCTCAGTCTTGAGCTGAATATCGACATCTTTCCGCGTCGCCTTCCCTCCCATAAAATTCTCGTCCCTCTTCACCTCCCCAAACGTTATCTTCAACGGCGTCGATGGCTCCGGCACCCGTCCGTAAACTAGATTACTGAACAACGACATAATCTGTGGCCTCCTCACCGTCCGCCACTCCTCCGCCGTCGTGATCCGCTTCCCCTCCACTGTCACCAACAATTCCGGCAAGTCATACGCCGGTACCTTTGACTCATCATAATTGACATCCTTGTCCCCTTCCTTCGCTTGCCGCGCCAATACCGCGGACCCAACCAACAACCCTAAAATCAAAAAGACTTTCATCGCTTCACCTTGCGACCCATCCCCACCCCTCGTCAACCAAGGAACCTCGCCCAAGCTCTCAATTCACTCGATTCCCCCCTTTGCGTCTCCGCACCTCTGCCTGAGACCCACCACTAGCAGACACTTCCATTCCTCAGGGTCGCCACCACTCCCTGGCACTCCTCATTCATAAAATCAACCTGCTCCGCGTGAGATTTTCTCACTACACCGGCTTCTTAATATGCATCCAAGCATGCACATGCGGTTTCCCCCGGAAGTAACACACCATGTTCGGCCCCTCCAACTGCCACACATCCCAAATTTCATCCTTCCCCATATTCTCCTCCTTATAAAAAGCCATGTGAATATTGTCCAAGCCTCCGGCCTCAACCAACTTGAGAGCTTCCTTGGAATCCTTCTCCCGAAAAGGAGCCAGCAGATCCCCCAGCACCTTGCGAACGTGCCCCTTCTGATCTCCGCTCATGTCACCCACCCGAATCCCATCGAGCCCCACCTTCTTTCCGGTCAACTCGATCGTCTTATTCCCCTTCTCTCCCCGACTCTTCCCGCAAAGCGCCGCCTTCCGCTGCTTCCCATCGAGCATTTGATAAACCTCGCTCGCTCGCACCGCCTGATACCAGTACGCGTTTCCCTTGTGTTCCGGCTTCTCAGTAAAGCCATCCGCCGCGTGCCCATAAAAAAGCGGACCTCCAAAGGCCACCCCCTCCACCGAGTCCCCATCACAACGTCGCGTGCAATGCCTCCCCGTCAGCACAAACTCAAACTTTCCCGTTCCCGGCGTCCCAAAAATCGCCACCGATGATCCCCCTTCAAATCCTTCAAGCCCACTGTCCCACTCTACCTGATCATAAACCTTCTCCGCATACTCCTCACTGTGCAGCCCCATAAAGATCTCCTTAATCATCGCCTGCTGGTCCTTCGAATAATCCTTCACCAGCGTCTTCGTAATCAACCAATTGTTGTCCACCTTCAGCCGCAACTTGTGCTCAAACGAAAAACAAACCGCCTTCCGCTGCTCCTCAGTGAGTGAATCGTAAAATGTCTTCACCAAAGTCTCCGAATCCGGCTTCTTTTTTTCCTTCTCCGCCCCAATGATTGGCAAAGCCCCCAATCCCATCCCCGCCGCAATTCCGGAAGATTGACGAAGAAATGAACGACGGTCGACAGCAAGAGGATGATTTTCTGGATTCATAGAATGCAATAGTTCAATCGGTAGCCTAGCAAGCTCTCATCACGGTTCCACCTTTTTCTATCCACGCGCCTAACCAAGACCCAATCCTTCCCAAATTCTATCACTCACCCCCCATAACCAATACCCAAATTTAGGCGAGAATCTCCTGAATCGGGTAGGCGGACTCGACTCCGGTGAGTTTAAAATCAAGGCCGCTGGATTTGTAAGTGAGGCGCTCGTGATCGATTCCGAGACAATGAAGGATCGTGGCGTGCAGATCGTGGGCGGTCACGGGATTCCGGACAACGTTATAAGAGAAATCGCAGGTTTCTCCGTAACTGATGCCGCCTTTGATCCCACCGCCGGCGAGCCAGACGCTGAAGCAGCGCGGGTGGTGGTCGCGGCCATATTGTGTCGGGGTGAGCTTGCCCTGACAGTAGACCGTGCGTCCGAACTCGCCGCCCCAGACGACAAGAGTTTCATCGAGAAGGCCACGCTGTTTGAGATCTTTGAGGAGCGCCGCCTGTGGCTGATCAGTGTCCTGGCACTGCAGCGGCAGGTCACGGGAGATACTGCCATGGTGGTCCCAGCCACGATGGTAAAGCTGGATGAAGCGCACGTCGCGCTCGGCCATGCGACGCGCCATCAAGCAGTTGAAGGCGTAGCTGCCGGGCTTGCGGACGTCGGGACCATACATCTCTAGGGTGGACTCGGACTCGTCGGAGAAGTCGGTGAGCTCGGGCACGCTGGCTTGCATGCGGTAGGCCATTTCATATTGAGCGATCCGGGCGAAGACCTCTTCGTCACCGCTGGCCTCTGCCTGGCGAGTATTGAGCTCAGCAAGCATGTCGAGCATCTTGCGGCGGTCGGAGCGCGACATACCGGCAGGGTCATTCAGGAAAAGAACGGCGTCTTTTCCGGCGCGAAACTGCACCCCCTGATGTTCGCCAGGGAGGAAACCGGCACCCCACAGGTGAGAAAACAAGGCCTGCATCTGGCCGCGGCCTTGGCTGATCATGACGACGAAGTTCGGCAGATCCTGGTTGGCGCTGCCGAGCCCGTAGGAGAGCCACGAGCCCATCGAGGGACGACCAGGGAGCTGATGACCGGTCTGCATGAAAGTCACGGCGGGGCTGTGATTGATCTGCTCGGTGACCATCGATTTGATGAGACAGATTTCGTCGGCCATCGTGCCGGTGTGGCGCAACTCATCGGAAACCCACAGGCCGTCTTGCTTGTTGGCGTGGCGGGTGAAATTGAAGATCGAGGGGGCGACCGGCAGGCGCGCTTGGCCGGAGGTCATGCCGGTGAGGCGTTGATTGCCGCGCACACTCGGCGGCAGCTCTTTGTCGTAGAACTCTTTGAGGCCGGGTTTATGATCGAAGGTGTCGAGCTGCGAGGGCGCGCCTTCCTGGAAGAGGTAGATGACGCGTTTGGCCTTGGCAGGAAAATGGCTCCCGACCTTTTCCGAAGCAAGCAGTTGGCCAAGGGCGGGTCCGCCAAGCAGGCCGAGCCCGCCGGCGCCCGCTCCTTTGAGGAGCCCACGGCGGTTGATGTTGAGTAAGCTGTCGTTGAGTGGGTCCATCACGTTGTTCAGTCTCTTACGATCGTTTCATCGAGGTTCAGGACGGTGCTGGCAATCAGCATCCAGGCGGCGAGCTCCGGCTCATCGATCCCGGCGGCGGGTCGGACGGCGGTAGTAGCCCACACGCCCACTTTGCCCCCCTTGAACGTTCCACCGTCGGCATCGTGCAACCCCAACTCAGTAATCTGAATATCGCGATCGCCAACTCTAAACAGGTTGCCAATGGTGTAGCTATTTGAAGCGCGCTGATCTGCAGGATCATCGATCTTCGTAGGATCAAAGTTGATCAGGGGAATGGATTCGGTCGCATCGACGGTGAATTTTGCATTACCCACACCCCAGCGTCCGGCGTTCCGCTCGCCTGGCATCGTTGGTTTACCGAATCCCTTTGCGTATCGAGATGCGATCAATGTCGCAACCGGCGCCGCAGAAAACGCACTCCCTCCAGCTCCGGCAATATCTCCATCCCAAAATGCGTTCGTGTCCTGTCCTCCGATCAGATATTCGGTATGCGCGGAGAGGGTAAGCGGAGTGATCGCGGCGTATGCGTAGCCCCCGGCATCCGGCGTCGCGCCATCCGGAACCATCACGGAGGCCAGCAAAGCCACGCCGCCACCGGGGAATGCACCCTGTTTCAGCAAGGCCGTCGCATCCTTGGGTGCCGCCTTGAACCGTGCCTCAAAACTCGCCAGTCCTTCGTTCAGGGTTCTGAGATCTTCGGTTGAGGGGCTGCGGCTGGTGACGCGCCGAAAGAGAGACACTAGGCGGTCCGCGGTGCTCTCATCGGTTTTTAAAGTACGCAGGGCCAACACTTTTGCACACTCAAGATGTTGCTCGTCGTTCATCGTGGCGAGCGCTTGAAGTGGCGTGTTGGTGGGAGATCTCCGGGCATTGCAGCCATTGCGCTCCTGTGCGTCGAAGAGGCTCATCGTTGGCGGTGGGCTGTTCCGTTTGTGGAAGGTGTATATGCTGCGGCGATAGAGATCGTCCCCTTCCCCCCTCACGAAACGTCCCGTGTTCGATCCTGGATTGGTTTTTTCGATCCACAGCCCCGGAGGTTGGTAAGGATTGACGGGGCGGCCGCCGAGTTTTTCCACGAGCAAACCGGAGGTGAAGAGCGCGACATCACGAATTTGCTCGGCGCTCAAACGTTGTCGCGGGAAGCGTCCGAGCAGGCGGTTGTCGGGATCGGCCTGCGCAAGACCGGCGCGCCTCAAGGAGGATTGCCGGTAGGTCGCGCTGGTGACAATGAGCCGCAACAGCTGTTTGGTTCTCCATGTTTTACGATACTCGAGCGCAAGGAAATCAAGCAGCTTCGGATGGCTGGGGTAAGCGCCTTGCACGCCAAAATCATCCACCGATTCCACGAGACCAACGCCGAACAATTTTTGCCAAAAACGGTTGACGGTGACGCGCGCGAGCAGCGGATTCTTTTTAGAAACCAGCCAGCGCGCGAGTCCGAGACGGTTCTCTCCTTCGCCTTCGAGTGATCCGCCAAGGATACCTGGAGGGCGGCGCGTCACCGGCTGGGCTTCATCGGGCTGGTCATACTGGCCGCGCGTGAGAACGAAGGTAGGTTTCGCCTTCTTACCCTCGTCCATGACCATAACTCCGACCTTCGTCCCGTCTTGATCAAGCGGTGAAGCGATCGTGATGAAGGGCGGGTAAGCTGGCGCAGTGCCACTCTCGTGTTTCTCACTACTGGAATTGAAGTAGGAGAGCAGGCTGTAGAAATCCTTCTGCGGGAGCGGGTCAAATTTATGGTCATGGCAACGGCAACAGTTGAAGCTGAGGCCGAGGAAGATCGTCCCCACGGTCTCCACGCGGTCGGCCGCGTACTCGTTGAGATACTCGGCGGGGATGGTCCCGCCCTCAACGGTAATGGGATGGTTGCGCAGGAAAGCGGTCGCAAGAACCTGTGAGGGTTTTGCATCCGGAATCAGATCGCCAGCGAGCTGCTCGACGACAAACTGGTCGAAGGGCATGTCTTGGTTGAAAACATCGATCACCCAATCACGCCACGGCCAGCCAGTCCGCCGGACATCATGGAGGTATCCATTGCTGTCGCTGTAGCGCGCCAGGTCGAGCCACGCGACGGCCATGTGTTCGCCGTAGCGCGGTGAAGTGAGCAGGCGGTTGACTTGGCGCTCGTAGGCACCAAGCTCTTGATCAGCTATGAAAACATCTAGTTCATCTGGTGTCGCTGGCAGGCCGGTGAGGTCGAGGGTGAGACGGCGTAGTAGGGTTTCGCGATCAGCTTCGGGGGACGGAGCCAGCTTTTCTTCAGCAAGTCGTTTTTGGATAAAGCGATCGATCGGATTGATTGCATCGCCGGGCGGGACGGTGGGCGAATTTGGCGGGATGAAGGCCCAGTGCTCTTCGTACTTCGCGCCAGCCTCGATCCACAGGCGCAGGGTTTTTTTTTGCTCGGCAGTGATCGTCTTGTGCGAGTCCGAAGGCGGCATGAGGTCGTCGAGATCAGTGGTATTGATGCGCTGCCAGATGGCGCTGGCATCGGGATCGCCGGGGACGATCGCAAGGTCGCCACTCTCGCCTTCTCCATGAGCGCCCTCCTGGGTGTCGAGGCGCAAATCGGCCTCGCGATGTTTGGCATCGGCACCGTGACAGGCGAAACAGTTGCTCGAAAGGATCGGCCGGACGTCACGGTTGTAAGACGGTGCTGCCAACAGAGAGGAAGGCAGGAGAAAAAGGGAAAAAAAGCGTTTCACTAGAGTAGAAAATGCGGAGAAAGGATGACCTGCCCGTGGCAGTTCAAACACTTTGGGATTTTTAGGGGAAGTCAGGTGGAAGGCAAGGGAGCGTTTTGAATTGGCTCGAACTTTCTGCAGAGGGTCTATGGTTCTCTTAAAAGATCATCTCATCATTAATGTAAAATTGGTTACGAGTAATGATTCCGTTGGCTTCAAGAGTCCCCTCTTACACGGTCTCAGCGCTCACGAGTTCCTTAACCGCCACCGCTGACGTTCCGGCAAATTGCAAGAGGCCGCCACAGTGATTTACGACCTCTGGGAAATTGCTTTTTGGATTGAGCACTTGAGGGCGTCATTGAAAGGATTGGAGAGGGTGAAAAGAGTATTAAAATCGATTACCTTTCACTTATAACACTGAAAGACCATAAGCGGTGTAGCCATCAAATTACCGATTCAGGAAATCCGATAAACTTCTATGCAATAAATCTACCTCAAGGGCTTAGTTGAAATTTGACGAGCGGTAGAATCAGTGGGATCCCCAGAGAGATAGGTGTCTTTTCGGTAAAATTGGTTGCCAGTAATGAATTGGGATCTGAGACAAAGATTCTCTCATCAGGTATTAGGGAGGGGGAATAATCCCTTTTATTTACGAGAAAATCCTGCGGTATCCGTATTGATCTACTGGAGCGTCCGAACGAGGATGATTGGGAAATTGGGCCTAGGATAAAAGCCCCAACTTCGTCCTGTCCAAGTCCCCTCGATCTGTGAAACACTCGCATAAGTATGTCAAAGCTGGTCCCCCTTCTCGCTGTTCTCACTCTCAATCTCGTTGCAGACGCCGAAGATCTCCCTGCCGATCACGCCGCACGCATCAAGGAAGGCATCGCTCTTTTCCAAAAGACCATCCGTCCCACCCTGATCGAAAACTGCCTCAAATGCCACGGCGACGAAAAAACCCGCTCCGGCCTCGACCTCTCCACCCGCGAACTCCTCCTCGAAGGCGGCGAAACAGATGATGCCGTCAACCTCAACGACCCGGCCAAAAGCTACCTCCTCATGCTCATCCGCCACGAGGAAGAGCCCGAGATGCCACCCAAGAAGGCCAAACTCCCCGACGCTCTCATCGGTGACTTTCAAAAATGGATCGCCCTCGGCGCCCCCTACGACAAGCCCCTCCTCGTAAAAGACCGTAGCAAGCCCACTGCGATGCAGGTCACCCAAAGTGACCGCGAGTTCTGGTCCTTCAAACCCCTCACCAATCCCACTCCACCCGCCACCGACAGCTCCTGGCCCCAAACCCGGATCGACCACTTCATCTTCGCAAAGCTCTCCGAAAACAAACTGACCCCAAATCCTCCTGCCTCCGACCACACCCGCATCCGCCGCGCCTACCTATCTCTCATCGGACTTCCCCCGACGCCCGAGCAACTCAAGACCGCCCTCTCCCAAACTCACGCCCAACTCATCGACGAGCTCCTTACCAACCCCCACTACGGCGAGCGCTGGGCCCGCCACTGGCTTGACGCCGCGCGCTTCGCCGAGAGCCACGGCTTCGAGCAGGACTACGATCGTAAATATGCCTTCCACTACCGCGACTTCGTCATCAAGGCTCTCAATTCCGATATGCCATGGGACCAATTCGTCCGCTGGCAACTCGCAGGCGATGAGATCGCGCCTGACAACCCACTCGCCATGATGGCCACCGGATTCCTTGGCGCCGGCGTCTTCCCCACCCAGCTCACCGAAAAAGAATTCGAAAGCGCCCGCTACGATGAACTCGATGACATGGCCGCCACTACCGGAACCGCCATGCTCGGCCTCACCATCGGCTGCGCCCGCTGTCACGATCATAAATTTGATCCCATTCCCGTCAAAGATTACTACCAATTCGTCTCCATCTTCACTTCCACCATCCGCAGCGAAGTCGACATCCCCATCGACTCCGATGTCTATCTTACCCAACTCGAAGAGTGGACAGTCCGGCACACAAAAGCCTCCCAAGACCTCGCCTCCTATCAAGCCAAACCTGCGTTCACCAAAGCCTTCGATCACTGGCTCAAGAACCAAGCCCCTTCCAACCTCAACACCAGCGATTGGACCATCCTCAACACCACCTCGGCCAGCTCCGATCAATCTGCCACCAAGCTAACCTCCGAGCCCGGTGGCTCCCTCCTCGCCTCCGGAAATCCACCCACCAAGGAAATTTACACCCTCAAATACCAACCCGGCGCAGGAGAACTTCGCTTCCTCAGAATCGAAGCCCTCACCCACCCCTCCATGAAGCACAACGGCCCCGGGCGCGCCAGCAACGGGAACTTCGCTCTCAGCGATCTAGAACTCTTCCTCTCCAAACCCGGATCAAAAAAACAAGAGGTCAAGTTCACCTCCGCCAACGCCACCCACCAACAAAACAAAACTAACCTCTCTGTCGCTTCTTCCATCGATAGCGACCCAAACAATAGCGGCTGGGCCGTCGACGTCGGAGGCATCGGCAAAGATCAAGCCGCCGTTTTTGAGTTGGCCAAACCACTCCAACTCGCCGACGACGAAACACTCGAACTCACCCTCAAATTCTCCATCAACACCCAGCACAGCCTGGGCCGGCTCCGCGTCTCCATCAGCGATAAACCATCACCGCCCGTCAAAGTCGGTAGCGGGGAAAATCCCCTCCTTGATCAAGCCCTAAAAGGACTCCGCGCGGGGAACCTCACCAAACAGCAACGCCAAACCCTCTTCCCCCTCTTCGCAAAAACCGACCCTCAGTGGCAGAAACTCACCGACACCGTCCAAAAAGTCCTCTCTACCAAACCCAAGCCCACCGTCGCCAAAGTTCAGGTCACCAGTGAAGGATTCCCCCCAACCAAACACCACGCCGATGGCCGCGGCTTCCCCCACTTCTATCCTGAAACCCACTTTCTGAGCCGCGGTGACCCCAGCCAAAAGAAAGGCGTCGCGCAACCCGGCTACCTTCAAGTCCTCATGCGCAATAATAAGGCCACCACCGACTGGAACGAATCCCCACCCGCCGACTGGACCCGCACCAGCTACCGACGTCGCGGCCTCGCCAACTGGATCACCGATACGGAAAACGGCGCAGGCCACCTCCTCGCCCGCGTCGTCGTCAACCGCGTTTGGCACCATCACTTCGGACGCGGCATCGTCGCCACCCCCAACGACTTCGGTCTCCAGGGCGAACTCCCCACTCATCCCGATCTCCTCGACCATCTCGCCCAAAACCTCATCACCAACGGCTGGAACCTTAAATCACTCCATCGCGACATCCTCCTGAGCTCGACCTGGCTCCAAAGCAGCACCCCGTCGTCAGAAAAAACCGCCCTCGACCCCGAAAACAAATTCCTTTCGCGCTTCTCTTCCCGTCGCCTCGAAGCGGAAGTCATCCGCGACTCGATCCTTGCTGCCGCCGGTCAACTAGATCCAAAGATGTTCGGCCCCGGCACCCTCGATCAAGGACAACGCCGCCGCAGTATCTACTTCATGATCAAGCGCAGCCGCCTCGTCTCCATGATGCAGGTCTTCGATCAACCCGAACCCCTCGCCAGCCAGGGGAGCCGCCCCAGCACCACCATCGCCCCCCAAGCCCTCCTCTTCATGAACAACCCGCAGGTTGTCCAATGGGCCCACTTCCTCGCCACCACGCTTGATAAAAAAGATCCCGATATCGCGATCCAACAACTCTACCTCCGCGCCCTCACTCGCGAACCCACCCCAACCGAACTCCGCGACAACCGCGCCTTCTTCGACGCCCAGTCCGCTTCCTACTCCGGGCAAAAAAACGCCCACCAACTCGCTCTCGCCGACCTCTGCCAGATCCTCTTCAGCCTCAACGAATTCATCTATCTCCCATGATTCATTCCGATCACTACACCCGCCGACACTGGTTACAAACTGCTGGAGCTGGCTTCGGCAGCCTCGGCCTCACCAGCCTCCTCGCCCAGGAAGGACTCCTCGGCGCAGACCCCGCCGACCCCCTCGCCGCAAAGAAAGGCCACTTCAATGGCAAGGCCAAATCCGTCATCTGGCTCTTCGTTAACGGAGGCCCCAGCCAAGTCGACACCTGGGATTACAAACCGGAGCTCGAGAAAATGGACGGCAAGGAACTCGCCGGCTTCGACAAAAACACCGGCTTCTTTGCCAACGCCGTCGGCCCCCTCATGAAGTCTCCCTTCGAGTTCACCCCGCGCGGTCAGTGCGGAAAAATGGTCTCCTCCATCTTCCCCAAACTCGGCGAGCACGTTGACAAAATGGCCTTCATCCACTCCGGCCACACCGAGTCAAACAACCACAGCCCCGCCCTCTTCATGATGAACACCGGCCAACCGCGCATGGGCCTTCCTTGCGTCGGATCCTGGGCCACCTACGGCCTCGGCAGCGTCAGCAGCGACCTCCCCGCCTTTGTCGTCATGTCCGATCCCCTCGACCGTGGCCTCCCCAAAGGCTCCGCCGCCAATTGGGGCGCCGGCTTCCTTCCCAGCGTTTACCAAGGCACCTGGCTTAGGCCCAAAGGCGATGCCATCGAAAACCTCAACCGGCCCGCCCACATGAGCGATGCCCAACAACTCCGCCAACTCGCCCTCCTCAAAAAACTCAACGGCCAACACATCAAAACCCGCCCCGGCGATGCCGAACTCGAAGCCCGCATCAAAAGCTTCGAACTCGCCTACCGCATGCAAACCGCCGCTCCCGAAGCCTTCGATGTCAATCGGGAACCCGAACACGTCAAAAAACTCTACGGCGTCGGCGACAAACGTTGCGATCATATCGCCCGCCAATGTATCACCGCCCGCCGCATGATCGAGCGCGGCGTCCGCTTCGTGCAAATCTACTCCGGCGGCATGGCCAACCAACGTTCATGGGACGGCCACAACGACATCAAAGGAAACCACAGTCAGTTCGCCGGCGAAACCGATACCCCCATCGCCGGACTCCTCACCGACCTCGATCAACGCGGCCTCCTCGAAGATACCCTCGTCATCTGGGGTGGCGAATTTGGACGACTCCCCCTCTCCCAAAAAGCCGCAAAACCCGGCCGCGATCACAACCCCCATTGCTTCACCACCTGGATGGCCGGCGGCGGAATCAAAGGCGGCGTCAGCTATGGTGAATCCGACGAGATCGGCCACCACGCCGTCGTCGATAAAGCCCACGTCAACGACATCCACGCCACTATCCTCCACCAACTTGGATTCGATCACGAAAAACTCACCCACACCTACAACGGTCGACGCTTCCGCCTCACCGACGTCGGCGGAAAAGTCATCAAGCCCATCATCGCCTGATCAATCTCCCCCAGCCGTCACTCTCATAAACTGCGTCCCGTCATTCTTGTCCGCTTCAATCTCTCCCACTCCGTCACCAAGATCCGTAAACACCGCTGAGGATTCCACCGAAACCCGGAAAGCAGTGTGATCGATATCCGCACGCAACGATCCTCCGCGCGCCTGACCCAATGTCTCCGCATTCGGCGAAGTCCCAACCTGAAACCGATAGCTCTCTCCACCGGGAAAAGAAAAGGTCGCTTTGCCACCAAAGTCCCCCAGCGGATTCAAGCGCGTCCACCCATCATCATTTCCATCCTCAAAATCATCACTCACCTGCGACCAACCCGTCATGAGACAGATCACCCCACCAACCTCGATCCCCGCCGAGAAGATCCATACCAACTTCACCTCCGGCCAGGACCTCACTAACTTCCGTCTCATCCACAACTCCATCTTCGAACTTCCCGACTAAGCCAAAATCGGCTTTATGACCTTCCCGTGCACATCAGTAAGGCGATAGTGGCGACCCTGAAATTTATAAGTCAGCCGTTCGTGATCGATTCCCAGAAGATGGAGAAGCGTCGCCTGGAAGTCGTGAACGTGAACGCCGTCGCTTGCGACATTGAAGCCGATATCGTCGCTCTCGCCATAGGTCATCCCCGGCTTAATTCCTCCCCCGGCCATCCAAATCGTAAAAGCATAAGGATGATGATCGCGGCCCCAGCGTTCGCGCTTTTTGTAGTCGCCCTGCAAAAAAGGAGTACGCCCGAATTCGCCGCCCCAGATGACGAGCGTATCATCAAGCATCCCACGTTGTTTTAAATCCTGCAGAAGTCCCGCGGAGGATTGATCGGTATCGCGGCACTGGCTGTAAAGTTCGGTGGTGAGCGAGTTATGCTGATCCCAACCCGCGTGCATCAGCTGGACGAAACGAGTGCCACGCTCGACGAGTCGACGAGCCAAAAGACAGTTCCGCGCAAAGGTTCCACCCTCGTGAACACCAGGTCCATACAAGTCAAGAATGTGCTTCGGTTCATCCGAGATATCAGCCAATTCGGGAACGCTCGTTTGCATTCGATAGGCCATCTCGTATTGCGCGATACGGGTCGTTATTTCCGGATCACCAATCGCTGCCAGTTTTTGCTCATTGAGCGCCGAGATGCCATCGAGCATCTGGCGCCGCAGCTTGTGACTCATCCCCTTGGGATTCTTCAGATACAGCACCGGGCTGTTTCCGGGCCGCAGCTTCACCCCTTGATGATGGGATGGCAGAAAGCCGTTGCTCCAGTAGGAATCGTAGAAAATTTGACCACATGAGGTCCCCTTGCTCACCGAAGTCATCACCACGAAGGTGGGCAAATTCTCATTCATCGTGCCCAGCCCATAACTTAACCAGGAACCCGCAGTGGGTCGCCCGGGAATCTGAAACCCAGAGAGGAAAAAGTTGATCGCCGGGGCATGATTCACCTGCTCGGTGTGCATGCTTTTGATGAAGCAAATGTCATCGGCCATCTTCGCGGTATGGGGCATCAAGGAACTGACCGTTGCGCCAGATTGACCGTGCTTCTGAAAAGGCTCGATCGCGTTGAGCAGGACCCGCTGGTTGGCAGCCGCCGACATCGTGCTGAAACGCTTCCCTTCCATGTAACCCGTCGGAACGGGTTTGTTGTCCAACTTCGCCAGCGCAGGCTTTTGGTCGAACAACTCGAGATGACTAGGCCCGCCATTCTGAAAGAGGTAAATGACGCGCTTGGCCTTGGGCGCGATCTTTTGGAATGCTTTTAAAAGGAGTTCCTCCCCACCGGCCTCCTGTCCTAGCAGCGAAGCGAGCGCAGGCACACCGAGCCCCACCGCACTCTTGCCAAAAAAATGGCGGCGGTTCGTGAGGTGCTGGCTTTCTAAAAGTGGATTCATGACAAAAATTTCATTCTTTCGTGAGAGCTTCGTCCGTATTCAGGAGCGAGAGACACAACGAACTGAGCGCCGCCTCTGTGATCTCATCGAGATCAGCATTTCTAGGAGCCTCTCCAACAGCGATCAAATATTGCGCGGCCTTCGGATCGTTCGCAAATGAAGCACGAAGTCCCTCATACATTTTCTTTAGAATGGTGATTTCCATTGTTGAAGGCGGCCGAATCATGATCAGCTCGAAGGCTGCCGCGACGGGATCGGCGGCATCCTTTTCCACGGCACGACTGGCAAGCGACCGAGCCGCCTCGAGATAAAACGGATCATTAAGAATCGCGAGCGCATGCAGCGGGGAATTCGTGCGGTAAGAGCCCACTTCGCAAGCCTCACGCTTCGCGTTATCGAAGATCATCGGCGGAGCAGAGATACGACGCCAGAAGGTATAAACCGTGCGACGTCGGAGCGCCTCGCCAAGATCCGGCGTGTATTTTTTCTTTCCAAAGGTCACCTCCGCCCAAAGGCCCTCAGGCTGCCAAGGTTTCACGGGAGCACCACCAATCCGATCAACGAGGAGACCGGAGACGGACATCGCTTGATCGCGAATCATCCACGATGGAAGCCGATACCGAGGACCACGTGCATGGAAGCGATTGCCCGGATCCTTTTCCAGGGAAAGCGAATCAACCTGCGACGATTGACGATAAACCCGGCTGGAGACGATCGTTTTGACGAGCTTCTTAAAGTCCCATCCGGACTCCATGAAATCAGCCGCCAGCCAGTCGAGAAGCTCGGGGTGCACGGGAACTTCACTTTGAACCCCGAAGTCCTCCGTGCTCTTCACCAAGCCGATACCAAAGAGTTCCTGCCACAAACGATTGGCAGTGACTCGCGAGGTGAGCGGATTTTTTCGATCCACCAACCAGCGGGCAAGGTCGAGCCGGGTCGCCGGACCCTCGGCATTAAGAGGAGGTAGAACAGCGGGCGTGCCTGCTTCCACTTCTTCGCCCCGGGCTTCATAAGATCCGATCGCAAGGATGTGAGTCTTGCGCCGTGTTTCCTGATCAGCCATCACCATCACGCGGGGGACATTTTTAATAAGATCGCCGAGGTGCTTCTCCAGTAGGGTGATCGAATTAAGATTTGCTTCATACTCCGGATGCTCGGCCAGGTGCGCACTCCTAACAGCGTCATTTTGCTCTTTCGACCGCTTCTCAGGCCGAAGGCCCAAGATTGTATTAAGTTCATCCACTTCCGCCCCAAAGGTCGCCTTTGGATCATTGGAATGAGAAATACGAAAGCGCCCCAGGTAATGCTGTGCATGTTGCGAATCATGCCGCAGAACGATTTCCAAAAAGGCATCCTCCTGTGGCGCAAGCGGAGTCTTCAATTGAAAGATCGCCGCGTGATCCTTTTTCACCTCCTCTTGGCTGAGAATGGCCCAACCCGACTTGGGGTCTTCATCGAGAACATTGGCGACCTTGAGAGCACCTTGTTCGAAAGTCGCGACCGGCCGGGTAAGAATCAGAGTTTCAGCTTTGCGCCCGGGCGCATGAAGAATGACCTCAAGATCTGTCAGAACAAAATTCCCGCTGTCCGAGCGTGAGATGCCCCCCTTTGTCATGGACGGATGGCGAAGCGCATCAAGACGCAGCGACGTCAGACCTTCCTTCGGCACCGGGACTCGAAGGATATAAGTGAGATTTACCGGGTTGGCCCCCGCGGTGAGAATCGATTGATCATCCAGCGTCTTGTAGGTGACTCCTTCATCGCTGACCTCCACCGAACCCGGAACGAAGGGTGACCAAGCCGGAAGGGCGAGTTTAGCAACCTTCTCTTTCTCCCAAGCGTCGCGTTCGGAATCGAGAGAGGCCGCAAGGGCGACGTTCTCCTTTTTGCGTGCATTAATTTCGTCAGTGAGCTTCTGCTTCCCGGCCCTCTCTTCGGAAGAGTAAACAGGAAGCACCGGCTTGGTATGCGGATCGCCTCCGCCCCCCGTGACCGGGGTCTGATTGAAGAAAGCCGTGAGCGAGTAATACTCACTCTGCGCCAGCGGATCGTATTTGTGATCGTGACAGCGACAGCAGTTGAAGGTCAGCCCCATCCAGACCGTGCCCACCGTTTCAGCCATATCGAAAACGTAATCGACGCGGTTCTCTTCCGGAATGCGTCCCCCTTCGCCATTGATGGCATAATTTCTCAGGAAGCCGGTCGCAAGAATCTGCTCTTCGGTCGCATTGGGCAAAAGATCACCCGCAATCTGCCAAACAGTGAAGTCGTCATAAGGGACGTTTTTATTAATCGCCTCGATGACCCAATCCCGCCAAGGCCACATTGTGCGCTCGCGGTCGCCTTGGTAGCCATTACTATCGGCATAGCGCGCGGCATCCAGCCAAGGCCAAGAAAAGCGCTCCCCAAAAGCCGGGTCCGCAATGAATCGGTCAACCAAATCCCCCCAAGCTTCGGGTGAAGAATCGGCGAGGTGAGTTTCAACTTCCTCAACCGATGGTGGCAGCCCCCGTAAATCAAAAGAGAGTCGACGAATCAAAGTGCGCTTGTCCGCCTCCGCAGAAAGCGTCAGTTCTTCTTTCTGAAGCCGTCGCAGCACAAGTTCATCAATCGCATGCTTCTCATTGCCACTCAGCGCAGCCTTCGTCACCTGGGTAAACGTCCAGTGCTTTTCGTAAGGCGCACCCTCTTCGATCCAGCGCTTAAGCAGGGCCTTGTCCTTTTCATCCAGTTTTAAAAAGTGATCCGCCGGAGGCATGACGTCATCCGGATCATCCGTGATGATTCTTTGCCAAACGAGCGACCCCGCCAGATCGCCGGGCACGATCGCTTGACCACTCTCCCTTTTCGAAAAAGCCCCCTCCGCCGTATCGAGCCTGAGATCGGCTTCCCGGGCGTTGGAATCAAATCCATGACACGTAAAACAGTGATCCGATAGGATCGGCCGAACATCGCTATTGAAGCCCAGCTTTTCCGCCCCCAAAATTGCTGGGCACAGAGAAACAAAAATAAAGGTGAGCTTTTGTGACTTTAAAAACATGCGAAACCGTTTCTCTCCGATACCTCTCGAAGACGATAAAATCTGTCACGCACTTCGTCATTTTCAAGAAGCAACCTCGACTCGATTAAGCTCACTCAAGAATTTTGAAGAATAATGACACTCCTTGCCAAGGGTTGCGATCAAGAAACTGCCAAAAAAAATCCTCATGAAATTCATATTCCTCTTAAGCTCATCCTTCCGACAGGCACCCCACCCACGGGCACTCTTTTCCTCCTGGGGGACGGGGACAGCGTCGTCGATGACCTCAACTTCCAGCTTTGGACTCCACCGGCAATCTCCTCGATCTTTGGCTCAATGACACCGTAGCACCAACGCAAACGGCACCGGTCCCTAAACCTGCCACTGCCCTTCTCGCCGCAGTGGCAGGCGGACTACTGACGTTCCGCCGGAAAAGAAAAGATCTCTCAATTTTCAGCCCAAAGGCGTCACCAAAAGATGGCCAATCCGCCAGACTTGCCTAAAATGGGTAACCCATGAGTCTCTTCCACATCCGTCCCTACCTCTTGGAGTGCACTGTTGGACTTTGGATTGTCAGCTTGGAGACCACTTGGTAAATTTTGCGACAAAATACCATCTGGATGGTACAAAAAAGAGCCCTGCTCCTTCGTTAGAAGGAACAGGGCTTATAACTGGCGACGGCCTACTCTCACAGGACCTATCGTCCCACTACCATCGGCGCAAGAGAGTTTCACTTCCGGGTTCGGAATGGGACCGGGTGGTTCCTCTCTGCTAAGGCCACCAGAGAACAGAACCCGCATATATCGGGTGATGATCTCTGATTGCCAGTATTGTGACAAGTGCCACTCTCTGGCATCCGTGTGAAGTTAGTTATAAATGAAAACAGGAGTCTGGCTAACAGCCAGAAAAGACTAATTTCTAAGAGTTTAGGAATTAAGTCGAACGGATGATTAGTACTGATGAGCTGAATACATTACTGCACTTATACCCTCAGCCTATCAACGTGGTGGTCTTCCACGATCCTTCAGGGAAAATTAATCTCTGGAATGGCTTGGCGCTTAGATGCTTTCAGCGCTTATCCGTGCCGCACTTAGCTACCCAGCAATGCTCTTGACAGAACAACTGGAACACCAGAGGTGCGTCAGACCCGGTCCTCTCGTACTAGGATCTGAACCCATCAATTTTCCTACGCCCACAGAAGATAGAGGACCGAACTGTCTCGCGACGTTCTGAACCCAGCTCGCGTGCCGCTTTAACCGGCGAACAGCCGGACCCTTGGGACCTTCTCCAGCCCCAGGATGCGACGAGCCGACATCGAGGTGCCAAACCACGCCGTCGATATGAACTCTTGGGCGTGATAAGCCTGTTATCCCTAAGGTACCTTTTATCCGTTGAGCGACGGCAATTCCACATTCAACCGCCGGATCACTAAGGCCTACTTTCGTATCTGCTCGACTTGTAGGTCTCACAGTTAGTCTGGCTTATGCCTTTACACTCAACACACAGTTACCAACTGTGCTGAGCCAAACTTCGCGCTCCTCCGTTACTCTTTAGGAGGATACCGCCCCAGTAAAACTGACCGGCTGCCACGGTCCCCTAGCCGGATGACGGCTTAGGGTTAGATCATCCAATGTTAAAGGGTGGTATCTCACTGATGACTCCACATGCGCCTAAACGCACGCTTCAACGTCTCCCACTTATGCTGAGCATTAAAATCGAATAACCAGTAACAGCTTACAGTTAAGGTCTATAGGGTCTTTCCGTCTTTCTGCGGGTAGCCGGCATCTTCACCGGCGCTACAATTTCACTGAGCATCTAGTCGAGACAGCGCCCAACTCGTTGCACGATTCGTGCAGGTCGGAACTTACCCGACAAGGAATTTCGCTACCTTAGGACCGTTATAGTTACGGCCGACATTCACCAGGACTTGGGCTCGGAGCTTTGCTAATAAAAGCTAACACCTTACCGTAATCTTTTGGCATTGGTCACGTGTCACATCGTATACTTCGACTTACGTCTTTGCACAATGCTGTGTTTTTGCTAAACAGTCGGTTGGGCCATTTCACTGCGGCCTATTATAAAATAGGCACCCCTTCTTCCGAAGTTACGGGGCTATTTTGCCGAGTTCCTTGACTAGGTTTCACTCTTGCGCCTTGGTATATTCTACCCATCCACCTGTGTCGGTTTACGGTACGGGCCATTAATGTTAGGACTTTTCTTGGCACTCTCTCTAGCTATGCGAATTGGCCGTAGCCGCATCTCGGAATTCAATAACCTAGTAGCTTTTGATCATGCGTCCTCCTAACTGGGTTCAGGAATATTAACCTGATTACCATCCCCTACGCCCTTCGGCCTCGGGTTAGGTCCCGACTAACCCCGGGACGAAAAACGTTGCCCGGGAAACCTTGGATTTACGGCGGGCCGGGATTTCACCGGCCTTATCGTTACTCATGTCTGCATTCTCACTTCTCTACACTCCAGGGTCAGTCACCATCACCCTTCACTGTCTAGAGAATGCTCCTCTACCGCGCCATTATTCCGTAGAATAATGACACCCGGAGCTTCGGTATAGTGCTTATCGCCAAGTATTTTCGGCGCAAGGTCTCTCGATGAGTAAGCTATTACGCATTTTTTAAATGGTGGCTGCTTCTAAGCCAACATCCTCACTGTCTATGAAACCTCACCTCCTTTCCACTGAGCACTATTTAGGCACCTTAGCTGCCGGTCTGGGCTGTTTCCCTCTCGACGACGAAGCTTATCCCCCGCCGTCTCACTGCTGCGCTCCATTGAATGGTATTCGGAGTTTGATAGGGGTTGGTAGGCGGGTATGCCCCCTAGCCCTGTCAGTGCTCTACCCCCACTCATCAGCACGCAACGCTGCACCTAAATGCATTTCGAGGAGAACCAGCTATCACGGGGTTTGAATAGCCTTTCACTCCGACCCACAGCTCATCCGAGCGTTTTTCAACACACACCGGTTCGGTCCTCCACGTCGTATTACCGACGCTTCAACCTGGCCATGGGTAGGTCACCTCCGTTTCGGGTCTACCTCCTGCAACTATGTTCGCCCTATTCGGACTTGCTTTCGCTACGCATCCGATCCAGAAGATCTTATGCTTGCCACAGAAAGTAACTCGCAGACTCATTAAGCAAAAGGCACGCAATCACACTCGAAAGTGCTCTTACACCTTGTAGGCATAGGGTTTCAGGTTCTATTTCACTCCCCTCACAGGGGTACTTTTCACCTTTCCCTCACGGTACTGGTTCACTATCGGTCGCTAGTTAGTATTTAGCCTTACGCAGTGGTCTGCGCAGATTCACACGGGGTTTCACGTGTCCCGTGCTACTCAGGAACTCCCTAGGGCTTTGTCAGATTTCGGTTACGGGGATGTCACCCTCTATGTCGCAAGTTTCCATTTGCTTCACCTATCGTTCAAAGTCCCACATCGGGGTCCTACAACCCCCTGACAAAAGCCAGGGTTTGGGCTGGTCCGTTTTCGCTCGCCGCTACTCACGGAATCGAATTCTCTTTCTTTTCCTCTGCTTACTAAGATGTTTCAATTCAGCAGGTTTTGCGTATCATTTCCTATTTTATTCAGAAATGAACGATACCGTTAAACGGTATCAGGTTACCCCATTCGGAAATCTCCGGTTCAAGCACTTGTTTGCAGTTCACCGAAGCTTATCGCAGCTTATCACGTCCTTCATCGCCTTCTAGCACCAAGGCATCCACTCTATGCCCTTAATAACTTAATTCCTAATTTCTCTTGAAATCAGGTTTTGAAAAGTCAGCCAATTAAGACTGCTTTTCTGAAGAGTCAGTCACTAGGACTGCTCTTCGCCATAAAAATTAGATTGGTAGTCTTTTCCAAGGACTGCAAGACAGACTCAGTATCTGTATTTCATTTATCATGGGAGCTGAATCGATATAAATCTAAATTTAAATCTAAATCCAACTCCACAGTCTGGAAAAACTTCACACGGATGTCAAAGAGCGGCGCTCATATTCGCAATATGGGTCTCACAAGAAAGATGTAGTAGTCAATTCACTCTCAGCACTGGTAACTCTTACCAGTGAAGTTGTTGTAAAGATGGTGGGCCAGGGCAGACTCGAACTGCCGACCTCACGATTATCAGTCGTGCGCTCTAACCAACTGAGCTACAAGCCCAATTAAATCATTAGCGACTCGAAAGATTGAGAGGCTTAGAAAAAAATTGGTGGAGATTAACGGATTCGAACCGTTGACATTCTGCTTGCAAAGCAGACGCTCTACCAACTGAGCTAAACCCCCATATGATCTTTACGGTGAGTGAAAGACAAAAAATCAGATTGTGCACTGCGCCTCTAAAAAAGGGGTGCGTTAATGGTCACTCAAATATTTGTGAAGGCCATTTCTGGCACTTCCACCATCAAACGCAGTCAAGTAAAACTCGCTGCGATTAAGTTAGGTGTCGACCGAGTCTATTAAAGACTCTTACTCCGTAGAAAGGAGGTGATCCAGCCGCAGGTTCCCCTACGGCTACCTTGTTACGACTTCATCCCAGTTACCAGCCTCACCTTAGGATACTGCTTCTCCGAGGAGTTAGCGCATATACTTCGGGTGCGACCGACTTCCATGATGTGACGGGCGGTGTGTACAAGACCCGGGAACGTATTCACGCCGTCGTAGCTGATACGGCATTACTAGCGATTCCAACTTCATGGAGGCGAGTTGCAGCCTCCAATCCGAACTGGGCCCAGTTTTACAGATTGCCTCCACCTCACGGTATTGGTTCTCATTGTGCTGGGCATTGTAGTACGTGTGCAGCCCTAGGCGTAAGGGCCATACTGACCTGACGTCGTCCCCACCTTCCTCCCAGTTGATCTGGGCAGTCTGAACAGAGTCCCCGGCATTATCCGCTGGCAACAGTTCACAGGGGTTGCGCTCGTTGCTGGACTTAACCAAACATCTCACGACACGAGCTGACGACGGCCATGCAGCACCTGTGCATTGTCCGCCCGAAGCGACTTCTCCTTTTCGGGAGAATACGACAAGCATGTCAAGCCTAGGTAAGGTTCTTCGCGTTGCATCGAATTAAGCCACATACTCCACCGCTTGTGCGGGTCCCCGTCAATTTCTTTGAGTTTTAGTCTTGCGACCGTACTTCCCAGGCGGCTCGCTTAACGCGTTAGCTCCGGCACAGAAGGGGTCGAACCCTCCCACACCAAGCGAGCACCGTTTACTGCTAGGACTACAGGGGTATCTAATCCCTTTCGCTACCCTAGCCTTCGTGTCTGAGCGTCAGTGAATGTCCAGTAAGTTGCCTTCGCCATTGATGTTCCTCTCGATATCTACGCATTTCACTGCTACACCGAGAATTCCACTTACCTCTCCATTACTCTAGCACGGGAGTATCGGATGCAGTTCCAAGGTTGAGCCTTGGGCTTTCACATCCGACTTTCCGCGCGGCCTACACACGCTTTACGCCCAGTTATTCCGAACAACGCTTGGGACCTTCGTATTACCGCGGCTGCTGGCACGAAGTTAGCCGTCCCTTCCTCTTCAGGTACTATCAAACTTACACGCTATTAACGAATAAGTCTTACTCCCTGATGACAGGAGTTTACAACCCTAGGGCCGTCATCCTCCACGCGGCGTTGCACCATCAGACTTTCGTCCATTGTGAATGATTCTCGACTGCTGCCACCCGTAGGTGTCTGGACCGTGTCTCAGTTCCAGTGTTGCTGATCGTCCTCTCAGACCAGCTACCCGTCGTTGCCTTGGTGAGCTCTTACCTCACCAACTAGCTGATAGGCCGCGAGCCCATCCTTAAGCGACACCCGAAGGCATCTTTACTCCGTAGAGACTATGGGGCATTAATCTTCCTTTCGAAAGGCTATTCCCCACTCAAGGGTAGGATTCTCACGTGTTACTAACCCGTCCGCCACTAAGAATTTCATTAGCAAGCTATTGAAATTCTCCGTTCGACTTGCATGTCTTATCCACGCCGCCAGCGTTCGTTCTGAGCCAGAATCAAACTCTCCGTAGAAATGTTGAATCTGACATCTAAACATTTTTTGGCAGACACCGTAGTGACTGCCGCGCTTAGCTATCAAATTGAATTTTTTTAAGAATCTTTGCAGACTCTCAAGGAAGGGCTTGTCCGTTCTCACGGGGCTTCTCCCTTTTGACCCGCACCCCAACTCATTAAAATCGAGTTGCAGTGCACAATCTAATTTTTTGTCATCTTTCCGACAGATTCATCAAGTAGTTTGCTTTTTGCTTACTAATCGCTGTGGGAATCTGTGGAACCCATACTGTGAAAGAACTGGTCAGTGGGGACTAAGAAGCCGATCGTCTTCAGGAGATTCCTGAGGCGCGATCGACTGGCGTGTCTCTCACTGGCGGCCACTGCTTGCCGCAGCGCAACTCTAATGAAAATCCGCCCTCCGTCAACGATTTAAGACCCACTTTTCCGGATAAATATTCATTCACTCCACGAATCCCTTAACTACGGGAGTAAATTGCCCTTTTCGACCTCTTATTTTTTCTGCAAAAGTTCTCTTTTTAATTAAGATACCTTAGATATCCTCTTCAGATGTGGCTCAACTGGGTTTCGGAAGTGGTTTTAAGGCAAAGACTGGGACCATGAATAAACTGTCGCCAAATGAGCCATCAGTTTTTCTTCGCCATCCTCCACATCAACCGTCGGAAGGCCTCCTTCTCAAACACAAATCCCACGCCTTCGTCCCGCCTTGCCCTCTCAAGAAATCACTCTGACATTCCTTTCTTTTGAAACACTACTTAGCAGAACCCAAGCATCATTCACGAATGCCTGCGAACGACTTGCTTCCTGATAAAAATCATGGTTTGTCGTCAATGATGACACGTCGGTAAACAGGGCCATTCATATCGTCTTGGCTGCGAGTGAATATGGCTTCCAGTCCATCAGCAGCTTGGTGGGCGTCAGGCAAAGGTCGCCGAATTGCCAAGTCGCAACTTTCTTCGAATGAATGATAGGAGTCTTCTCCTGTTTCAGAAGTGAGCTTGAACTCTTCTCCGGTGATCGAGACGGCAGTGTCGCGAATAGGATGAGTTGTGCATGTTCCTTCCCAAGCCATTCCTGGAGTTCCTCCTGTTGGCCCGGCGCACCAACTATTGGGGTCTTCTCCGCGGGAAGTAATCCCTACTCGTTCGAGTCCCTGTCCGCCACCGGCTGCCCCGATATCCCACGGGTGGTGATTTTGAAAAATCGCTTCATCAATAATGATGAAGCGGGACTCTTGTCCTTTTAGTCCTGATGGACAATGGAGGCGTATTTGACCACGCGTGTTGGAAAAAATTGAGTCTGGAAGTTTGAAAATCTGTGCTTCGTCAGGAATGTCAACGGGGCTCGAGGACTCAGGAACGCAAAGAATAAAACCACCAGGAGGCACGGATGTATTTTCTGGAAAGCTAAATCGAGCGCAGAGGTTGTTGCTGATTTCCCATGTTCTAGTTGGTATTTCGATTTCCCAAAGAGAGAGCGTTTCTTGGGTTGTATTGTGTAATTCGATGTATGGAAATCCATCGACATCAGGATGGTACATGATTTCTGAAACAATCAGGGAGGGTGGTGGTGGTCCGGAATTTTCCAAGCCAAAACTTGGAGTTTTTTCGGCAAGGAAGTAATCGATTCCCTCGGACGTGTGATGGCGCCCAAGGGACGCATTTTTGGCACTCCCCGAAAATCTGACTCCGTGGGTGTAGCCGGTCAGTTCGCCCTCATGATCCCCGGAAAACAAGTAGCAGCGACCTTCGATTGAACTGAAGGATAGATCGCTCCCTGCTGCCACAAAATCTGATTCATCAACGACGAGATATCCTCTGCTGGGGATGATCATATCCGATGCGAACTTGTATTGGTATGGCTGATTTCGGTGGTCGCTGAGCCACCACCCTCCAATATTGACGTCATCTAGGGTAGGATTGAAAATCTCAACGCTGTCCCGAAGCTCTCCAACTGACCGTGATCGGAGTTCATTAATCAAAAGAGGAGGGATATTTGGTTCGGGGTCGTCTGCACCCGGTGACCCAAGCCGCTGAGCACTCGCGCGCCATGTCGAGAACTGGGTCGGGTCAGCTGTCGGATCCAAATTCGTTCGAGTGAGAGAAAAGCCAACCTCTTGAGACAAATCTTCGAAATAGCCGTGATTATCCGGAGCAACGGCCCAAGGATAGTGGCTGTCGAAACGCATTTGAGTCGCAATGCTTCCGTCGGAATTCGTGAGGGCGATTCGAGCCCGTGAATTACTTAATTCTGCGGTCAGAATTCCTTGAAACGGGATATCAGGATAGAGAGATTCAAATTTTTTGGGGCTAGCGACAATGAGCAAGAACCCGCCCGGAGGGACGAAGGAGTCTTCGGGAAAGGTGTCGGAGAGTAGGGCGTCGGGTCCGGTTATTGCTAGATCAACAATGCCAAGCCCCGAAATATTCAAGGGAATATCTCCGATGTTCTTAAACTCGATGAACTCCTCCGGTTCGAATCTTGTATCGGTGGGCTGATACATGACCTCGGTAATGAGGAGGTTTGAGAAGTCCTGATCGGCTTTAAAAGTGGCAATACGCAGTTCACTCCATTCATCCCCGGATTTCACCCTGGCGTGAACCACCATTGATCGGTTCACTGATGAGGGCTCGTCGAAACAGCCGTCTTCGAGAGGGATAGGGTATATCCGGGCTGATGAGCGAACAGATCCGCAGTGGGTGCGCGGATCTGTTCCGTCAGTGGTGTAGAAAATAGCGCCGAATGGGTTTGGATTGCTGATCGACAATAGTTTCGGCACTGTCACAGGACCACTTGCCGGAGAAATTTCCGGAGCTTGGAGAGCGGAAACCTTACTACACAAAATAATTAGTGAAGAGAAGACGGGTCCTAATCCCATCAAGATCTCTCGAAAATTATTCATCATTTAATAATTAAGGGCTGGGGGGAGGATGTCAAGAAAGAGAAAGGTCCTGTTTTGGAGCGGCGATCAAATGATTTCTTCTCACATCATCCAGAGATTAGGGGGTGCGATCACCAAGCTTCTGGGCAACCGCTTCAGCATCATAAACGCAGCCCCCCCAGCTTCCGCCGCTGGCATTCTGAAGGGCGGCCCAGAGGCGGGTGTCGTCAGGGAGATCGGGGTGGACGCTGATCTTGGGGTGGAGGTCACGAGCCATGAGCCCTTCGAGATCACCGAGGTAGTCGATGCTTCCCGTAAGGTTCACGGTATCGATGCGGACGCTGACGGGGTCGCCGTCACGGAGCTTTCCGATCGGGCCTCCGGCGAGAGCTTCGGGGCTGACGTGACCGATGCAGGCACCAGTGGAGACACCGGAAAACCGACCATCGGTGACAAGCGCGACTTGCTTGCCGACCTCGCAGTATTTCAAAGCAGAGGTCACTTGGTAGGTCTCTGGCATGCCGGCTCCCATCGGGCCGATGCCAGCAAGAATCATAATATCATAGGCGCGGATGCGGTCGGCACTCTGGGATTTCACGGCCGTGATCGCTGCGGCTTCACTTCCGAACACACGCGCACGTCCCTCCAAGAAAAAGATCCCCTCTTCATCGATCATCGAGGGATCGATAGCGGTGCTTTTGACGACACTACCCTCAGGCGCGAGATTTCCTTGCGGAAAGGTGACGCTACTGGAAAGGCTGCGATCGAGCGAGCGAATGACATCATCGGGATCGATCCCATCGATTTCGAAAAGCCGATCGCGGCAGCGTTTTCGGCGCTCGGACTTCTCCCACCACTCGAGGTTTTCCTCCAAGGTGAGCCCACTGACAGTGCGCACACTCAGATCAAGATGCTCGCGGATCTTGAGCATCGTTTCGGGGACTCCTCCAGCGAGGAAGACCTGCACCGTGGCGTAGCCTTGCGGACCATTCGGAAGGGCATCAACGACGCGGGGCACGAGCCGGTTCGCTTCCTGCCAATCGTTCACGGTAGGACGAGGAAGTCCGGCGGCATGGGCGATCGCAGGAAGATGAAGAATGAGATTGGTGGATCCACCGAAGGCCGCATGAAGAAGCATGGCATTGCGAAAAGAAGCCTCCGTGAGGATCTCGCTCATCGAATACTCGAGACGCATCGCTGCCCGACCACTACGGGTTGCTAGATCTTTCCAAATCTGCGAGCCACTCGGGCTTAGCCCACTGTGAGGCAGACTCATCCCGAGCCCCTCACCCATGACTTGGCTGGAAGCCGCAGTGCCGAGAAATTGGCAGCCCCCTCCCGGACTCGCACAGGCACGGCACGCGGTCGCCGCCGCTTCTCCAAGGCTGATCTCACCATGGGCATAGCGTGCGCCCAGCGACTGCACCTTTCCCAAATCTTCCGTGTCCTCACTAAGGAGACTGACACCCCCCGGCACGAGAACACCCGGCAAGTGGCCACAGCCCGCCAGCGCCATCATCATAGCCGGGAGCCCCTTATCACAGGTCGCGACGCCCACGACTCCCTTCGCCGTTGGAAGTGAGCGAATGAGCCGACGCAGCACCATCGCGGCATCATTTCGAAAAGGAAGCGAGTCCATCATTCCGCTCGTCCCTTGAGTGCGCCCATCGCAGGGATCACTGCAGAAAGCCGCAAAGGGAACGCCTTCAAGCCGGGCGATTTCGTTCGCGACTGCTTCCATCAAAAGCCCGACCTCCCAGTGACCTGAGTGGTAACCGAGCGCCGTTGGGGTGCCATCGGGCTGGCGAATTCCACCCTGGGTCGAAAGTACGAGAACCTCTTTTTTCCCCCAGGAGGAAGTCTTCCAGCCCATGCCAACATTCTGCATCCAGCCGAAAAGGTCGCCGCTCGTCCCCTTCGCGAGATCATCTCCCGAGATCGGGAGTTCACCGTCGGGGCCATCGGCACGGGTCACGACTTCGTCGATCCCCTCCTCCCCGGATTCTAGAATATCATTCACAGGGTGATGGCACCATCGATACGGCGGGCGATTCCGAGGGGGTTACTTTCTTGCAAAGCGGGAGGAAGAAGCGCGTTAGGTAACCCTTGGTAGCTCACCGCACGAGCCCAACGAGTGATGCCGCCCTGACCCACCGAGGTGAAATGGGACTGTGTCGTGGCGGGATAAGGACCGCCGTGCACGAGCGAGTGACAGACCTCCAAACCCGTCGGGAAGGCATTCACCAAGACGCGCCCAGTGAAGCGCTCCAGTTGGAAAATAAGATCGGCATGCTGGGCCAATTCATCTGTCGTCCCATGGATCGAAGCACCCAGTTGACCACAAAATCCTGCGGCGACTTCCTCATAGGAAGCTGCATCAGGACAAACGACGACGACCGCCGAGGGGCCGAAGACTTCTTCACTGAGTAGCTCGCGCTGAGAAAGGAAGTCGGCGAGGGAAACTTTCAACACGGTCGCGGTCGCGCCAATCGCGGCTCCCTCCAACGATCCCCTCCCAAGCATTTCCACCCCATCAAGCGACAAGAGATGGGAGATCCCTGATTCGAAGCCCGCCGCGGTCGCTTCATTTAAAATGGGTTGACCAGTGCTGCCGTCCACCAATTCCGCCAACTTGGCGAGCATGACAGCGCAATTCGATGGAACGAAAAGAATCCCCGGGCACGTGCAAAATTGTCCGTTGCCCTGAGTAATGCTTCCGAACAATCCTTCGGCAAATTTCTCCGAATCTTGATCAAGGAGCTCAGGCAGAACGAACTGCGGATTGACGCTCCCCATTTCTGCGTAGACCGGAATGGGAACTTCACGAAGGGCGCCGAGGTTAAAGAGCGCACGGCCTCCTTTGAGCGATCCCGTGAAGCCAATCGCGGCGACCGAGGGATGCTGCACGACGGCCTCGCCGACAGCGTTGCTTTGCCCCTGAACCATTTGATAAGTGCCTTCAGGAAAACCCGTTTCAGCGAGCCCGTCTTGAATGGCCTCAGAAATGAGAGCGCAGGTTCCGGCATGAGACGGATGCCCTTTCAACACCACTGGACAGCCAGCGGCGATAGCACTGGTGACATCAGATCCACCTGCCGAGAGCGCGAGGGGAAAATTACTCGCACCAAAGATCCCGATGGGGCCAATGGGAATGAGCATCTTTCGTAAATCCGGCTTAGGAAGCGGCGTGCGGTCCGGCTCGGCGTGATCAATGGTTGCTTCGACCCACGACGCATCGCGCGCGACCGCAGCAAAAGCGCTGAAACCACCCACCATCCGGCCAAACTCACCCTGCACCCGACCATCGGGATAGCCGGTCTCTCCTTGCACGCGTTCCAAAATGGCCTCGCGAGCATCCGTAAGATTTTCGGCAATCGATTCAAGAAGCACCGCAATTTCAGCACCACTTTTTCTCCGTAAAATGGGAGCGGCCACTGCGGCAAGATCGCAGGCTTGAGAAACTTCTTCCCGGCTGGCGTCAGAGAAGTTGCCAGGAAGCGCTTCGCCCGTGATGGGATTGATCGTTTGAAATGGCATCTTGAAATTAAGCAACTTTATTTTCGAGTGTCCCGAGACCTTCAATCTCAATCTTGACCACATCACCTGCGGTTAGGGTGAAGTCAGTTCCGGGAACGACTCCTGTACCCGTCATGAGCATGGCACCTTTGGGGAAATCCAACTCGCGATACAGCGCTTCTACCAACTCATCAATACTGCGCTTGAGTTGGGTAAGGTCGGTGGATCCAGAAAAGGCGAGATCACCCGCGCGGGTGATCTCGAGAGAAATTTTTGCGTCATCTGCAAGCGCTTCACGACCGATCGTCAGATGAGGTCCCACCGCGCAACTACCCGTGTAAACTTTGGCCTGCGGAAGGTAGAGCGGATTTTCGCCTTCGATGGACCGCGAGCTAACGTCATTTCCAACCGCAAAGCCGAAGATTTCGCCACCGGCATTGATCGCGAGAGTCAATTCTGGCTCGGGGACATCCCAAGAAGAATCTTTTCGAACTCGAATCGCGCCCCCGGTCCCCACAGCTCGGTAGCCCATCGACTTAAAGAAGAGCTCCGGCCGATCTGCCTCGTAGACGAGATCATAAAAAACATCGCCGCCCGCTTCCTCAGATTCTTCCATACGCGCGGATTTCGACCGGAGGTAAGTCACACCCGCAGCCCAGATTTCGGTATCCAGTGGAACCGGAGCCAAGAGCTCTGCAGATCCGGAAATTACTTCACCGCGTTCTTCGGCGGCTAGAATCGCGGTCAATTCACCTTTCCCCGATTGAAAAAGGCGCTCCAAAAGATCGGCGCTGACCGCATGACAGCCCGTTTCATCCTCGATCAAGTTCCCTCCAGATGTGCGATAAATCCTCACGCCGAAGAGTCAACATGCTCGCCCCTAGCGCGTCGAGAAATGATAACGGTAGAATTATGTCAGCCAACCTAGCGAATAGTGAGCAGTGGTCTCATACTCCCTCTCCCGGTTCCTCAAACGACCCTTTCTCGACGCGCTCATCCGGAGTGCACTTTTTATCTTGGCTCCTCCATTTACTTTAGCAGAATCCGCAGCGCTCCTCCCGAAATGACAACCTCGATCACCAAGGACGCAAGCGAAAAGCTCATGATCACCACCACAAAGAAAAAGGTGCCCTTCGCATGAGGCTGACAGGTCCCAGAAGCTGCATCCACCTGATGAGAATCAGCCGAGTTCGAAGATTGCTAATCTGCTCTTGCACTCCTTGTCCTTGATCCTGCAACCAGTCGCCGTGAAATTTTCTCACCAGCGCCGCGAGATACAGAAAGTAATTGGTATAGAATATAAAAAATAGACTCACCGCCGGAAATAGGAGCGTTAGAGTGGAAATCTCAAGATCTATGTCGGGACTCTGGAATACTCAATCCACGAATTAACTCACGATTCATCTCCATTAAGAAAACTAAGCACCTCCTCGCCCACCTCCCGCTCCCCCATCAAAAAAGTATGGTCCCCATCGAGCACTTTAAGCGCCCGCATTCCCAAAACCTGTCCCCCTTCCACCGAAACGATACCATCATTATCCGAATCCAATAACCCTTGAAAAAAAGGAAGCGATCGGGACCGTCCCATCACCACCGCCACCTCAACTTCCCCTGAAAATCCCGGCACCTCACGCCGTACCGCGGCCGTCGAAAGACTCATCCCCCCCGGGCCCAGCAGCCACCGACTCAGCGGAAAACTCTCCAGCCAATCGATAATCTCGCTCCCCTGATTTGGCGGAGCAAGCAAGACCGCCCGATCATTGACCAGTTCAGGAAAGCGATGTGCCAGATGGCGCAGCACAATCCCTCCCATAGAATGAGTGACAAAGTGCACCGGCTTCCCATCATCATACGAGGACACGATCTCGGCCACATCGGCGACAATTTCATCCATCGGCTTCCGAAACGAGGCATAAGGAACATTGAGAGTCTCGAACCCCCTCTTTTGTAGCAACTCCGCAAGATTTTCCATCGCCCAGACGCTCCGCCACAATCCGTGAAGAAGCACCACTCGAGCCCCTGCCCCCGGACAGTGCCGGGCTCGATCAACCGGAAGCGGGGGAATTAACATGCGAAGTCGTTTCATCCCCGAACGCTAAAGCCAATTACCCGATTCGGAAAATCGATTCCCTCAAAAAGAACATTAGTTCCATCAATGTTACATCCGAGTGTTAGACCCGCCTCGCCATTTGCGTAAAATGGGTCTACCCTTCCTCAGCCGATGTCCAAGCTCCTCCGTATCATCATTCCCCTCCTCATTCTTGCCGTAGGCTATTTCGGCTTTGGGATCCTCGCTGAAAAAGAAGAGCTGGAAGTCCGTACCCGCCCTGCCCCCAAAATCATCGAGACCAAGGTTCAAGTAATGGAGCGCAGCGACTTCCGCGTCACACTCTCGACCCAGGGAATCGTCCGTCCCCACAATGAAACCGCCCTCACCCCTCGCGTGAGTGGTCGCGTGATTAAAATTTCACCGAAGTTCGAGAGCGGATCATTCTTTGAAGAAGGCGACATCCTTCTCGAACTCGACCCCTCTGACTTCCTCGCCGCCTTATCCGCTTCCGAAGCCCGCCTGGCCCGCTCTGAAGCCGCCTTTGCCCAAGAAGATGCCCGCGCTAAACAGGCCCTCCTCGACTGGGAAGACCTCGGATACACCGAGCCCCCCACCGAACTCGTTCTTCGCAAGCCCCAACTCAAAGAAGCCGCAGCAAACGTCAAAGCCGCGGAAGCAGAACTCCTCAGCGCACAAAACGACCTCAAACGCGCCCAAGTCCTCGCCCCCTATGACGGCCGCGTCCGTGAACGTAGCGTCGGCCTTGGCCAGTCCGTCAGCCCTGGAACCACCATCGGAGAAATCTTCTCCACCAGCTTCGCCGAAGTCCGCCTCTCCCTTTCTACTCGCGACCTTGTCCACGTCGATCTCCCCGACAACCCCGACGACCTCGCCGTTCCCGTCACCCTTACCGATGCCCTAGCCACCGAAAACCCCACTACCTGGCGAGGAATGATCGTCCGCACCGAAGGCTCACTCGACGAAAAATCCCGCAAACTCTTCGTCATCGCCCGCGTCGATGATCCCTTCGCCCTCAAAAAGGAAAATGCTGCCACTCCCCCTCTTCGAATCGGTCAGCCCATTCGCGCTGAAATTAAAGGTAATATCATCGAGAACGTCTTCATCGTTCCTCGAAAAACCCTCCTCCGGCCCAATGAAATCGTCCTCATCGAGCCCGTAGAACTTACCATCGCACGCACCCGCATCGAGCCCGTCTGGAGCGATTCCGCTAATTTGATCGTGCGCGATAATATAACCGAAGGCTGGCTCCTTTCCACCTCCCGCCTCCCCTCCGCTCCCGAAGGAGCCCCCGTCGTTATCCTCGAACCAGATGAGAATCAAAACGAAGGAACGGAAGCCGCCGCCCTCCCCAAAGACTCCCCCGGAGCCTGAAGGACAAAGGATCCGGGGCATCCTCCTCCGCAAAATCCGAAACTAGCGACCGTTCTCCCGCACCAACGGTGTTAAACATACACGCTTGGGCCAATACTCTAGGTTGCCAATGCGCTGAGCATCAAAAACAAGCCCAGCACCTCGCCCTGCCTCATCAGCCGCCCGCAGCGCCCACCTCCAAAGCCCGTTCAAATCTCGCTGTCGTGTTCAAATCTCAAATTTTATCCCTCTCCCATGCCGCCCCTTACCGATGATACGGCTCCCCTCGCTTAATCGAATAAGCCCGGTAAAGCTGCTCCAACAAAACAACCAGCGCCAACTCATGCTGAAGCGTCAGCGGCGAAAGCGCCCAAGTCTGGTGACATTTCTCCCTCAACTTCTCGGTGTGCCCATCCGAAGCTCCGATGAGCAGAGAAATCGTCTTAACCCCCGGGTCCATCTCCCAAGCATTTACCTTCTTTACAAACTCCCCCGTCGTCCAAGCTTTCCCCCGCTCATCCAGCGCGACGCGATATGTTCCTTCCGATCGCGAAAGTAAATCCGCCGAAACAACTTCTGCCGATCCCGCTTTCACATAAACGAGCTCCACCTTCGCGCCTCGAGTCAGCCGCTTGAGATACTCCTCGATTCCCTTCTTCGCATAAACGAGAGCCGGTTTCCCTGCTGCCAAAATCCTCCAAGTCACGGCAGAACAATGACACCAAAATCAAAAAGCAACAATTCTTCAATTCTTCGTGAAACTCCCATTGACGAAAACCCGCGCACCTGCTCATATCCGCGCAGTTCGACAAATCACTGGACCTTTGGCTGAGTGGTCGAAAGCGCTCCCCTGCTAAGGGAGTATACCTTTGCGGGTATCGAGGGTTCGAATCCCTCAGGGTCCGCCACTCTCATAAAACCCTGTAATCCAAGCGATTACAGGGTTTTTCTTTGGGGTCGACTTGGTGAGTCATACACCGTGCGCTCATTTTCGGTGATGTTTTATGTCGTTCGCTTGTATTCGGAGCGGGTAGATGAGGTTTCTTTGGGCCGTTCCCCGGATCGCATGAAGCGAGCGAAACGAAGAGGAGAAACAAGAGAGGCCGCATAAGCACGGTTTACGGCAGATCAGCGGAAAGAAAAAGACGGTCTGGACGAGAACTTCAAATGTTCCACATCAGACTTCAATCCACACAATAAGAACCCAAGATTTGCATATTAATCCTTATCAGAGCATCCATCTTTAGCTTTCATATAGGGCTTTGGCCCTGGTTGACCAACCCCCTTTTACCCCCCTCCGCTCCGGTCCTAGGTAGCTTCAAAGCCCTCCCGCCAAAAAAGAGAACAAATAGGGATTAGTCAATTTGACATCTTAATCAAATAAGAGGAGGAGGAATTGCAGTAAAGGTCGACACGGGCTCGAATCCCTCCGGGTCCACCACAGGATACGAAAATCCATCGCGAGCCCAACCTTGCTGAAAAATTCCCTCCCAAGAACCGTATAAAAGGGCCAATATTTCATTCTCATCCATGTTCTCACGCCGCCTCGCTCTCGCCATCTTTACGAGTTGCATCATGCCCTTTTCCGGACATGCCCTGACCCACCCCCTCATTAAAGAGCACTGCACCAAGTGCCACGGCGGCGTCAAACAAAAGGGCGGCCTCGACCTCCGCACCCTCGCCTCAGCCATCGAAGGCGGAGAAACCGACACCGCCCTTCTTCCCGGCTCCCCTGATAAAAGCCCCCTTTTTCAGGCCCTCCACCCCGCCTCCGATCCCCATATGCCGCCCAAAAAGCAGCTCACGACGGACGAAATTGAAACCCTCGAACACTGGATCGCCACCCTCAAAATCCAGCCCCAAAAGAAGCTCGTCCTGCCCGACCCATCGCTGAACCCAACCAATGTCATAGATCAACTCATTTCCAAAAAGTGGAAGGAAGAACAGGTCGTCCCCGCCCATTCTGCCAACGACCCCACTTTCGCCCGCCGCATCTACCTCGACCTCCTCGGCCGCATCCCCAAGACCAACGAGCTTCACTCCTTCCTCAAAGACCCCGCCCCCAACAAACGCAACCTCCTCGTCGATCGCCTCACCGAAACCGAGGAACACGCCGACCACCTCACCGAGATCTTTAACGTCGTCTTCCTCGACCGCGCCGAAACCCGAAAACGCAATCGAAACGAACGCAAAGCCTGGCTCGACTACCTCCGCTGGACTTTCAAAACAAACCGTCCCTGGGATCAAGTCGGACGTGACCTCCTCGTCGCCCGCCCAAAAGAAGAGATCGAAAACGGCGCCTCGTGGTTCCTCTACGACCAGCGCGACGACCACCACCAAATGGCCACCCGCACCTCCCGTGCTCTTCTGGGAAAACAAGTGCAATGCGCCCAGTGCCACGACCACCCCGTCGCGCCCGAAATCGAACAAGGCCACTACTGGGGCCTCATCGCCTTCTTCAGCCGCAGCCTCAACGTGAAAACACCCGAAGGCCCACGCGTCGCCGAACGCGCCCACGGCGGCTACGACCAATTTGCCAACCTCGAAGGAAAAACATCCCAATCCCAGCTCATCCTCTTCTCAAATAAAACCATTCCCGAACCCGACGGAAAGCGCACTAAAGACTCCAAAGAATTCTACCAAACCGTCCCTCCCGACCAATGGTTTCGTAAACTCAAGAAGGACGAAAAACTCAAAAAAGACCTCCCCGCTCTCCCTATTCCAAAATTCTCCCGTCGCGAAGAATTCGCCAATGCCATCACCACCGACAACTCCGATTATTCCGCCGCCATCGTCAACCGCATCTGGGCCCTCCTTTTCGGCCGCGGCCTTGTTTATCCCGTCGATCTCATGGACTCATCCCATCCCGCAAGCCACCCCGAACTCCTCGCCTGGCTCACCCGCGACTTCTCAAACAACGGTCACAACCTCCGCCGCCTCATCCGCACCGTGTGCAAATCAGAGGCCTACCAGCTCGACTCCCGCCCCGTCGACCCATCAAAGAACCCACAGCAAGAAGCCTTCTTCACCCGCGCCCTTGATAAACCACTCTCCGCCGAAGCCCTCGCCCGCTCCCTCCGCATCGCCCTCGGCCACGGCTCACCAAACGACAAAGATCTCCGCAACCGACTCGCGAAAGTCTTCCCCGATCTCTTCGCCGAAAACTTCTCCCCCTCCGTTCAACAAACGATGTTCCTCACCAACGGAGACTTCTTTAACGGACTCCTTCTCGACTCTCCCCTCCTCAACCGACTCCTCGAAATCGAAAGCCCGCAAACAGTGGTCCGCGAAGCCTTCCAAAACATTCTTTCCCGCTATCCCGACGACACGGAAGAAGAGCGTGCCCTCTCCTTTATCAAAGCCAAAGATCACCCTTCTATCGAACAGTTCTGCTGGGCCCTCATCACCGGCGCCGAATTCCGAATCAACCACTGACCCGGCAAAGCCGGGAAGCTCTAATCTCAAAATCCTAAACCCCTTTACCCTCCGATTTGTTTAGAATTTGGAATCTCTCCCCATGCCCGCTTCTCCTCCAAACTGTGGCTCTCCCGACCACAACCTCCACCGTCGCAAGTTCCTCCAAGGACTCTCCGCCGGTGCCGTCTCCAGCATGAGCTGGGGCGGACTCTTCGGCGCACCAGCCTTCGCTGAGATCGCAAAGCGGAAACAAAAACACTGCATCCTCCTCTGGCTCTGCGGTGGTCCCAGCCAATTCGAAACCTGGGACCCCAAACCCGGCATGAGTACCGGCGGCCCATTCAAAAGCATCCCGACTAACGTTCCCGGCACCCACTTTTCCGAACTCCTCCCCAAGTGCGCTTCCATCGCCGACAAGCTCGCCATTGTCCGATCGATGAAAACAACCGCCAAGGAGCACACCGAAGGCATCAATCTCCTCCAACGCGGCCACTCCCCACGCCCTCCCTTCACTCGCCCCACTATCGGCTCCGTCCTCGCCCAACAACTCGGCCAACTCGAATCCAAAATTCCCAACTTCATCCTCCTCGACCCCTGCCCCGAAGGAAACGAATTCAAAGGATTCAAAGCGGGAAACTGGGCCGGCTGGCTCGGCGCGGATTACTCACCCGTGCGCGTCGGCGGTGAATTCCAAATCCCCGACGCCCATAAACTCGACTCCATCACTGAAGATGACCACGAAGCCCGCGAAGCTCTCCGAAAATTCTTCAGCAAGAAGTACGAGAACGATCGTAAATCAGCCGCCGCCAGCTCCTGGAATGCCACCTTCGAGCGCGTCAACGGCCTCATGAGCTGCGCCCACCTCTTCGATCTCGAGCGCATCCCGCAGGCCGACCGCGACCGCTACGGCCCCGGAGCTTTCGGCCAGCACGCCCTCCTCGCCCGCACCCTCGTGGAGGAAGGCGCCCCCTTCGTCATGGTCGCCAACGGCATGCCCTGGGACAGCCACGTCTTTAATCACGAGATTTACCAAATGGTTGTGCCTGATCTCGATAACATCATCTTCCAACTCACCAAGGACCTCGAAGACCGCGGCATGCTCGAGGATACTCTTGTCGTCGCGATGGGTGAGTTCGGCCGCTCCCCTTGGATCAACCAAGCCCGCGGCCGCGACCACTACCCCAATGCCTGGTCCCTCGCCATGGCCGGAGGCGGCGTGCAAGGCGGAGCCCTCGTCGGTGCTACCGACAAATACGGCGCCGAGGTAACCGAGGATCCCTTCAACGAGGAAAACCTCTTCGCCACCATTTTCTCCGCCCTCGGCATCGATCCCCATTCGGAGTTCGACATCCCCGGCTTCCCGACTTTCCATCACGTCGAAAACAAAGCCGCACCCATTTCCCAAATCCTCTCATGAACCCTCCGACCCTCAAAAAAGGCAAGGAGATCGATCTCCCTTCCCACGTCCTCGACCTCACCCTCGGGCCCGACAAGAAACTCTACGCCTCCTGCCTCGACGGTGGCGTTTACGAAGTCTCCACCGCCTTCAAAATCATCAGCGATTCCTACAAAGAAATCGCCCGACACGATAACTTCGCCTCCGGCATCAATTGGTCTGCTTCGCAAAACACCCTCATCTCAGCGGGCTACGGTGGCGATCTCAAGTGGATCGACCCCAAGGAGAAAAAGGAAACCCACTCCGTCAAAGCCCACAACTTCTGGTCCTGGCAAAGCCGCATCTCACCCGACGGCAAACTCGTCGCCACCACCACCGGACAATACCTCTGCGGCGGCTACGAATACGAACCCGCTCCCGAAACCGAACCTTCGGTCAAAGTCTTCGATGTCGCCACCGGCGAACTCCGTCATTCCTTCCCCCACATCCCGCCCGTCCAGTCCGTCGCCTTTTCAAACAACGGCAAACTCCTCGCCGCCGGCAACCTCATGGGCGAAGTCATCCTCTGGGACCTCGAACAAGACGGTAAGGAAATTGCCCGCATCAAGACTCCCGATTTTACCGGCTGGGGCATCATCAAGGGCCACTACTACACCGGCGGCGTCTTCGCCCTCCACTTCGCGCCCGACGACAAATCCCTCTACCTCGCCGGCATGGGCAGCACCACCGATCCCGCCGCCGGAAATGGAAAACAACTCTGGCAAAACTTCACCTGGCACGATGGTATCAAAAAATCCAGCTCCGCCGTCAAAGGCGAAATCGGAGAAGGCCTCATGGAAACCCTCGCTTTCCATCCGAGTGGAAAATTCTTCGTGATGGCCGGACGCATCTTCAAAGGCGACTGGAACGCCGCCCTCTTCGACCACGAATCCGGCTCCCGCCTCCACCACCAAAACGTCGGCTTCCGCATCTCCGCCTCCGCCTTCACCCCCGATGGAAAAACCCTCTTCCTTGCTGGAGGAAAAAATCAAGGCAACCCCGCCGAAGAAAGAAAATGGGGCCGCATTGTCATCTACAAAGTAGTCAGTTGATCTCGAGCATCCTCGCCGTAGGGACCTCGATCTCATCATCCGCTCAAAATCCCTAAGCCCCAACTAGTCGACCCAACTTAGCCCGGGGCATCGCCCGGGGACCCTTCCTCCCCGCCCTTCCCAAGCCCTGAATGGGCGATCTAATCATCCGTAACTCCCTCGTCTACTCCGCGAGCGGAGCCTACGCGACCTCCTTGATAGGGTTGTCAGCTGATCTCAAACATCCTCGCCACAAGAACCAAGACCTGCCGCGACCAATTTGTTAAAACATCTCAATCAAGAAGATGACACAGTCAGTATCATCATGCGATCCGTCACCCCAGTCTCAGATCTTGAGCGCCAATTCATGTATTAAAAGGTTATTTGGACTCCGCAGAAAATCCCCTATCAATTGAGGCGCACTTCATCGCCAATCTGCAGATTTTTGAGGTCACCCGAGTGACCCTCAGCAATTGCTTAATTTTCCTCCTGAGTCGAAACTTTCAGTTGGCCAATCACCTCGCACCAGGACACCTCGCTTTCCAAACCTACGGCGCCGAAAATCACGCTGGCTGGATCAAATTCCAGCTACCATTTTACACCTTGCGGGAGAGCTTCAAAGAGAGCAATCGCTTTAAAAAGATCAACATGTTCGATGCTGATCTCACACTGCGAATCAGCGTGTAATAACTCGTCATAGACCTCTGTAAACTGCTCGAGGACAGCAGGAGGAGTGCCCGTCAATTTGCGCACTACCATACTCCAGGTGAGCAGTAAGCGCACCTCGTCTTCCACCGCACAGACCAACTTGATCACCACGTGACGTGAATCCGCCTCGATCTTCGCATAAAGTTCACGCACCGCGTCTTCGCGTCCTTCAAGGATCTGGAGAATACGGTCATCGTCCGCGATCAGGAGCCCTGTCACATCACGCGCGTTATTTGCTTCGACAGATTTGCTCTCGATGTCATCGAAGTCAGCATCAGTAAATGGTGCGACCGGATTGCTCAGATAGGTAAGGCGAAAAATGGGGTAATCTTCCTTCTCCTGGATCGTCTCCCACAAGAGGCTTACCCGTGCTGATTCATCTGACATGCGGCGATGTTGGCACAGCTTTTGGATTACTACTAAAAAATTCTTTGAGATAAGTCGTATGAATAAAATTTGGCAGCGATTCGACGAGGAAGAAAAAAAATAGGTCCCCATCGCCCTCTACAAAGCCTCCTAAGACATCAATACTCGCCAAACACATCATGCCACCTCTTTTTAAACCCTACCTCATCGGCAGCGAAACCTTCGCCCTCATGGAACTCAAGCACCCACAGGTGGAGCAAGAAATCATCGCTGAAATGAGCCAAGGAATCGACGTCTACTACGATCGACGCTGGGCCACCACCGGCGTCCTCACGGAATGGTTCGCTCAAAATACCGACCTCTTCCTCGGCAAGCGTGTCCTCATCATCGGTGCCGGAATCGGTGCCGAAACCCTCATCCTCGGCCGGCACGCCAGCCACATCTGGATCAACGACATCTCCCCCACCGCCCTCACTCTTTGCCAGGAGCAACTCAAAGAAAACGGCATCGAAAACGCCACCTCTCTTGTCGGTCGCTACGAAGAACTTGACCTCCCTGAAGTCGATCTCGTGGTCGCCAGCTTCCTCGTTTACAACGACGATACCTACCGCTCGATGAGCACCTACATGGACCAGCACCAAGGCAACCTCATCCTCGTCAACGAGCGCCTCGCTCCCTTCCCCAAGCTCCTCAAAGAAAGAGAACACCGCATCCTCTTTGAAAAAGGAGCCGCCGTCTGCGCCCATTTCTCAAAGTAGGGCAAGCCGCTCACCGAAAGATCGCCCTTCTCTCCATCAGTAGTATAACTTCCATGATCATCGGTTTCACAAAGACCAGCTCACTCCTCGCGCTCGCCTTCATCGCCCTCGCGCAAGCCGATGACTTCCCCACTCCCTACAACAGCGAAAAGGACAAATCAGCCAACCCGCCTTCCCCCCAAGAAGCCGCCGCTTCCTTCAAGCTCCCCGAAGGATTCAAAACCACCGTCTTTGCCGCCGAGCCCGATGTCCAAAACCCCATCGCCATGGCCTGGGATCACAAAGGCCGTATGTGGGTCGCCGAGAATTTCACCTACGCCGAACGCGGAAAACGATTCGACCTGGAACTCCGCGACCGCGTCATTATTCTCGAAGACAAAGATCACGACGGCAAAGCAGAGACCCGCAAGGTCTTCTCCGACAATCTCCAAATGCTCACCTCTGTCGAAGTCGGAAAAGACGGCGTCTGGCTCATGTGCCCGCCCCAACTCCTCTTCGTCCCCGACGCAAATCACAACGACATCCCCGACTCCGATCCCCAAGTCATCCTCGATGGCTTCACCGTCGCCCAAAGCAACTACCATAATTTAGCGAACGGCCTCCGCTGGGGACCCGATGGCTGGCTCTACGGCCGTTGCGGTGGCTCCTGCCCTGGGAATATCGGCCTCCCGGGCACGCCCGAAGCGGAACGCGTCCCCCTCCGTGGCGGCATTTGGCGCTTCCACCCCACACGCAAAACCTTCGAAGTCCTCAGCCACGGCACCACCAACCCCTGGGGTCACGACTGGGACGAGCACGGCGAACTCTTCTTCATCAACACCGTCAACGGCCACCTCTGGCACATGATTCCCGGCGGTCACTTCGACCGCCCCTTCGGCCGCTCCGCCAACCCCCTCATCTACGAGCCCATCCAAATGCACGCCGACCATTGGCACTTCGACACCACCGGCACTTGGCAAAAATCTAGAAATGGCGCCGCTAACAGCTTCGGCGGAGGCCACGCCCACATCGGCATGTGCATCTACCAAGGCAGCCACCTCCCCAGCTCCTGGGATGGCAAGCTCCTCACCTGGAACCAACACGGTCGTCGCTTGAACGTCGAAAAACTCGAACGCGAAGGCAGTGGCTACGTCGGCAAACACGAATCCGACGCCCTCCTCTCGGGCGACGATTGGTTCCGCGGCCTCGACATCCGCACCGGCCCCGAAGGAGCCCTTTATGGTCTCGACTGGTCCGACACTGGCGAGTGCCACGACCACACCGGCGTCCACCGCACCTCCGGCCGCATCTACCGCTTCACTCACGGCGATCCCGGCAAACCCGAACTCTCCGACCTCATCAACATCGATGGCGAAAAACTCACCCGCATCATCGAGCACCCCAACGTTTGGTTCCACCGCCGCGCCCTCACCCAGATCACCGCCACCCCCGAACTCATCGCCACCGCCCAACGCCTTCTCAAATCCCCCGATACCGTCATCCGCCTCCGCGCCCTCTGGACCCTACACGCAATGGACCAACATCAACTCACATGGCTGCTAGATGAAACCAACGAACACGTAAATTCTTGGTCTCTTCGCCTTCTTTGCGAGGCTCTCCCAATTGACCACGTCAATGGTCTTCACCCGTCCCACAACCCAGATTCGAAGATCTCTGAATACCTCACCATATTTTCCAACAATACTCAATCACCCATCGTCCGCCTCACCCTCGCCTCCACCCTCCAGCGCCTTCCCTTAAAAGATCGCCCAGCCCTCGCGAGCGCACTCGCTTCGCGAAATGACGCCACCGACCACAACCTCCCCAAGCTCATCTGGTTCGGCCTCACCCCACTCATCAAAGAAAACCCCACCGGACTCATTCAAGTCGCCACCACCACCACCTGGCCTGACCTCCTCCGCTACATCGCCCGCGGCCTCGCCAGCCAACCCACCGCCATCATCGATCTCGCCATCGCCCAACCCGAGAAAGCCCCGCATCTCCTCCAAGGCCTTATCGAAAGCTCCAAAGGATGGCGCACCGCCCCCCTTCCAAAAAACTGGACCCGCGCCGTCGTAGCCCTCCAAAAAGACAACCCCGAATCTATCCGCGACCTCTCCGCCCTCTTCAGCGATGGCCGCGCCCTCGACTCACTCAGGACCCTCGTCTTCGACAAAAAGTCTACCCTTCCTACCCGTACTCGCGCCCTCCAATCCCTCATCGACGCCCGCCCCGATGACCTCCGCAAGACCTGCGAAAAACTCCTCACCACTCCCACTCTCTGTCGCACCGCTCTCCAAGGACTCTCCCTCTTTAAAGACCCCGCCATCGGTGAAAATCTCGTAAAGAACTACCACAAGTTCCGCACTACCGATCGTCCCCGCATCATCGCCACTCTCACCACCCGCGCAACTTGGGCCAATTCCCTCCTCACCCAAATTACTGCCAAAAAAATCCCCGCCACCGATCTCTCCCCCTACCACGCCCGCCAAATTATCGCTTTAAACGACAAGAAACTCAGCACCCGTCTCACCGAGATCTGGGGCAACGTCCGCCAGTCCGATGAAGCCAAGAAAGAGCGCATCACCCAACTCCATAAAACGCTCACTCCCGAAGTACGAGAAAAAGCAGAACTCTCCACTGGCCGCCTCCTCTTCCAATCCCTCTGCGCTTCCTGCCACACCCTCTATGGCCAGGGCGGAAAACTCGGACCCGACCTCACAGGCTCCGGCCGTGCCGAGCTCGGCTACCTCCTCGAAAACATCGTTGACCCCAGCGCCATCATCCCCGCCGAATACCGCATGTCCGTCCTCACCCTAAAAGACGGACGCACCCTCACCGGCGTCATTTCCTCAACAAACGACCGCACCCTTACCCTCCACGGCCTCGCCAAGGAATCCACTCTCGAAAAAGGTGATATCAAAGAGACCACCCAGCTCGCCAACTCCATCATGCCCGAAGGTCTTCTCCACGCCCTCACCTCCGGGCAAACCCGCGACCTCATCGCCTACCTCATGCACCCCACGCAGGTTCCATTTAAAAAATAAAACCGATGAATAAAAAGCACCTCCCCTCCTCCCCACCCCGCTGCCAACGCAGCAAATAACGCAGCATGGGACTTAACCTCATCACCTGACCACAACATCTATCGCGTGCTGAAAGCACTCTGGCAATTCCAAACAGCAAGAATCCTAACCCTACCTGTCGCGCCGCAGTTCGAAGAGCATAGGCGGGAAATTACAACCGAAAGACTTCCCTCATCCACCCACTCCCGAATAATTCAATTCACTTTTTTCACCCCAACATATAGCCTTTCCTCCATGAATCTCTCAAAACTCATCACTACGTTTCTCTCTCTAGCTTTTCTCCTCACCCTCACTTCATGTGATATAAAGGAATCAATAACCATCAAGTTGGATACCACTCTCGGAGTCGAATTCCAAATCCAGGACGTCACCGCCGAAGAAGCAGAAGCCCTCCTCAGCATCGACAGCGCCCCACAAGTCATCGACCTCCGCACCCCCGAGGAATTCGCCACCGGACACATCCCCGGTGCCGTCATGATCGACTTCAAAAGCCCCGACTTTAAAACCGAACTCGCCAAGCTCGACACCTCAAAAGAATACCTCTTCCACTGCAAGAGCGGCGGTCGCAGCACTCAATCCCTCGACGCATGGAAGGAACTCGGCTTCGGAAAACTTTACCACCTCAACAAAGGAATACTCTCTTGGACAGAGGCCAACAACCCCACGAAGTAGAACTGGTTTCACTCCTTTTTTCATAACAAGAAAGCGGCACCTCGGTGCCACTTTTTGTGTTCTCGAAATGGCAGCATTGATCCTCAGTTTTGATGCCCGCAGTCTTCGTCTCCGGGCTCTTCTCCTCTTCCAAGGTCAACGCCCTCGCCGTATCCCTACAATGGATTCCTTGGTGCGTCGTTCTTGGACACAATGATCGCCACGATCGCCTCGCCACTCCCCTGAAATGGTATCATCTCACTTGGTCCCTCCTTTTGCTCATCGCAGCGACCCGCCTCTCCGCCGATTTCGTTCCCAAAGTCCTCGGCTACGCCGCCGCCCTCTGGGTCACCGTGATCCTCTTCTGGGCCTGGAAAATCACAAAGGACGCATCCCCCACGATTCCTCGGTCGAGCGCTCAAGCTGCCCACGACGCACAAAGAAGTCATCACGGGCCTAGGCCATCAGATGTCCCAGCTTGCCGGGCCTGAGGCAACCCTCTAGTCTGGAGCGGGCGCCATCATTCTGGCGAATTCGTATCTCCCGGGTATTCTTCACCCAACTTAGCCATGAAGTGCTTCTTCTTCCTCCTCGTCCCCGCCGCCTTATCGGCGGCGAAAGTCATCGTCCCCACCTCGACTTCCCTGACCACGGGCGACGCATTTTTCGCCGCCGCCAACGTCACTAATGGCTCCGGTCTTTCGGCAACCCCGAACATCTCGAACTATCAAGACGTCACCCATGCGGTTGCAAGTGGTTCAACCGCATGGACCACGACCGCCCCCGGTGGCGGATCGGCCGACTACTTCAACTTCGGACCCGATCCAGCCTTTCTCTTCCGCTTTGACAAGACCCACGAATTCACCGACCTCGTCTACTGGGGCTACCACTTCGGAAACGCCAACGGCAACGAAGGAAAATCGTTCCGATTGGAGTTTTCAAACGACGATGGTGCAGCCTTCGGAGCACCCATCGAAGTCATCTCGCCCGCCATATCAACCAGCGCTTCCACCACCTTAAATCTCGGGAGCATCCATTCGGGAAATGCCATTCGCCTCACCATTTTTGACAATTGGTTCGAAGGCTTTGGTGGCGGGGATCGTGTCGGAATCGGAGAGTTCCGCTTTCTGGGAGAAACCCCAATCAATCCCGCACCCGTCATTGAAGTGGATCGCCTCATCGATTTCGGAGTCGATCCCGTGAGCAACAACCTCACTCTCACCATCACGAACCAGGGAGTGCTTGAGAATCTCGTCGTGACTCCTTCACTCGTTCCTGACTCCGCCTTCTCGATTCCCGCATCCGCCTTGGCCATCCCCGCTGGCACTTCATCAGATCTTCCAATTTTCTTCAATCCTCCCAACGATGGCTGCTTTTCGGAAACCTTGACCCTCTCGACCAATGATCCCGAAAGCCCGCTGATCCAGATCACCCTTCTTGCCGCAGTCAACTGCAGCTTCCCAGCTCCGCAACAAGCCGATTTTTCGGTCAAAGAAGGTGTCTTCACCAGCCCCCTAAACCTCACCTTATCGAGTATCGATGGAGCCACCATCCTCTACTCTCTCGATGGCTCAATCCCTGGTGAAGAAAGCGGAGTCATTTATAATGGCCCCATCGCGATCAACTCCACCACCCAGGTCCGAACCGCCACTTACCTCCCTGGCCACCCCCCGGCAATTCGAACCCGCTCCTACCTCAAGCTTGATCCCGAGGTCGCGGCTTATTCCTCCGAACTCCCCATTGTGATCATTGAGAATTTCAATCGGGGAAATGTTCCCAACAAAGGCTGGAGCACCAACACGCAAACAGGTGGCGGCCTTCAACAGATGGCCCGGCAACCCGCCTTCCTCGGGATTTACGAGCAAAACCCCGCAACTCAATCAACCAGTTTACTGAGCGATCCCACCCAAACTTCCCGCATCGGCATCCGCGTCCGGGGAGCCTTCTCTTCCACCTGGACTCCCAAGCCTTTCTCTCTCGAAACCTGGAAAACCGACGCCGATGTGGACCGTTCGGTCAAGATCCTCGGAATGGACTCTGACTCCGACTGGATTCTCTACTACCCCCATCCGAACTACGATCGGTCGATGTTGAACAATACCTTCATCTGGGAGCTAAGCCGTCAGACCGGACGCTGGGCTCCCGGGTTTCGCTTCGTCGATCTCTTTCTCAATGAAAACGGCGGCGACCTCACGATGTCCGACCGCAAAGGGGTATACGTCTTCCTTGAAAAACCAAAAAGAGGAGGCAAGAGGATCGAATATGACAAGCTCTCGGAAGATGGTTCCAGCGGTGGATGGCTCACGAGCATCAATCGTATGGATGCTATTCCCGTCGATGGCTTCCCTTCGCAAAATGGGGCCACTTCCCCTCAGTTTTTCCACACTGCCGGCCCCAATCGCACTCAATCGACCCAACCAAACGCTTCCGGATCAGGCGATGATATCCCCCGGCAATCCAACGCCTTCATCAACTTCGAAGATCCCAACGGATACCGCATCAGCTCGACCCAACGAAACGCCATCGAAGATTGGTTCCGCGAATTCGAAGACGTCCTTTACGATAACAACGTCTGGAGGGATCCGGTGAATGGCTATCGTCAACACCTCGACACAACCGACTTCATCGACTACATGCAAATGCTCACTTTGGCAAAGCAAGGCGATGGTCTTCTCCTGAGCATGTTTCCCTGGGTCTCCTCCGGAGAGCGCAAGCTTCACATGGGCCCCATGTGGGACTTTAACAACGGAGCCTATCGCGGGTCGGCAACCGGCACCTTGTATTTTCGCCCGGATCGCCTCTGGTATGATCGCCTGTTCGATGATCCCGATTTCCAACGTAAATATGAAGATCGCTGGTTTGAGCTCCGCGAAGGCCCCCTTTCGAACGCCAACATGGCCGCAATCATCGATGCGCAAGTCGCGGCCTTCACCACCGGCCTGGCGGGTGCCCAAGACGGAATCACCGCTTCCGCGTGGATCAGTCGCGTCAACGAGATGAAGTCGTGGCTGCAGACACGGGCCGATTGGATCGATTCAAACTACCTCCCTCCACCCACCTTTAGTTCGAGCGGAGGATTGATATCGGAAGACTTCCAACTCGCCATCATCAACGCAACGGGACAAGCGGGAACGATCTACTACTCGCTCGATGGCAGCGATCCCATCGACGCCCTCACCGCTTACAACGGCCCTATTACCCCAACTCATTCTTCCTTAATCTCATCGCGCGTCCTCACCACCGGAGGAAATTGGTCCGCGCTGCGAAAAGCGACCTTCATCGCGGGAATCCCGGCGGGACCAGAAAATCTCATCGTCAGCGAGATCAACTATCATCCCGATGACCTTCACCCGGAGACAGAGTTCATTGAACTGATGAACATCTCCCCGAACGAAATCATCGACCTCACCAATCTCTCCTTCACTGAAGGCATCACCTTTACCTTCCCTCCTAACACGACCCTTGCCCCCGGCGAGCGTCTCCTCGTTGTCGAAGATGAGGCCGCCATGATCTCAGGATTTGGTCCCAACCTGAACATCACGGGCGAGTTTACCAACCAGACCAATCTTAAGAACTCAGGAGAGCAGCTCATCCTTACCGCGGCAGACGGATCGATCATCTTCGATTTCGAATACTCTGATGGCCCGCCTTGGCCGGAATTTGCCGACGGACAAGGAACAACCCTCACTCTCATTCGGCCTCAGACCCGGCCAAGCCTCTCCTTGCCTGGCAATTGGCGTCACAGTGTTTCCGAACAAGGATCTCCGGGAACAGATGACTCCCGCAGCTTCAACGGTGCTTCAGAAGATCTCATCGATTTCGTCCTGGGGGACTTCAAGCCACAGCTGTGTCACCTGTTCGATGAACATCTCTTTAACTTCCAGATCAACCTTGGCGCTGATGATTTTTTAGTCATTCCACAATTTTCACTCGATCTCATCAATTGGGAATCGCTTCCCCTGCCAGGCACGCCAAGCCAGCTCGGTAAAGACGGCTTCGCTACAAACCATATTCCACTAAATATCAACGACTCAGCGAAATTCATCCGCCTACTCATCATTCCACGACCTTAGCCCCATCGACCCAACCTTAATTTCCTGAAATTCATGCCTAGGCCAGCGCGACAGTTTGAAAATCCTCTTTATGGCAGCAGACTCACTTCCAAATTTTGAAAAAGTCGTTTTGAACGTCTGAAAAAATCAAACGAATATACTGCCGACGAGAACGCTTTCCGCCTTGCCACCGGCCTCCCCCTCCGCTTCATGCGAATGGACGAAAAATGGTGCCGCACCGAGCACCAGGAGAACCAGAGCCCTTTCTGCGAAATTATCAACAAGTGCAAGACGGCCTGCCAGCAGTGCATCGAAACCAACCGCCGACTCCTAGAAAAGGTCGAAGTCGAAGGCCCCATGACCTGCTGATGCTTTTCCAGCCTCTGCGCCACCGCCGTCCCCGTCCGCCTGGGCTTTACCACCCTCGGCTTCCTTAAAACCGGACAAATCTTCCGCCAACAGCCTACGGAAGACGATTTCCAGCGCGTCATCAACCATCTCATTAAGAATGGCTTCGAGTCGGAAAAGGCACAGGTTCTCCATGACGCCTACTTTCAGACCAAAACGATCGACCCCAAGCGCTACGACAGCATGATCCTGCTGCTCGAAACCTTCGCCGATCAGCTTTCCCAACAAGCCGACAACCTCGCCATCATCATGGATGGCAGCGAACCCGAAGCCATCGCCAAGGCCCGCCGCCTCATTCACGCCAAGCTCGACGAACCCATCAGCCTCGCCCAGTTCAACCGTTCCTTTTCCAAAATTGTGGGCTGCTCTCCGAGCAAATTTCGAGAAGCAGAGCTCAGCAAGGCTAAAATTAGCGCCTAGTAAACATCACTTTTTCTTCTTCGCACGCAGCTTATGGTGCAGCTGCGCCACCTTGCCCATGTAGTGGTCCATTTTGAAATCAACAGCCGCCAACTTCATGTGCTTGCGTGATTTCTCCGGCTTCTCCAAAGCCTCATAGTAAAGTCCCAGATAAAGGTGGGCGTAGCAAAGCTGGTTCCGTAGCCGCATCCCCTCCGCATTCTTCTTTGCAGCAGCAAGGACCACTTCCGCAGTGCCCTTTCCTCCATAAAGATCATGGATTTCTTTCATGGGAACCCGCCCATCGCCCTTGATCGGAATAAACTTTTTGCGCGCCTTCTCAACCGATCCATCTTTCTGCCGAACGATACATAAAAAATGCCAGGCCGCGTTCTCAACATCGTGCCCATTTACCTTTTGATGGCTTTCAAATTGCGCCACCCCCTTTTCATACTGGCCCAAATAATAAAGTGCCAATCCCCGTTGCCAATGATGGGGACCCCGCTGCGGCATGAGAGCAATTTCCCGATCCCAATCCAAAATCGCCTCTTTAATCTTCCCTTCAAAAAAGCTCTCCTCGCCTTGGTCGTAGAGAGCACCGACTGACAGCTTCCGGTCTTGGGCAACGAGCCCGGCCACCAGAGCGAGGGATAGTAAAATGGTTCGAAAAATCATGGTCTACTTCGTTTTTTCAGCGATCTCTTTTCGAGTTCTTCTTAAGAGATTCAACATCCAGAGGCTAAGCAAAACCGCCACTCCCTGCCAGAACCAAAAGGCCAGTGGAATCCCCCGGATCACATCCGCAGGCATGTCATCGATCGGCACCACCACTTGCGAGGCATACATCGCCCATGACATCGGGCTGATTCCGATCAACCAAACTCCCGCTGGCAGGAGTTCGTCTTTGGTCAGAGCCGCAATCATCCCTAGCATCAGAGGAAGAACTCCCCCGAGAATAATCGCCAGGATGGTAAACTTACGTCCTTTCGTCTCGAGAATCGTCTGCACTAAAATTCCCCCGGTAAAGAGCACCATCACAATCGCAAGCAGCGCCATCGAACTCAGCTGAAATTCAGGGAACCACCGAGAACCGACAATCGCTTTAGCAAAGGTAAACCACCCCACCGAACCGATTGCCACCATCAAAAATACCCAAGGCGTCGCAGTTGCCGGATCGGAGAGGATCGATAGTCGGCTCCCCCCCTTTTTCCGCACCCGCCGCCACCCGCGCCTGTCTCTTATACACATC
>OJFK01000007.1_pt1 | contig 89035 bp, 69 predicted proteins | sample 1594101 | NCBI WGS metagenome assembly OJFK01 (sample SAMN05416723, study PRJEB24817) | seawater metagenome | isolation source: Sea water | place: Canada:Atlantic | collected 2013-07
CGAGATTTCTGCCTGTCTCGTGGGCTCGGAGATGTGTATAAGAGACAGAGCTTTACCACATGCTCGGAGGTAGGAGAAGCAATCGGACCTGCAAAACTCAACGGCTTGTAACTGCTAGAAAATTGCTTTTGGCGGGAGGGCCTTGAAGCCGCCTTGGGGCCGGAGCGGAGGGGGGCGAAAGGGGCTTGGTCTGTCGGATATCTCGCTCCTCGGCACTTGGCGGCCTTCACAGATCCCCGGGTTTAATCTTAACCTCGGCTTCATTACACCGACTGGTGACGAAAGGAATCAACCACTCGTCGGAATTGCGGTGCCCTCGGTTTTTCAGCTCGGAACCGGGGCCTGGCAGGTTCTTTTGGGCGCGGGTTATTCCAGACAGGTCGGAGATTGGAATCTCTCGACCCAACTCAATGTTGGCCTCCCTCTTGAGACAAGCAGCCAAGGTTTCAAGCCTGCTGAAAACTACTTCCTGAGTCTCTCTGTAGGCAAGACCATCACAGATTCCGAGGCCTTCCGTTTCACGGTTCAGGGAAGCTACACCAACATGGATGAATACCGTGGAATGGAACTAGCCCACATCGGCTCGACCATGATTTCACTGCGTCCTTCGTTGGTTTGGCAAATCAACGAACGCCTAACCATGTCCGGATCGGTTGATCTTCCGGTCTATTGGGATGCCAATGAAACCGGAATCGCAGCCGGTTCCACCTGGAAAATTGGCCTTAACACCACCTTCTAAAAGCCAACCATTTACCCATGGGGGTGGAGCTCACGATACTGAATAGCTTCCACTTCCAGCGCGGCCGCGGTTCCAAGGATCATTTCCTCGGTCGCGGTGAAGCTGACCGGTGGAGTGAAATATGGACATGGGACGCGGGCAGAGCAAGCGACCTCATGCGTTGAAACCGAATTTCCGAAAGGGGATTCGGAGCACGTTCTTCATCACCTGATGACATGACGTTTAGGAACCGCCGTGCTACGGACCCGTATGGCCGGTGGTGTGGGCGCGGAAGTTCGAAACCCCGCCTACCCGATTGAATTATACCATTCTTCTACGGCGTAAAAAAGAACCCAATGCCCCAAGTCCAAGAAGACATATTGAAGTGGGTTCTGGCACTGGGGTGAATCTTACAAGAGCGATGACGGGCGCGTTGTCGAAATCAGTCGTTGTAGGGCGTTGCTAGAAATGAATCATGGAACCTTCTTCCTGGCTAAGAAGGAGACCAATTCGATCTTTTGGGGGCGCTATTGAGGGTCTAAGGGAGGGCTACTACTTTCCGAACACCGCTTCGACCGGGTAGTGATCTGAAATGAGATCGACTTCCTTGTCGCGTGGGATTCGGGCGGACGAGCAGCGTTTGGCAAGGGTGGAGTCGGCGAGGATATAATCGATGCGCCAGGTTTTGTCTTTCCGTTGTTCGTCAGTCCGATACTGCGGAAGCAGGCGGGTTGCGAAGGTGCCGCGCTGGAGTTCGGCCGTAGGTTGCTTGGCGTGGACGAGGTCGATCAGCCCGAGAGCGAGGAATTGGGACATGACGGCGGAGTCGGGATCGGCGTTCCCGGCGCGGCGCTTGGCGGTCTTTTCGTCGATGGCTTCCTCATTCTTGGGCCGTGCATCGAGCCACTTTTGGTCAAGCGGGGAGTTGCAATTGAAGTCTCCAAGGAGGAGGACGGATTCGCCTGCGTCGAGGAGCGGTTTGACCTTCGCGTTCAGCAGGCTTGCCTCCTTCATTCGGAAGGCGTGCTGGGAAGGGGAGAGGTGCACGACGAAGATGTGCATTCCCTTGACCTTGCAGTGCAGGTAGCCGTGCCACATTCCGTTGAGGCGTTTCTCGATGACCGTGATCTTAGAGTTGGCTGTTAGGCCCACAGGGAAGCCTCTTTCCTTGAGGATGACGGAGTGGTTGTGGTTCCAATTCCCGGCGATTTTCTCGAGAGTTTCCTGCTTGAATCCGTTGAGTTCCTGCAAAGCGACAATGTCGGGTTTTTGTTCGGCGATCCACTTCGCACCGATCTCCGGGGCCTTGCCATGGTTAAAGCCGTAGAGGACGTTGTAAGTGAGGATGCGGAGAGGTTCAGCCTGGGCAGTATGGATACTGACCAGGGTAGCGCAGATGAGCAGGGTGCGGATCATGGGTTTTATAGGAGGGGGGAAGTGAGGATTCTTCACTCTTTGATCATTGCCCTGGCGATGTCGATCCACTTTTTCGAGTCAGCGCTCGACTTCCTGCACTCTTTATCCCTGATGGGGTGAATTCGAGGCGATACAGCCTGTTAAGAGGGTGGTATACGGGAATCACGGTTCGGGAATCAGTGATTCGGAAGGGAGGTACCCTCTATTTCATGATCGAGCTTGTTTGAGGTAAAGCTCTTTCCGTGAAAGGTCCGATTCATGAAGAAAATAAAAAGTCCCTCCGAGCCTCCGACACCTGAACACCAAGATTAGCTTTAAAACTTTACCAAGACTTTACCACGAAATGACCGGAATGGCCCTTTTCAGGCAGAAATCCCAATTTCGTGTCGGAAGGTGAAAAACCCCTAGAAACCCCTTCACTAAAGGGTTTCCATCCTATATTGGTGGGCAGGTCCGCAGGGAGTCGAACCCCGATCTATGGTACCGGAAACCATTGTTCTATCCATTGAACTACAGACCCTTTCCAAGTAGCTTGATGTTATCTTGGGGTCGATTGAAGTCAATACTTGAAGGATTCGATTAAGGGAAACGTCTCTAAAAGAGGAGGTAATCTGATGTTCCTCTTCGGTTTAGAAAAATAGGAATACTTCGCTATCGGGTGAAATGGCGCTGGCGCGCACTCGCTTGTTAAGAGACGCTTAGCTGGAATATTGCAGTAGCGTCGATGTGTTATGGTAATTACGTAATTATTTTCTGGTAAGTTTTTGAGAGAAAATGCAAGTTTTCGTCTAATGTCGCTGACAGCTAACAGTTTAACTCCTATTTTTTTTAGCAGACGTAATTTTCTCAGTAAGTCTGCGGTTGCAGTTACCGGGCTGGTGGCTTCAACAAGCGTGAGTAGCGCGTTCCTTTTTCGGAACTCCCGGCCGTTCGATGTCAGTTTTTTGCCGTTGGCTTGGGTCCGTCATCAAGGTGAGCAGCAGGTGCAAGCATATGGAGTGTATCTCCGGGCTCTTCGCTTAAAGTTCGTCACGCCAGAGCAGGTGCTTAATGCTCACGCCCGTATGAAAGGTTCACTTTGGAACAATCTTCCGGAACGTCACAGCTGGAGAGCGATGGGCCAGACGTTGAAGGTGGCGGATTGCATTGGAGCCCAAGTGGGCATGCCGGTAAAAGATGTCACTTCCGCTTATCGCAGTCCGGCCTACAATCGTCGCTGCCCGGGTGCCAAGACGAACTCATGGCACATGAGAAACTCCGCTCTGGATCTCCAGTTTGGAACGTCTCCAAGAAATATCGCGGCCGCTGCCCGTAAGTTGCGTGAGCGCGGTTACTTTAAAGGAGGAGTAGGGAGCTATAGCGATTTCACACACATTGATACGCGTGGATCGAATATCGACTGGTAGATTTCACCGCTGAATTTTTCAAAGACGTCGGCTTCCTTCGGAGTGGGCGTTTTTTTGCGTCTTGACGGAACCTTTGATTTCTAAGAACTCTTAAGGAAATCATGGCCGCTAGTTACACCGAGGACGATATTAAGAGTCTGGACTGGAGAGAGCACATTCGCCTCCGTCCCGGAATGTATATTGGTAAGCTGGGTGATGGGTCTTCGCCTGACGATGGGATCTATATTCTCCTGAAGGAAGCACTCGATAATGCGGTGGATGAGTTTGTCATGGGGCACGGTAAGGAGATTCGCATCCACATCGATGACGAGAGCCGGGTGGAGGTGCGTGACTACGGTCGCGGGATTCCTCTGGGTAAGTTGATGGACTGTGCCGCCAAGATTAATACTGGGGCGAAGTATGATAGTGAGGCCTTCAAGAAGTCGGTCGGTTTGAATGGGGTGGGTATCAAGGCGGTGAATGCTCTGAGCGTATTTTTTGAAATCCAAGCATGGCGGGAAGGTGTGACCAAGGCGATCGAGTTCAGTAGGGGGGAGGTCGTTGAGGAGATGACGGAGCCCAAGTCAGATTGTGCCGCGCAGGGAACTCGGGTAGCTTTTGATTTGGATTGTACTGTTTTTCCGAAGCGCACCAAATTTCGCGTGCCCTTCGTGGAGAAAATGTGCCGCTATTATTCCTATCTCAATCCAGGCCTGGCACTCGTGCTGAATGGAAAAAAATTTCGCTCTAAGAATGGTCTTCTCGATCTTCTGCGTGAGGAACTGGATGACGAAGCTCTTTACGCGCCGATTCTCTTGAGTGGGGATGATATTGATGTCTGCTTCACGCATACGGCGGGAGGGAGTGAAGATTACTACTCCTTCGTCAACGGTCAAAATACCCACCAGGGAGGAACTCATTTGGTGGCCTTTCGTGAGGCCCTAGTTAAGGTGATTCGAGAGTTCTACAAGAAAAGTTACGACCCCTCAGATATCCGTGCGGGGATTATGGGTGCGATTTCGGTTCGGATCGAAGAACCGGTATTTGAGAGTCAGACCAAGACGAAGTTAGGAAGCGCCACGGTGTCCCCCGGGGGTGAAACGGTGCGGACCTTCATTGCCAATTTCCTGAAAGAGAATCTTGATAACTTTCTTCACAAGAATCCGGTGGTCGCGGAGGCGATTCAGAAACGGATCATGGCCGCGGAGAGAGAGCGCAAGGAACTCAGAGGGGTGAAGAAATTGGCTCGTGATCGCGCGAAGCAAACGAAAGTTCACAATAAAAAGCTAAGGGATTGTCGCGCTCACTTCAATACGAAGCACAAGCGCCGACTCGATACGACGGTGTTTTTGACCGAGGGTGATAGTGCCAGTGGCTCGATCACGAAGTGTCGTGATGTGGAAACGCAGGGTGTCTTTTCGCTGCGGGGAAAACCACTTAATACCTTTGGGCTCTCGAAAAAGATCGTTTATGAGAACGAGGAATTTGCCTTTTTGCAGGCCGCACTTGGGATCGAGGACGATATTGAAAGCCTCCGTTTCAATCGGGTGGTGATCGCAACGGATGCGGATGTCGACGGCATGCATATTCGCTTGCTGCTCTTGACCTTCTTCTTGCAGTTTTTTCCTGAGCTGATCAGGGAAGGGCACCTCTATATTCTCCAGACGCCGCTCTTCCGGGTGCGTAATAAGAAGGAGACGAGATATTGCTATGATGAGGCCGAGCGGGAGGGGGCGATGGCGGATCTGGGCCGCAATCCTGAGATCACCCGATTTAAGGGTTTAGGTGAAATTTCGCCCGATGAATTCAAATTTATGATCGGCAAGGACATCCGTCTCGATCCGGTGCAGATGGAAGAGGGGAAGGGTCTCAAAGAAATGCTGACCTTTTACATGGGAAAAAACACCCCGGATCGTCAGGTTTTTATCATCGAGAATCTTCGAGAAGACGTTGATTCTGCGGAAGTCTAGACTGCAAGTGACGCGTCTGCCACAAAGTAGGGTTTGCGCGAAAAGAGGGAGGGACTATACATGGCGCAAGCTGTGCTGTTACAGTTTTGAACTCTTTTTTGTATCGATGAAAATATGTATTCCCTCTCTTTTGCTCGCGCTTGCAACTTCGAATCTCTCCGCCCAGTGGATCATTAATGAAATTCACGCCGACCCCGCTGCAAATGCTGGTGCTGAAACACCAGGGGATGCCAATGGAGACGGGACACGGCATAGCTCTGAAGACGAATTTATTGAGTTGATTAACAATACTGGTGCTTCTGTCGATATTGAGAATTGGGTGATCAATGACTTCACCGGTCTTCGCCACAGCTTCGTAGGGTCGACAGTGGTAGCCGATGGGCAAGTAGTGCTCGTGTTTGGAGGAGGAACTCCTACGGGGACCTTTGGTGGGGCGATTGTTCAAATCTCCAGCGAAGGTCTGCTTGGTTTCAATAACTCAGGTGATTCAATTACTCTGGCTGATGCTTCGGGAGCTTCTGTGGTCTTCTATGAATACTTCGGTGAAGGGGGTAATAACCAGTCTCTCACCCGCGACCCTGATATTACTGGAACCGAACCGCTGGTTGAGCATTCGACGGCGGCCGGCGCGAACGGCGCGCTCTTTTCACCTGGGACCAAGGTCGATGGAAATCCCTTCGCTGGAGACAGTCTTACCGTTACCGTTGACCCTGCCACCTTTTCGGAGGGAGCAGGTGCAGGCGCGGCCATCGGGACCGTGACCCGTGCGGGTGATCTTTCAGCAGCACTCACCGTAAATCTTGCAAGTAACGATGACACGGAGCTCACCGTTCCGGCATCAGTAATGATCGGAGTGGGCCAAGCTTCGGCGACTTTCGGGGTCGATGCAGTCGATGACGGAGATCAAGACGCTTCTCAATTGGCGACAATTACTGCTTCTGCCGATGGTGTTTTTTCTGGAAATATCACCGTGACGGTTGAGGACGATGAAGCCCCGATTCCGACCATTTCTGTCGAAGCTGATCCTGCTTCCATTTCTGAAAATGGAGGTTTATCGACCATTACGGTCACCATCAGTGCTTCTAGCCCGACGGGTTACTCTTTTGATGTGATTATTGATGATTTCTCAGAGTTGAGCGGGCCTAGCACCGTAGATATCGCTGCGAACCAGACCACGGCAACCTTCACTGTGAATGGTGTGGACGATGCCGAGGTTGATGGTTCTCGCTCGGTCCAAATCATTGTCGCTGACCCCAATGTGCTGATCGAGTCTTCAAGTGTTTCAGTCGTAGTGACCGACGACGAAGCCTTTGCTGCTCCAGATCTCGTGATTAACGAACTTCGCACGGATAACTCTGGAGTTGACACCCAAGAGTATCTCGAAATTTATGGAGCGGCTCCGGATTATTCTCTGAATCGACTTTGGTTGATCGTGCTGGGGGATCTGGGTGGGAATGATGCCAGCGGGAATGTCGATCGTGCTTATGATCTGGGCGGAAATACGGCAACCGGTAATTATTTCCTGATCGCGAATGACGGAATTTTTGATGTGACTGCGGACTACTCAGCAGGAACCAACATCTTCGAGAATAATGACTCCATAACGTTCCTCCTGGTGACAGACTTTACCGGAGCGACGAACACTGATCTCGATACTGATAACGATGGAGTCTTGGATTCAATGCCGTGGGGATCGATTCTGGATGCAGTCTCAATCATCCAGCCTGGAGATCCTGCGGTGGATGGGGTTGGATACGCGACTTCTCTTGGATTCATGAATGCCGAGGTAACAAGTGATGACGGCTTCACTCCTGCGCACGTTCTTCGCTCACCGAGCGGCACAGGCGCCTGGGTCCGGGGACCTTTTGGGAGTGCCGAAGTCCCAGCTGTTGATACTCCTGGGGCGGAAAACTCCGATACGATTAAGCCTCCGGTTACCGTTGATCCTGAAATTCTCATTCTAACGGTCAACGGAGCGACGGGGGTAGGTGAGATGGTCGTTACGGGCTTGGGGGTGAAGACCTTCAATATCGAATTTACCGATGACCTCAATCAAGCGAGTCCCTGGACGGTGCTGGCCGCTGGTTACACGGAAGCTGATAATCCTGATGGCACGGTGAGCTTCAGCTTCACGGACGCGGGAGTTCCTGCAACCGGGACCCGCTTTTATCGAATTATCGAGGTGCGGTAGTTCACGGAGATATTGATTTTTAATCCGGGATGGCCGTCTGGCTGTTTCGGATTTTTTGTTTCCCGCGGAGGGTGTCCAAATTTTAGAATTGGCACGGAGTGACTGATAGTTCAGTTTTCTAAGGAAATCTCTCTTGATCCATGGAAGAAGCGAATGAGCCACGTGAAAAGATCTCCCTAGGGGGGATGTATTCCAACTACTTTCTGGATTACGCCAGCTACGTCATCATGGAGCGGGCGGTCCCGCATTTGGGCGATGGATTGAAGCCTGTTCAACGTCGGATTTTGCATTCGATGCGGGAGCTGGAAGATGGGCGCTTTAATAAGGTGGCCAACGTCGTAGGGAATACGATGAAGTATCACCCTCACGGTGATGCTTCGATTGGCGATGCCATGGTGCAGCTGGGTCAGAAGGATCTACTCATTGATACCCAGGGAAACTGGGGAAATATTCTTACGGGTGACCGGGCGGCAGCTCCACGATACATTGAAGCGCGTCTCACGCCCTTTGCTTTGGAGGTGGCCTTTAATCCGAAAACGACAAACTGGACGCGTAGTTACGACGGAAGGAATAAAGAGCCGGTTACGCTGCCCATGAAATTTCCGCTTTTGCTCGCGCAGGGTGTGGAGGGAATTGCGGTGGGATTAGCGTGTAAGGGACTGCCTCACAATTTTTGCGAGTTGATCGAGGCCTGTATCGCAGTCTTACGAAAGCAGCCTTTCGAGCTTTCCCCTGATTTTGCGACCGGGGGATTGGTTGATGTTGGCGACTATCGTGACGGCTTGCGTGGGGGGAAAGTGCGCGTTCGCGCCAGAGTAGAAATTGAGAAGTCCAAGTTACTTCGAATCACTTCGGTTCCTTATGGGACGAACACGGGCGCATTGATGGATTCAATCGTCAGTGCCAACGACAAGGGGAAGATTAAAATTTCCAAGATCGAGGACAATGTTGCGGAGAAAGTCGATATTCTCGTTCACCTTCCCACGGGAGCTGATGCGGAGACGACTCGGGAGGCGCTCTATGCTTTCACAGACTGTGAAATTAGCATCTCTCCAAACTCTTGTGTGATCTCCGAGGGGCGCCCGCAATTTCTTGGGGTGAGCGAGATTCTGAAAGCATCCGCCGATTCTACCAAAGATCTCCTCCTTTTAGAATTGGAGATCCTTCTCGGGGAGCTTCAAGAGAAGTGGCATTTCAGTTCTCTTGAAAAGATTTTTATCGAGAATCGTATCTATCGTGACATTGAAGAATGTCAAACTTGGGAGGCCGTTATCGAAGCGATTGATCAGGGGTTGATTCCCTTCAAGAAGCTGCTGAAGCGAGATGTTACGGTTGAGGATATCACCCGGCTTACCGAGATTCGGATCAAGCGGATCTCCAAGTTCGATGCCTTCCGTGCTGACGATGAAATTAAAGGCTTGGAGGATCGGGTCAACGAAACCGAAAAGAATATTCGGAATATCACCCGCTTCACCATCGCCTATTATAAAAACCTGCTCAAGAAGTATAGCAAAGGGCGCGAGCGGAAGACGGAGATCGCGGAGTTCGGCGTGGTGAAACGTTCGGCGGTGGTTGTTGCCAACGAGACTCTTTATCTCGATCTTAAAAACGGGTTTGCGGGCTATGGTCTTAAGAAGGATGATCCGGTCGAGAAATGCTCGACGCTCGATGACATTATTTCCTTCTCACAAGACGGAGAGATGAGGGTGATGAAGGTCACCGACAAGGTGTTTGTCGGAAAGCGGCCAGTCCACGTGTCGGTTTTCCGCAAGGACGAGGAGAAAATTTACTCGATGATGTATCGAGAGGGCAGGGATGGCCCGGTCTACGCAAAGCGTTTTCGTGTGGGAGGAGTGACTCGGGATAAAGTGTATCTTATGGGTAAGGGGACGAAGGGGACGCGCGTGCTTTACTTTGCGGTTCATCATTCTGAGGAAGCGAGTCGCGATAATATGGTCACGGTACATCTCAAGCCCGTCCTTCGTCTGCGAAACGTCTCCCGCGAGTTCCATTTCGGGGAAATTGCGGTGAAGGGGCGTGCTTCGAAGGGGAATTTGGTGACCAAGCACACCGTTGACCGGGTCGTACGTGCGAGTTCTTCCGAACCTCTTGAAAGTTAATTCTTGTCGAACGCCGAGAACTTATTAAGGTGTTCATGTGAACAAAATAAACTGGAAGGTTCGTCTGGCCTGCGCCCGGTGGCGCCTCAATATTCTTCGTAGTCAGGTGTGGAGTCTTCGCCGAAAACTGCGTTTGAGACAGGCGCGCGACGTCCATCAATTGGAGTTTCCATTTCGTTAGAATGATCTCAGGGTGATATTTCCTGATTTTCGGCTTATCGGATGGCAAAATCCCCGTTATATCCTCTGGTCCTACGATTATGGGTAGATTGACCGTTTCAACTCGCCGCTTCATTGCGGCTTCGATTTTCGCTTCTGGCGGGCTACTTTCTGCACAAGAACTTCTTGTGGATAGAGAGGTGTCCGAACGGGCGCAAGCTAGTCAAAGTTCCAATGCGCTTCTCCAGCAAGGGGACGTTGCATACCGGGACGGTGATTTTAAAACCTCAGTGGCAAAATATGGCGAAGCGCTTGGGAGGCTTCCGCGTCAAGCTTCGGAGACGCGCGATTTGAGAGCTTCTGTAGTGGAGCGCTTTTCGCAAGCGGCGGTGCAACAGGCGCGAGTTCTTTCTCGCACTGGAGATTACGCAGCGGCCAACGATTTATTGGATCAAGTGGATGAGGAAGATGTCGATCCTGGGAATCCGGAAGCGGCAGAGATGCGGAGCAAAATTGACGATCCAGCCCAAACAAATCTTGCTCTGACCAAAGAGCATAGTGCCAATATTGATCGCGTGCGACGCTATCTTTACGAGGCAGAGGGCTTCATGGACCTAGGGCAGTTCGATCAGGCCCAAATGACTTTTGAAGATATACTGCGCATCGATACCTACAATAAGGCGGCGCGCCGGGGAATAGAGCGGGTCAGCTGGTATGGTAGTGACTATGCCGCTGCCGCTTATAACCACACTCGGGCCCAGATGCTTTTACAGGTCGATAAAACTTGGGAAAATCAAGTCTATTTGGAGCTTCCTGGTATCTCAACGGCCAACGGTGTTTTTGATGGCAGGGGAGTGGTGATCTCCGCGCCTTTAATGAAGCTTCGCGCGATCATGGTGCCGATGGTTGATATGGAAGACACTACTTTGGAGGAGGCTTTGGAATTCCTGCATGTCATTTCTGTGGAGCAAGACCAGACAACTCTCGTCGAAAATGAGAAAGGGATCGATTTCATCACCCAACTGGGAAGCAATGACCATCCCAAGGTGAAGCAGATTCGGGAATCACGGATCAATCTTAAGTTGGAGAATGTCCCACTCGAAGAGGTTCTTAAATACATCACTCAAGCAACTCGGACCCAGTATCGTGTCGATGAGTTTGCGGTGATCGTGACGCCTATCGGCGCGACTGACGAAAGCTTGATTCGCCGGGAGTTCCGTGTTCCTCCTGATTTCCTTTCGCGCGATTCCATCAATTCCGAAGGTAGCAATGATGACCCCTTTGCTGATGTCGGAGGTGCCCCAGTCTCGCTACTCGCGAAGAGGTTCACCGCATTGGAAAAGCTGAAGGCGATGGGAGTTCTCTTCCCGGATGGAGCAACGGCGATTTTTAATTCCCGTGCCAACACCTTGATTGTTCGTAATACGGTCACGAACCTCGACTTGGTTTCCCAGTTTGTCGCCGCCGCGGCCGAAACGGAACCAGTGGCAGTTGTGATCCGGACCAGTATCATTGAAATTACCCAGGATAAGCTCGAGGAGTTGGGATATGACACCATTCTCAATGAAATTGGTCTCGGGGGGGATGATTTATTTCTTAATGGAGGCACCGTCGGAGGTGGTTCCTCGTTGGCTGACCAGCTCAACGGTAATCCGGTGACTTCGGGGAACCGGAGTGGATCTGAAGCGGTGATTGTTGATGGTTTGGATTCTCTTCTCACCCGGCAACCTTCACAAGCGGCAGTAGGTCGGATAACGGCTGGTTCCGCTGGGCTCGGTAATACTTCCAGCTTGATTATCCCCCCACCAGGCGGTTCCGGTGAAGATCGTGCTCCGGGAGCGATTGCGGTGCGAGGAATCATCGATGGTTCGCTCCATGAAATTATGCTCCGGGGATTCGACCAGAAAAAGGGAGTGGATCTTATGACCCAGCCATCGGTGGTGACCCGCTCTGGTCAGAATGCTGTGATCAAATCAGTTCAAGATTTTATCTATCCTGATGAATATGAACCCCCTGAACTACCAAATTCCGTTGGCGGATCGAGCTTTATTGACCCGATCACGGGAGAATCGGGGAGTGCTAGTGCTCCTACCATCGTGACCCCGGCAACACCCACGAGTTTCCTAACCACTGAACTCGGAGTGATTCTCGAAGTTGTTCCAACGGTGAGCGCGGATCGTCGTTATATCGAAGTCTCATTAAAGCCGCAGGTAAGAGATTTTCTTGGTTTTGTGAACTTTGGAACTCCGATCACGGGTCAAAGTAGTTCGTTGGGGATCAATCTTGCGAATATCGGGAATGCAGGGGCGAATACCTTTACCACGACTTCAAGCGTGGGGGAAATTACACCCAATGCGATTCTCAAACCACTGATCCGGAATATCGAGGCCAACACTACGGTGACCATCTTAGATGGCAGCACTATCATCATCGGTGGACAAGTTCGTGAGACGGTGCAGAAATTCGAAGATGGAACCCCGATTTTAAAGGATCTTCCTTTCGTAGGACGTTATTTCCGTTCAGAAGGGCTTTCTACAGTGAAGACAAACCTGATGATCATGGTGCAAGTTGAGCTTCAGGACCCTTCTGGAAAACCGTATCGTAATCGTTAATGAGCCAAGTCCCGCCTCTACCATCAGGTAAGCCTTCCGAACCTCCCTCAAGCGAGCCTCTAGACCAGTCCTCCGGTAATCTTCCAGAGGGGCAAAACTCGGGAAATTACTCGCTCGATGAAATCATGAAGACTCTCCGTGATGGAGAGAGAAAGAAGGATGAAGACGGGGAAGTTGTGACCCGGGACGATGGTTCGCTGGCGCGTAAAGTTCGTAAAAGGAGGCGGAGATCTGAGCAGAAAGAAAAGGCGGCCCCTGAGAAGGAAAGAAATTCGTTGGTGCTGAGGGCATCGATCCTATTAGGTTTTTTTCTTTTCCTTCTGATGGTTGCGATTTTCATCGTCGCACGATTCAACAGTGGTTCCTATGCAGAGCAACTGGAAGCCAAGGCCAAAGAATGGACTGGAGCTGAAGTCAATATCTATGGTCCGCGCATTACGCCAGGCAGTGTGAGCGCCACTAGGGCGGAGTTCGATTGGGGGAATGATTCGTTCTTGGACCAATTGACCCTAAGGTTGATTTCGGGTGATATGCGAACATCGAGCTTTGTGGGAACGAAGCTGGGAGGGCAGCAGGTTGGTGGAAGAAAAGGAACGCTGGAGCTTCAAGCGCCTGAGGAGAAGTGGGGTTCTGCGAAGTCAATAGGACCCGACGAGTTCCCCTTTGATTTCCAGCGCTACTATTGCGATTCTCTGGATGTGAGCTTTGGAAAAGGAAGCTCAACGACAATCCGAAAGGCAGAAACGAGCCTCAGGTATTTAAATGGTGAAGGCTATCGTCTGACAGTAGGAGGCGGTGAATTGAGTTTGGCGGGCTGGAATCGATTTCCGATTGAGAACGCTCTCTTGATGTTTCCTGCGGGCGAGATTAATTTGGTTTCGCTTCGCCTTCAGGGTCTCCAGAGCGAGAATCAATTGACAAGTTCTGTGATGGTTCTTTCAGGGAAAATTCCGCTCGAAGATGGTGCAAAAGCTCAGCTCAAAATTGTTTCGAACGGGTTTCCATTCGAGGGAATTCTGGGGAATTCTCTTGGGCCCATGTTTCCAGGGATGATTCGAAGTATCGAAGAGGGGGTGGTCAGTCTTGAATTGGGGCAACAACAACTCAGTAGCGTCGTAGTTCCTTTTAAAGGCAATTATGTGGAGTTGAAGCGCTTCGCATTTCTATCAGATCTGGAAGAGCTTTTTGGAGATGACGGCAGGGGTTCCTTTTACTTCGATTCCGCAATTTCAGGGACCTATCAATGGACGCCGGAGGCTGCAGGGATCAAGGATTTTAAGGTCGCTAATAAGAACTTCCGAGTAGACGGAAACGTGATTGCTTCCAAAAATGGCCAATTGCGAGGGCAACTCCGTCTTTGGATCTCGCTTGGATTCATCAATGGAGATCCTGTTCTGAAGATGCATCCGGGTTTCAATAATCGACTCAATGGTTATGCTTACATCGATGTCACACTTGGCGGGACGGTAGCTTCTCCTTTGGATAATTTTAAGCAGGTGACTGGACTTACTAATTCTCTGCCGGGAGGAGGGAATGACAAAAGACCAGGATTCGAGGATATTTTCAATGATATCACCTCCTCTGCTCCTAGTCCTGAACCTAAGGGCGGTGAATAATAAACATTCAGCCCTATCCTTGTCGTTGTCTTCTTGGTGGTTTAAACAAATCGCTGAAATATTAAGTTTTTGAGATGCCTAATCCTTTCGGTTCCACTTTTGAGTCTTTTGGGGCTCCCCGCGGTCCTCTTGTCGAGAGTGTTCACCAAGATCAATTTGAAAACCTTTCGAAACTCCTCGACAGTGGCGATGGCCAGTTGATGTCGCTTCGTGCTCCTCGAGCGGGTTATGGTAAGACGATGCTTTTGTCTCGACTGAAGCAGGCCCGACAGGCGGGTTCTCTTTTCGTTCCAATCCATCTTTCGGACGGACGACGGGTGGAGGGTGAGCTTATTCTCGAGGAAATTTTGACGCAAATGTCGGAAGTGCTTCCTGCTGGAGGTGGTTTGACCCGGCTGGACCTGCACACACGACGTCTCTTTGCCCAAGGTCTGATTCCGATGGTTCATTCAGGGGAGGTTCCTTGCCAGGACCGTGAGGCTGCTCTGGCGAGTCTCTTGGATCGCCCTACCGAGGCTTTTGATTTTCATCATGAAGGGGCGGCTATTGCGCAGTGGAGCCGCGAGCATTTTTCCTTGCTGGGGCCTCGGCTATCCGCAGTTCTGAGCAAGGCCAGTGGGTCTTCAGGACGCGATGTTGGGTATTGGGCTGATCTCTTTTTCAACTACGCCATCCGTCCGCCCAGCGATGTCGCACGGGTGAGTGATTTAATGGATGCTGTCTTTGGTGAACGCAGTCGTTTTCACTCTGGTGCGGGCTTTCTGGAAGGATTGGGTTCGTTCCTGAATCTGATTATGCTGGTTGAGCCTGTAGTGTTGATCCTGGATGAAGTTGAGGGACTTTCGAGTGATTCTGATGCTGCTCTGAGGGCGGCGTGTTGTTTGACCTCCCTATGGGAATCTGCTCCGCGGGTGAGTGTGATCCTTTCCGTCAATGATGATGTCTGGAATTCGGCTTTTGTTCCGCGTCTTCCGCTAGGCTTGCGCGATCGTTTGGAGGATATTGTCATTCGTCTGGATTCTTTATCCGAAGAGGAGGCAAAAGCTTTGATTACAGTCCGAGCAGGAGACGAATCGGTTAAAATTTTCGACAGAGTCGATTTTGATGTTGATGCGCTCTATCCCCGCGGCGTTTTACGTCAAGCAAGAGAGGCATGGGACCATCGGGATGAAGAAATTCCAGCGAAAAACCCTGAATTGTCGGTTCCTCCCCCAGTCCTCGTTGTCGAAGAGCAAACGATCGAAGTGGCACCTTCACCAACGGTCGTATATCGCCAACATTTGGACGTAGCAAGTGAGTTGCAGGTTTCACAAGAGCCCACTCCGGGAACGAGCCCTTCTCAATTCGGAACTCATCCGTCTGCCAAACTGGCTGCTGATCTTAGGATCGATACTCTTGATATTGATGATCAGGATGTCGATTTCGCCTTTCCAACATCTTCTCCCAGGCAAGCGCATGTTTCGCCCTTCGCCGCGGCTGCCACTTTCGTTAATCCCCCTCAATCCTTGAGGGCTCCGTATCCGCCTGCTCCCGTAAAGCGGCCAAGTTTACCCCGACGGTATGCGGTTCAACGTCTGGTTCGGTCGGTCAACTATCCGCAACAAGCGGCAGCTCCACCGCAGGCGATGACGCCTCCTTGGCAAGAACAGATAATTTCTCCCTTCACGAATACGCCGGTGGGTCAGTCTTCTCCGCAGCCGGCCCAGTCGGCTTTCGTGCAACAGTCGATCGCTTCGCCTTTCGCAGTCAATAAGGCTCCAGAGCAGATCGCTCCTGCTCAGGCACTGCCTCCTGCAAGGCCGATGGAAGAGCCGGCTCCTCATCAAGCCGCTCCAGCGATGAGTGGTCCCTTCAGTGTCGCGTCGGGATCACAGGTGAATCTCCCCCCTACTTCCCAGCCTTTTAGACAAGGCCAATATGAGGGGCAGCAAGGGGCTGTTCCTAAAGGATATTTACCCGAGCAGATTCATCCTGTGACACCGGCCCAGCAACCCGTGCAGTATCCACCGGCCCAATCTCTCTCTCCGCAACAAAAACCGGTGGATCAAACCCCTCGTCTTGCTGAGAACGCCGATGCGATCGACAATCTTCTTCGCCAGTTTCGGACACGGAACGATCGTTGAATTGGAATCAGGCATCAAAAAAATGTAGGTGGCTTCGATCTCAGCGAACGGGGGGCTGATTGAGGTGTCGCAGCGAGCAGCGCTTCAAACCGCGATGATGATCAGTGTCTTGGTGACAAGAGCCTATTAATCGATATTGTTGGCTGCTGAATTATACAATATTCTCGTTTTGGAAGGCATGCAGCTCTACGAGCTGGAGGACGGAGACTATTTTTTGGGTTTCGATTCTGAGTTGGCGCAGGCCGGTGATGATCCCTATGATTACGTTCTTGATACGTTATTTTCCACGACTAATTATGGCCCTTATGACGGAAGCGTCGGCGGGGATGGAGCGTTTTCTTTTAGTTCAACAGACAGTTTGACGGTTCTTGACTTTTTAGATTTGGTGATAGATCGGCCCAAGCTTGAAGGGTGGGTTCCTGGTTGAGGATGACTTTGGCAATGGCGGTTGTCGTTTCGAGATAGCGGAGGCAGTAGTCGCTCTTGAAGAGGTAGTTGGGGGCCTTGACCGCTTTTGTAGTATCCGAGATAGGGTTGCTGGATGGAATCTGTGCACTTGCCCGGAAGATTTACTTTTTTATTCTCTCCTTTTGAACGTCGTTTTTTCAGATCCAAGACCTTGATTGTTCGAGAACTTTGAACGCCTCATCAGCACCGGATAAACCAGCATTGGGGCTGAAGTCAGCCTGGGTCAGGAGGGGGGAGGCAGTGAAGCCAAGTTCCTTTCCCCACGATACGAGATCATCGAAGTTGAGGTCGAAGGTTAGGTCCTGGTGACCGGGGTTTTGGTAGGCCTCCGGTGGAAGGAGGAGCTGATGATGGAAGTAGGCCCGCAAGGTTCCTGCAGGGCGACGATGGTAGTTTTCTTTGGCACTACCGCCGTAGTCGATGGTAAGAATTTTACCTCGTTTCAGAGCTGAAAGTTCGTCCTTCATCCACTGGTGGATGGATTCCGCGATTTCGATCCGCTGCCCTTCGTTCCAATCATGGTCGAAGAGATTTGATTGAGGAAGAGGGTGGGCTTCATGCCAAGTTTCGTTGAGAGAGGAGTCGAGAAAGAGTTCTTCGAAAGAGGATGACATCTTCCGAAAAATCCTTATTGGAAAAGCGTCGAAGAACTCATTGGAAATGATGAGAGCGGCTGGTCCCGTAGAATATAGAGCCTCAGTCAAGGTGGCATGCCATTGCGCTTTTGAGCCGATGCGCTCTTGCTGTCTTCCGCGAAGGTGGGGGGAGATCTCAACGAGGTGGTATCGAAGCTTTCGGCGCTGAAAGAAGCTCAGTTCCTCTCGAATATCGGCAGCCAAAGTGCCGTCGCCCGGACCGAGTTCGATGATCGGGAGGGCGGAGTCAAAATAGGACCACTGTGTTGTGATCCACTTTGCGATGGATCGGGCGAGCTCTTTAGTGAGCTTTGGGGTGGTGGTAAAATCTCCCCGGGCTCCGAGGATGGGGCGGGGAGAGGTGTAATATCCGGATGGGCCATAGAGGGCCCGGGTCATGAAGTGATCAAAGCGTTCCTGCGACATCCAGCACTAGCGTAGCGCTTCGACGAGGGCTTGGCAGGCCTTGATGTCGAGTTTTCCAGAGGCAAGAACGGGGATCTCATCGGTGGGAACAATCACCTTGGGACACCAAAGCGAGGGAAGTCCGTCGTCGAGGAGCTTGTAGCGGATATCGAGCGCTTCTTGCTCCAAGGCGTTACCTGCAATGGTAGAAAGCAAAAGGATCGCTTCCCCTTTTTTCTCATCAGGGACTCCGACGATAGCTATTTTTCGTTCGGACTCGTTGTCGAGACCGAGGACCTTGTTGACGGCTGCTTCTATTGTTTCGTGAGGAACCATTTCACCCGCAATTTTTGAGAAGCGGGAAATGCGGCCTTCGATGTAGAGGAAGCCATCGTCATCGACGTGACCGACATCGCCACTCTTGAACCAGCCGTCCTTGAGTATTTCTTTGGTGAGGTCGGGTTTGTCGAGGTAGCCTTGAAAAATATTCTGTCCCTTGATCCAGATGATGCCTGATTCGTTGAGTTCTGTGGGCTCATCATTGGCGGCATTGGTGATCTTGAGGGCGACTCCCGGGAGAGGAGGGCCGACAGAGCCGGGACGGTGGCCGGGGATGATGGGGGTGCCATCGCCGGTATCTTCGAGCGGGAGGTTGACGTTCGCGCCAGGGGAGGTTTCGGTTAGGCCGTAGCCTTCCATGGGGAGCTTACCAAATTTTTCCTCGAAAGCATTGGCGAGATTATTGGGGAGTTTCTCGGCTCCCGTGATGACTATCTTGAGCGAGGAAAGTTGCTCGGGCTCGATGCGGCGCATGTAGCCACGGAGGAAGGTGGGCGTTGTCAGGAGGAGGGAGACCTTATGCTTGTAGATGAGTTCGGCGAGACGCTTGTTGTCGAGCGGGGTTGGGAAGGTGACGAGATCAATTCCTTCAATAGCGGGGAACCAAAGGGTAACGGTGCAGCCGAGTGAGTGGAAGAGAGGAAGGCAGCCAAGGAGTTTCGCGTCACTGGGCAGGTTGAGGCGTGAGCCAAATTGGGTCACATTTGCCAAGAGATTACGGTGGGAAAGAGGGACGCCTTTTGGCTCACCGGAGGAACCCGAGGTGAAGAGAAGGATCGCTTCGTCGTCGCCCTTGCTCCCCCCAATTCCAAGAATCTTGGTGAGAAGAGAGGTAGGGAGAATCTTGGAAAGGACGATCCACTTGATAATGCGTTTCTTGATTTGTGGTAGAATACGCTCGATGAAGATGAGGTCACGGGTTGGCGGCCAAGGGAAGTCGGGGACTTTGCGAACGAAGGGGTCGGCGGTGATGAACTTATCGAGGCCGGCCTGCTTAATACTTGATTGCACCGCTTCACGGGAGGCGGTGAAATTGAGGTTCACCGGGATCTTTCCGGCGAAGAGGACGGCGAGGTTTGCCACCATGCCACCTTTTCCGGGAGGAAGGAGAATGCCGACCCGTTTTCTCTTGGTCGCTACTTTGATCTCCCTACTGAGGGCGATGGATGCTCCAAGGATTTTATCGTAGGCGAGTTCCGAATCGTCAGTGCCATCAAAGAGAGTGGTGTTTGGGCCGTGCATTTTGAGGCCATCGATCAGAGCGACGGTGAGGGAACCGTTGAAGAATTCACGCTTTGAAAATGATTCTTCATAAGCCGAGAGAAGAGCTTCATGGTATTTCGCGACGGTCGCTTTTCCTGCGGGAATGGCTTCTCCGAAGTTGAGGACTCCGGCGGGAAGTTTGGAGGTGTTTTCGACAGAAAGGCAGCACTCAGAGGGAACCGAGATATCGAGAGGGGAAACCGGTAATCCGAGTTGGCAGAGGGAGGAAAGGGTGTCGCTGGGTATTTGACAGGCAGTGGCTGGGAGGCAGACCACTTTTCCCGGGACAAAGATGAGGAGTTCATCGCCGCTGATTTTCAATTCGAGGCTTTTGCCGACTTCTCCGAGTGATTTGTCATTTTTGGAGAAGGCTGCCCCGCTCTTTCCACTTCCTTCCAAGTAGGCCTGGAACGCGGGGTCGAGAGCGGTAGAGTCTTCTACTAGCCAAGTGACATTGCGCTTGCCGACCGCGGAGAGAAGTTCGCGGGCTTGAGCGATATCGAGGCGGCCAGGAATGATCAGGGCACCCGTGGAGGGTAGGCGTTCAAGGGAATGCACTTGGAAGGAGCTACTCATAAGACGTGGAGAATCTGCGGAACGGCATTAGGAATACACGAATCTGGCTGGTAGTTAACGAAAAAGGCTACGGAAGCGGCTTTCTTTCTTCCTGCGCGATCCGTGGATTGTTAGATCATAAAGATACCAAGTTCCCCATGAGAAGCATTCAAGGAAAAGGCGCCGCCCAAGATCGCTACTGGAAAGCCAACCTTCAGTGGTTGATAGTGATCTTAGGAACATGGTTTTTTGTGTCCTTCGGATGCGGGATTCTCTTCCGTGAATGGCTCGATGAGAACCTCTTCAGAGTGGGGACAGCGCCCTTTGGCTTCTGGATGGCGCAACAGGGATCGATTATCTCATTTGTGCTGCTGCTGATCGCTTACACCAAGATCATGAACGGGCTCGACGCGAAGTTTAAAGTGGATGAGGAGGATTCGAAATGAGTCAGGATCTTTGGAACTACATCTTTATCGGAACATCTTTCGCGCTCTACATCGGGATCGCCTTTAAGCAAAGGGCGGGGTCGACGAAGGAATACTACGTGGCTGGTGGCGGGGTTTCTCCGTTTGCTAATGGCATGGCAACCGCGGCCGACTGGATGAGCGCGGCGACCTTTATTTCGATGGCAGGGACGCTGGCGAGTAGTGGATACGACGGTTCTCGTTTCCTGATGGGCTGGACGGGAGGATTTGTCCTTTTGACGGTCCTGATGGTGCCCTTTCTTCGAAAATTCGGAAAAGCGACCGTACCGGACTTTATTGGTGATCGCTATTATTCCAAAGCAGCCCGTTTGGTCGCGATCGTCTGCGCGATTTTCATCTGCCTGACCTACATCATGGGCCAGATGCGCGGAGTGGGGATCGTCTTTTCTCAGCTCTTCGGGATCGGAATTCCAGCTGGGGTCATCATTGGCGCTACGATTGTCTTCTTTTACGCCGGGCTCGGAGGGATGAAGGGGATTACCTACACGCAAGTGGCGCAGTATTGCGTGATGGCTTTTGCTTACACCATTCCGGCGATCTTCATCGCAATTGCTCTGACGGGTGATGTCGTCCCGCAGCTTGGTCTCATCGGAGACTTCACAAAGGGGGGCGATCCCACGCCTTTTCTCGAAAAGCTGAATAAGATCAACACCGATCTCGGCTTTAGTAAATACACGGACGGATCGCTCTCGAAGATCGATATGTTCTGCATTACCGCTGCGCTCATGTTCGGCACGGCGGGGCTTCCTCATGTCATCGTGCGCTTTTTCACGGTGAAGAATGTCAAGGCGGTGCGTCGTTCGGCTTGCTGGACGCTTTCCTTCATCGCCGTGATCTATCTCACCGCGCCGACCATCGGTGCTTTCGCGCGCGTGAATCTCATCGGGGAGCTACACGACACCTCGTATAAAGATGCGCCCGCGTGGTTCCAAGATTTCGAAGAGACCGGGCAGATGGCTTGGATCGATAAAAATGGAGATGGCAAGATCCAGTATTTCGGCCCGGGTAAATCCGAGTCAGGAAAAGATGGAGCCGTTTTCGCGGGAAAGGCGCCCATTTTTGCCGAAAGCCTCGGAGCGAGCGGGGAGAGGTTGCTGACTAACGATCCTGTCAGCGCGAGCCCAAACGAGCTCTGGTTTGGAAAAGACATTATGGTGATGGCGAATCCGCGCATGGCGGGCTTACCGAAGTGGGTCATCGCGCTGCTCATGGCGGGCTGTATCGCGGCGGCGCTTTCGACAGCTGCCGGGCTACTTCTCGTGCTCTCGACCTCAATCTCGCACGATCTGATGAAGAAGGTCGTGAAGCCGGATCTTACTGATAAAGAGGAAATTAAATGGGCGCGCCTCGCCTCGCTGGGAGCGCTCCTGGTGGCCGTTTGGTTTGGTATCAATCCTCCTGGGACCTTCGTTGCCAAAACCGTGGCATTTGCCTTCGGGTTGGCGGCATCCTCATTTTTCCCAGCGCTCTTGTTGGGCATCTTTTCGAAGGGAATGAACAAAGAGGGCGCGATCGCAGGAATGGTGACGGGCATTCTGTTTACCTTAGGATACATCATCTACTTCACGTATCTCGGGGGAACAAAGTCGCAGTATCTTTGGGGTATTTCTCCTGAAGGAATCGGCTTTATCGGAATGATTTTGAACTTCATCGTCTCGATCGTCGTTAGCCGCCTCACTCCTGCGCCTCCGCAGGAGATCCGGGATCTCGTAGATCGTGTTAGACACCCCTAGGTCGAATGGCTGAAGCTGGCGTCGATTTTTCGGACCCTTTTCGCGAGACGCGCAAGGAGGGTCCTATTTTGAAATGTTCCTTTCAGGGTGAGTTGGTTCCCATGATTCTCGGGCATGCCGATCTTCGGGCTGCCGCGAAAGACTGGCAGACCTTTAGTTCGGACGCTCCCTTTCGCGTACCCATTCCCTCGGAGGAATCGATGCGCACGATGCGCCAACTCCCGATCGAGTATGATCCGCCGGAGCATGGCGAGTATCGTGCGTTGGTGGAGCCGTTTTTTAAAAGAGCGCGGCTGCCCGAAGTGATTGCGCAGGTTGATTCTTTGATCGATGGGCTCCTTAGCGAAGCTCTCGCAAAGGAAGAGGTCGAGATCGTGCGTGGCTTTGCCTTGCCGCTGCAATCTCGTGCGCTCACTTATCTTTTAAAGGTCCCTGAATCCGAGGCGGAGACCTGGATTGGGTGGGGAATTCATGTCTTCCACGATGGCGACGCAGAGGGTGAAAAAGGAGGGGCGCTGGAGAACTACCTTCGTTCGAAATTTGACCAGGCTGAAGGATCACCCGAGGATGATTTTTTTAGCACCCTTTCGCGGACGACCTATCAAGGTCGTCCGCTGACCCGCGAAGAGCAGATGGGCTTCGCTAATCTTACTTTTGCAGGCGGGCGTGACACGGTGATTCACACAGTGTCTTCAGTGATTGCATATTTTGCCGAGCATTCTGAAGCCCTCGCGGAACTGCGCGCTGATCCGAAAAAGATCATGCATGCGAGTGAGGAGTTTTTTCGGGTCGTCAGCCCGCTCACTCACATTGGACGGGTGTGTCCGGTTGCGACGAACGTGCACGGAGCGGAGGTGCCTAAAAAAGGTCGCGTTTCACTCGCTTGGGCTGCCGCGAATAAAGACGACGCCGTTTTCGAAAATCCCGAAGAAGTGCGGCTCGATCGAAAGCCGAATCCGCATGTCGCCTTTGGCTTCGGTCCCCACCTCTGTCTCGGTGCAGCGCATGCCCGCTTGCTGGTCAGGACTTTGCTCACAAGGCTTTCCCGGCAGATCGCTTCGATCACCGTTCTGTCTGAGGAGAAAAACGTGGAGGAGCAAGAGCGCTATGAGCGTTCGGTTGGTTACCTTTCGTTAAAGGTTCGCTTCACGCCAACACCGGAATGCGCCCGTCCGGAGTGAGGGCTTCCGCAGGCGGGCCTTCGAAATGATTACGGACAAAGCGGTCCCATTGGTCGCGGGTGGAGACTGAAATTTGCTCCTGCATTTTAAATTCGCAGCCGCCGCACATCATACGGGGAAAGGGGTCGAAGACCATTTGATCGCCAAAGGCGAGAGCGGCAATGGAGTAGTCCTTTAGATCTTGCACGGGAGTTTGACAGGTCAGGCATTCTTTGAGCCAATCGGTGTGGTGCTCGTTCTCCGCCAATTGTTCCGACCGTGCGTCTAGATCGACATTTGCGTGAAAGAAGGTTTCCAGATTGAACCGGGATTCTTCGGAAAAGGATTCCACCATTTCACCGTGACAGTTTTGGCAAAGGGCATACTCGAAAACGCATTCGGGCCCGCGAAAGGCCTTGCTGATGATATGGGGAACCGCCAGTTCATCAAACTTCGATTCGCAATTCAGGCAGCGTTGGAAAGGGCCATCAAATTCGACGGAATGAAAAATGCGCGGAAATTCGCTCATGCGAAAACGTTACCGAGTCCTCGACGGAGGTCTAGTCTGGTCTTCCAACTTTTTCTTGAGTAGAAACGGGGGTGCTTAAACGACGAAATCTTCTCGCTGGTAGTCTTAGCGTGCTAGCACTCAGTTCAAAGGGAGCTGAGGCGCAGTCAGAGCAGAAGTTTCGCCACGCCGTTATGGCGTGGTGTTACAAGCCTATGAAGCCAGTGAATCTCGCTCGTGCAGCGCTCAAGGTGGGGGTTCGAGGGATCGAAGGCCTGCCGCAGGCTGCTTACCCCGCTGTGATGGCAGCCGGGATGAAAATTTCGATGGTTTCAGGGGCACACAGCTTTAAGGAAGGACCGTGCAATCCGGAGTTTATCGATAAAGTGCGGGCCGGGCTGCTTCACGGGATCGAGCTGGCGAAGCAAGTCGGGAGTAAAAAGCTGATCACCTTTCCCGGAATGCGCTTTCCAGGAATGGATGACGAGGAAGCCGCAAAGCGCTGTGTTGCGCTTTGGAAAGAAGTGGTTCCGGCTGCGGAAAAAGCGGGTATTACTCTCGTGCTCGAGCATCTTAGTTCGCGCGATGATTCCGCCCCTATGAAAGGCCACCCCGGATGTTTCGGCGATGATGTCGATTTTTGCTTCGATCTTGTGCGGCGCGTTGGCTCGCCCAATTTCAAACTCCTCTTCGATATTTATCACGTCTCGGTCATGAATGGCGACCTCATCCGCCGTATTCGAGACCACCACGAGCTGATTGGCCACTACCACACGGCGGGAAATCCGGGGCGCGGGGAACTCGACGACAAACAGGAAATTCAATTTGCTCCAGTCATTGCAGCTATCGAAGCCACTGGATACGACGGCTGGTTGGCGCACGAATTTATCCCGACTTGGGACGATCCCATCGCAGCGCTCAGTCACGCAGTGAAAGTCTGCGGGGGATGATTTGTTGTCAAATCCTAGGAGCGGAGCCGCTAAAAAGAAAAGATGATGAAGAAAAGGTAACTTTTTATTCTTACCGAAATACTCCTGTTGGTTCCTGGTCCCCTTTCCTTTATCAATGAGGGAATTCTGCTTGCTCTTTTTAAAATTGCTGTCGGAAATTCTAAAGGAGCGGGAAAACCGTCGAGTCGGTCCAAAATCCCGGAAAACCGACCGATAATTGAGATTGATTAACTTCCTTTCATGGAAAGAATTTGCCTGAGGATTTCGTAACCTTAACAACACCCATGTCTGAAAATCAAATTCCTAACGAGCAAGAAGAAGCGTCAAGCGATGGTAAGGCCGGCCTTGTGTTTCTCACTCTCTTTATCCTGACTCTCGTCGGCGTTCTCGTCGCCATGCCGTTCTCCGATAAGGTGGAGCAAATTGCTACTTTCCTATCGAGTGATGACAAGTATCTCGCTGTTTTCGGAAACATGCATCCGCTCGTGTTGCACCTTCCGATCGGAATCGTTTTCCTGACACTCGTGATGGAGGTGTTCGGCTGGATTTCTTTCGGGAAATATCGCCCGGTGACCACGATGGCCCTCTTTTTAGCTGTCTTCACCGGTGCCTTGGCTTGTTTTACGGGCTATGTTGAAGTGATTACCGATGGCGAAAGCATGGCTAAATGGAATAACCACATGTGGGCGGGAATCGCTTTCGTGGGAGTTCTGGGATTGGCTCTTCTTTCCCGTGTTTGGGGAGAAAGTAAAGGAAGTCGGAATCCCGTTTATGCCATTCTCCTTCTCATTTCAACGGGAGTGATGGGCTTCGGTGCTCACCTCGGAGGTGAAGAAATTCATGGCGATCCACTCGCCCCCATTTTTAGTAAAGCAAAGGAGAAGCCCTCCGATGGTGGCGTCACTAAAGAGCCTAAAGATCGTCTGGCCTATGCCGAGGTGGTCGTTTCGATTCTTGAGAGTAAGTGTCTTGCGTGTCATTCCGTCGATACCAAGAAAAAGGGAGGCCTCCTCATGGATTCTTGGGAAGGGCTTCTTGCGGGTGGAGACGAAGGTCCTTCCGTCGTTCCTGGTGATCCCAAGGAAAGTCTCATGCTCTACCGTATTCATCTCCCGATCGATGACGAGGACGAAGAGCACATGCCTCCGCCCAAGAAGGATCAGCTTGAAAAGCACGAGATCGCAATTCTCGACTGGTGGATCGCGACTTTGCCAAAAGGCGAAATTCTTGAGGACAAGACTCTTGAAGGAATGGGTGCCTCCGCAGAGATTATCGAGGCTGCCAGCAAGTTGATCAGCCCTGAGGAGCTGAAGGCGATGGCAGATGCGTTGGCGGAAGAGGAGCGACTTGTGGAAGAAGCTAAAAACGCGAAACGCGAAGCCCTTGATACCGCACTCGGTGAGTTGAAGCAGGACGCGCAGCTCAAGACCGCGATTAACTACGTTTCTCAGGATTCCTCCGATTTGGAGTTCACTGCGATCAGTCTTCGTGAGTCGATGACCGACGATCATTTCTCCAAGTTGGGATCCATTTACGAATCGCTTATTTCGCTCCAGTTGGGATCTACTTCCGTGACCGAGGCTGCTCTTGAGGCCCACCTTCCAAAGATGTTCAATCTTCGCAAGCTCAACCTGAGCCAAACATCGATCACTGACAAAGGTCTTGATGCCATTGCTCAGCTTTCGAATCTCGAATGGCTCAATCTTTACGGGACTGAAGTCACCGATGCCGGGATTGCGAAGCTCAAAGGTCTCACGAAACTCGAGAAGGTTTATCTTTGGAATTCCAAAGCGACTCCTGAAGGAGGGAAGGCACTCCAGAAGGAGCTTCCGAATCTTGAGGTGATCTTTGGGATTCAGTAGCACTGAGGATTAAGATAGAGGCTGCGAGCCCCTGCTACGCTTTGATCAGGGGAAGGCGCGTTCGACCTTTCCCTTCAGCAATTCCAAGACGTAAAAACGATTCCCGAATTGGCTGGGGTGGATGAGAGTCTGAAATTGCCTGAGTTCGGCAGCATCCGGGGGATTTGTTGAGGTGAGCCATTCCTTGGCGGAGTGAGTCAGAAAGCGGCTCTGGCTCATCACTGGCGCGACTTGAAGGCCTAGCTGAAATGCCGTTTCCTCAACTGCGGAAAAATTGACATCGGCAGTGATGTCCTGTTCGCCGGGGGAATCGAGGGGGTGCGCTTTCATCGAGTGCTTCGAGTAGCAGCGCACCGTTCCGGCGGTGCGGGAGGGATGATAGAGCGAGGCTTTATCGAGCCCGTAATCGACAAAAGTCATCAACCCACGCTCCATGCATTTGGAGAGAGGTTCGAGGAATCCTTCCAGGTCGGGGTTTCCCTCCGTGACGTAGCCCTCGGGATATTCTCCTGAAAGCGTGAAGCGGGTGGGTTGGGTGTCCCAAGTGAACTCTTTGTCCCAGATGACGGTTGCTTCATGCCAGCTTCCTTTAGAGAAGAGATAGAGGGGAACGGGAAGAGCGTCGAAGACCTCATTCGCCACAACCACTCCGAGAGGTATTACCTTTTCTGGTGGTTCAGAGAGGACGCTGAACGGGGGAGGGAGAATTTTTTCGAGGTGGGCTCGTTGCTCGGCCAGGGGTTCGATGATGCAGTAGTCAGTCGCCTTTTTTATCTTCTCTCCCAGAGAGGAATAGATGTCTTTCGCGAGTGATCCGTCGTGAGCGCCTACTTCGAAGATTGTCAGATGATCGGGGGCTCCATTGGTCTTCCAGAATTTCTCAATTCTTCTCGCCAAGAGTTTTCCGAACATCGGGCCGACCGAGGCGCTGGTCATGAAATCGCCATTCTTGGAAACGGTCTTGGCGTGGGGGCGAGCATAGTAACCCAGAGTAGGATGGTAGAGGCAGGTCCCCATGTAGTCTTGAAAGGAGAGCTTGCCATTGATCTCGATGCATCCTCTCAGTTTACGGGCCAAGTCAGAGATTGCCCCGTCTGAAGATCGGGGGTAAGGAAAGGCATGCCGGAGCCCTTCTAGATCGGGGGAACAATCAACGCTCATGAGTCAAAAAGGGAACAGAAGGAGAAAACGACGATTATACAAGCGTGAGGGCTTTTTGATCTTCTGTGCCATTTGCCTACTCATTGGGGGGAGCGGGCTGCTTGTCATCGACGAGAAACTGGATCCTTATCGTGAAATTGCCAATAATTATAAACTGGAGCGCATTGGTGAAGTGGAGGTTCCCAGTTTGATTCTGGATCGAAAGGGAAGGGAAATCGGGCGCATGTATGTCGAGAACCGCAGTAAAATCCCTCTTTCGGAAGTTCCCTCTGTCTTTATCGACGCGATGATCGCCCAGGAAGACCAGCGCTTCTATGAGCACGATGGCGTGGATTGGGTGGGCGTGGCCCGGGCTGTCTATCTCAACTTAAAAAGCGGTGGCATCACCCAGGGAGCGGGCACGGTGACAATGCAGTTGGGCCGTAATGCCTTCGATCTTCTCGGTGAGGCCCGGCGCAAGGACCAATCCGGCTACGAACGTAAGATAGTGGAAGCTTTTCTAGCGATTCGAATTGAGGAATATCTTCACGAGGAATTTAAGTCCGAGTATCCAGATGAAAAACAGCGGAAGAAGGTGGTGAAAGACCAGATTCTTGAATTCTATCTCAATCGTGTTCCTTTCGGAGCTGGCTTTTACGGGGTCCGTTCGGCCTCGTTGGGTTACTTTGGAAAAGAACCTGTCGATCTCGAGGTCCACGAATGCGCCTCTATCGTGGCCTGTCTTAAGAACCCTAGGAGATTGAACCCGCTCCGCCACCCAAAGGATAATAAGACGGCGCGCGACCACGTGCTGCGTCGGATGGCCTTGGAGGGAATGATCACGGATACGGAACGTAACCGGATGCTTCAGCTCCCCATCGCGGTGGCTCCGAATCCCATCATTCGAGGGAAATCTCATCTTTATGAACGCATTGCTCAGGACGCCCATCGGCTTGTTGGGGAAGAGACTCTCTCTCAGGGCGGTTATGTCATCCGCACGAGTATCGATTTAGATATTCAGAACTCGGCAAAGAATCGACTTTCGAGCCAGCTGGCTGAGATCGAATCGGATCCCGACTACGCCCATCCCAAGCATGCCGATTTCAACAAAGAAATAGAGAAGGTCCCTGCCTATATTCAGGGGGCCGTCTTGATGGTCGATCATGAAACGGGCGAAGTCCTGGCTCACGTGGGGGGGCGCGATTACGGCGATTCGCAGTTTGACTTTATTCAGCTGGGACGTCGACCGATCGGGACTGCTTTTTTCCCCTTCATCTATGCGGCTGCTTTTGAGAGGGGCTGGAATCCCGCATCACCTCTTCAAGATGAGCAGATGAATAATCGGGCGCTCATGGTGGGAGGAACCGAAGGAGTGGTGGGAGAATGGGGGATGGAAGTGCGAGACCCGCAGTATGAGGGACAAATTACTGCGAGGCGTGGCCTGGCCAGCTCGAAGATCGCCGCTTCGGTTCGCTTAGGAATTGATGTGGGCTTGGATCGAGTCGCCGAGACCGCGAGAACCTTCGGCTTAGGTATCCCGGACGATAGACTTCGAAACCGGATGTTGGTGGGTTGGGATAAGATAAGTCTTCCTGAACTTACCCTTGGCTACACAGCCTTCCCTCGTGGGGGGAATCGGATTACCGAAACCTTTTATGTCCGAGGAATTTGGGATCGGGATGGCAAGCCCGTGTTCACTTCGAATCATCTCAATAGCAGCCCGCGAGAAGAGAGAGCCTGCACAGATGCGACTGCTTTCCAGGTGCATACTATTTTGAATGACGTCGTGAAGCGAGGGAACCTTTCCGACGCTTCAGGGGGTCTCTCGGAGGAGCTATTTAACGGGGGAGCGAAGACTGGAACTCCCTATGGTTTTACCGATGCCTGGATGGTGGGATACAACAGCCGGATCACCTGCGGAGTCTGGATTGGGTTCCACAAGAGTAATCGAAAGGCAATTCATGGAGATGCCTTTGCCAAGAACTTAGCCTATCCCCTTTGGGAAGAGACCATGAATTCGGCTCTTCCTGATTTCCGGGGAGTAATGGTGAGCAAACCGGATTCTATCGAGCGGGTGACTGCCTGTCGCACTTCTGGAATGCGTCCCACCCGTTATTGTAATGAAGCCGTTGAAGATCCTTTGACGGGTTCATTGAGTTTTCGCTCAACCAGCTATTCTGAGTATTTTAGAAAAGGAGAGCAAGTGGGGATCTGTTCTATTCATGGAAGCGGTGGGCAAGTGGATCAGTTTGCGAGCAATACCCTCCAACGTGAGGCTCTGCCGGTCGTTCCAGTGAAGTCCAAAGCCCCTTTACTTCTGGGGTCTGATCCCTATCAAAGTGAGAAGCCAAGTCTCGCACCCGAAGATGAGAATTCCGGGGCAGGATTTTTACAAAATCAAATCACCCTAGTCGTCGAAGATCAGGTAAGGGGAGAGCGGGAGGCCCTTTTAATACTGTCCCGCCCACCTCGCTTTGAACTCCCTGTTGAAGAGTAAATCATATGTCAGCTGATCCTGCACCCTCCAGTAATCCAATTCGTTGGATGCCTTTCCAATGTCCCTCTTGTTTCGGCCTCCTTCGGGTCACCCGGGAGGAAGCAAACTCTCATGGACGGTGCCCTTCGTGCTCGGCGCGTCTTCTTATCCCATCCTTAGAGGAGGTGAAGGTAGCCTTTCAAAAGAATATTTCCCAAGCTGATCAGGAGGGATCTTCATTACAGAACTCACCAACTTTAGAAAAGGAAGCGCCCGAAGCTAGCAGCTATGCCAAGGCCGAGGTTGTTGAGCCGTCCGATGAAAAAGACCTTGAGCCGGGCTGGAGTTCATCCCCGCGCCGCAAGAAAAACTTTGTGGGGCAAAAGGACGAAACATTGGATTGGGAAGAGGAGCAAGAGACGCAGAACCGAACCTTCCCTTGGTTGATCGCAGGGAGTGCTGTCATGCTTCTAGTCCTTCTTGGCGGAGCCGGGGTGTTCTATTTGCGCAGTCAGACTGCATCTCCCGAAGATTTAGTGAGCTCCGGTATTCCATCATTTCTCGATGTTGCAAGATCCGAAAGCCGTAATTTACAAGCAGAGGTTTTGCCTCCCGAAGAGGATATAATAGTGCAGCTCGTCGAGGATTTCGAGGAGTTCGACCTAGAGGTGGTGCAGAAAGTGATCAAAGGATTTTTGAATGCCGAGACCGTAACCGAACGCGCAAAGTATGCCCGTTCTCCTGAAAGGGTCATTCCCTTGATGAAGAAATTCTACGGTGGAGAGGACTTTGAAGCCGAAGGATTTCGCTCTCTTGACCAGTCCAAGATCTCTTATCGGGATAGCTATCTTTCCAGCTTTGTGCAGATGAAGGACTTCACCAACTCGCCCATTGCAATCGAGAGGAAAGGGGACCTCTATCTCGTCGATTGGGAAAGCTGGGTAGCCTATGGTGATTTAAAGGTGGAGGAAATGATCGTGCAGAAACCGACCGAAGATGTGACGATGCGAGTCATTCTTCAGAGGAAGAATTACTACAACTTCTCCTTCATCGATGACAAGAAGTGGGCTTCCTTCCGGCTTACCTTTTTTAAGCAAGAGCGTTCGTTGTGGGCCTATGTGGACCGAGAAAGTGAGGCGGGTAAAAAGTTGCTGATGAATGTAAAGTCAGGAGCTGAGCGACCCGCGCTGGTGAAGGTGAAGTATCCTAAAAATGCACGCGCTGACGATCAGGTTATCATGAGCGAACTTATTACGATTGGCTGGATGCTCGGCGAGAAATAATGATGAAAAATGTTCACCTTCTTTCTGTCGACGATAAGGCGCTTCAACTGAACTTGGATGCTTCGATTTACGGCACTTTTGCCGAGATTGGAGCGGGACAGGAAGTGGCCAATCGATTTTTTAGGGCTTCGGCCTCCGCTGGGACTGTCGCGAAATCAATCTCCGCTTATGACATGACGATCAGTGATGCGCTCTATGGCAAGACATTGCGATACGTTTCTCAGGAGCGTCTGACGGACATGCTGAACTACGAATATGAGCTTCTCGAGGAACGCTTGAGCGAATCGCGGGGAGATCGCTCCAAGTTCTTCTCGTTTAGCAATACCGTGAGAGCACGGGGTTATCAGGATGAGGGAGAATGCCATGGGTGGCTTGGGATTCGTTATCAATCGAAATCTCACGGCCCTTCTGGAACGATCATCCTCCATACTCGGCTTTTGGATTGTGAAAATGTGGATCAAATGGAAGCTCTTGGAATTTTGGGCGTGAATTTGGTGTGGGCCGCGTATCATCACTCGAAAGATCTCACGGCATTCGTGAAATCATTGGTGGATTTCCTCGTTCCTGATCGTATCGAGATCGATATGCTGAAATTTCTCGGTGAGCCGTTTTCGATGGTTGATAACCGTCTTTGCGCGCTTGAGTTGGTGAGCCAGGGTCTGACTCCGGCGACAGTTTTTTTGCCTGATGGAAATGTGGTTCAGGCAGCGGAAGCATTTTACAGAACTCCTCTCTTGGTGGTGCGAGGTAGTTTCGTTCCAGTGACCAAGCTTCATCTTGATATGTTCGAGCAGGCTGGGAAATCTTTTCCGCCAGAAGGAGCTTCGGAAAATGCCAAGCCCTATCGGGAAGTTTGCGAAGTCTCGCTCAGCAACCTTCTTCGGGATGGGGAAATCGATCTCGTTTCTTTCATCGATCGGGTGACTGTTCTGCAAGCATTGGGAAAAGTGGTGATGATCTCGAATTGTCCTGAATTCCATCGTGTCGCGGCCACTCTCAGACTCTACACTAGGGAGCCTGTGGGACTAGTTCTATCGATCGGTCTGCTCAACGAACTCTTTAAGGGAAAATGGTCCGAATCGCTCGCGGGAGGAATCTTGGAATCGTTCGGGCGGCTCTTTAAAACCGGGATCAATCTCTTGGTTTACCCTTGGGAAAATAGTAGCATCGGGGAGAGGGTCACTGCCGAGAATTTTCGATCTCCGAAGAATCTTAAATATCTCTATCAGCACTTTCTTGAAAACGGGAGGATCTCGGGAATCCCATGTGGCGACCCCAAACTGCTTCAAAAAACCGGCCGCGACATTTTAAAAGCGGCCCGCGATGGCGAAGATTGGGAAGACTGGGTTCCGGAGGAAGCTCGACCTTTGGTCAAAAATCATGTTTAGTCATCGGTCATGAATCTGCTCGATACTGCAGCTGTCCTCTTGAGTCTCGCGGCCATCTTTGGATATATCAACCATCGGGTGTTTAAGCTGCCCACCAGTATTGGAATTCTCCTGATCGGCCTTGTGCTGAGCGTCCTTATTCTTCTTCTAGGGGATCAATGGCCGGGGCTCGTGACTCAGGCCGATTACTTTGTCACCCAGATCGATTTTAATGAAACGGTGATGGGCGTGATGCTGAGCTTCCTTCTTTTCGCGGGGGCCTTGCATGTGAACCTCGGAGACCTTAGGGATCAAAAAGGAGTAGTGGCGATGCTCGCAAGCGTAGGTCTCGTGGTTTCCACATTCCTTGTAGGAACTTCGGCCTATTTTATCTTCCAGTGGTTTGGAGTGAATTTATCCTATCTCTGGTGTCTCGTTTTTGGCGCATTGATTTCTCCCACCGACCCGGTAGCAGTTTTGGGAATACTCAAGAAGGCGAAGGTGCCCAAATCTTTGGAGACGAAAATTACGGGCGAATCTCTCTTTAACGATGGGGTAGGGGTCGTCATCTATCTGGCTCTTGTCGGGCTTGCAGCCGGAACCCGGGAAGCCAGCATTATGAGTGTGGGTGACCTCTTCTTAAAGGAAGTGGGAGGGGGGATTCTTTTGGGTGGGGTGCTCGGCTTTATCGCTTATTGGATGCTTAAGACGATTGATAACTATCAAGTGGAGATTCTGATCACCCTGGCCCTAGTGATGGGGGGATACCAACTAGCGAGTGCTTGGCACTTGAGTGGTCCGCTGGCGATGGTTGTGGCTGGATTGATGATCGGAAACCAGGGTCGCCTTCTTGCGATGAGTGACACAACGAGGCACCACCTTGATCTTTTTTGGGAATTAATCGATGAAGTCCTGAATGCCCTTCTCTTCCTCCTCCTCGGTCTTGAGATCTTTGTGCTGAACTGGAGCGGACAGGCGTTCTCAGCGGGTCTCATTCTCATCTTTGTAGTTCTCGGCGCCCGGATGGTGGCCGTGACTCTGCCCGTGATTATTTTAAGGAAGACGCGGGAATTTTCTCCCGGAGTCATCCGCATCCTCACTTGGGGAGGACTACGCGGAGGGATTTCAGTGGCTCTTGCCTTGGCTCTGCCAAAGGAGGGGCTTGAGGAAAGCGGACGCCAAGCTATTCTGATGGCGACCTACCTTGTGGTGATCTTCTCGATTGCCGTGCAGGGACTCACTCTTAGATCAGTCGTCGATAGGCTGCTCAAGAGAGAGGTGAATTAGTGTTTTTCGACCCCGATGACATTGGTGAATGGCTTCAAAAAATCGAGGGGAGAGTCGTTATACATACAGCGGAATCTTTGAGTGAAGATAGTTCACACCATATTGGTATCGCCATGCTTGAGGAGGGGGAGCTTGTAGGATTTCTCATGAAGGTTAGCTCCAAAATGCAGAAATGGTGTTCCCTTAGAGAGGAGACCCCAGGCCGAACGGTGTTTGATGAGGCCTATGATTCAAACGAAAATGGTGAGGCTCAGGATGCCAAGGAGAGAGATCGCCGATAATTTTGCTCCTTGATGGAGGTGAACGCCAATATTCCTGAGGATCAGGAGGTAGTAAGCCTCACCCGAAAATGCGGCATAAATGAAGGGCTTCTTGTAAGGAACGGACTGCTTCCGTTTTTCAAAGGGGAGATTTTTCTTGAGGGAAAAAGCCATCATGTTTCAGAAATCTTGATTTAGAGAGTGCTGATAACAAGTCAAAGCTTCAATTTCCCTTGGGTTCTTTGAGTTCTTTTTTTAACCATGAGGGAAATTGGTTTGCTTGTTTGCTGCGATAGGAAATGGCTTTCTTATTATCGCCGAGCTTCTCAGCGGCTTGAGCTCCCCAGTAAAGTGCCTCAGGGGTGATCGCTGGATCATCCACCGCGATTTGGAGAGTGGTTTCGAAATGAGCCAAGGCTTCAGGAATCATTTTCTGGATGAAATCGACTCTGCCCAAGACGAGGTGGAGGCCTGCGTTGTGGGCTCCAGGAATAGTGAGGTCGAGCCCGGCCTGAGCCGCTTTGCGGGCTTCTTCAGGTTGGCTTAAGCCGAGAAGAGCCTGGGCAATATCAAGTTGACTATCTGCTTTCCAGCGCTCTTCAGTCTCGAGTAGTAGGACGATTTCTGCTGATTGCAGAGCCTCTTGATATTGATTCAGTTCGTTTTGGCCCTTTGTGAGGGTTCGCCAAATATTGATTTCGGTTGCCTTGGGTTTGTCGGGATCTGTCGCACTCTCGAGATATCTGACGGAATCGGTGAAATGACCTCCGTGAAAGAGTTGAACGCCAAGCCAAGTCAGCATCTGTTTAGGAATGTTCTTACTGGGATAGTCGCTTAGCAAGGTTCTGAGCACTTCGTTCATGTCGTCGGCTTTTCCTTGGGAGAAGAGAAGGAGTACGAGAATATTTCCAGCGGGTTCGTTGTAAAACTCAGGAATCATTTCCTGGGATTTTTCGAGATAGGGCCGGGCATCATCATATTTCTCAAGCTTGAAAAAGCCCCACCCAATCCAGTAGTTGGCATTGGCCATGGTGTCGGTTGGGAGGTCATCAAATTCGGCTAAGAGGCGGCGATAGCGCTCGACCATGAGGGCAATTTTTTTCTCTTCCCTGAGGACACGGGCACTCCCTTGGAGAGCGAAGGAACGGATTTCAGCATCCGTTTCCAATTTTAAAAGCGCTTCGTAGTCGCGGAGTGATGACATCCGATCTCCCAGGGCGGAATAGGCTTGGGCTCTCTTCGCGAGCGCCCTCCCTTGACGAGGATCATCCGGGAATGCTTCCGTAAATTCGGTAAAATTACGGGTTGCTCCATGGTTGTCGCCAATTTCAGCCTGACACCAGCCGCGCTTGAAAAGGAGGTCCGACCGGCGCTTGCGTGGGATGAGGACGGAGTCGATCTCACTGAAGGCATTGGCAGAAGCCTCGAATTCTCCCAGATTATAGAGCGTTTCAGCTTTAAGGAAAGCGGCCATATGAAGGTTAGGGCTGACACTGAATCGCTCGCCGTAGAGTTCAAGGAAGGTATTGACCCGTTTTGGAAGGTCCGGCTGTCTGAGCTGGTAATCGCACTCGAGGCAATGGAAGGCCGCATCAAATGCTTCCGGGGTGTTGGGGATGGATTGATCGACTCTCCGGAATGCGGAGCGGGCATCTCGAAAGCGCTTTAAACGATAGAAGGATTTTCCCGCGGTCATCGATCGACGGGCTTCCGTTCTTCCGGTGGCTCCAAAATTCCCCTTGCGGAAGAGATCGATGACTTCGTTAAATTCTTCCTTTTTGTAGAATAAGCTCATCAATCCAGTCTGGGCCATCGCCTTGTTGTGCGCGATTTTGCGGCGTTGGTCCTGGGTCAGGCTGGGATTGGTCAGGGAGACATCGAGAACCTGGTAGAGGTAGTCCTGGGCATCATCGCCTCGACCCAACTCTACGGCAGAGAGGCCGGTGTAAAAGATTGCTTGCGAGCGGTAGATGTTTGAAATGGTCGCGATAGTGAGGGGTTGTAAAATCTCGATGGCTTTTTCGAAATTCTCCATTTGGTAATATTGATACCCTATCATGAATTGAGCCCAGGAGGCGTGCGGATGTCCTTTGGCAGTCGTGATCTTTGAAAGAGCGTCCAAGATTCCCAAGTCGTCGGTGCCGATCTTCCTGAGGCACTTAAGTCGCATACTGAGGGCGCTGAAACGGAGTTCCTGATCGCTGAGGTTTACGGCACTCTGGTCAAAGTATTTGGCGGCGTTTTTCCAGTCTTGTTCGGTGTAAGAAAGTAACGCGAGCTTGTTTGCGGCAAGACCGACAATGTTACCTCGCCGGTAGCGGCTGAGGATGTTTTTGAAAATGCGCTCGGCATCATCGATCCGTCCTATGCTCTGCTCCGAAAATCCCATGTGGTAGTGGGCGTTGGCCGCGTTAGTTCCGTTGGGATAGAGATCGAGGTAGTTCTTAAACAGGACAATGGCATAATCCATGTAGCGCGTTTTCTCGTAACGGTCTTCGACGTCCCTGCCGTAAATAAAGTAACGTTCCGCTTTGTCGTAAAGTTCCTGACCAGGGGCGGCAATCTGGCCCTGCACCGGAGAGGTGAGGTAGATCAGCGAAAATACGAGCTGCAGCAGAACGATTGGAAAGCGCATAGAACGAAATAAAAGGCCGGAGAGATTGCCGCAGCACATAAAAATTGGCACATGGTTCGAGAAAGATCAACAATTCGTATTGCTCTATGTCATTCATGGACGGCCCTTGCCGAATTCAGTGTTGGCCCTTAAAAGCCCAGGCATGGAACATCATGTTTACTTCTGGCTGAAAAGCGACTTTCAGGACGATGCCTCACGCGCTTCTTTTGAATCAGGCATTAAGACCCTTTGCACCTCGCCTTTCATTGGCCAACACAAGTGGGGGAAGCCGGCGGCAACTGCGGATCGCCCGGTAACTGATCACTCGTGGGACTACGCCATTTCGCTGAAATTTGCCAATATGGACGACCATGATTCATATCAGGAGGGAGATCCCATCCACGACGCTTTTATCGCCGGATTCAAAGACAGATGGGCCAAGGTTCAGGTCATGGATATCGCCTGATCAAACTCTTGTAGCACCAAAGACAAACGGAGGTGCGGGATTAGGACCCACACCTCCGTCTGATTGTCTGCGAAAGGACATTGTGATTACCACATCACAAAATCCGTTTTAAGAAATAGGCGATTTTCAGATCGGCACAAGAGGAAAATGTCATTGGGGTCGTCTTATTCCAAAAGAGGAGCCTTGAGACCTCTTTAGATCAAGGGTAGGGTCCTCCCGATGAAACGAATCTTACAAGTTTACTGTCTCGCGGTCCTGGTCGTGGGTTTGGTGTCGTGCTCATCGAGTCAAGTTGATACCGGCGAGGTCAAAGGGGCCGCAGTAGAGACCGGGGGCGAGTTTCATCTGAACCAGAAGAATCCTTTTGAGTGGAGTTCGGAAGACGTCCAGAGGGGCAGCGGGGGAACATACGAGGGGGGCAAGCGCAGCCAATTCGATGCAAAAGGGGAATCCTCCTACGCCAAGAGCCGGAAAGCTCCGGGATACTTCAGCAGGGATTTTCAATCTGCGGCATGGAACGGAAATAAGAATTATTCTACCGGTTCCTACGATGCCGGGAAAAAAACAAGCACAGCGGGAAATAAATCCTGGTTCGGTTGGAAAAAAAATAAGGATGCCAATAAAGTAGCACGCGCTGCGGGGCAGAATTTTCAGACGGGAGGCTACACCACGGCAGCGGCTCGCGAGTCTGGTAATATCGTTGCCAGCCCTAATAGTGCCTACGCCGATTCGCAGCGTATTGGAGCCAAGCCAATAATCATCTACTCGCAGGAGAGTTATCGTCAAATGACGATGGACCAGAGTCGCAGCCTTCTCGGAAGACGCTAAATGGTGCTTCTATTGATCATTGATCCTGCGCCTTGAGTGTCGCGCGGGCTTTTACGAGGTGGGTAAGGTCGGCGCAACTTGGCTTTTCCTCAAGGATGCCCTTTATGATCGCCGCTTGTAGCAGTCGCAGCGCTTCGTCTTTTTTTCCTTCACGAGCGCTTTTGAGTCCGAGTCGTTTCAGAAGTTCGAAGGTGGAATCATCAGCCGCGAAAGCGAGGGCTTTTTCGTAGGCCCGATAGCCTTTCTCGGTCTCTCCCGATTGGCCGAGAGCCTGACCAATCTTGATCCAAGCGGAGCTCTCACCAAGGGCGAGGGAGCGTGAAATGAGGGGTTCTTTTTCCGATAGGAGTTCCTCAAAGGCGTGAAGTTGAGGATCGGTCGGTGTAATTTCCAGAGCGATTTGGCAGGCGCGCAGTCGATGAGGAAGTGGCAGAGCGGTATCTTTGACTGCTGGGAGGAGGATGCGTCCGTCATCCTCACGGCGGGCTTTTTTTTCGAGAGGAGCGATCATTTCGGGCCGGTGGAGCGAGATCGCCATCTCCTGGAGCACGCGTTCCTCAAGAACTGTTTTCCCCTGGAGTTGCTTCATCGCCACATCGAAGACATCTGGTGTTTTTAAGAATGCTTCGGCCTTTTCCACCGCATCCTTCGCAGTGAGATCGGGATTTGTCTCCCAAGCTTTCGAAGTCCAAAGCGCCATTGTCATTCCTCGCCCGGGAAAGAGGGAGCCCATGTCTCCAATCATTTCGTGGGCTGTAAAACCAGGGCGGACGTGACGGCTCAGGCGGAGAGCCGTTTCTAAATCGAAGACCCGTTTGGCCAGCCCCACCGTGCGCTGACGATGTCCCACTCGTTTTGGGATGTCATTAAGGAGGGGAGAAAAAATCTTTTGCGCGGATTCTTTATCACCACTGGAGATGAGCTTGTTCGCCAAATAAAGTCGCGCCTCGAGGACATCATCGCTTCCCGCATTTTTACTGAGATTTTCGAGATAGGCGATTGCTTCTTCCTTTTGATTGTCTGCCAGGAGAAGGGCGAGGACGCGGCGATGGTTTCCGGTGTCGTGAAGAATCTCGATCGCTTCCTGATTGTGTTCCAGCGCACAGAGGATCTTGGCAAAGGTTTTGGGATATTCATAACCGTTGGCCCGCAGAGCTTCAATGTCGGCAGGGGCAAGACCGAGGAAATCCTTCATCACGGCGATTAACTCCGGTGTCAGATCCTTCGAGTCGATGAGCGCGTACAATTTTCCGGCGATGATCAAGCTGTCCTCCTTCACCTCCTGTGGAACGTCTAGTTGACTGGCTTCGATCCACTTTCCCTCCTCCCTGAGCTTAAAATGAAGGACTTCGAGGGCGTGTTGATTTCCGGCCGGCAAGGTTGCAAGATCCCGGGCGATGTCGCCGGTGTCCTTGAGGCCGGCTTGGAGAATAGCGTGGGCCTCCCTGCGCTTGTCTGTGAGCATCGCTCCGCGGGCAATTCCGAGAAAGAACTCTCTTCCAAAGGGAGCTTGGTGAGTCTGCGCTTCCCTCAACGTGGCGAGCGGCTGAGGCAAAGCGAGATTGATGGCGATCCGGCGTTCGTGCAGTCCTTCGTTTGCGAGAGTCGCGACCAAAAGTCCGCGGCATTTGAGCCCCATCGGAATCTTGAGCATTTCGCCATCGAGACGATCATGGAAAAGAATGGTGCTCGCAAGGACTCGCAAGATTTCTGATGAGAAGCGCTCTTCCCGAGTCCAGCGATCGAGAAAACGGAGCGCGATCTCGAATCCTCCTTCCTCGTCGAGGAGCGGTAGAAGGGTGCTTTTCTTGTTCGTGGGCGTTGACTTCATCGCGGCTTCCGCAAGACCGAGAAGCGCCTCGGGAGAATCAGGTTTGAGGCCCAGCTGGATGCGCTTGTGGAGAAAGGTGGCCCGCGTGCGAATCTCCGGATCATCGCTTTCCAGAAAATGGGAAACGAGGGGAAGTGCTTCATCGCCTGCCGCCCAGAGTTCCTTGGTGAGGGCTTCTCGCTCGGAAGACGAACCCTCCATGAATGTTTTGGTCGCCTCCTCAACACTTGGGAGCGCCCACAGGGGCCCCAGCAATAAAAGAATGATCATCCACTTCATCCTTTTCGAATATAGACAGCGCACTGGTTTGTAACGACGAAAGGTGCTACTTTCTTTGGCGTGGATAAACCCGAAGAGGAAGAATCACTGCGTGAGCGTCTGTGGAAAATCATTTTTGAGGCGGAAACTCCTTTAGGAAAGGCATTTGATGTCGTTCTTCTGGGAGCGATTATTCTGAGTGTCTTTGCTGTCATGCTGGAGAGTGTGGATCATATCGCGCTGGAGTGGGGGCCGCAATTACGAGTGGCCGAATGGGTTTTGACCGGCATGTTTACCCTCGAGTATTTTCTTCGGATTGCGCTCGTGAGGCGACCGTGGCGCTACATGCGATCCTTCTATGGGGTCGTGGATCTTCTTTCCTGCCTGCCCTCTTATCTTTCGCTCTTTTTCGTGGGAACCCACTCCCTTCTGGTGATCCGTATTCTTCGCCTTCTTAGGATGTTTAGGGTGTTGAAAATGATGAGTCATATCCGTGGGGCGGAGACGATCATGCGAGGGCTGGCGGCGAGCCGCGCTAAGATTACCGTTTTCTTTATCTCGGTTCTTCTTATTGCCGTTCTGGCCGGAACCTTGATGTATCTCGTAGAGAATGGTCAATCAGGGACGCAGTTTACCAGTATCCCGATGAGTATTTATTATGCGATCGTTTCGATCACGACGGTGGGTTTTGGGGACATGGTAGCGGTCACGGTTCTCGGTAAAATAATCACCTCGGCGCTGGTTCTCGCTGGTTATGCGATTATCGCGGTGCCCACCGGAATTGTGACGGCCGGAATCATGCAGGGCCAGTTGGGCGATGCGACGACTGACGCCTGTCCAAGCTGCGGAGTGCACGGCCATCTTCCTGATGCAAAATTTTGCCGCCGTTGTGGTGAGAACTTGGATTAGGGTATTGCGGAGAAGGCAAAGCGACCCGATGATCACAGCATGTGGAACGTAGCGGCTGAATTTGAAGATATCAGGTACGAGAAGACGGAAGATGGTGCGATCGCCAAGATCACCATCAATCGCCCGGAAGTGCGCAATGCCTTCCGCCCGGTCACCGTCGATGAACTCCTGCAGGCCTTCGAGATGGCCCACCGGGACCAAGATGTGGGAGTGATCATTCTTACTGGAGAAGGGGAGAAGGCTTTTTGCTCAGGCGGCGACCAAAAAGTGCGAGGTCATGCAGGTTACCTTGGAGCCGACGGAGTTCCCCGGCTCAATGTGCTTGATCTGCAGAAGAAGATTCGAGGCCTACCAAAACCAGTCGTGGCCATGGTGGCTGGCTACGCCATTGGTGGTGGGCATGTGCTTCACATCGTGTGTGATCTTACGATCGCCGCTGAGAATGCCCGCTTTGGTCAAACCGGCCCCAAGGTGGGAAGCTTCGATGGCGGTCTCGGTTCCAGCTACCTCGCCCGCATCGTGGGTCAGAAGAAGGCGCGCGAAATTTGGTATCTCTGCCGTCAATACGACGCCCAGCAAGCGCTCGATATGGGCTTGGTTAACACCGTCGTTCCGCTCGACCAGCTCGAGAGCGAGACGGTGCAATGGTGCCGTGAAATGCTCGCTCATTCTCCACTCGCACTTCGCTGTCTTAAGTCTGCGCTCAATGCCGACTGCGATGGTCAGATGGGCCTGCTGGATCTCGCGGGAAATGCCACTCTCCTGTATTATATGAGCGAGGAAGCGAAAGAAGGGAAACAAGCCTTTATCGAGAAGCGCGCTCCTGACTTCTCCAAGTTTCCTCGGGTTCCCTAAGTCTGATGAAAACGTCCGTTGTTGTTCCTTTGGTCACCCTGCTTGTGGGTGCGGGACTAGTCTATTTCGCGAGGTCGAATCAGATAATCGAAGAAGAGAAAGAAATCCCGACGGTTTCTAGCCCTGGCTCTAACGGGCCTCGGGCGTCTGAGGCTTCATTTGCTCTCTCCTCTGGGATTTTGTTTTCAGGATTCACCGAGAGAATTCTCGTTACGAAATGGAACGAGTGCAAAGAAGTTGTTGCGGAAATATTACCCAAAGATCGCCGTGCCCATCTCGAATTTCTTCTGAAGAAATTTGGTCCCGAAGGGCTCGATCATAACTCTAAAAGTGCCGTTGGCGATTTGCTCGAAGAGCTTTTAGAAGAGGACATGGAGGGGACCTTGCAGTGGGTCTTGGCAGGTGAGCATACCGGGAATCGAGATCATCTTTTTGGGGAGGTTTTTGACAACGAAGAGGCGGCAGAGTGGGGAAAAGAGAATTTTAATTCTTTTTTCCCCCGAGCCCAGTCTATCGAGCAACCAAATAAGGTTTTGAAAATGCTAATAGGGACCCAAATCGAGCGCGACCTCCTTAAGGCAATCCAGCTTTCAAAAGAGAATCTTGTCGATTATCAAGGCGAGATTGATTTTCCTAATAGGCGCCAAGAAAAAGCAGTCGTTCATGAGCGGGAGATGGCCTTTAACTATTACAAGGGCAGTTGGAAGGAGGGTAATTCATCAAGTGGGTATTCATGGAGCGGAGATTTCTCAAAATACTTTGATTTTTCCTCCTCTGCTGCGAAATGGAAAGATTACGAACGCGGGCTTGATTTGGAGAGCCTTAATGGAGGGTTTTATGAACCGCCATCCTACATCTGGAAAGTTTGGTCTGAGCAGAATCTTGAAGCAGCTTTTGAGTTTCTGTCAAAAGGAGGAAACTCGAGCTTTGACTTCGATGATTTTTTCGAAGGGTATACGAAGGGGGTAAATTCAGAAGAGATTTTTGGGTTGAGCGGTAGCATATTATCTGACCCGCCTGATGTGAAGATGCCTTTGGCTCGAGAGTTTTTTGGTTATCTCGCAAATGACCTAGGAAACCTCAAATCTGTCTTGGACTGGTCCGAGGGAAATAATGCCGCACCAGTAACTCAGGCACTGATTAAAGGTATTCAATCCTCGGGTGACAGCGCGCGCGAAACGGGCTTCGCAATTTTAAAGACGATTCCGGAAGTACAACTGCTAAATGAAGTCCGTGATGCTTACACCTCTGAGGGGTATTTTCGCTTGTGGAACCATGATCGGAAGTGGTTCGGCGAAACGTTAAAGTCCCTGGGTCATGCGGAATCTGAAATCAATGCCGCGATCGGCGAGAAGAGTGCATGATGAAATCCTGGCTCCTTGCATCCCGACCCAAGACGCTTCCGGCGGCGCTTGTGCCGGTGTGGTCGGGGGCTTTGCTGGCATGGCAGCTGACGGGGGAGTTTGACCTCCGACTCGCGATCCTTACGGTTTTGGGCGCGGTCTTTATCCAGATCGCGACGAATTTCTTCAACGATGTCATCGATGCCGAAAAAGGCGCGGACACGGAAGCACGGCTCGGTCCCCAGCGGGCCACGGCTTCCGGGCTCCTGTCGAGGCGCGCCGTTTATCTTGGGGCTGGCTTGATGCTTCTCTTGGCCTCCATCGTGGGCTGGCTTTTATTCCTCGAGCGCGGATGGTGGATCATCGCGATTGGGGTGCCTTCGCTCTACCTGAGTTACGGTTATACCGGCGGTCCTCTTCCGCTTGCTTATCGCGGCTTGGGCGAGGTCTTTGTCATTCTTTTCTTTGGCTTGATCGCGGTAGGGGGGACGGTTTTTATCCAAACTGGTCAGTGGCTTGCGGAGAGTTGGATCCTGGGGCTCCAGATCGGTTTTCTTTCCGCTGCTCTAATCGCCATCAATAACTACCGTGATCTAGAAGAAGATCGCGCGGTGCAAAAGAGGACAATCGTGGTGCGCTTTGGTCGACCCAAGGTCAAAATGCTGATTCTTGCGATGACCGTGTTGCCTTACCTTCTTATTCTGGCTCACGAGATTTCCGGGTGGTTTATTACCGCCAGCATCCCGGGATTACTCTTCTTTGTGATCGTCTATCGTCTCATCAGTCCCTCGCGGGTTCCCGCGGCCTTGCTGGGAATTGCCGCGCTTCATCTAATCGTTTTTGTTCTCGTTCAAAATATCGTTATGATATTTTGACCTTGTCTATTTTTTGGCGTATTCACGCTTCAGCCTTTAGACGGTTATTTTTCACATTTTGAAACCAAACGGTCAGGTCTTCACCCGCCAATATCAATCTATCTTCTGGGTCCGCTTAGAAGGAAAGGGCACCTTTATGGTCAGCCCTTCTATCAAGGAAGCGGTGGAGCGCAAAATCTCAGAGGGCGTTCGCGAGATCGTGGTCGATCTGGAAGCGTGCACCGGAATGGATTCCACTTTCATGGGGATGCTTGCCGGAATCGCGGCCAAGCTCCGTGGACCTGAGGGGGGCACCTTGGGTGTCGTTTCTCCGGGTAAGAAGAATCAAGATTCCCTGGAAGAACTCGGTCTTTCTCAGCTTTTGCAGATCGAACCGAAAGAAGGTCCGTGGATCGGAAAGCTGGACGAAGTTCGCGCTGACCTGAAACCGATTGGTGGAAGCTCACCTGGAAAAGAAGGCCACATCCTCGAGTGTCACGAAAATCTCTGTGAGGCAGACACGCAAAATAACGAGCGCTTTCAAGCTGTTCTCGATGTTCTTCGGGCGAGCGGGAAGTAAACGTTATTCGCGATAGGCCTTTTCCAGTTCACTCAGGGTGATGCGTCCGTTTTGATCGAGATCGAAGGTGGCAAAGCCTTCCTCAAGACGTTTCCGAATTGCAGGAAACGAGGTGCGGGAGAATTCTTTGATCGAGAGCATCTTGTCCAAGTTGTAGTCTCGCTCCTCGAGCAGTTCATCCGGGGACTTCGGGAGGTGTAGTTTTTCGACAAGCGTCTTCTCTTTATTGGTCGGTGGGGTCTTCGGAGAATCCTTTGGCAGACTTGCGGCGGGAGTTGAATAGATCGCCGGGACCATTTTTACAACCTCTTGGGGATCTGCTCCCTTGGGCCAGTAGATGAAAGCGATCATGAGGACTGCTACTCCAAGCAACGACCAAAGCCATCCTGAAAGGTGGGTGGAATTGTCGGTGATGAGAACCGGGTGAGTGAGGAGAGGGACCCCTGCGGTCCGGGGAAGGAGAACCTGAACGGTGGTGATGGAGGGCGGTGTTTGCGCGCCTTGCACCGCCGGAGCGGCCTTGAGGCGCACCGGATGGGTGATCATTTGGACTCCTTGAGGAACGGGAGGATTGAAGGTTCCTTGTCGGATGCCCACGAGCTGACTCAGCGCTACTTCGCAGGAATTGGGTCGGTCGTCAGGCTGGCGAGCCATTAAGCTCATGATCCAGTTACAGAGAGTTTCTGGAAGGTCGGGCCGATATTCGCGCAGGTCTTTGCAGTAGCCTTGAAGATGAGAGGCCATCACCTGAGCGACTGATTCGCCGTTAAAAGGATACTCCCCGGTGAGGGCATAATAAAAAACGCCTCCGAGAGAATAGAGATCGGTACGCGCATCGAGCGGGGCCTGCTCAAACTGCTCGGGTGCCATGAAATAGATGGAACCAAAGAGGGAGTTGCCGTGGGCAATCGTTTGGATCGATGGCTCAAGGGTGAACTTGGCCAGTCCGAAGTCGAGAAGCTTGAGCTGCATCCGGCCGCTGGGCAGCCAGGTGATCATGATGTTGCAGGGCTTGATATCCCGATGAAGCAAGTGGCCATCGTGCGCGGCGAGAAGGCCTTCGAGGCACTGTTCGGCGACACTGAAAAAATCGGTTTCGATGAGGGGAGCTCGGGAAATCAAAGTTTCCAAGGTTTCTCCATCGAGAAGTTCCATCACCACGAAGGGGCCGTCCGCGTCTTGCCCGATGTCGAAAAGGCTTACGACATGAGGAGAATTGAGCGCGGAGAGGGAATGGCACTCTCGCATCAAATCATCGACCTGATCTTGGGTGCTCCCTTCCTCCGTGAGGAGGCGCTTAATGGCGACCTTTCGCTGAAGCTGGTGGTCGTAGCCCTCAAAAACCGCGCCCAGGCCTCCTTGGCCAAGTTTACGTTTGATTTCATAGCGATCCTTTGGGTCCATACAGCTTGGGTGAAATCTTTCTAGAGAAGGGAGATAAACCGTTTCAGTGGAAAAGAAAGCTTGGAAGCGGCTTGGGGGGAATATTTCGATTGCCTCATTGCGAGTTGGTGGATAGGTTGCGCGCCCGACCGAAAATTCTAATACGGACAGATGGCAGAGTGGTCGAATGCGCTCGCTTGGAAAGCGTGTGTGGCAGTGATGTCACCGTGGGTTCGAATCCCACTCTGTCCGCCATAACCCCGTGCCAGCTTGCTGGCACGGGGTTATGGCTTTCCAGGCTGGTCCTGAGAGGATCAGCGAGGGAATAAAATTTGAACGGTTTCCTCCTACGCACTGTGGACGGGACAAGTGGCTGAGGAGAAGAGGGGCTACTAAGGCACTGAGAGGGGAAGTCTTGTAGGATCTTCCTCAATCTATTCCAACACCACGGGCTCGATGCGCTCACTTGTGATTCTTACGATGACGGAGTATTTTTTTCCTTCCTGGCCGGTGCCCAGGAGGACCGAGTGGCCTTCTTCGGTGCGCCAGAGGTGAGAGCAGAGAATGAGTCCGTCCTGCAGTTCATCGGAGTTTGGATAAGGCGCACCTTGCGCCGGGCGACCATGAAGCATGGTGAGAACAGAAGCCATTTCTTTCCAGTTGTTCTTCAACATACCTCCGTAGGATCCTCGTTCTACCACTTTACTTCGCAGGGTCACTTCCCGGAGGGTGTCGTTCTTGGTCCAGTCGAAATAGAGGTAGCAGTGGAGCCCGCCGATGGTGTTCTTGGTGCGGTAAGTCCCGTTGAGTCCGATGCGCGCTATCATGACATCGGCCGCGCCGCCTTCGACCATTTTACTCACTTTAAGTTTGGCAATGACGTCTTTTCGCGAGTCTCCGAATTCGAGGGTGTCAAAAGCAGCCCCTTTTGGTGGAGCCGGAGTATCGATTTCGGAAGGACTGGCGAGGGGATGGTTTTCAACGAGCCATGCCTGATCTACCTCATGAAGCTTAGCGATGGGGAAGCTGACGATGCGGCTTCCTTTTTTAAGGGTAACCAGATTTCCATCGTTCGAGATGTGGTCCGCTTCAAACTGTTGGTCACCCTTGGCGCTGCGCCAGAGTCGGGCTTCGAGGCCGATTGTGGACGTCGCAATGGTCAGTAAGCAAAGAAACTTGGTCATGGTCATCGATCATAAAATGCTCGAAGGGTTGTTTTTTTTCTCTTTTTTCACAAGATTTTTCTAGCGGATAAGATTAGGAAGAAGAGAAGATTGTTGAACGAGTGGTTGGGTCTCCTCTCACGGGACGGCCCGGCTGTGCAATCTTGCGGTAATCGGGTAGAGCTCTTTTTTGAGGGGGATGATATTTTTCGCGAGGTGCGATTGAAGCGGCGGAGCTCTACGTGCACCAGGAAATGTATATGTTTCTCTCTGATGAGGTGGGGAAGAGGTGCGCGTCTTTCGGCCGGTCGCTCCTTGGCGAAAACGAAGTGGGATTTTAGGGCGTAATCACCGCAAAAATCTCATCGTCGATGGCCGTGTCGCTTATACCGGAGGAATGAATCTAGATTCGGTTTGGTCGCGCTCGAACAAAGGGGGAAGGGGCCTTGCGGGACACTCATCTCTCCATCAAAAGTCCGAGGGTAGTAGCTTGAGATCAGTTTTTCAAAGAGACTTGGCAAAAAGTGGGCGGAACTTCTCCCACAGAGACGGGGGCGTATCGGAAGGATGAGATTGGTCCGTGGGAGGTGATCTTCTCGTAGTGGGTGGGAGTGGCTTTGGAAAGTGGCGGGCGATTCGGCGGCTTTATTCCACCACTTTTGAAATGGCGCAGAAGGATGTTGCTCTCGCGGTGCCTTACTTTGTTCCGCTGGCGGATTGGGTGTGCGAAGGGCTTTATTTTTCGCTAATGAATGCCGGGGTGAAGGTTAGAGAATACACGGGATCGGTTCTGCATGCGCAGTCGATGGTCGTCCATGATCGCTTGGCCGTGGTGGGGGAGCGCCAATTTTGACATTCTTTCGATTTCGATGAACTGGGAGCTCTCGGTCGTGATCGAAGACGCCAAGATTGTGGAGCAATTGCGGGCGCAGCATGAGAAGGGTCTCGAACTCAGCGAAGAAGTGACACTGGGCTGACGGAAAACACGATCATGATGACGTCGCTGGATGGAAGCCCTCGGCGCGAGTGTGTTACGGAAGCTTTAAGGATTGTCAGGACCTCGAATTGCCATGAGCATCCTCCTGTGCCCAACAAGGAAGATTTGACCACCTTTTTTAAAGGTTTTGCGATGGGGGCGGCCAACGTCGTTCCCGGTGTTTCCGGAGGAACCATCGCCTTCATTACGGGGATCTATGAACGATTGATTGAGGCTTTAAAAGCCTTTGATCTGGAAGCGGTTAAACTGGGTTGTTCATTTAAGATATTAGAGCTGTGGGCGAAGATTGATGGTCGTTTTTTGCTCTCACTGGGCCTCGGGGTAATCACGGCGTTTGCGACTTTGGCTCGCACCTTGAAGTATGGCCTAGAACATCATCCAACCTTGGTTCTCTCGCTCTTCTTTGGGCTCATTGTGGCGTCGATTCCCTCCGTGGGAAAGATGATTCGGCACTGGTCTCCAGGAGTGGTTGCAGTGTTTTTGGTGGGCTTGGCGATCGCGGTGTCGATGGCTTTCATGACTCCAGCGAATGAGAATACGAATCCAATCTACTTAGGGACATGCGGGGTGGTGGCGTTATGCAGCATGATTATTCCTGGAGTGAGTGGATCCTTCGTTTTACTGCTTCTAGGGAATTACAAACTCATTATGCTGGATGCCTTGAGCGCTTTCTTTACAGGAAATCTCGCTGTGTCCTTGCCGATTCTGATTCCCGTAGGGATTGGTGCGGTGGTGGGTTTGCTGGGACTTTCGCGCTTTTTGAGTTGGTTATTTCGCACGCATCACGACAAGGCAGTTGGGACGATTACGGGATTCGTGGCGGGCTCGCTGATGATTATTTGGCCGTGGAAAACGGAACTCACCCAGGAGTTCTTGAAAGACGGTGAAACGAAAATGAAGACGATTGGCTACGAGAACTGGAGGCTCCCGGACTTTTCGCAAAGTGGAGTGTGGTTTGAAGTGGTCGCTGTTCTTGTGGGCATTGGTCTCATTGTGGCGGTCGAGTTTTTTGCGAAGAAGAAACCAGAAACAGAAGAAGAATGACACCGGCAATTGGCATTATCGGAGGGAGCGGCGTCTCGGGATTCGACGGGCTCGAAAAAATGGAGCGTCGGAAGATATCAACTCCTTTTGGAGATCCCTCGGACGAATTGATCGGGGGAGAGTTTGAGGGGCGACAAGTCTGGTTTCTTTCGCGGCACGGACAGGGGCACACCATTTTGCCCACTGAGGTGAATCACCGGGCGAATTTTTGGGCGTTGCGGTCGGTGGGAGTGCGTTGGGTAATCTGTGCGACTGCGGTAGGGAGTTTGAAAGAGGAATACCCGCCGCGTTCAATCGTGCTGCCCGATCAGTATTTTGATCGTACGAGCCAGCGCGCGAATCACACCTTTTTTGGGCAGGGCCTTGTGGCGCACGTTGATTTTGGTGATCCCATTAGCGCTGGATTGCGGGCGATCTTGTTGAAGGCAGGGCAGGCTGAAGGAGCGGAGATTCACGATGGGGGAACCTACGTCTGCATGGACGGGCCTGCTTTTTCGACTCGGGCAGAATCTCACTACTATCGCCATTTTGGCTTCGATATAATCGGAATGACAAATTTGCCGGAGGCAAAGCTGGCCCGGGAGGCTGAAATCGCCCTGGCAACCCTCGGAATGGTGACGGATTACGATTCCTGGCGTGAGGAGGATGAGTCGGTCACGGCTTCCTCGGTGGTCGAGCATCTCGCGGCCAATGCTGAGATGAGTGAAAGGGTTCTCAAACGGGCGATTCCTTTGATTCCGGCAGTCCCTAATTGGCCTGAGCATACTTCGTTGGATTCAGCAATTTTCACCCCGGGCGAGAGTTGGTCGGAAGCAGCACGAGAGCGTCTCGGGGCAATCTTGAATGGGCGCTGAATCAAGCCGTGACATGAGGGTGTAAAAAGGGTTGACTCCACTCTGTTTATGAAACGCCGCGATCTTCTCCAAATGACCCCGGGTGCAGTCTTGGGGCTTTCTGCGTGTTCAAGCAAAGACGCGTTAGCGTCTCTCGTGAGTTCGTCTGCTTCTGGGCGTGGGCAATCTCCGCTCCAAAGCGTCAAGATGCCGGCGAATACCCAGTATCGTCCGCCTGCTTATGCGAATCAGGGGTTGCGGAATCCCAACATGAATCTGCCGACCGCTTTTTCGGGGAGTGCGATTTCCTATTCACGTGGATCTTCGGCTTACGCAAATGTGGCAATGACCTTCGACGACGGTCCGCACCCAACGAACACGCCGCGTCTTTTGGATATGCTTCGGAAGCGGAATATCCGGGCGACCTTTTATGTCATCGGCGGAAATGTGGATCGCTATCCGCATATCGCCCGCCGCATTGTGGCTGAAGGTCACGAGATAGGGAATCACACATACACTCACCGGAAGCTTACCTCACTGAGCGAATCCGAAGTTCGTAAGGAGATGCGCCGTACTCAAGACGCGATTGTGCGAGCGACCGGAGTGAAGCCTCGCACGATGCGCCCTCCTTATGGAGCACTACTTCAGCGACAGCGACAGATGCTTTTTTCTGAATTTAACTACCCTACGATTATGTGGTCGGTCGATCCTCAGGATTGGAGACGCCCAGGACCATCGGTGGTCACTTCACGGATCCTTTCTGGTGCTAATAATGGCGCGATTATCTTGGCGCACGATCTCCATGCACCGACGGTCACGGCGATGCCGGCGACCTTTGATGGACTCCTCTCACGGGGATATAACTTCATTACAGTTTCCCAACTGCTCGCGCAGAAGGGCTAGAGCAAATTGCTCCTACCAAACTAAAGTTTTAACCCCTGATGTTTGGCGAACGATATTTCGCAACGCGACAACGCCTTACGGACGTTGTGGTGGGGGTTCGAGAATTGGGCGAGTCTTGCGGCGCTGACGTGTCAGCTCTCGCCGATGAGGGTGAGTATCTCAAAGGGTTGCGTAGCCCTTTCCTCTTTGTCGTTTGCGGTGAGGTCAATGCCGGAAAATCGACTCTTCTGAACGGCATCTTCGGTCAGGATCTTTGCAAAACAAATGTCCTTCCTGAAACGAAAAAGGTGCATTGGTATCGCTGGGGCGACACGGAGAGAAATATCGATGTGACCGACACGCTGCAGGAGCGGCACCGGCCGATTGAGTTCCTTCAGGATTTTAATATCGTTGATACTCCAGGCACGAATTCGGTGGTCAGAGGACATCAGGCCATCACCGAGCGCTTCTTGCCGATCGCGGACCTTTTACTTTTCGTCTTTCCTGTAAGTAACCCCTGGGGTGCGGCGACTTGGGATTTCATCTCCAAGTTGGGTGCGGATAATTTGGAGAATGTCGCCTTTGTGCTGCAACAGGTCGACCTTCGGGATGAGAGAGATGTGGATTTGATTATCGAACACGTCCGCTCGCTGGCGGTTCAAAAAATTGGAGTTCATCCTGATGTTTTTCCTGTTTCGGGAAAGATGGCAAGCAATGCCAAGCATGCGCTGCCTTTCAGCGACAATCTTTGGCGAAAAAGCGGATTTCCCGCCCTTGAGAATTTTATTTCAAAACGAGTCTCTGAAAATCCAGAGAGGCGTCAAGTGCTCTGTGAAGTGCGTGACTCGACTCAGCTTGCGCTCCGTCGGATCGAGGAAAAGATTGAAGAAGACGCCATTCGGCTGGATCGTGATCAGTCATTCTTGCGAGACTTTGAGACGGAGATTGATCAACGGTGTGAAGGTCAGGCGACTAACTTTTCCTCCAAGTTTTCCGGTCTGACCGATGTCTTCATGAACGAAGCCCGTGAATCGGTGAAGATACTCCGAAAGAATATCACAATTCCGCGGAGTTTCCTTTCTCTTTTCAGATCGGAGAAGATTCCTTCGGAGTTAGAGGCTGGTCTGATGGAGTCGGTGAAGGTTGCGGTGGAGGAACGTGCTAATTTCGATGGCCAAGAGCTCGTTGCGAATTGTCGCAGTCACTGGACCACGGTAGTGCCTCGCATCAAGGAACGACTCGAGGTGCCCATTCCAGATTTCGACAAAGAAACGGACTCGCTGATGGACACGCGTGAGCGCTTTGTTCGGCGTATGGGGCGTTCTTCCAAGCAAGCGGTCGCCAACTTGAAGTTGCGTGGAAATCTCGACCTTCAGATGGAGGCACGCCGGAGCGTTCTTCGGCGTTTTCTTTCCGGAGTACTTTGTAGTGTCATTGTGGCCGGCATCCTCGGGGGGCTTGGTTCGCATCCCTGGCCCTTTGTGGCCATTGGGACTAGCTTGCTTTTTTTAGCCGCCGCTGGCGTTTATGCTGAGAAGTCAAAAAAGGAACTTTGTCAGAATTTTTCGGATCGTATTGAGAGCTGCCGTGATCCCTTTGCAGATGCCCTCAGTAATGAATACAAAGATGGCGTGCGGGAATTCTATCTCGAATACGGTGGGCTTTTCGAGAATGTCAGACGTCATATCGCCAAGCACAAAGTCGCTCTTAAACCTCGTCTTGAGCGATGGAATGATCTTTTCTTAGAACTGAAAGGTATTGAACAGGAAATCTAACGGGATCCTGTTTTTGGCTTTTTCGCATTTTAATCTTCACCGATGACACCTCCGAATTTTTCTTTTCCACCGCCTCCCCTCGAAGCGGTTCTTGATGGGGAGTTACAGCTTCGGGTTTTTCGGTCCATGCTGACGGCGCGGACTCTGGAGAATAAACTGTCGAGTCTTTACAAGGGCGGGAAGATCGTCGGGGGTGTTTATTTGGGGACTGGTCAAGAAGCGTTGAGCGCTTCACTGGGCGCTTCTTTGATTAAAGGAAGAGACTGCTTTTCTCCGCTGATTCGGGATCAGGCCGGACGCACCGCCTTTGGCGAGGATATGCTGGATGCCACGCGTACCCACCTCGGGTCGGCGAGAGGACCGATGCGGGGCCGAGACGGTAACATTCATCGGGGTCGGCCTCATCAGGGAATGCCTGCAATGATTAGCCATTTGGGGACCGCTGTTTCAGTGATTTCCGGCATGCTCATCGCAAAGCGGATGAAAGGGGAACTCGACGGAATTGTAGGAGCGACCTCAATTGGTGATGGCGCGACGTCGACAGGATCGTTTCACGAAGGACTGAACATGGCTGCGGTTGAAAATCTCCCTCTCGTGGTTGTTATCGCGGATAATCAATTTGCCTATTCAACGCCACGGAATCGTCAGTTCGCGTGTGAGAGTCTTTTGGAACGGGCCGTCGGATACGGCGTGGGAGGTGTGGAGGTCGATGGAACCGATCTCAAAGCAACTCTTGCCGGGATGCAGCAAGCAGTCACATCGGCTCGTCAAGGATTTGGTCCCCAGCTTGTGGTGGCTCGTTTACTTCGGCTCTGCGGTCATGGAGAGCATGATGACGCATCGTATGTTCCTCAGGAATTACGAGATTCTTTGATGGGCCGTGATTGTCTCGAAGTGGGTGCAAGTCAGATTATTGAAGATGGCTTAGCGACAGCGGAAGATATCGAGATTTGGAGAAAAGAGGCCGTGGAGGAGGTGCAGGAAGCTGTCGCCACTGCCCAACGTGAGCGTGGACCTGATCCTTACGAAGAGGATTGGCGGGCAACATCGGTAGAAGGGATGCAGTAAAAAATGAGTGTTACCTATATCGACGCCATTCACCAAGCGCAGCTAGAGCTACTTCGCGAAGACAAGACCGTCTTTTTGTATGGTCAGGATATTGGCAATTTTGGAGGAGCCTTCAAAGCGACCAAGGGATTTAAGGAAGAGTTTGGGCCCCGCGTGCTTGATGCCCCCATCAGTGAAGATGCCATGATCGGAATGGCGGTAGGCGCTGCGATCAACGGGATGCGTCCTATTGTCGAAATGCAGTTTGCCGATTTTTCCTCGGTCGCCTTCAACCAACTAGTCAACCAAGCTGGGACTCATTATTACCGCACCGGAATTCCGATTCCGATCACGGTGCGGATGCCTTGTGGTGGAACTCCGGGATCGGGGCCGTTTCACAGCCAAATGGTCGAAAGTATTTATGCTCATTATCCCGGGCTTGTCGTAGTCACTCCGGCCACGGTTTCAGATGCATATCAACTCCTGAAAGAGTCGGTGCAGCTCGATGATCCCGTCATTTTTTGTGAGCACAAGTTTCTCTACCGCTGGCTCAAATCAGCAAGTCTCAAGGGTGATGGCCTGCCCTTGGGTAAAGCCCGACTCACTCGTGCGGGCAAGCATGCCACGGTGGTAACCTACAGTGCGATGGTGCATGAAGCGGTTCGCGCCGCCGATCGTCTCGCGGAAGAGGGCTGGGAAATCGAAGTGGTCGATCTTCGCAGCGTGAAGCCGCTCGATATCGACACCGTCCTTGCCTCGGTCGCGCGCACCGGTCGACTTCTGGCCTTGGGAGAAGGGTTCCCCTGGGGGGGCGTAACGGCTGAAGTGGTTTCCCGGGTGGTCGCGGAAGGATTTCATCTTCTCGATGCCCCTCCTTTGCGCTTAAATGCCAAGGATACACCCATTCCTTATCATCCTGATCTCTGGGCCGCTCACCGTCCGACTCCCGAGTCGATCGTTGAGAAGCTTCGCGAACTTTTGAATCTCTAACACGTCATGCCCCAGGTTCCCATTATCATGCCTCAGCTCGGTGAATCGATCGCCGAGGCCCGCATTGTCCGACTCCTTATTGCAGTGGGGGATACGGTAGTCGTCGACCAAGAAATCATCGAGGTTGAGACAAACAAAGCCACGATGGGAGTGACCACTCTCTGTGGCGGAACGATTACGGAACTTCGCGGTGAGGAAGGCGAAGACTATGCGGTAGGAACTCTTCTCGGAATTCTTGAGGCGAGCGAGGAAGAAATCGAGCGCACGGGGTCTCCTGTCTTGGGCGAGCGAGAGGAAGAAACCGAGAAGGAATTTTCCAAAGAGGAAGAGAATCTTCACTTCCGTTCCAATGACAGTAGCTACGAGGAGCCGGTCTTGATTGAGCCAAGCGTGCGTGGATTGCCGGTCCCTACCGGAGTCAAAGGAGCACATTATATTTCTCCACGGATGCGTGCTCGGATGGATGAGCTTGGTCTACAAGCGGCTGACATTTCCGCCATTGCGGGAAGCGGAGCGGGCGGACGGGTCACGGTAGAGGATCTCGAAAAATTTCTCGATTACATTCAAGGATGGCCCCGCAGTAGTGCCTCGCCCATGCGCTTGGCCGTCGCTGACGCGATGCGCCGCAGTTGGTCGCGCCCTTTCGCTTCAGTAGGTCTGCCCATTCCGATGGACAAACTTTTAGAGTATCGCTCGAGACAGAATCCCAAGCCCGGTCTCACGCTGTATGTCTTGCGGGCCTTTGCGATCGCCTTGTCAGAAGAGCCCACGACCGCTGGTTTCTTGATCGGCGACAAGGTGGTCCATCCCCGTGCTTTCGATTTGGGAGTCGCGGTGCAAGTGGAAGACGGTGTCATGGTTCCCGTTCTCCGAAACGTCGATCAACACCGGGTTTCCGAACTCGCTCGGGAATATGTTGAGCTGGTCAATGCGGGTCGCGAAAGACGTCTCACTCCCGAGCAAACTTCAGGCGGCATTGCCACGGTCACTAATTTTGGCACCTTCGGTTTGAAATGGGGAACGCCCATTCCGCTTCCAAACGAAACGCTCATCCTCGGATTGGCCGCTGGCATCAAGACGCCAAAGTGGAGTGATGAAGTGGGCGCCTTTATTCCCATCACGGAAACGGAGCTTTGCCTGACTTTCGATCACCGGGTAGTCGATGGCGGTGGTGCTGGAATGCTTCTGCAACGCGTGGGCCAACTTCTGCAAGAACCCGAAAAACTCTAATCTTACCATTCATGAAAATCCTGATTCTTCTTTCCGCCCTCTTCTGCTTCACGGCAGCCGCTGATGTCTACGAACTGCGCACCTACTTCCCGGCCGAGGGGAAACTCGAAGCGCTCGAAGCCCGCTTCCGCGACCACACGGTTAAGCTCTTTGAAAAGCACGGAATGAAGAACGTGGGTTACTGGCTTTCTGAAAAGAAAGAAGGGGAAATGCGGACGCTCATCTACATCGTCGCACACAAAGATCGCGCCGCAGCGAAAGCGAGCTGGTCTGCTTTTGGCAAAGACCCAGATTGGAAAGCAGCCAGAGACGCATCCCAAGTTGATGGGCGTCTCATTACGAAAATCGAACGTCAGTATTTGACGCCAACTGATTTCTCGAAGCTCAAGTAGCTCGAGTTAATCCTGATTTCCGTCTCTCTCTCCGTCGTCCTGATCCGCCGTTTCCTTGATGTCGGTTAGGGCGTCAATGAAGTCGCCTAGGATCTCAGCAGGCACCATAATGGTGTCTCGATTTCCGCCGACGTCCTCGGTGATTTTAACGACTTGGCCTCGACGGTTTTCCTTAAGATCGAGGAAAAATGTTTTCCGATCCGAGATGATTTTTTCGGTATGTAAAATGTCCTGTTCCACCTTTTTTTTCCGTTATTACACTTAAAGGGTCTCGCTTGGCTTAGATGAAGTCAATGGGAAACTTTGAAAGGGGACCCTGATTTGCTCAATCCAAAGAATCAAAATTTTCTTCATATGGGTCTGGAGGAACGTGGGTGGAGAAAGAAGGAAATAGAATAGGCCGAAAGGATTCCATGAAAACAGAACGAAAGAAGGATGCAGCTTGAGAGATTACAGCTCGAGATAATCACCGAACGCGCTAGTCCTAGGGAAGATCTACTTCAGCTCAATGCGCACTTGGGTGCCCTTCTTCTCAAGCGTAGTTTGTGCGGTAGTCACCTTGCCCTCGTGCTCAATCCTTATTTGATATTCACCTAGAAAGCCGCTCACTTGGGCGCTTCCATCTTCCTGGGTCTTGAGCACTCGATGGGTCCACCATTGCTGTGTGACCAAGTCCACAAAGACTTCTCCCGCAGGCTTAAGAGTCCAATCAGAGCGCCACAAGGCAGCTTGTGGTTTCCAGTGCGCATTTTCCCAAAAGCCCCACTGCACGATGGCGACAAAATTCGGATGACTAAAACTCGCGATGAGGACATCACGAAAGTAGTCCTTCACCACTTTGCGATACTGCTGCGCATCTTCCCAAGTCACGGGATACTCCGCCCCAGCCTTCTTGTTTTGAAAAGGAAACTCTTCCTTCTTCGCCCCGAGCAACTTGGCATTAACGGCGTTGCCAAACCCGAAGGCATGGCGCTTCATCTCCTTCTTACGGCGTCTCATAAAAGATGCCGGCGCAAGATCATCCTTATCTTGGATAACCTCCGCGTTCACCATGCACGCTTGGTTAAAGAGTGGGTGGAGAAGCGGGATGATCAAATTGAATTTCACTACCTGCCGAGCTACAGATCCAGATCTCAACCTTCTTGCTCAAGGTTATCTCTGTAAGGAAATCTCGGTAGAGTTCGGGATTAGCAGTCACACGGTGGACACCTACCGTCGGCGAATTTACGAAAAGCTTCACGTCCACTCTTGGGCACAGGCAACAGCTCTCTATAATTAGCTCAAGCCCGCTTCTTTAGAGGAGCCGAAGGCTATTTAGATTCCTATCGGTGAGGTCGAGTCGCGGGAGAGCGACTGATGAAGAGGGTTTAGAGGAACTGAGAGAAGCCGCAGAAAAGCTTCGAGTTTTCAGGAGGGAGCTCCGGGGCAGGATCATTGTTTTCGAGAAACTCCCGGCAGACGGAAAAGAATTCCTCGGGGGTTTTGACTCTTCTTATGGCGAACTCGAATTCGGGAACGTGTCCTTGCACGATGTAGACGAGGTAGCGTTTCATCTTTTGGACGTGCTTGTGCTCGATGAAGTCGCTGTGCTCGCGGGCGGTCTCCTCGTAGAGCATCGTGACGTATTCGAGAATCATGCGCCCTGTGACTGTCGGGATCTCCTCATTTAGGAAGGAGGCGCGTAGTTTAGCGAAAACCCAGGGATGACGAATCGCACCCCGTCCAATCATGAGTCCAGCGGCCTTGCTTTGTTCAAGATAGGTGAGCCCGCTCTGGAGGTTGACGATATTTCCATTGGCAATGACGGGGCAGGGGAGTTCTTCGACTGCTTGTCGAATTTTTTCGGGATGAACAGGCGTTTGATAGCGCTCTTTCACGGTGCGACCATGGATGGTGAGTAAGTCAATCGCGTGCTTCTTGAAGATACTCAAAATGTGTGAGAATTCATCGGGCGATTCGAAACCCACGCGGGTTTTAACGGTGAAGGGGAGCTCGCCGCAGGCCTCTCGAAGAGCACCAAGAAGTTGGTCGATTTTCTCGGGCTTTCGCAGGAGGCCTCCTCCAGCATCCTTGCGATAAACAACGGGCGCGGGACAACCAAGGTTGAGGTCGATCCCAGCGACGGGGTGTTTTTTAAGTTCGTTGACCGTTTGGACGAGCGCTCCTTCGTGCTGCCCGATCATCTGGGCGATGATGGGACGGTCCGTGGGATTCTCTGTCACGGATCGCAGGATGTAGGGATCGAGCCGCGAGTTCTCGTAGACGCGGAAATACTCGGTGACGTAAACGTCCGCGCCGCCGCATGCCGCCATTACCCTGAGGAAGGGGAGGTCGGTGATATCCTGCATCGGTGCCAGGAAGAGGGCGGGGCGATCAGGAGGAAGCATGGCGCTATTTTTTCTGAGCGCCTGCGCCTTTTTCGTCGAGACCACCGGTCATCTTGGAAGCGTTCGCGCCCTTGGGAGCTTGGGGCCAGGGAGTCGTTCCCGGGGCCCAGGTTTGTGGTTGGGTCGCGCGAATGGCATCAACTTGCTTTTTGAGCCATTCAGGAACGGCTTTGTTTTCGGCTTCGCCGTAGATGTAGGGAAGGGGAGGCTCCATGAGGAGGGGTTTGTCTCCGAGTGGGGGGCGCTCACTTGCGGCTTGTGCGAGGCGTGACTTGAGTTTTTTGACGAGGTCGGGATTTACCGAAGCAAGGTCGGCATTTTCGCTGGGGTCCAATTTTATGTTATAAAGGACGTCTCCCATGAGCTTGTAGTCGCCGCTGCGAATGGTCGGGAGGCGGACGCTTCCTGCGACATCGTAGATGATTTCGTTTCGTGGGCTGGGAGCCTCACCGAAAAGAGTGGGGGCCATGTTGAAGGAATCGGTTTTGAGCTCTTGCTTGGTGGAAGCGCCTGCGACGTTGATGAAGGTGGAAAACCAATCGGTGACAAAAGTGAGGCCGTCTTTTTTAGTGCCTGGCTTGGTGTGCTCGGGCCATCGGACGAGGCAGGGCGTGCGAACGCCGCCTTCGTAAGTGGTGTTTTTTGTGCCGCGGTAAGGAGCGCTCATTTCTTCGAGGACGGGTCCATTGTCATTCGTGAAAACGACGAGGGTGTTTTTGCGCAGTCCTTTTTGGTCGAGAGTTTTGAGGATCGATCCGACATTGGTATCCAAGTTAGCCAGCATGGCGTCCCGGATTGCGAGGGGATCAGAGGCATCGCCTTTGAAATTGGGCGGCGGGTTGAGTGGACCGTGCACGGCATTGAAAGCGACATACATGAAGAAGGGTTTGTCCGCGGTTTGTTCGCCGATGACGCGGCTTGCTTCTTTGGCAATGAGATCGGTGACATAACCCTTTTCTTGCAGAGGTTCCTGATTGCGGTGCCAGTCGTAGAGCGCAAATCTTGCGGGGGCGTTGTGCACGATCGTCTTGGAGTAGTAGTCGATTCCCCATCCGTAGTGGCCATACTGATGTTGAAATCCCTGACCCATGGGAAGGTTCTCGGGGAGCCATTCGCCGAGGTGCCATTTTCCGATGAGGGAAGTGAAGTAACCTGCCTCGCTGAGCGCTTCCGCGACGGTGCGCTCTTCCGAGGCCAAGGCATGGATACGGCGGGTTTCCTCGCCGTCCGCTGTCTTGGCGAGTGTGAGACCGAGTTTCTTGAGGTAAGATGGTTTTCCGAAGTCTTCCGAGCGCCAGTCGCTCCAGTGGCGGAAGGCGTAGCGGCCGGTGAGGAAGGCTCCACGGGTCGGGGCGCAGACTGAGTGAGTGTAGTGCTGAGTGAGACTTAGTGATTCCTTGGCGAGTTGATCCAAGTTTGGGGTAAGCTTTTTGGGGCTTCCATTGAAGCCCGGCTGAGCCCAGCCCATGTCATCGGACATGATGAAGAGGATATTGGCTCGCCCGGCTGCTTTGGCCGTGTAGAAGGCAAAGACGAAAAGAAGGAATAGAAGATTCACGGGCGAAGTTTGACCAATTCCGGGGCACAGACCCACAAAAAAGTGAGGAAGGTAATCCTTCCTCACTGGGTCATTTAAGCGGTATAATTTCCGGTAGTTACACAGTGCAGATTTCGACGGCTTCCTTGAGTGAAGTCAAGGGGTCGAGCTTGGGCTGGAATTCCTGACCTAGGAATCCGCTGTAACCGGTAGCGGCGAGGGCTTTGGAGATGCCGCGATAGTTGAGCTCTTGATTGTCGCCGATTTCATTGCGTCCCGGAACACCGGCGGTGTGGAAGTGGGAAATGGCGTCGATGTGCTTAGTGAAGGTGGCGATGCAGTCGCCCTCCATGATTTGCATGTGGTAGATGTCGTAGAGGAGCTTGAAGCGATCGGAGCCGACGGCGTTGACGAGGTCGACTCCCCACTGGGTGCGGTCGCAGAGGTAATCTTTATGGTTCACCTTGGAGTTGAGAAGTTCCATCGAAATGGTGATGTTGTGCTTCTCGGCGATGGGCATGATGCGCTTGACGCCTTCGATGCAATTTTTGAGGCCTTCTTCATCGGTGAGCCCGTTGCGGTTTCCTGAAAAGGCGATGACCTGGGGAACGTTCCCGGCTTTGGCGGCGAGGGGAATGGTTTCCTCGTAGATTTTCACGAGAGTGTCGTGGTTTTCTTTTTTCTCAAAGGCGGTGCCGATGCCGCCGATTCCCTTGATGGGCTTGGGGCGGCCCATGGCACAGGTGAGGCCATGCTTGGCGACAGTAGCCCATTGGTCGGGGAAGAGGATCTCGATGGACTCGATGCCGATCTTTTTGACTTCGACGCAGAATTGATCGAGGGGGATTTTTCCAAAGCACCAGTGGCAGACCGAATGCTTGAATTTTGAAGTAGGACCGGCGCCTTCTTCGGCGGCTTTGATCTGTGATCCCAAGGCGGTGAAGAGGGCGGCAGTTCCGGAAGAAAGGGTGGCGAGTGACTTGCGACGATTCATAACTAATTTAATTACAGGTTTTCTGAGGCGTTCTTTTCGAAAAAATGAACTACTTCGTAAAGTAGGCTTCCTGAGACGTGAGTCCATATGATTCGATTCTTCATTTAGAGGAGGAGTTCTTTTCGACAAACTCCTAGGTGATTTAGGATCCCTGATAGTAAACATCGTTTTTGTCTAATTGGCGGGTGATGTGTATTTCTGAGATTATTTTTAGAAGGCAATTCGAGTAGGTTAAAGCACTTACCTGCTGCCTCGACCCATCCCAGCCTGTCCCAATCAATGAAACCCCACTTTCTCCCCGGTCACGGCGCTTGGAACTCTTTTCTCTGCCCATGAACAGTCGACTCTTGTCGATTGGACACAGAACTGGAATTTTATGCTTCTATCCAATGGTGTTCTTTCGAGTGCTGGTGGTGGCGATTCCAGAGTAATTTGAGAGGCTCGCGTAATTCCGATTTAAGCGCGAAGAAACAGAGGCGGCGCCGAGGATTGGATACCGCCTTTTTTTTGTCCCGCTCGAACTTACGAATTACTCAGAGCGATGGAAGTTCAGTGATGATGCGGATTGTCGTGTGACCACGTGAGAGTAGGATGTGGTTATGTTCCGCAAGTTTCTTGATGCCGTCACCTCGAAAAAGGAACCGGTGTTGCCGCGGCAGGGGAAGCGTTTGTTGAGGGAGGTCGAAGAAAATGGGGATTCTGTTTTTACGATCAAGGGAACGGGGAGGCCGGGGTTCTTCGTAGTCTTTGGGTTGATGTTTGGCGGGCCGACTTCGCTGATGTTATTGGCAATTATTTTTGGGACTCCGAATCCTGAGAATGGGCCATTTTCAACGATCGTTACGGGGCTTTTTCTGACCCCGTTTATAGTGATTGGGCTAGGGACGTTTTTAACAGGGGTTTTTCTTTGGTTTGGGAAGACGAGAATCCAGATTGGCCAGAATGTCGTTTTGGTTTGGCGGGAGCTTTTTGGGAAGATGTTTCAGCAGAAAGAATTTTCTCGTGCGGATCTAAATCTTTCGTTTGATGAGAGTCATAAGAGCAATGATATTCCAAGCTATAAACTGATTTTTGGAGATGGCGGGGCGAAGAATAAGATCGGGGTGGGGGGGAGTTTGAAGGAGGAAGAGTTGCTTTGGCTGGAGAGGGAAGTGAAGGGTGTTTTAGGGAGTGAGATCGAAGTGCACGGTGGTGTGCTGGAGGCGATGACGGAGAGTGGTCTGGATGACATTTATGAGACGGTGCTGGATCCGAATTATCGCTCGAAGAATCTTCGTTTTACGAAGACGAATAGTGGGTGGGAGGGGCGGATGAGTTCAACAATTCTTGGGGGGATTGGGCTGATGTTTTTTGGAAGTATTTTTCTGGTGGCCGGGCTGATGATGGGTGATGTCACGCGTGACTCCCTGCTCGATCTGGTTCCGTGGATTCGTGAGGCGGTTGCGGATGCTTCATCATCGGGAGACAGTCCGCCGGTTTGGTTTGCGATGATTTTTGGTGGGGCTGGATTGCTGGTGGTGTTGATCGGACTGTTTTCGTTGGGTTATCGGGTAACCCTTTCGAAGCGTCACTCGCGGCTTCATCTGGAGCGGCGATGGATGATCTTTGTGGTGAACTCGCTGCACGATGGGAGCGAGTTCATGGAGTTAGAAGTGAAGCAGAATGGGCACGTGAATGATGAGCCGCGATACCGCCTCAGCGGATTGCTGAAAGGCGGGAAGAAGGTGTCGCTCGCTCGCTATGGGTCGGCGGAGGATGTGGGGCAGCTTTATGCCCGGGTGGCGGAGATGATGCCGCGGGAGCCGCGGTGATCTTTGTTTGTCCTCTGGCAGCGAACGGGACGTTTATTCTTCTTATTCCTAGTTTGCGACGATGTTGACGAGCTTGCCGGGGATGACGATGACTTTGCGGACAGTTTTCTCGTCGGTGTGGGCGATTACGTTTTCATCGGTGACGGCAGCTTTTTCGAGGTCCTCTTTTGAGATGTCCGCGGGGACGGTGAGGCGGGCGCGGAGCTTGCCGTTGACCTGGACGATGATCTGGATTTCGGATTCTACGAGGAGTGATTCGTCGAGGACGGGCCAGGTTTGTTCGCTCAGGAGTTCAGTTTCTCCGAGGGCGGAGTTGATCTCTTCGGCGAGGTGCGGGGCGAAGGGGCTGAGGAGTTTTAGGAAGGTGAGGAAGAGATCCTTGGGCACTTCCTTTGCGGCGGTGTAGGCGTTGGTGCACTCCATCATGGCGCTAATGCCGGTGTTGAAGCGGAGGGTGTTGATCGCTTCTTCGACGCGCTTGATGGTTGCGTGAGTGATCTTGGTGAGGTCGTCGTTTTTACCTTCGGCGATTTTTCCGCTGAGTTGCCATTTGCCTTCGGCGTCTTCGGAGCAGGCGACGCGCCAGACTTTAGCGAGGAAGCGGTGGACGCCTTCGACGCCTTTCATGGCCCAGGGTTTGTCCTGGTCGAGGGGACCCATGAACATTTCGTAGAGGCGGAGGGAGTCGGCGCCGTAGAGTTCTACGACGTCGTCGGGGTTGACGACGTTGCCGAGGGACTTGGACATTTTTTGTCCGTCCTCGCCCATGATGAGGCCGGGGGCGAAGTATTTTTTGAAGGGCTCAGAGGATTTGACGTGGCCGAGGTCATTGAGGACTTTGTGCCAGAAGCGGGAGTAGAGAAGGTGGAGGACCGCGTGTTCTTTTCCGCCGACGTAGAAATCGACAAAGCCGTCGTCATTTCCCCAATAGCTTTCGGCTTCGGGGCTGATGAAATTTTTGGTGTTATCCGGATCGCAGTAGCGGAGGTAATACCAGCAGGAGCCCGCCCATTGGGGCATGGTGTTGGTTTCGCGTTGGAGGGTGTCGCTGTAGTTGATCCAGTCGGTGCAGTTGATGAGGGGGCCACGGGGGTCGCCGGTGGGCTTGAAGTCCTCCATCTCCGGTTGGAGTAGAGGGAGTTCGGATTCGGGAACGCCGGAGTGTTGGCCGGTTTCCTTATCCCAAAGAAGGGGGAAGGGTTCGCCCCAGTAGCGCTGGCGGGAGAAGAGCCAGTCGCGAAGTTTGAATTGGATTTTCTTTTCGCCCTTTTTGTTTTCGACGAGCCAGTGGATGATCTTCTTTTTGGCGTCTTTGGTTTTGAGGCCGTCGAGGAAGCCGGAGTTGATGGCGGTGCCAACTCCGACTGTAGCCGCGGCCTCTGGGTTTGTCTTGGCTTCGTGACCGGAGGTCGCGGCCATGGTGACGACTTGCTTGATTTCGATGTCGAACTTCTTTGCAAATTCGAAGTCGCGCTCATCGTGAGCAGGGACGGCCATGATGGCTCCGCTGCCGTAGCCCATCATGACGTAGTCGGCGATCCAGACGGGGATTTTTTTGCCGTTGACGGGGTTGATGGCGAAGGCTCCGGTTCCGACGCCGGTTTTGTTTTTGTCGAGGCCACGGTCCATGTCGGACTTGCTGGCGCAGGCTTTGACGTAGGTTTCGACGGCCTCTTTGTTTTCAGCGGTCGTGATTTCCGCGACGAGAGGGTGCTCGGGGGCGAGGACCATGTAGGTGGCGCCGAAGAGGGTGTCGGGTCGGGTGGTGAAGACGGTGATGTCATTGCCTTCGACATCGAAGGTGACTTCGGCTCCTTCGCTGCGGCCGATCCAGTTGCGCTGGAGGGACTTGATGGACTCGGGCCAGTCGAGGGGCTCGAGTTCATCGATGAGGCGCTGGGCATATTTGGTGATGCGGAGCATCCACTGGCGGAGCGGACGGCGCTCTACGGTTTCGCCTTTCTTTTTCCAGTCTTCCACTTCCTCATTGGAGAGGACGGTGCCGAGGGAGGGAGACCAGTTGACGGGGGCTTCGTGGATGAAGGCGAGGCGGACTTCGTCGATCTCTTTTTGCGACCAGCCTTTCGTTTCGAGCTCGGAGACAGGTTTCGCTTTTTGGTCTTCGTCGCAGAAGTAGGAGTTGTAGAGCTGGAGGAAAATCCACTGGGTCCAGCGGACATATTTCGGATCGGTGGTGTTGATCTCGCGGTCCCAATCGTAGCCGAAACCGAGCTCCTGGAGCTGGCGTCGGAAGTTGTCCGTGTTGGCTTCGGTGGTGACGCGTGGGTGCTGATTGGTCTTGATGGCGTATTGCTCGGCGGGGAGTCCGAAGGCGTCCCAACCCATGGGGTGGAGGACGTTGAAGCCATTCATGCGCTTGTAGCGGCCCATGATATCGGTAGCGGTGTAGCCCTCGGGGTGTCCGACGTGGAGGCCGGCGCCGGAGGGGTAAGGGAACATGTCGAGGATGTAGTATTTCGGCTTGGAGGGGTCGAAGCCTTCGTCACCTGGACCGGGGGTGCGGTAGGTTTTGTTCTCGGCCCAGTGGGACTGCCATTTGGGTTCGAAGAGGTCGAAGGGGTAAGGCTTGCGTTTCTCGGACATGATGTTGGCGGGAGGGAAGCTGGTTTTCAGGGGGAAAACACGCAAAAAATGGCTTTTGGAGGGAGGGAAAACCACGGATGGACACCGATGGATGGGATGTTGGGAAAAGAGAGATGAGATTTGAGCACGAACTGTGAGATTTGAACGGCTTGCTTGAGGAGGTTGATCCGTAGATTTCGCAAATGGTCACAGATTGGTTGAGGTGGGGCGAACCACGAAACTTACGAAAGAGACGAAACTTTCTTGGGGAGGCTTCTTCCTTTGCTCTTCGAGCTTTCTTCTTCGCAAGGCTTCGGCGGGCGAGACGGCGCGATAAGTAAGCTAGGCTGATTTGATGTGCCTCCTTGCGGTAATTCTTACGAGATGGAGGGGAAGTAAAAGCGGAGCTTTTGGTTGCGTGGGGCTAGGCGATGATTTCGCTGATGGGGTCGGTGCCTTCGACGCCGACTAGCTTTTCATCGAGGCCGGCGTGGAAATAGGATAGGACGTTCGGGTCGAGTCCGAGCTGGTGGAGGACGGTGGCGTGGAGGTGCTTGACGTGGAATTTATTTTCGACGGCCCGGGAGCCGAGTTCGTCGGTTTTTCCGACGCTGATTCCCCCTTTGATGCCGCCTCCGGCCATCCACATGGTGAAGCCGGCCGAGTTGTGGTCGCGGCCGGTGCCTTTGGCATATTCGGCGGTGGGTTGACGGCCGAATTCGCCACCCCAGACGACGAGGGTTTCATCGAGGAGGCCGCGGACTTTGAGGTCTTTGAGGAGTCCGGCGATGGGTTTGTCGGTGCGGCCGGCGTGGCGCTCGTGGTTTTTGACAAGGTCGCCGTGGGCGTCCCAGTTGTCGTCGTTATGCGCGCCGCCGGAGTAGAGTTGGATGAAGGGGACACCGCGCTCGACGAGGCGACGGGCGAGGAGGCATTTTTTGCCAAAGTCGGAGGTCACTTCCTGGTCCATGCCGTAGAGGGATTTGGTGGCATCCGATTCCTGTGCAAGTTCGATCGCTTCGGGTGCAGTGGACTGCATCTTGTAGGCGAGTTCGTAGCTGGAGATGCGGGCGGCGAGGTTGGAGTCGCCGTAGCGGTCTTCGAGGTGGTGCTCGTTGAGCTGGTTGAGCGATTGGATGAGGCGGTATTGTTCGTCGCGGCCCATGCCGTTGGCGTTTTTGAGATCGAGAATGGGGTCGCCTTTTGAGCGGAAGACGGTGCCTTGGTAGTTGGCGGGCATGAAGCCAGAGGACCAATTTTTAGCGCCGGAAATGGGGCCGCCGGTTTTGTCGAGCATAACGACGTAGCCGGGGAGGTTCTCGTTAATATTGCCGAGGCCGTAGTTGACCCAGCTTCCGAGAGAGGGCTTGCCGCCGACGAGGGAACCGGAGTTCATCATGAGCATGGCGGAGCCGTGGATGGGGGACTCGGCCTGAAGGGAGTGGATAAAGGCGATATCATCGACGCACTCGGCGAGATGCGGGAAGAGGGTGGAGACTTGCTTGCCGCACTGGCCGTGTTGGTGGAAGTCCCACTTGGGCTCGACGATACGGCCTTCGTTCTTTTTTCCTCCGCGTCCGTGGGTTTTGACAGCGATGGTTTTGCCATCGAGGCCCTTCATCTTTGGTTTATGATCGAAGGTATCGATATGGGACGGGCCGCCATACATGAAGAGGAAAATGACGCTCTTTGCTTTGGCTGGAAAATGCTTCTCAGGAATGCCGGAAGCGAGGGTTGCTGCCTGGGCTTTGGAAAAGAAGCCTTCTTTGGCAAGCATACCGGCGAGGGCGACTTGGGTGAAACCTCCTCCGACAGTGGAGATGAATTCGCGGCGGTTGGTGCGGTGACAGAAAGACATTTGAATTATGAGATTTGAAATTTGAACACGAAGGGGGAGCGACTTGGTTGTTGGGTGATACGGCGATTGGCGTTGGCTATCTTCGCAGTGCTTCGATTACCCGTCCTTGGGCTAGGTTGGGGAGGTTGATCCGCAGATTTCACAGATTGACGCTGATGGTAGAGGGGGGGTGTGAGGACCCTTTTAATCTAAGTGGATGGTTTCGTTGAGGTTGAGGATGAGGAGGCAGAGGCGGGAGAGGATTTGGTCGTCGGGGACTTGGTGTTTGGTTTTTAGGTCTGCGACCAAGGTGAGGAGGTTCTGCCGCTCTTTCATCTTTGGCGCCCTGCCGGTGGCGAGCTGGAAAGCTTCTTGGATTTGAGTTTCAAGCGGTCCCTGGAGGCGTTTGGCAAAGGAGAGTGAGAGTTCGTTCATGAACTCGCTGTTGAGCATGGTCAGGGCCTGGGTGGGAACGATGGTGGCGAAACGGGATGGACAGGAGATGTCGCGCTCGGGGGCATCGAAGGCGGAGAGGATGGGGAGTTTGATGGAGCGTTTCGCATGGATGTAGACGGCACGGCGATAGGGATTACGGTCCTTGGTTTCGCGCCACACATTGTGGGGTTGGGAGGAGGTGGCGAGGACAGCTTGAGGCATTTTGGGGCGTACGGGAGGCCCAGCCATTTCGAGATCGAGTTGGCTGGTGAGGGTGAGGTAGCTGTCCCAAATTTCTTCGGCGCTCAAGCGGCGGGCGTTGTGTCGCCAGTGGAGCTTGTTGGTGGAATCGACCTGGAAGGCGTCTTCGCGATGCTCGGTCGACATTTGGTAGGTGGAGCTGGTGAGCATGAGCCGGAGAATGTGTTTTTGGCTCCAGCCTGATTTGATAAACTCGGAGGCAAGCCAATCGAGGAGCGCTTGATTGGAAATTCCGGTGCCGAAGACGCCGAAGTCGTTGGCGGTTTCGACGAGTCCCTTGCCGAAGCAATATTGCCAAAGGCGGTTTACTTGGACGCGGGTGGTGAGTGGGTGCTCGGGATTGGTGAGCCAAGTGGCAAAGGCAAGGCGGCGTCCGCTGGTGCCGGTCTTGTCATACTGCTCGTCGTCTAATTGAGGAGAAGGCGACTTGGGGAGGAAGGTGGGGAAGTCGACGGGCACGGGGGCGCCGGGGGCGTGGACATTTCCGCGCTCATGAATGTGTGCAGGCGCGATGTTACGGGTTTCGCGGACGCCGATGTAGTTGATGCCGTTGATGGGGCGGCTGTAGTTGACGCGCGCATTTTGAAGCGATGTCATCTTTTCGGCGAAGGGAGCGCCGTAGAGGTCTGAGATAAGAGTGGGGGTGGTGAGGGCGAGTTCATCGGGTGAGATGTCGCTGATGGGGGCGGTGTAAACACCCAGGTCGAAGAGGATGTCGTTTTTTCGATTCGTTTCTGCGATGACGCCGATGACGTTACGGCCGGTGGTGAGTTGCTCCAGACCGGTGCGGGGGAGGGGAATGAAAAAGGTACCGTCGGTTTTGGGCGGAGCGCCATCGTAGACCGTGGTGCCATTGAGTTCGATACGGAGGCGGGTGAGTTCGCCTTTGGCATAAATGAGAAATTGGGAGGGGATTTCTTGAAGGCCGAATTCTTTACGGAGGACGAGTTTCTTATTGAGTTTCCAGATGGTAGAGTTTTCGGGAGTGAAATTCCTTTTTCTTTGGCTAAAGGGGGCGAGCGTTTCTTTGAAAATAATGCCATCGTATGAAGGAAGCGACCAGCCGGGGTTCTTCGGGATGGTGAAGGCGTGCTGCCAGGGCTCGCGGTGGCTCTCATCGCTGAGCTTGAAGAGGGGTTTTTCGGTGGGGGATTTTTTGAGAAAGGGATTGAGGAGCGACTGATCGACGGTGGACCAGAAGGTTTTGATCCCGGTAAGGTTAACCGCTTTTTTCTCTTCGTGTTGTCGCAGGGCTTCGGGATCGCGCCAAGTATGGTTGGTACCTTTAAATTGGTCTTGCTGGATGCCATCGAAGAAGGACATCATGGAAAAATAGTCGGCCTGGGTAATGGTGTCCCCTTTGTGATCGTGGCACTTTGAGCAGTTCATGGTGGAGCCCATGAAGGCTTCTCCGGTGACGTCGACAATGTCGCCGATGACGTCGGCATGAGCTTGCGGTCTGTCGACGGGTTCGTCATCGCGTTGCATGAGGGCCATGAATCCAGTGGCGATGTGGGAGTCGAGATTTCGGTCGGGAAGCTCGTCTCCGGCGAGCTGCTCGAGGAGGAAACGATTGTAAGGCTTATCCTGATTAAACGAATCGACAACGTAGTCCCGGTAGCGCCAGATTTCGGGTTTTTCGCTATCGCGCTCGAAGCCATTGGTCTCGGCGTAGCGGACGAGGTCGAGCCAGTGGGAGGCCATTTTTTCACCGAAGCGCGGGGAGTCGAGGAGCTGGTCGACGAGGTCGGGCCAGGATTGATCGGTCGCGTTTAACTGAGCTTTGGTAGGAGGGAGGCCAGTCGTATCGTAATAGACGCGCCGGATGAGATGGTTTTTTTGCGCGCTTGAATTGGGCTTGAGATCGTTTTCCTGGAGGCCCTTAAGGATAAAGGCATCGATGGGGTTGGTGATGAAATCATCTTTGAGAGCCGGGGCCTCGGTGGGCTGGAGGGGCTGGTAGGCCCAATAGGGAGCGGGGTTTTTGGGCTTCTCTGCGGTGACGATGGTCGGCAAGAGCATCGCGAGAAAAATAGGGGGAAAGTGAAGACGACGGCTCATGTAAGGACAGTATACCCTTCAATACGGTGAGAGTTAGTGAGTTTTTTCTCTCTTCTTAAGAATGATTTAGGTGTAGACTATGTAAGTACATGAGTCCTCAGCAAAAACAAACACTCTATACCGAGGTGGCAAAACTCATCGAAGCGGGGTTTGGAATCAATGATGCGGCGGAGGCATTGCTTGAAGCGGGTCAGGAGAGTGAGATTGAAAAGGTGTTGGTAGCGCTTAAATCGTCGCTGAAAGAGGGTCGGACGATCACAGAATCGTTTGCGGAAGGACCGATGGAGCTGCTGGAGATGGAGGATAGTATTATTTCTGCAGGAGAGAAAGGGGGGCGGTTGGCGGTTTCATTTCAACAGCTTGCGGAATACTTCGAGTTGCTGGCAGATTCGCGGAAGGAGATTCGGCGAGGATTCATTTATCCCACGATCTTGTTTCACTTAGCGGTGCTTCTTTCGGTGATTCCTTTTAGTTTGTTGGATGGAGGAATGGGAAAGGAGGGCTCTGAGATTATTCGAGATTTCATCGTGAAAATTGCGATCTGCTACGGGATTGCCTTTTTGATTCTCCTGGGCATTCGCGCCTTGTTGAAGAAAGCCCCGGAAAGCGCGACGATTGACCGACTCTTAGGCTTCATTCCCTTGGTTGGGAAGGCGCGGAAGAATCTCGCCTTGGCGCGCTTTGTGAAGGTCTATCAGGGCGGGATTATTTCGGGATTGTCGATGCATGAAACAGTGCGGATGGCGACCGTCGCGGCGCACAGTGGCATGATCATGGGGGCTGGAAGGGTTCTCTCGGCGACGGTGAAAGATGGGCAGCTGCTCGGACCGGTGTTTCAATCGCACAAGGTTTTTCCGGTGGCCTTTTCGAGAGCTTATGTGACCGCGGAGAAGTCGGGGGCGCTGGATTCGGATCTGAATCGCTGGGGGAAGTTGTTTGCGAAGGATGCGAAGAGCAGTGCGGCGATGGTAACGAAGCTCTTGCCGAAGGCTTTCTACTTTCTGGTTGTGGGATACATCGCGTGGAAGATTATCTCGGTCTACATGGGCTATTTCGAAGGGCTCAACGACATGATGGAGAACGATTTCTAAGCTGGAAGAATCTGACTTTTTTGGATGCAGATCATCTCGCTTGAAAGAAGGTGCGCGTTACAATTTTGGTGGGAGCCCGGGCTCAGGGATCTCTTCGATCTTGGGTTTTCTTAGCAGCCCCTGTGGCCCTAGAAGCCACACGAGGAGAAAAAGGAATCCTGCCATGGTGGCCATCATTCCGGAACTGGTTGTTTCGGGGAGGCCAATGAGGGATGGGATGAGTTGAGAGGAGAGGTGACCAAGGATGGCTCCGAGGGCGGCGAGTCCCAGACTGAGTCCAATCAAGAGGGGGAGGTTTCTCGTGATGAGAAAGGCGGTGGCCGGTGGGACGATGAGCATCGCGATGACGATGATGGAGCCCACGGCTTCGAATGAGGCGACGGTGGTTATCGCGACCATGATCATGAGGAGATAGTGCATGAGCATGGGGCGGAATCCATGAGTGCGGGCGAGGGCGGGGTCGAAAGAAGCAAGGGTGAACTCCTTGTAGAAGAGTCCGATGACGAGGGCATTGAAGAGAAGGGCACCACCCACAACGAGGGCGGCCCGGGGGACGCGGAGGAGAGATGATTCGTTTTCCCAGAGGACGACTTGATCGAGTGGGGTGAATTCTATGGCCCCGTAGAGCACGCAGCCGGCGTCGAGGTCGACGTTGTCTGCTGTCTTTTTAATGAGGATGAGGCCGATGGCAAAGAGGGTAGTGAAGACGATTCCCATGGCGGCTCCGCGGTCGACTTTTCCGAACTTGGAAATCCACTGGGTGAAGAGGGCGGTGAGGATTCCGGCGATGGCTGCACCGATAAACATGGCCCAGCTGGCGCGGGAGTGAGAGATGAGGAAGGCGATGGCGAGTCCGGGGAGCACGGCGTGGCTGATGGCATCTCCCATCATGGACATGCGCCGCAGGAGGAGGAAGCATCCGGGGAGGGCGCAAGCCATGGCGCATAGGACTCCTACGAGGAGGATTCCGGTGTCTGCTTCTGTCCAGGTCATGATGGGGAGAAAATTCTAAATTTTAGATGAGGAAATGCTCAATAAATTCAACATTGGAAATGATTAAAGATAATTGTTGGGGAGGGATGAACTTTGAGATTTCAACGGCATGGTTGAGGGAGGCGAGTGGAACGCGAATTTTCCAAGTCTTGGTTGAGGAACCGGACTTTGGGGGTTGGAATCACGAAAATTACGAAACATGTATTGAGGGGCTTTTTTTTGGATGGCTTGGTTGGAGAGATGATCCGTAGATTTCGCAGATGAGCGCAGATTTTCTGGGAAGTTTTTTTAGAAGCGCTTGGTGAAGCCGGTGAAGATGCCGAAATCTTCGGCGTGAGAGTTGAGGCCGGATTGGACTCCGAAGTCTAGGATGAGGTGTTCGTTGACAGAGTAGTTCATGCCTCCGGCGAGGTAGGTTTCGTAGCTGTCTTCCTTCCAGATGCCGATGGAATCTGCGGAAGTACCAGTTTTTTCGTTGAGGCTGAAGCCGAGGACAGCGGTGTGGAGGAATTCAAATTCGTGATGGGTGACGTCGTCGAAGCCGTCGGGGCCTCCTTCGGTTCCGTCGTAGAGATTAAAAACGGTTTGGAGGTCGGTGTTATGATTGAGTCCGGCCTTGAAGTTGATGGCTCCCCAAGTGGTGGATTCGACGCCGTCATCGCGTCGGAAGTCAAAGAGGGACATTTCGACTGCGAAGCTTCCGGCATCGACGGTGAGCGGAGATTCGGTGGCGTCGGGGCGATCTGGGGAGAGGTTGAAGAGGTTGTAGTTGGATTTTTTGGAGGTTGCGGGAACGCCATCAATGGGGCTGAAATTTTCCGGTGATTCAGCGAAGGCAGAGGAGTTTAGAGCGAGAAGGGGGGTGGTGGTTTTCATGATGTTTTTTTGAGATTTTTCACTCTGATTGGAGAGGGATCTTCCCGGATTGACACAGATTATTTTGAGGAGAATCCGGGGACTATCAGCTCGCTTCGCAGACGTTGGCGATTTCTACACGGCATTGGGCGGGATTTCGTTTTCAATGACGTGCGGAGATTCGAGGGTGTGCTCTTGGAGTTCGAGTTCGGCTTCGAGTTGGTGGACCATTTCGGCGCCGAGGATGTGCTCGACCATGTCGGCGTCGCGGTCGACGTGGGAGGGGGCGATATCGGCGTGCTTGATGAGATAAAGTTCCCAGAGGCGGTGGTTCCGGGTGATGCGGGATGCCTCGCCGAAGCCGGACTCGGAGAGGCGCAGTTCACCGGAAGGTTGACGCTCGAGGTGGTCTTCGCTGCGGGCTTGACGGATGAGGCGCGGGAGTTCTCCTTTGGACCAAACGCGGTGGTCGCGGAGTCGCTCGAGGGAGATGGGGAGATTTTTAAGCGGATGGCTTTCTTGCTCGGCTTCCATGATTTCGTAGACGGAGCGGAGGATGTGCTGTCGGCCGACTTGTCGTTTCAGCTGGCGCTGTCGGAGATAGCGGGGGAGGACGCCGCGGGTTGGGCCGAAGATCATGGAGATGAGGAAGATGATTCCTGCGGTGATGACGATAATCGCTCCAGCGGGGAGGTCTTCAAAAAAGGCGGAGAAGGAGGCGCCCAGCCAGCCGGAGAGGCCGCCGATGAAGGCGGAGAGCCAGAGCATTTTTCGGAGATCGTTTGTCCAAAAGCGCGCGGCCGTGGGTGGGGTAATGAGGAGGGCGATAATGAGGATGAGGCCGACGGACTGGAGGCCAACGACGGTGACGGCGGTCACGAGTCCCATGAGGATGATGTCGAGGAAGGTGGTTGGGTAGCCTTGGGTGGAGGCGAAGGAGTCATCGAAGCAAAGAAGAGTGAGTTCTTTGAGAATGATGAGGCAGATGACGATGGTGAGAAGGAGGGTGACACCAATAATGATGAGGTCACTCATGATCATCGAAGCGGGTTTGCCATAAATGAATGAGTCGAGGCCGGCAGCGGAAGCGCTGGGGATTTCTTGGACTATTTTTAGAATGGCAACGCCGAGGCCGAAGAAGACGGAGAGGACGATTCCCATGGCGGCATCATCTTTTAAACGGGTGGTGCGACGGATGGCGAGGACGAGGAGCACTCCGAGGAGCCCGGTGATCGTGGCACCGAGAAGGAGGCCGGGGAGGTAGCGTCCCGAGCCACCGAGTGCGACCATGACGGCGAAGGCGATTCCGATTCCGGGGAGGGTGGCGTGCGAGAGGGCGTCGCCGAGGAGGGACTGTTTCCGAAGGAGAAGGAAGGAGCCAATGATTCCGGCGGTGGCTCCAAGAAAGGCGGTGCCGAGGACGACAAGACGCGTGTTGTAGGACTCTAGAAAAAGAGTTTCAATCAGGGTGTCGAAAAATTCCGACGAGGCGATGATATGGAGATCAGCGACCGACATTTTGAAGGGCGTGAGCGGCGTCTTCGAGGAGGTTGAGCTTTCCGCCGTAGGCTTTTTGGAGGTTCTCGCGCGTGAAGGTTTCCTTGGTGGGGCCGCTGGCGACGATGCGCATGTTGAGGAGGACGAGCCAGTCGAAGTAGCGTGAGACGGTGGCGAGATCGTGGTGGACGCAGAGGACGGTTTTTCCGCGTGAGTTGAGTTCCTGCAGGAGTTCGATGATGGCTTGTTCGGTGGCGGCATCGACGGCGGCGAAGGGCTCGTCCATGAAGTAGATCTCGGCGTCTTGTACAAGGGCGCGGGCGAGGAAGGCGCGCTGCTGCTGGCCACCGGAGAGCTGGGAAATTTGGCGGTCGGCAAGGTGGCCGATGCCCACTTGCTCCAGGGCGGCCCGGGCTTGCTCTTTTTGTTTTTTGCCGACGCGTTTGAACCAGCCGATCTTGCGGTAGGTTCCCATGGCAACGACATCGAGCGCGCTCACGGGGAAGTCCCAATCGACTGATTCGCGTTGGGGGACGTAGGCTACGAGATCGCGCTGATCTTCGTAGGGCTTGCCGTAGATGAGGACTTCGCCGGAGGTCTTTGGGATGAGATCGAGGCAGGCTTTTAAAAGAGTGGATTTTCCGGCTCCATTGGGTCCGACAATTCCAGCGAGGGAGCCTTTTGGAATGTCCAGATCGAGATCCCAGAGGACGGGCTTGCGGTGATAGGCGACGGTGAGATCGTGCACCGAGAGGGGAAACTCTGGTGAGTGGTCACTCGCTATGCTGGAAGGGCGTGCCGCTGAGGAGGGGAGGGGGGACATGGGGAGATTTTGAATATGCAGTATCAGCAGCGCTTTAATGCTTGGAGAGCTTTCCGTAGATGCCTTGTGCGGGGATGTAGCCGCCGAGGGCGCGGGTGATGGTGGTGACGTTGTGATCGATCATGCCGATGTAGGTGCCGCGGTAGGTGCCCGCTTGTCCCATGGCATCTGAGAAGAGTTCACCGCCGATGCGGACGTTCTTTCCCTGGGCCTTGGCACCTTCGACGATTGCTTTCACGCTTTTATCCGAAACCGAGGATTCTACGAAGACGGCGGGGATGTTCTCGCTGACGAGGTAGTTGATCAAGTTGTTGACGCCTTTGAGGCCCGCTTCGGATTCGGTGCTGATCCCTTGGATGCCGCGAACATCGATTCCGTAGGCGCGGCCGAGGTAGGAGAAGGCGTCGTGGGCGGTGACGAGGACGCGGTTTTTTTCAGGAATGGAGCCGAAGCATCGGCGGGCTTGGGAATCGAGATCGACGAGCTTTGCCTGGTAGCTTTTAAAATTGGCCTGGTAGTCGGCTGCGTTTTTGGGATCGAAGGCGACGAGTTGAGCGGTGATTTCTTTGACGACAAGGGTCCACGCTTTGACATCCATCCAAACGTGGGGATCGGAGGCTTCCGAGCCGCCGATGATTTCGTAGTCGCTGCCTAGGAGGTCCTCGGAGACTGCGTGCACGGCGACGCCCTCTTTTTTCTGACTTTCGAGGACCTGGCCCATTTTCCCTTCGAGATGAAGGCCGTTGTAGAGAATGAGATCGGAGGTATTCAGGCGATCGATATCTCCCTTGGTTGCGGTGTAGCTATGGGGGTCGATTCCTTCTCCGATGATGTTGAAGACCTCTGCGTGTTCTCTTGCGATTTCGCGGGTAACATCGGCGATCATGCCCACGGTGGTGGTGATCTCAAAGGGATAGGTGAGTTCGCCCTTTTCGCTGTCCTTCTTTTGCACACAACTGGTGAAGAGGGCACCAGGGAGAAGGGAAAAGATAAGATGGCGTCGCTTCATGAAGAACATATTACCGAGGGACTTTGATTAGTCAAGATAATGACTTTGATTAACCGCAATACAAATCTACTCAACCGCTTGGATCAGGTCATCAAGGCTCTGAGTGAGACCTCGGCGGTTCATCGTAAATGGCATTACTGGAATCGGTCATTCAACTGAAATTTTCAAGAACCTGGACCGTAAACAAGTTGATGTTCCGTTCCCTTAAATTAGCGGGTCTTCTGATTGTTCTCAGTAGTGCGCTCGAGGCTGCCCCGGAAGGTCATCTTTTCTTCGAAGAAAAGGTGCGACCGATTTTGGCGGAGCATTGCCTCAAATGCCATTCCGAGGAAAAAAAGATTAAAGGAGGTCTTCTTCTTGATCGGAAGGCGGGTTGGGAAAAAGGGGGTGACAGCGGAACCGTGATTGTGCCGGGAAAGCCTGATAAGAGCCTTTTAATGCATATGGTGCGGCGGGAGGCTGATTACGAGTCGATGCCTCCGAAGTCCAAGCTCAGTGACGAAGAGGTGGCTATTCTCGGCGAGTGGATCGCGAAGGGTGCTCCTGATCCCCGTGACGAGGCGATTGGCGCACAAGCGCCCGATGATGGCTTTGATCTCGAAGCGCGAAAAGGATGGTGGTCCCTCCAACCGGTGAAAAAGGTGGATGTTCCCGGGGTAAAGAACCCTGAGTGGGCGCGTAACGATTTTGATCTCTTCCTTTTAGCGAAGCTCGATGAGAAAGGGTGGAAGCCCGCGGAGGAAGCGCCGGCTGAGCAGGTGTTTCGTCGGGCGAGCGTCATTCTCACCGGGCTGTCTCCAACGCCGGAAGATCTTACAGAATTTCGTGCTGATCAGGAGGAAGGAGCTTACGAACGCGCGGTCGACCGGCTCCTTGCTTCAGAGCACTTCGGCGAGCAATGGGCACGTCATTGGATGGATGTGGTGCGCTACGCGGAAACGAAAGCCTTTGAGGCCGATTACACCATGGCTTACACGTGGCGCTATCGCGACTATCTCATCAGGGCCTTCAATGAAGACGTACCCTTTGACCAATTCACGCGCGAGGCTTTTGCGGGCGACCTTTTGGAAACGTCCCGCCTTGATCCGAAGACCGGGTTCAACGAGTCGGTGATCGGCCCTGGTTTTTTTCTTTTCACGGATGGTCAGCATGGCCCGACCGATCTTCATGAAGACGAGGCGCGCATCTTCGATGGGATGATTAAAACCGTTGGAACGGCCTTTCATGGCCTCACTATTGCCTGTGCTCGCTGTCACGATCATAAGTTCGATGCCATTACTGATGAGGACTACTACTCGCTCTATGGCACACTCAAGAGTTCCCGTTTGCACTATGCCAATATTGCTGAAGCAGTATGGAATGATGAGCGTCAGCGGCAGTTGGAAAAAGCGGGAGCGGAGGTTACCAAAGCGACTCTCGCAAGCGCGCGGTCCCAGCTTGGACATCTTCCCAAGACGATTGCGCGGGTTCGTGCGCTGGCAGCATCTGACGAACTCCGCAAAACGCGGGAACTCCTTTCCAAGTTGAAGGCGCCAGAACGGACGAAGAAGTTAGCAGTGATCCGGAGAGATCTCACCGAGCGAGAGGGCGCAGAGGTGGCCACGTGGTTCCTCTATTTTGCGATGGAAAATGATCAAGAACTCAAAGGGCTTCGGCATTGGCTCCAGCATGGAAAAGAGATTCCGAAGGGAGAGGCGATAGGCCCCAAATTTGAGTATCAATGGATCGCAAGTGGCGCGGGTTTTTCTTCGGTGGAAAAGGGGGCCTTCATTTTAAATCCTGATACTCCGCAAGTGATCGTTTCTGGAGTGGGGCAGGGCCATGTCGCTGGAAATCTCTCGGCTCGACTCGATGGTACCATCCGCTCGCAGGATTTCACGCTCGATGGCAGCCCGGTGGAATTTTGGGTGAAGGGAAAAGGGGCGGTGGCTGTGCTGGTGATTCGTAATTTTGAACTCGCGGGCGCCGGGCCGACGACATCGGTTCTGAGAAAACCCATCACCAGTGACCAGTGGATCAAGGTGCGCTATCCGACAACCCTTTGGAAAGGGGAGACGGCCTTTCTGGAAGTCAGACATCAGGGCGATTTAAAGACGCATCTTAGAGGCGCTCAGGCTCCCGGTTCGCCGAGTGACCTTGCTTGGGTTGCGGTTAGTAATTCACTGCCGAATTGGAATGAGGCTTGGCAGGGCGAGACCTTACTGGACGAGAGAATTGGTAATCTTCTCTCGCGCTCAGATCTCAGCCCGGCAGAGCACGAAGTTCTTGGGGGCTTATTTTCAAAGGGGCTCCTCAAGGTCGATCAAGGTGATCCTGCATTCGCTGCGATGAAGGCGCTTCGCCAGGCGATCGATCCGCCGGTTTATGTTCGTAGTTTGGTCGATGGCGATGAGCACCATGAACCGATCTACATCCGAGGAAATCACAAGAGTCTGAGTAAGGCTCCCAATCCGCGCCATTTTCTCGATGGACTCGGTGGCGACCGGCTTTCCGAAACTGGCAGTGGGCGTCTTGCTTGGGCTGAAAAAGTTCTCGCTCCTGAAAATCCTCTTACGGCCCGGGTTCGGGCGAATCGGATTTGGGCGCGTGTCTTTGGAAGAGGGATTGTGGGATCGGTGGATGACTTTGGAAAAATGGGCGAACTTCCCAGCCATCCCGAGCTCCTTGATTTTCTCGCCCGTGATTTTGTCGAAGAGAGATGGTCGACGAAGAAGCTCCTCCGGAAATTGCTCACTTCGAGTGCCTTCCGCATGTCCTCCGTGCCTGATTCTCTCTCGGCGCAACTGGATCCTGATAACAAATTGCTTCAGCACATGCCGATCAGGCGCATGGATGCGGAGAGCATCCGTGATCACATTCTCGCTTCTAGTGGAACTCTTAAAAACGACCTCTATGGCCGAGGAGTTTTACCTTACGTAAAAGATCAGCCCAACAGCCGAGCCAAGCCTCCCACTGGACCACTCGATGGCGAAGGGCGTCGATCCATCTACATTCAGGTTCGGCGTAATTTTCTTCCCTCGTTTCTCCGCGCCTTTGATTTTCCTCCGTCGACTGAGCCTGTGGGGCAACGTCCGATTACGACCGTTCCCGCACAATCGCTGGCGCTTCTTAATCATCCACTCGTTCATGAGCAGTCCCGCAAATGGGCGGAGAGAATCCTCAAATCGGAGGTTTCGGTCGAAGATCGGATTAAGTTGCTTCATCGACAAGCCTTCGCACGGGAAGCGCGCGCCGATGAAATTATTTGGGCGTTCGGTGCGCTTGAGAAGTTTGATGTTTCTGTAGACCAAACTGCTGCTTGGTCCTCGCTTTGCCATCTCATGATGAACAGAAAGGAGTTTCTCTATGTCTTTTAATACAAGCCATCTTAGTCGTCGCGAATTCATGCACCGGGGCTCGATGGGCTTTGGTTCGCTCGCCCTTGCCGGGCTTCTTGAGCAACAGGCGCAAGCGGCTCCGCAAGGAAGGAATTTTCAGCCGAAGGCCAAGAGCGTCATCTTTCTTTACATGGATGGTGGGGTCTCACACGTCGACAGCTTTGATCCCAAACCCCTTTTGGCGAAAGAGAATGGTCAAAAGCCAAAGTTCGAAGTGGAAGCAACCGTCTTCAACAATAATGGTAATATTCTTAAGAGTCCCTGGGAGTTTAAAAACTATGGTGAGAGCGGGATACCGGTGAGTGATCTCTTTCCCCATATTGGCAGCTGCGCGGATGATCTGGCTGTGATTCGATCCATGACGGCGTTCTCGGCGAATCACCCCAGTGCCAATTATTCACTGCACAGTGGTCAGATTTTGGCGGGTCGTCCCAGCATGGGAGCCTGGGCTTCCTATGGTTTGGGAAGCGAGAATCAGGACCTCCCGGGTTATGTTGTCATTCATGGAGGTCAGGTCCCATCGGGTGGGATGCCTATGACGGGCAGTGGTTTCCTTCCTGCAGCGCATCAGCCTTCGGTGCTTCATCCTAAGGGAGTTGTGCTGCGCAACATCAACGCTCTTGAGAAGAAAGTTGGTCTTCAGGAAGACAAGCTTGCTCTTCTGCGTGAAATTGAATCCAAGCTTACTGAACGCCGTTCCGATTCGGATCTCATTAACGCAGCGGTGAAAAATTACGAGATGGCCTATCGGATGCAGATGGCAGTTCCTGAAGTCACCGATGTTTCCAAGGAGCCGGACCACATCAAGAAAATGTATGGCCTTGAAGCGAGCTACAATAACACGCGCACATACGGGGCGCAGTGTCTTATGGCCCGCCGGCTTGTCGAAAAGGGGGTTGGCTTTATCGAGCTGACGATCAACGGAGGAAACGGAGATCGCTGGGATCAGCATGGGGGGTTGCGTGATGGCCACCAGAAGAACGCGCTCGCGGTCGATCAGCCGATCGGTGCGCTTATCAAAGATCTCAAACAACGAGGACTGCTCGACTCCACCCTGATTGTTTTCGCGGGTGAATTTGGGCGGACTCCGTTTGCGCAAGGAAGAGATGGCCGGGATCACAATCCGCAAGGGTTTAGCATCTGGATGGCCGGCGGTGGGATCAAAGGCGGAACAATTTATGGGGCGACCGACGAATACGGTTACCATGCGATTGAGAACAAACTCACGGTGCATGATCTCCATGCCAACATGCTCCATCTTATGGGAGTCGATCACACGAAACAGACTTTCCGATACGGGGGGCGGGACGTGAGGCTCACCGATGTGCACGGCGAGATTATTCCGGAGATCATGGCGTAGGCAATTTTCTATGACCTTAGTTTGCTTCTCAGGACGTCGCTTAGGATATCGCCGGCGATGACGGCGGCCGCGCCGAGGAGGGCGAAGAAGAGGATTTGGTCGTATTGGAGGAAGCTTTCGCGAATGGAAATGTAGTAGCCAAGGGAGCTGATGCCGAGCATTCCAAGGACGGTGGCTTCGCGGACGCAGGATTCCCAGCGGTAGAAGAAAAAGAGGATGAAGCGGTTGAGTGAAAGCGGGAGAAGGGCGGCAAGGAAGGCCTGAAGACGGCTGCCGCCCAGTCTCAAAATTTCTCGTGGTTCGGAGGTGTTTCTATTTTCAACCACTTCACTCCAGAGTCGGCCGAGGATACCGAGGTTGTGCAGGGCGAGGGCGAAGACGAGTGGCCAGGCGCTGGGTCCGAGGATTCCGACGAGGAGGAAGGCGTAGAGATACTCGGGGACGGCGCGGGTGAGGATGAAGATGCCCCGCACGAAAGCTCCGATGAGCCCTCGAATTTTTCCTCCCATCATCTCGAGCCCGAGGGGCTTTGCGCTTGCCAGAGTGCGTGCTCCCCAGGGGACGAGAAGGAGGGCCGCGGCTCCGGCGAGGATGATCGCGGCGACTGACATCGCGACGGTGTTGGTGAGGGCTTCCTGGCCCGGCGACTTCCAGAGGTTGGTGAGCCAAGGAATCACCTGGTCCGATCCTGTGTTCCAGGCTTCCTTTCTTTCTTCCCAAGTAGGGACCGGTCTTTCTGGGGCGACGGGATCAGGGGTGAGCTGTGCCAAGAAGCGGGAGAGTCGCTCGATCCGTTGTCCTTCGATGCCGGGTTTGAGGAGGATATCGCCTAAATTCCAGGCGGCAAGAATACCGATAATTGCGGCCATTCCGAGTGAACGGACGAAGTGATCTTTGGGGGCTGTTTTACGAAGGGCGGTTTCAGAATCGGAGGGGGCTTCCTTGCGGCGGGGGACACCATTTCGGAGGCGTCGGCGAATGAGGTTTCCGATCGATTCGACGATGATGACGAGTGCGATGAGAACGTAGAGTTGGGTCCAGACTTCGCCGTAGTAGATGTTATTGAAGGAGCGTCTGATGCCCAGGCCGATCGTTTCGATACCGATGAAGCCGAGGACGGCGGAGGAACGGAGGGCGCACTCGAAACGATAGAGCGCGTAGCTAATCATATCGGGGAGCGCGGCGGGGAGAATGCCGCCAATGAATCCCTGGGCGCCGCTTCCGCCAGAAGCGGTGATGACATTACGCGCGGAACGGATCTGCTCGTCGATGAGTTCGGAAAATACCTTTCCTAAAATGGCGGAAGAGGGAATAGCGAGCGCGAGGCAGGCAGTGAGGGGGGAGTCGCCGACGGCGGCTAGAAATAGGAGGGCCCAGATCAGTTCGTGAATGGCCCGAATGAGGGAAAGGCCCATACGGAGGATCCATCGGAGCGAGTTCAGGACAGGGCGGGACTTGTTTGTGGGAAGCCATTGCTCGGAGGCGAAGAGACCGAGGATGAGGCCCAAGGGGATCGCGATGGAAATGGCGATGACGGCATAGCGAAGGGTGCGCAGGAGGTCGGTGCCGAGGCGCTCGAGAAAGGGAGTGGCGGTGGCAGGAAGGCTCGGGTTTTGATCCGAGAAGGAGGGTGAAAAGGCGGCTCCGAAAAAGCGGGCGGAGGCGGCCCAAGGGTCAGCCGTTTCTGAAAGGTTGACGATTTGAGTGCCGAGTCTGCCGACGGTCCAGGCGAAGAGAAGGGCTAGGATGACGAGGAGCCATCGACGCCCAAAGATCATCCGCCAGCTTGCATTCATGACTGGTAGAGCTCGGCGATTTGTTCGTCGGTGGGAGTGCCATCGAAGACAATTTTTCCTTCTTTTAATCCGATGATACGGGGGAAGAATTCGCGGGCAAGTTCGACCTGATGGAGGGAGACGATGAGCGAGAGTCCCTGCTCGTCGGAGAGGGAAGTGAGGAGCTTAAGGACGTCGCGGCCCCGAGCGGGATCGACGGCGCTGAGTGGCTCATCGGCGAGAAGGATTTCCGCGCCTTGAAAGAGGGAGCGCGCGAGGGCGACGCGTTGGCGTTGACCGCCGGAAAGCGAGTCGGTGCGGTCATACATTTTTTCTGCGATGTCGAGGCGCTGAAGTGACTCGAAAATTTCCCGGCGGTCGCTCTTGCTTGGGAAGAAGAGGTCGCGACAAGTCCGCAGGAGGTTTCGGGTGCCGCTGCGTCCCAAGACAATATTTTGGATGACGCGAAGATTGGCGACGAGTCCGAGATCCTGGGGGAGCATCCCGATTTTCGAGCGGGTTTCGCGGATCGACATGGCGCAGCCAGCGCAGAGGTCGCAGCCGAGAGTAGAGACGTTTCCGGTGCTTGGTTTTTCCTGCAGCCCGAGGAGGCGGAGGAGGGTGGTCTTACCGCTTCCGGAGGGACCGATGAGGGCGACTTTTTCGCCTGGGGCCAAAGAAAGCGAGACCCCGGCTAGTGCCGAGGTCGCGCCGTATCGCCGGGTGGCGTCTTTGACTTGGATGAAGCTCATGGAGCCATTGGAAGTTAGTCGAATTTCACCTTCTCCATGACGGAGGCGATGCCAGCGAAGGTGTCGTTGTTGACTTTGACGAGCTTCTTACGTCCAAGGGCCTTAAGGGTGGCGGCGTCATCGCAGCTCACCAAGGCGTCCCGAAGCTTATCGATGAATCCTTCTCCGAAGGCTTCTTCGAGCGCGGGGTGCGCGGTGAAGTTGTAGTCGGCATAGGGAGGAGTTTCCCAAATAACGTTCACCTTGGCGGGGTCGAGTTCTCCTGCTTCGAGCATTTTGTCGAAGGTAGAAAAGTTCAAGGCGCCTGTTTGGAAGGTTCCGTCCTGCACTGCGAGGGCGGTTTTGTCATGCGCGCCGGAGAAGCCGATGGGCTTCTTTTGGAAGAAGTCCATGGGCCCTTTTCCGGTGTTCTCCATGATGAAATGGGAGGGCATGATGCAGCCAGATGTAGAACTGGCACTTCCGTAAGTGAAGGACAGGTTGGCGATGGCACCAGGGAAGTCCTCCGAGCGGGTCAAGCCGGTGGAGGCATTGGCGATGAAGTAGGATTTAAAGGTGAGATCCGCTTCGCCGGAAGCAACGGCTCGAGCTCCTTCAACTGCTTGTCGGGCTTGTACTCCGGAGACTCCTCCGAACCAAGCGAGGTGGATGTCGCCATTAGCGAATTTTTGGACAGAAGCGGGGTAGCTATCTGAGGAGACGAACTCGACTTTGATTCCGAGTTTTTTACCAAGATAGTCGGCGACTGGCTGGTAGCGCTCGGCTTGTGCGGTGGTATCGGCATCAGGGATGGCCGAAAATCTCAAGACAGCTGTCGATGCGTCAGCATCAGCTTTCTTTTCTCCACAGCTCGTGAGCGCGATAGCAGCTCCGGCGATCAACATGCCACTTGCGCAGCCTTTCAACATCTGGGCGATCGACCGATCCCCCGGTTTGAATGAATTCATTATTCTTATCTTATGGTGCGTATGCTTGTTGCCACGCGTGGCGATTCTCGAGCACATCGGGACGAAGTGCAACGGATAATTTTTTCGCTAGGGAGAAGGGCTCCTGAAGGTTCGGGGATGATCTGGATCGCCTGTCCAGTTTCCATCTCTATAGCAAGCTGATTGATAGACGGGCTATCGAGTGAAGATGGTGTGCCGTTTTCATTCACGTTGATCTAGCCGTAGCGCCAAGAGCTGCCATCTTCAAGGATTTGAAATCCCCAAATGGTGTTGCTTTGGTCGGGAGTGCCCTCAAAATCAAACCCAGTTCTTCCAAGATCTGTGATGGGAGCGAGTATGTTCATTCCTATTCCTTTAGAGAGGCCGCCGAAGCGGATATTCTTACAGACACCGACGGTATTTTCTTGCCTGAGGAGACCACTTGGGATCAGGGAGAGGGCTGTGTTGGAGTGGAAGAGGAAATTCGACGGCGGTACTCCTACTTGCGGTTACTGAGTGATAGCAATCGGAGATGGGGATATCGCGGGTGCAGACGACTGAGCCACTTAAGGTAAAGTTAACTTGGCTATTTTGATCGAGGTCCAGAGATTTGGAGAACCGGAACGGCGAGATGTTTACGTCGTGGATGAGAACGCTCCCTAGCGTTCCCTCGGTGAGGCTGATGATTGGGATGAGAAGCTTAAGGTTTATACTATTAATATGACTATTGAGACCCTGGTGCCTTTAGCACCCTGACTTGGTTGTCCTACAAGGCTTCCCAAAAAGCGTCGCTTTGCTCCTTTGAGGGGACGAGTTCTAGGAGAAGCGGGCTTTCGGTGGTTTCAAGAAGGTCGAAGTCTTCTTCCTGGGTCACTTTGATGTGGTTGATTCCCCACATTTCGGCCCATTTTGAAAGGTCGGCTTCGTGTGGCTGGACGATGGCGGCGCGTTGTTCGTCGCTCATGCCATCGAGGCGGGGGAGTCGGTCAAAAATGGCGCCGCCTTTGTTATTTATCACGACAAGGACACGGCCGGACGTCTCAATTTGTGAAAAGAGGGCTGGCGAGGAGAGGTCATAGAGTGTGGTGAGATCGCCAAAAATTCCCCAGGCGTCTTCTTCGTCGGTCGTGGCTCCGAGCCAGGTGGAGAGCTGGCCGTCGATGCCATTGGCTCCGCGATTGGCGCGGACGTTGACGTAGGGGACTTCGCGCTGGGCGAAATCATTCCACTCTCGGATGGGGAGGCTATTTCCTAAAAAGAGGCTATCACTGGTGGTGGCGTAGATGGAAAGGGTGCGCACAAGGCCCGGTTCGCTGTCGGGGTAGGCTTCGAGGAGTTCGTCGATGCGGGAGAGTTCCCTGCGAGCATTCGGGAGGTCGTCGCGGATGTCGCCGATTTCTTGTGGGTCTCCCAGGCCTCTGAAGATACGACCGACTTCGGCGGCGATGACATCGGATTCCCGAGCGAGTCCCGGGAGTCCGTTTTTGCAGATCGAGAGAACCTCGATCTTGGGTTGATCTTCGAGGTCACGCCAGAGTCGACTCACGGGAACCTCTCCGAGGCGGATGACTTTTCCGGGGAGATTTTTTCGTAGAACCGCTTCCGGAGTGATGAGATTGCCAAGGGCTTCGCGGAGTCCACTGGTGACGTCGGCCACGACGGGGACGGCGAGCTGCTTGAGAAAGTGGAAGGTCTCTTCACGGTCGTCTTCATCGAGTCCACCGACCATCACGACGAGGCCTTTAAACACTCCTTTGCTGAGAAAGTCGCGGAGCTTGAGGACATCGAAGGAGCGTCTTTCGGGGAGAAAAGGTTCGGGTTCCGGGTGCTCGATGGGGTCTTCAAGTTTCGCTTCTCCCAAGGGAACATTGAGATGGAGAGGGCCGTGACCTTTCCAATCGGGTCCTACGTGGGCGTAGGCGGTGAAGATGCCATCTTGTTCGATGGCTTGGGGGGCGCCGCTTCCACGGAAGTCCTCCGGGCGATCGGCGGAGACGATGATGAGAGGAAGGACAGAGTAGTGAGCCTCGATGACGGCAGGAAGGCATTCGGCGACGGCGGTGCCACTGGTGGTGACAACGGCGCAAGGAAGGCCAGTGGCCTTGGTGCGACCAAGGGCAAAGAAGGCAGCGCTCCGTTCTTCGAAATGGTGGAAGGTCCGGAGTTTGGGATGCATGCAGAGATGGCTCACGAGCACGGCGTTTCGAGCGCCTCCGCAGAGGACAAATTCATCGCAACCCAGGGCGAGGAGTTCGGAGATGACTTCGGCTTCTGTTTTCAAGATGGGGAGAGTGTGCTGGGGAAGGGGTGGAGGCAAGGCTTGGGACATCAGGGGGGAGCAGGGCGCTTATACGAGGAAGATTTAAACCGGAGATAGATAGGATTGAAGAGGAAAGATTTGGGTTTCATCGACACATGAAACGATTTTAATAGAAAAGGCCCCGAGTATGTCGGAGCCTTTTGAAAAAGTAAGAAGATGATTCTACTCAGTTTCGATCATCCGGAAGAAGTAATTTTCCTCATCATATTGAGTACCGATGGCGGCACGCTCGCCATTTCCTTCGAAGAGTGGGCCGAGGTCGTCGAATTCTTCCAAATCAAACGAGATTCCAGCTTGGTAGAACCGGCCGGATTGCGTTGGGAATTCGATACCCACACCAGCTTCGATGCCAAAGACGCTGACGACAGTTGACTGTCCATCACCACCGGCAGCAGATACGAGCGAGAGATCGTCGATGAGAACTTCGCCTTTTGCATCTTCACCCGCAATGGCTCCGGTAGCGCCGAAGATCTGGATGTAGGCTGTCACGGCTCCATCAGGAGCGACGAGTCCGGTGCGTGTGATTTCGGCCCAACCACCGGTTCCACCGTTAAAGGCGGTGAACCCGAAGGCTTCACTGACGATGGCTCCCACATCATTAAGCCACTGAAGACGGTAATTCTGCACGTAGCTGACTCCGCTTGAAATCTGCTTTGCGCGGAACGAGAAGTCGTAGGAAGTGCCGGGTTCGATGAAGCTACCGCCAGCTGCGACGTTGTGCTGAATTTCCGATTGATGGGGTGTTGGGGAGGCATCATTCTGCACGGCGAGGCGCACGGAGTTTGATCCGGAGAAGGCATCGGTATCGATCAATTCGGGAACCTGGCCGGTGGGTGAGAAGCAGACCCATTCCAGGGGGCAGGCGGGATCACCGAAGTCGGTGTCTTCAAATCCGCCATTGGTGAGAGCCTCACCCGAGGTAGTTGATGATTCAAGGATGCGGTAGAAAGGCGCATTGCTGGGATCGAAACCCTGTCCTGAGGTGCTTCCCGTGAAGGCTGGGCCGAGGTTGGTCCAGGTGACCTGATCTGGTGAGCTTTGAGGCTGGAAGAAGTTGCTGGCGCTGGAGCCGCGATTCCAGCGGAAGAGTCTTCCGAAGACGAGTTGGGTTTCGGTAGAACCAGCTGTCGGATCTGGCGGGGTCGTGCCTTCACCAACGGTGATGGTGTCAAAACCAACCGATGATCCAGCGATGCCGAGAGGAAGCATCTTAACGTGGGACGCTCCAGCGGGAACAGTGACTTCGAAGGAGTAAGTTTCCCAAGTCGAGCCATCGCCGATGAGATCGGGGTAAAGGTTCCCAGTGTTACCAACGAGATCTCCTCCATTGAAAAACTCGAGGCGGAGTCCGCCGATTCCACTTCCATCAAAGATTTTCATGTCCTGTTTGAAGTTGACAGTGTCTCCTGCGGTAAGGCCTAGGGAGCTGATTGTGATGGGAGCGCCGCCATTGGCAGCCCAGAATCCCGTGCCGGCAGTTGGAGGGACACTGTTAATGCGTCCGTGGCCATCGGGGTTTCCACCGGTGGAAGGATATGCAAAAGCTGTCTCTTATACACATCTCCGAGCCCACGAGACAGGCAGAAATCTC
>OJFK01000008.1_pt1 | contig 88148 bp, 70 predicted proteins | sample 1594101 | NCBI WGS metagenome assembly OJFK01 (sample SAMN05416723, study PRJEB24817) | seawater metagenome | isolation source: Sea water | place: Canada:Atlantic | collected 2013-07
CGAGATTTCTGCCTGTCTCGTGGGCTCGGAGATGTGTATAAGAGACAGCATCCTTGGGCGGAAAATAAGTCCCGCCCGTCAGAGGTTCTAGATTGGGAGTGAGAAACATATTGAGCGGCCACCCGCCACCCTGACCCGTCATCGCCTGAAATGCCGTCATGTAAATCTGATCGACATCCGGACGCTCTTCCCGGTCCAGCTTGATAGCGACAAAGTGCTCATTAAGATACTTCGCAACCTCGAGATTCTCAAAGGATTCCCGCTCCATCACGTGGCACCAGTGGCAGGTCGAGTAGCCAACACTGAGCAAAATCAATTTTTTTTCATCCCTCGCTTTCTTAAAAGCCTCCTCCCCCCAAGGATACCAATCGACCGGATTGTATGCGTGCTGAAGCAAATAAGGTGACTTTTCCTGAGCAAGCCGATTCGCCTTTCTGCCCTCCGTAACTTCCTTCCCCATCGCTACGCCCAGAAAAATGAGCATCATGATTATAACTACTTTCATGATCTCAGGTTAAGGCCTCATTTCTTTCTGACAACCCTTCAAAAAATCAGGAAAAAAAAATACCATAACTCATTACCGATCAAAGTTTTGTGTTTAAATTAAAAAAGAGCCGCTTTTGTTTGAACAAATCCTGGGATCTGGGATCTATCCATTTGAAGACCGCAACTTAGTCCTATTTTTTATGTAAGGGTGAACAGCAGTTGTCAGCTTCCAAACGTTCGTTTTGAGGTCGATTAACTCAGCCGCAGGAGGTCTTCGGATCTTCTGCGGTCTTTTTTTATACCACCGGTGCAAGCGCCGCCTGAAAAAGAGTGTTAAAATGTCGGCCATCAGACTTGCTCCCTCCCTCGGTTACCCCTTAACTCTGCCTTCCTAACTCGAGGGAGACATTTCCTCGACCACTTCATTTTCGATATGATTGAAAACATCCGCAAATACACCGGCCTCATGATCGTCGTGCTGGTCCTTCTCTTCATCGGCCTCGTCTTCCTTGGAGACACCGCTGCTAATGTTGCCGTGGGCAAGCCAGTCGCCTCCATCGACGGAAAAAAATACTCCGAAAAGGACTTCCGCCGCATGGCACTCAATCCTCTGGAGATCTCCGACCGCATCGGTGACCCTCGCAATCCCTTCGGAAGCATGTTGCCGGACGAAGCCCGCAAGCTCGCAACCCGCTATGTGGGCAATATCATCGAGGGCAATCCTTTCCTCGGAACCCGGACCGGTCTTCTCCGCTACATGAACATCACTCTCCAAGGTGATGAACCCCACCTTTTCCTCGCCAACCGCATCGCCGTGCAAAAAGCCGGTCTCGATTACGGTGCCACTCCCGGACCCGTCGAGACCGAGGAGTTCATCGAAGGAGTTCTCTTCGCCGCACCTGATGGAAACTTCGACCAAGCCGCTTACTCCGAATTCCTCGATGAGAAAATCGGATCACTCGGAATCGGCACCCGCGGATTCAACGAATATGTCCGCGATCTCCTTACCGCCCAGAATCTCGCCAAACTCGTCAGCGGAGCCGTCTCCATCGACCGCGCCGCCGCCCGCCAGATCTTCAGCAATCAGGAGCAGAAAATCAGCGCCCAACAGGTTATCCTCGAATCGACAGACTACGAGGGCGAGCAAAATCCCACTGAGGAAGAGATCAAAGCTTACTGGGAAGAGAATCAGGAGAAGTATAAAACCGACGAACGCCGGAAAATTTCCTACGTCTTCATCGAACCCGATTGGGACGCTGTCCTCCTTAAAGCCGAGAACGACAAGAAAGCCGCCGAGACCGCGCGCAAGGCGCAGGAAGATCAAGCCAAGAAGGCTGAAGAAGCCGCCGCCAAGGCCAACAAGGACGCTGCCGAAAAAGAAAAAATCACAGAAAAGCCTGCTCCTACCGAAACTCCCGTTGAAGTTCCCGCTCCTACCGAAGCACCCGTTGAAGTTCCCGCTCCCACCGAAGCACCCGTTGAGAATCCCTCTGAAGGTGCTGAAGGAGATATCGGAGCCCAAGGCGAGCCCGCCCCCAAACCTGATCAAGAAGCGCCCATCCCCGCGCTGCCTCCTGTTAATACGACAGAAGTTCCAGCCCCCGTCGTGAAGTCTGAGCCGCAGCCCGCTCCTGTCGTAGAGCCCATCGCTCCCATCATTGAGAAGTCCGCCAAGGACAAGCTCAGCCCACAGCAGAAAAAAGCCGCCGTTGATGCCCTTAATAAAACAGCTACCGACTTCTTCGATCCTCTCGTCGATCTCTCCGGCGCGACCTATGATGAACTCGCGGTAGAGCAAGGTCACAAGGTCATCTCCACCGAGTTCTTCGCCCAAAGCAATCCACCAAAAGAACTCGACCTCGACGCACTCGACAGTCCTATCGGAAAGCTCTCCGACATCGCCTTCGCCATCGACGCCGAGGCCAAGGACGACCAGCTCATCTCCGAGCCCTACAGCACCTCCGATGGCTGGTTCATCGGCCGCCTCGATGAAGTCGAAGCATCTCGCCCCCTCACCTACGAGGAAGCTAAGGTAAAAGCCACTGTCGACCTCAAAAAGAAGCTCGCCCGCGATAAACTTAAAGTCGAAGCAGAAGCCACCCACGCCAAGCTCGTCGCCGCCCTTGGCGAAAAGAAGTCCTTCGCCGAGGCTACCAAGGATTCCGAGCTCAAGGTTGAGGAACTCAAGGAACTCGCCATCCAAGCCTCCCGTTTGGGCCAGCCCAATGTCTCACCTGCATTCGATGCCAGTCGCTACACCGACCCCGGCACCATCGCTGAGATCAAGTATCTCCCAAACGACGAGAACCCCGAGCGTGCTCTGATCATCTTCGTCGAAAAACGTGAAATCACCGTCGACGACGCCTTCAACGACAAGCTCGAGCAATTCATCAAATCTCAGAACAACGGCCTCCGACTCGCCACCTTCCAAAACTGGCTCAAGGATCGCTACACTGAGAACGAAGCCGAATACATGGGCAGCACCGAGGAGCGCTAATTCAAATGTCCGATCCTGCCGCCAGGGACGCAGCCTTTGACAAAGGTCACACCCATCTCGCCCTCGGCGAGCTTGAAGAAGCCGAAGCTTCCTACCGGAAAGCCGTGGGATTCGATGACGATTTCTTCGACGGCTGGCAGGCCCTCGGCATGGTCCTCCTGAAGCTCGAAAAAGTGAAAGAAGCCATCGGCTGCGGCATCAAAGCCACCCTCCTGGAGCCCGACGACCTACTCGCCTGGACCGGCCTCTCCCAAATGTATGTCCGCGACGGCCAAATCGCTGAAGCCGAGCTCGCCAAAGGAAATGCCCGCATTCTCTCGATGGGAGGAAAGGTTACCAAGCTTGGGAAATCCTAATTTCTAAAATTTAGAGTTTTCTCATCCTCATGAAATTCATCACCACCGCCATCGACTACCCCAACGGCAAGCCCCACATCGGCCATGCTTACGAGAAGATCATCGCTGATGTCCTCACCCGCTATGAGCGTCTCAAAGGTGAAGAGGCCTACTACCTCACCGGCGTCGATCAGCATGGCCAAAAGATGGTGAAAACGGCCGAGGCTGAAGGCGTCAATGTCGCCACCCTCACCAAGCGCAACACTAAGCGCTTCATCAAGCTTTGGGAAAAACTCGACGTCAAATACGACGGCTGGGCCGAAACCACCGACGACCGCCACAAGACCTGCGTCCAAAACATCCTCACCGAACTCGAAGCCAAAGGCTCCCTCTACAAAAAGTCCTACGACGGATTCTACTCCGTCCGTCAGGAGCAATATCTCACCGACCGCGACCGCAACGAAGCGGGTAAGTTCGGACCCGAGTGGGGCGACGTCGAAAAACGCGAAGAAGAGAACTGGTATTTTAAGCTCTCCGAGCACGCCGAGTGGCTCAAGTCGACCGTCGAAAACGACGACCTGAAAATCATCCCCGAATTTCGCAAAAACGAAGTCCTCAACGCCATCGAGCGCGCTGGGGAAACCGACCTCTGCATCTCCCGCCCGAAAGAGCGCATGTCTTGGGGAATCCCCCTTCCCTTCGACCCTGACTTTGTCACCTACGTCTGGTTCGACGCCCTCATTAACTACATCTCCTTCGCCGGATATAAGAAGCCCGAAGGCTCCGACCTCCCCGACTTCGATACCTTGTGGCCCGCCGACCTCCAGATCATTGGAAAAGACATTCTCGTCCCCGCGCACGCCATCTACTGGCCCTGCATGCTCCACGCAATGGGCTTCGAAGCTGCAGAAATGCCCACTCTTTTAGTCCATGGATTCTGGAACATCCGCGGCGATAAAATGTCCAAATCCCTCGGTAACATCGTCGACCCAGGCGAGCTCGCAGATAAGTTCGGCCCCGATACCGTCCGCTACTACCTCTGCCGCGACATCCACTCCGGCAAAGACAGCGACTTCGATATCGAGCGCCTCGTCATGATCTTCAACACCGAGCTCGCCAACGATCTCGGAAACCTCCTCAACCGCTCCATCAACCTCCTTAAGGGCGCTTGCGCTTCCACCGTCGCCTCCATCGACACCTCAGAAGAAGAGGACATCGCCCTCCGTGAATCCCTCGCAAAGTCCACTGCAGCCTACCGCGCCGCCATGGAAAACTGCGAAATCAGCATCGCCCTCCAGGCCATCAACGACCACGTCACCCACTGCAACGGCTACCTTGAGCGCAGCCAACCTTGGACGATGAAAAAAGACGAGAGCCTGCTCCCCCGAGTTGGCGAAATCCTGAGTCACACTGCCGAGTCCTGCGCCCACCTCGCCATCCTCCTTTCTCCCATCCTCCCAGCCGCCGCTGCAAAAATCTACGGCCAACTTAACAAACCAGGCTTCGCCGAACTCAACCTCGACGACCTCAAATGGGGACTCCTCGAAGCCGGCCACCTGACCGGAAAGCCCAAGCCCGTCTTCCCCAGAATTCAGGTCGAAAATCCCGAGTAGCAGAGGCATCCTGGTTTTGTCTTCCCTCCACCACCAAAGGAGCCGGGGCGTCCCACCCCGATCAATCCCCCGAGTCCGCCAGGCCAAGGATAGCCCCATCCGAAATTCAAAAGAGCGACTACGACCTATCCCTCAACCGCTAAAAAGAGGTTAAATACGAAGCGATTCCCCACGATCCCCTCCAAGACATCCTTATCACATGTCGTGGGGCAACATGTGGCTCCATCAACATCTGCACTCCGAAGCCGTATACTACGGGGAACGCTATGGCTCTCGATGATCTGGATGGAGAAAAAGTAGGTCAGCAGTTTCTTGTCCACATCCTCAAAGGTCATCACTGGAGTCGCTCAACCGCAGATCACGCACTAAAAGCGCCAACGAGGCTGTTCCCGGAAGCTCTTTTCCCCAACCCGAAAATCTTGGAGGGGCTGTTTGACCAAATTAATAGTCTATCAAACTTTGGTAGTTAAGGGATCTCACTTCCGTTGAAGGTCATCCCCACGCACTTAAATTCTTGACTCCACACCCTCTCAACCGTATTCCCCGCGTTCCGAAATCTTTTTATTGTTATGGCAGCCACTGAAGTAATTCTCCGCGAAAAAATTAATGGCCTCGGCGTCGAAGCTGAAGTCGTCAAAGTAAAGGCAGGCTATGCCCGCAATTTCCTGATCCCATCAGGCAAAGCTTACGAGGCGACCAAGGGAAATCTTCGTCAAATCGAGAACCTCGAGAAGACCCGCGTAAAGCGTGAAGCGACTGAGCTCACCATCGCTCAGGACCTCGCTGGTAAGATTGCCCGCCTCAAGCCCAAGTTTACTCTCGAGATCGGGGCCAACGGAAAAGCCTTCGGCTCCGTCACCTCTATCGACATCCACAAGGCTCTAGAGGCCAAAGGCATCATGATCGATCGCCACGCGATCCTCCTCGATAAACCCATCAAGACCTCTGGTAAGAGCGACGTTGAAGTCAAGCTTCACGCTGACGTCACCACCTCGCTGACCATCACGGTCGAGGCTCCTGTGGCTTCTTAACAAAAGCAACTCCAACACTTTCAAAAAGCCCGGTCGCATTACGCCGCCGGGCTTTTTTGGGCACTCACACCCAGCTCTCCATCTCAAATTGAGGGAAGAACCACGAAAGGGATGAAATTAGCGGAGTTTTCGACCTTTCGTCAATTTCGTGATTGATTCCAATTCATTCGGTGGAGTCTAACTCGCTAGAATCAATCAGGCGAGTAGCTCTTACTAATCACCCTTCCATCCCACAAACTGAGAAAAATTCCTTCACAGTTTGGCTCTCGAGAATCCTCGGGATTCATGAAAAACCACAGACTCTCCTCCTCGTCCTGACTCACGATGGGCCCTTTCCGCAGCCCTCCTACGGGGTAATTGGCCTTCATGACCTCGAGAACCTCAGCGCGGCTCATCCCTTTTTCGATATCATAGTAGAAGTTTCGATAGGTTCGAAAACGTGCATCCGTGATCCACGCATTTAGGGCAAGCATGAAGAAGAGCGATGGCAGGAAAATCAAAACAGCCAAGCTCATCAATCCCGCCCGCGTCCATCTCCGCTTTCGACACCCAAAGTAGAAAAGAGCACCTGCTAGCAAGAGACCAAAGAGACTCAGGTAGGAGAGCGGCTGACTGAGAGAAGTTCCCATAATCTATTTTTGTTGAATTCTAGCCCGACGCCAAACCATCAGGCTCCCTATCAGAACAAGGAGAGCTGTCGATGGCTCTGGAATCCCAGGCACCGATGGAGCCGTATCCACATCCACCTGCTTAAGCCCGAAACGCTTGTAATCCTCCTTCGTTTCCAAGACCACTGCTCCACTTACCGGCGTGACGAGCTGATACTTCGCCGCCAGCTTGGCGAGCTTGTCTCGATCCGGCGAACCGGTGGAGGCCTTCTTCACTTGCTTCCAGGCATACCAGCGCGCGAGTTGATCACTCACGTGCTTCCCGCCTTCCGGCATATCCTCTTGCCTCTTCCATTCGTAGCGTTCCCGTTTGCTTTCAAGAATACCTTTCAACTCCGGGATCAATTCATCCAACTCGACCGGACGAGCGGCGCCTGCGATTCCGATCCGCTTGGAGACTTTTTCAAGAAGACGGTTCGGTCCTCCGTCGAGATCAACAACACTAAAGTCGACTTGATGAAACCCCCGTTCCAAAAGCTGAAGAAATCCTTCTTCTGTAGAAAAGGTGACCGGTTGAGCGCCATGGAGCCAGACCAGGTGACGTGAACCCGTCGAGGTCGCGAGGTTCAACCCAGCTTCCAGCGCCGAAATACAATCCTGCCCACCTGCAAAATCGATCGCGGTGAGCGTGGAGGGATCTTCAAAAATCTCCTCCTGTGCTGCAACAATCACGCGTACCCCATGCCCCGCCTCCCGAAGTTCCGCGATCGCTTCATCGGCGGTTTCAGTCCATTTCGAAAAGTAGCTCGAGCCATCAATCACAATCACGAGGTCATCCTTTGCTCCCGATGATCTTAGCGGCAACCGTGTCCGAACCAGCGTGTTCCCCGCGAAGGGATCTTCCGCCCAGACCATCGCGGGCTCTTCCGGAAGGTCACATTTCACGTGGGTATGACGGGCCATCAGTTCCCGGGCCGGAAGCTTTCCATGGGTCTCACGCCATTTCCCCTTCGCTCCTTTTCCCTGCAAGCCATCGAGAGACATTTCGGTATCGCCCTGAATCCAAATCGAGCTTTCCAGATCCTCCGGAACGCCAAAATTCTTCTCGATGATCCGAGGAAGAAAAAGTCGACCCTCCGCATCAAGCGGAGCCGTGATTCCGATCCGAATGCGCATATCCTTATTCGGTAAAATCGGGAAGCACTGCACCAGCACGCGGTCCGCTCCCACCCAACGAACGAGGACAGGGTCGCGACGCTCTTGCACCGCGATCGATTTGTAAGCCTTCGTCACTTTTGCGGTTGAGGAAAAGGCCGCCTCCTGGGGCTCATCATTGACCCAAAGAGTGAGACGGGAAACGACTCCGTCAGCGGGAAGGAGCAGCTGCATGCGCGCTTCCTTGTTCCGCTTACCGGAGTTCCCAAACTCCATCGTCCACTCCCAATATCCCAGCCGACTCGACGCATTAATATGCGCATCAAGCCGCGAGGCAGAGAGATCGAGATCGGCCACCCGCCCCGCGACACCATCACCGCCGAGATCTTCATCCAGGGTCACTCCTCTTGATTGCGATCGACCTCCCAACCAATCAGGGAGAACGCCACCGTCGCCAGGCACATTAAATGACCTCCCGGTCGTGCGATAATAGAGCTCTCGGCGTTTTCCAATTTCTTTCAAATTCACACCACCAGCTCTCCCGAAGATATCCCATTTGGTAAGGCTTGGAATAAATCCAGTGGTGTCGGTGAAGGATTTTTTCCCCACACGTCCTTCGTAACACATCGAGAGAAGCGTCTCTTCTGAACCCAATTTACGAATAAGACCCGGGTCGTCTTTTACAACCGCGTAACGCGTGACGTAGGACGGTCCTTCCACGATCAACAAAAAACCAAGCCCCAAAAGTATCCCAATAAGCCAAGGCCCGCGATGACGCTCAAGATTGGTAGAGCGAAGAAAACCGTAGAAGAGATAGAGAGGCGCAGCAGCCGTCGCCATACAGATCAAAAAAAGAGGAATGGCGAGTATGCCAATCCCCATCGTGTAGACGATACACAGCCCGTAGCCAAGAAAACCAATCACAAGGACCGGAAGAAGAAGAAGACTCCAATATCCGGCCACCACCAAACCAGCGCCGCGAAGAATCGAAAGCCAAGCCGGCCGCTGCTCGTTGAGTTTTTTCAACAGCCCCAAGGTTCCAAGGACGCAAAAGGAGAGAAGAAGAACCGCCTGCGGCGTCCGGGAGATGGGATCGAAAAACATCCCCGCGAGAAGTCCCGTCGCCATTTCCACTAAGACGACAATCAACGGCCAAACTCCCCAAAAGAAAGGATGACCCAAGAAACGACCAATCAATGCGAAAAAACCTGCCTTATGTGCCTCCACCAGCGGATACGGCTCCACCGGCGCAGCAAAACCCATTTCCTGGATCGCCTCTTTCACCTGATCCAACGTCACCGGCTTCTCGCTTTCACCCCGCGCATGCCAAAGGTGCGCCTCCACATCGGCACGTACCTCTTTCGGATCGATAAACTCCTTTATCCAACTTCCGCGATGCTGCTGCTCCCAGACATCCAGTGCGATGCGTGCTTCGTCGGTCAGCCAGGTGAGGTCCTCGTTCTTCATGAAAATTATTTTTTTGGATTACCAATCGAATTCACCGCATCGGTGAGACCTTCGTAATAGGATTGCATCGCCAGCGAGCGCGCCTTGCCTGCGTTCGTAAGACGATAATATTTGCGGGCGGGACCGGCTTCACTCTCCTCAAGCCGGGACTGAATTAGTCCCTGCTTCCTCATACGGGAAAGAAGCGGATAAATGCTTCCCTCCGAGGCATCGAGGCCAGGTGCGCTAACAAGCATCTGCACCAGCTCGTAGCCATAGGCTTCTTCTTCCACCGCTATCGACGAAAGCACGCAAAACTCCAGAATCCCCTTCCGAAGCTGTACCGTCCAGTTGTCAAAACCATCGCCCATTAATAAAAACCTATAGCAAGCTACCTTGCTATGCAAGCTAAAGATCCCTTTCGATGTCCCAAAAAAACTTCGTGCTTCAAACTTCCTCCTCCCAACACCAAACTTCCAAATGTGATCGGCATTCTGGATTCTGGCGTCGGAGGACTCTCCGTCCTTCGGGAAATCCACACCCTTCTCCCAGGCCATTCTCTCACCTACATTGGCGACTCCGCATGGTGCCCCTACGGCCCAAAATCCTATTCTGAAATCCAATCCCGCGTCTTTATGCTCTCGGATTGGCTCCTCGCCCAGGGAGCAGAAATGATCGTCGTCGCCTGCAATTCGGCCACCATCGCCGCCATCCGCACCCTCCGTAATCGTTACGACATCCCTTTCATTGGAATGGAGCCCGGCGTGAAGCCTGCCGCCGAAATCACCCGCTCGAAGACCATTGGCGTCCTCGCTACCGAAGCCTCCCTCAGCGGCGAAAAATTCCGACAACTCGTCGAGACCCATGCCCCCGGCCTCAAAGTCATCACTCAGCCCTGCCCCAAATTTGTCCAACTCGTCGAAGCAGGAACCCTCTCGGGCCCCGAAGTCACGGGCGCCATTTTAGAATACACCCACGACATGGTCCAAGCCGGAGCCGACACCCTCATCCTAGGTTGCACCCACTATCCCTTTCTAAAAAGCGCCATCGAAAAGACCATCCCGAATCATATTCAACTCATCGATACCGGACCCGCCGTAGCCCGTCGCGTCTCCGGGCACCACCCATCAAAAGACGCCGATCCACAGATTCACCTTCACACCACCGGCCCTATGAGCGAACTTAGGCGCCTCCTCCCTCTCCTCTGCCCCACACTCACCGCAAGCTGCCATTCTTTCCCCCTATCATGAAAATCCTCCCACTCACGGCCACCCTCGTTTTATTGGCTACCCTCATTTTTTTTCTCTGGAAACCACCCAGCGGTGAAAACGACACAAACCCCTCTGACACCAAGGAAAAGCCGTCCACCTCCAAAGCAGAAAAAACCAAGTCTCCTATTTCAGAGAAGACCGCACTCGATCAAGCAGAAAAAGAGAGGCCTGATCACGGCCACTACTCCCTTGGGAAAAAGACCCGCGATGGCACCGGAAAATATTACATGGATCGCGAAATCGCCCAAGTCATGGGCCACCCCGCCATCAAATGGCTCGAGAGGGACAATCGCGAGGAAGAAGAAGCGCCCTCGAAAGCTATCCAACTCCTCAAGCTCGCCCCCGATGCCGTCATTGCCGACATCGGAGCGGGCTCCGGCTACTACACCTTCCGCCTTGCCGCCCAACATCCGAAGGGCCAAGTCATCGCCGTCGATATCCAACCCGAGATGGTCAGCTATCTCGAATCAGAAAAGAAGCACCTCAAGGTCGACAATGTCTCCGCTCACTTGGGCCAAATTGACGACACCCTTCTCGCGAAAGACTCAATCGATGCAGCCATCATGGTGGATGCCTACCACGAATTCTCACACCCCTATGAAATGGTCCGCTCCATCGCGAAAGCACTTCGTCCCGGGGGCCGACTTTTCCTCCTCGAGTATCGCGCCGAGGACCCCACCGTCGCGATCAAGCCTCTCCATAAAATGACCCAGGCACAAGCGATCGCCGAAATCGAAGCAACAGGATTAAAATGGTCCGAAACCAAGCACGACCTCCCTTGGCAGCACTTTATGATCTTCGAAAAATAATGGACACCCCGGAATGGCTGGATCAGGAACGCCCCTACTTGCTCGGAATCTCCGGCGGGCGGGACTCCGTCTTCCTCCTCCATTGGCTTTTGGAAAAGAGCATCAAGAAACTCACCCTCTGCCACCTCAACCACGGCCTCCGCGGCGATGAGACGAAGCGCGATGAAGACTTCGTTCGCACGCTCGCCGCCTCACTCGATCTCCCCGTCCTGATCACTCATACCGATGTCGCCGCACTCGCGGAAAAGGAGTCCCTCTCTCTCGAAACCGCAGCTCGCGAAGCACGGCACCATTTTTTCAAACAATGTGCTCAGGACACCGGGGTTCATCAAATCCTCCTCGCACATCATGCCGATGACCAGGTCGAGACCGTTCTCTTCCGCCTCCTCCGCGGCTCTTCCGGACTCAAGGGCATGCAAGAAACCCAGCAAATCAACGACCTCACCCTCTTGCGCCCGCTCCTTAAAATCCGCCGGCACGACATCACCGCCCACCTTAACCAACGCAACATTTCCTACTGCGAGGACTCCTCGAATGCCGACTCCTTCGCCACCCGGAACCGACTACGAAACGAAGCCCTCCCTCTTCTTAAGAACATCATGGGTTTCGACCCCTCGCCCTCCTTACTTCGCGCCACCCGCCACCAAGAAGAGGCCGATCAATTCTTGTCTGATCAACTTTCCCGACACCGGCTCCTTGACCCTCAAGGCCGACTCCATCTCCCGACCTTGAAAGATCTACCCACCTATCCGCGCCGCCAAGCGATCCACGATTACCTAAAAAAGGCGCATATCTCCGATCTCAGCACCGCCTTGCTTGACTCCGCCCTGTCGCTCCTCGAGACCGATGGCCCGGCTGTCATCAATCTTCCCGGCGGTCTCCGCTTGCGCCGGAAGGAATCCCGGCTCTTTATTTCCCCATGAAGGCCCTCTTCCCACTCGTTGCACTCGTCCTATCTTCCTGTGGCTTAATTAAAAAACTTTTTCGAGAGGCTCCAAAACCGGCGCCCGTGCAAGAGATCGGCCGCCGTGTGATCGGGAGGATCGCCTCGGTTTCCGACACTGGCAACTTCGTCCTTATTCAAAAATACGGTTCCGGGAAGCTCCCAAAGGAGACCCTTTTCCAATCAAACGGTATCAGCGGAAGCCAGGCCAGCCTCCGTCCCACTGGAGAAAGAGTCCGTGATTTCTTCGCAGCCGACATCGTCAGCGGCTCAGCGGCGAAAGGAGACGCCGTCACAAGCTTCCCCATTGTCCGGGAAAAGCTCAAAATAAGCCCCGCCGAGGCCTCAAAAACGACAGAAGAACCACCTCAAGGCACTCAACCTGAGTAACCCCTCAGGAGTTTTTGAAGATTTTAGCACTTTTTTGTATAAATCTAAGATCTCTTAATATCCTAGCGGTATAAGAGATATAGCCAAGTTGATGTGAGTAGTTAGGTTATTTATTTAAAAACTTATGCAGTTTCGTCTTGAAAGTTTTATAGGTTTAACGGTATTCTCCGAATCGAAGCTGCTGGGCAACCTGTGTTGTCCCAATAAACCGAAAGTCGCACAACAATGAAAACGAACCCAATCAATCAGTCCGCGAATAGACAAGTGGACCATGACCGCCTTGCGGACTTTGTCCTCTTTACCCAACGCTCCTGCATCCTCAACCTCTCGAGTGAGCTGAATCGTGGCAACCTCTCGTTCCCTCAGTTTTTCCTCCTGACGTATCTTTCAAGCGAAGACTATCTCACGATGTCTGCGATCGCCAAGAAGATGGGCCACTCTACCGCTGCCGCTACTGGCTTAGTCGACCGGCTCGAGAAGCTTGGGTTCGTCGAGCGCGTCCACGCTGCTGAGGACCGTCGTAAAATCATGGTTCGCATCACTCCTGGTGGCGTCGAGCTTGTCGCCAAGATGCGCGGACACATCGTCACTGAGCTCTCGTCAGCCATGGCCGACCTAGACGACAACGAGACCGCCGGAATGACTGTCGCCACTCAGGCGATGGCTGGCAAGATTCTCTAAAGATCCTCCCAAATCCTCCCCACCTTGGCCAAGGAAACTTGGCTAATAGGAGACGCTTTCGTAGGCTTCGGCCATGACGAAAGCGTCTTTTTCTTTTCTCTCCCCCCTCCTCACCGATCTAACGCGGCGCGCCGCCTTTATCGGAAGAGCCTCCGAGGTCCCTACTTCCACTGATAAAGAGGAAACCCTCTCCCTCCTCCGGCCCACGCACCAAGCAGCCGCAGACGCGCTCGGATTCAAGCAAACCCACCTCGCGGAGCAGGTCCACGGAGTTGACTTAGCCATCGTCGGAAAGAGTTCCCCGCTCATGACCCCGGGTGTCGATGGACTCCTCACCAGCAAAGCAGATTGCCTCCTCGGAATTCATGTCGCCGATTGCGGAGCCCTCTACCTCGCCGACTCCCGCACTGGCGCCTTGGGCCTCCTCCATTCGGGCAAAAAAGGAACCGAAGGAAATATCCTCGGCAGCGCCATCTTAAAAATGGGAGATCATTTCGGAACTTCCCCCGCCGATCTCACCGTCGTCCTCGCGCCCTGCATTCGACCTCCGCACTACGAGATCGATTTCGCCGCCACCATCCGCGAACAAGCGCTCGCAGCAGGCATCCTCGCATCGAACTACCACGATGAAGGCCTCTGCACAGCCTCTCATCTCGACCAATTTTATTCCTATCGCATTGAAAAAGGAAACACCGGGCGCATGCTCGCCCTCCTCGGAACCATTTCAGGGGAAGTTTGCAGTTCACAAGGCCCCCTTAAACATTCAAGTTTCCCCGTCCAAATCTCAAATCTCCCGTGATCACCCTCGCCCCCGCTAAAATCAACCTCTCCCTCCGTATCACCGGAAAACGCGAAGACGGCTTCCACGGCCTCGAAACCCTCGTCCTCCCCATCACGAGCCTCTGTGACGAACTCGAGTTCACCGCGGCAGACACCTATTCCCTCTACTGCGACAGCACCGGCGTCCCGACCGATGAAACCAATCTCGTCTCTCGCGCCCTCCGCCTTTTTGAAAAAGAAAGCGGCCTGCCTTGCCCCTACCACATCACCCTGACCAAGCGTATCCCCCACGGCGCAGGACTCGGTGGCGGAAGCGCCGATGCCGCCCACACCTTCCTAGCCCTCAATGATCTGACCGACGCAGGAATTCCCCTCGACACGATGGCAGGGTGGGCCGCCCAACTCGGCTCCGACATTCCTCTCTTCCTCTACGAGAAACCCTGCTGGTGCAGCGGTCGGGGCACAGTCATCGAACCATCCGACCTCACCTGGGACCTTCCCATCGTCCTCTTCAAACCCGCCTTCGATATCCCCACCCCCTGGGCCTACTCACGCTGGAAAGACTCCCAAGAAATCCCCAGCATTTCCTACGAAGCCCAAGAAGCCGGCGGTCAGCAACTTTTCAACGACCTCGAACGGCCCGTTTTCGAAAAGCACCGCTTCCTCGCCACCCTCAGAACCCACCTTCAAGACCAAGACGAATCGCTCGCCGCCATGATGTCCGGCTCCGGTTCCACCGTCTTCGCCGTCCTCGATCCCGCAGCCGATGCCGATGCCTTCGCCAAACGAACCCTCAAGGCCATGGACCCCACCCTCTGGTGGCACCACCATCCCGCCGCTACGCTCATCGAACAGAGCGATCGCCCATCTCGCGGAGCCTTCAGAACCCAGGGAGCGAATCGCTAATTGACAACAACGAACACCTCAGAGAGCGCTTCGTCCCTCTCTTCGTCAGATCCTCAAAAATCGCGAGACACAAGCCCCCTCTGGTGTTAGCCTCGCTTAGGCGAACGACCCTCACCCCATTCGCCCCCTTTCAAATGGCTCGCGCATCCAATCTCACCATGTGTTCCTTCTGTGGCAAAAGCCACTCAGAGGTTAAGAAACTCATCGCCGGACCCGGTGTCTACATTTGCAATGAATGTATCGACGTCTGCTCCACCATCCTCCGTAAGGAACTCGCAGGCCAGGACCCCTCGCTCCCGGACCTCAGTAAAAAAACCTTCACCGATGAAGTTCCGACTCCAGCCGAACTCTGTGGCCATCTCAATGACCACGTCATCGGCCAAGAAGAGGCCAAAAAAGTCCTCTCCGTTGCGGTTTACAATCACTACCAGCGCCTTCGTCAGCACGAGGTCCTCGATGACGAATTCGTCGATGTAGAAATCGAAAAATCCAACGTCCTCCTCCTCGGCCCCACCGGCTCCGGAAAGACTCTCCTCGCTAAGACGCTCGCCCGCGTCCTCGACGTCCCTTTCTGCATCGTCGATGCCACCACCTTGACCGAAGCCGGCTACGTTGGTGAAGACGTCGAAAACATCATTCTTCGCCTCCTCCAGTCTGCCGACTTCGACGTCGAAAAGGCCGAGCGCGGCATCATCTACGTCGATGAGATCGACAAAATCGGCCGCAAGACCGAAAACGTCTCCATCACGCGCGACGTCTCGGGCGAAGGCGTCCAGCAAGCCCTTCTCAAAATCCTCGAGGGATCCATTTGTAACGTCCCCCCTCAGGGCGGTCGCAAGCACCCTCAGCAGGAGTATATCCAGGTCAACACCGAAAAGATTCTCTTCATCTGCGGTGGAGCCTTCGTCGGTATGGAGGACATCGTCCGCCGCCGCCTTGGAGCACGCGTCCTTGGGTTCAAAGCCAGCCAGGACCTCGATAAAGAAGAACGTGATGACATCAGCCTCCTCCGCAAAGTCCGCCCGGAAGACCTTCTCCACTTCGGACTCATCCCCGAGTTCGTCGGCCGCCTCCCTGTCATTTCTTCCCTGCGTAAACTCACCGAAGAGGAACTCATCCAAATCCTTACCGAGCCCAAAAACGCGCTCGTGAAGCAGTATAAAAAGCAACTCACCCTCAACGGCGCGAAGCTCAAAATCACCAAGGACGCCCTCGCCGCCTGTGCCGAAAAAGCGATCGAGCGCGGCACCGGCGCCCGGGCCCTCCGCTCCATCTTCGAAAAAATCATGCTCGACGTCATGTTCGAAATCCCATCCCGTGAGGACATCGAATCCGTCACCATCAACCGCGCCTCGGTCGAAGGAACCAAAGCCCCCGTCATGAAAAAACGGAAGAGCAAAGGACCCTCGGAAGACGCGGCTTAGGGACTGGCAGCTCAAATCGAGATCAAAACCCGTGAACTCACAAAGTCTGAGAGCACGACCCTGCCGTTTGATTTCATTCCGAATACCAAGAGAGTGAGCAAGTCGCCGCTCTACTCAGGAAGCGGCTCTCTCATCGTTTGACCAACTCCTGGGTCAGTAGCCTTCCCGAAGGACCGCAACAACTCTGGGCCAAAAAGAACCTCGCCGCGGACTGGCAAAACTACGATCCCGAGGCCGTTGAAAAATGGATCTCTAGGCAGCCCGACAGCCAACAAAAAGAGATCGAAGATTTTCTAAAAAAGGGAAACTAGAAGCTCAACTTAAGATCGCTCCAATATTTGGCGCCGTTTAACGAGTCATGGGATTCTCCCTCATCGCCGGAGGATTGACTCCTGCCTAGGTTCGTTCCCCATCACATGATGATCAAGCGATGATGCCAATCCCCCGAGAACGCAGGGATATATGCCCCTCGGCAATAAAAAATCGACCGACGAAATTGTCGCTTCTTTTCTCCTTTTGACAAATACGATAAAATCGCTAAGATATAGATGAAATGAATAAATTATTGTTCTCACTTTCAATCGCCGCCGCCATGGGCTTCGCTCAGGCCGAATTGGATATTCCTCGCGGTGTTTACACCGTGGAAAAGATTGCCGAAGCTCAAGCAATTGCGGTCGAAAAGACCCAGCCGATGACCTTTATCCTCAGCGATAAAGCACTCAACCCTTCCTGACCGACGTGTTCAGGAACCGTCAGTTTGACGGTTATGAAAGCAGTAAAGTCCTTCTCGAAGCCCGTCTTTGCCGATCAATCCGAGCGAGGAGCCCTCCCCGAGAATGTTCAGAAAGCCCTTCGTGACGCTGGTGGCGCACTTCCCCTTGTCGTGCTCATCGATCCTTCCTACGAGAAAGTCTACGCAGCGTTTGGCCATGCCCAGCTCAAGGGACAAGATTACAGTTCCATTTTTCGCCAAGCGAAAAAGGATGTAAAAGCCGACATCAAAGCCAACACCTTTGGCCTTCCTGAAGCTCCTACTGAAAAGGCCGACGATAACGAAGAACTTGCAGAGAGCGACGACCGCATCAAGGTCCGTGACCCACAGTTCGAAATTTGGCGCAGCTCAAAAGGCTCGCGAATTGATGCTCAGTTGCTTGCAATCGAAAACGAAACTACTTTCGTCTTCAAAACTCGCAAAGGCCGCACCATCCGCACTACCGCAGACAAGCTTCAAGCGACCAGCGTCCAACGCGGTCGCAAACTCGCGGGCCTCTAAGAGAAGCCCCACGCGATAAACTTTAAAAGGCCGCTTGCTCGCAAGCGGCCTTTTTTTAATGCCATTTTTCAAAGATCACCGAGACTATTTCAATGAAGCTTCTTCTGACCCTCTTCTTTCCCACCCTCCTTCTGGCTCAGGAACCATTCCCAGGCCTGACCTTTCATGAAGCTCCTCGTCCACTTTCCGAAAAAGCGAGCGCCTCCGATTGGCCACGATTCTTCGGTCCTCGTGACAATTGCACGTCTAACGAAGGCCCCCTCCTCAAGGACCTCTCCAAACTCAAGCCCGTCTTTGAACTCGTGCGTGGAGATTCCTACGCCTCTCCCATCATTTCCGACGGGAAGCTCCTCCACTTCCATGCCGTGGATTCCCGTGAAACTCTCGACTGCCTCGATCCCGAAACCGGACGTCGATTCTGGACATTTTCCTACCCCATTAAATACCGCGATCGCTACGGATTCTCAGCAGGACCGAGATCGAGCCCGGTCGTCCGGGACAAGCGCGTTTATCTCATTGGAGTGACCGCCATGCTCCACTGCCTCGATCTCGAGAGCGGAAAGATCCTTTGGAAACGAAATCTCATGACTGAGTTCGATATTCCTCAGTATTTTTTCGGTTACGGCCCCAACCCCGTCCTTTTTCAGGACAAGCTCATCATCAATATCGGAGGGAAGCCCAAGGACGCACTTGGAGTCTGCGCTGCTGCTTTTGATATCAATACCGGATCAACCGCCTGGACCCTAAAAGACGAGTGGGGCGCCTCTTATGCTTCCCCCATTGTCACCAAACTCCACGATCGTCCCGTCGTCGCCATGATGGCTGCCGGAGAGTCTCGCCCCACCGTCGGCGGGCTCATGATCATCGACCCCAATACCGGGAAGCTTCATTCCAAATTCCCATGGCGGGCAAAGGTTTACGAATCGGTTCTCGCTTCCACTCCACTTGCCCTTCCCGGTAACCGCATCTTCATTTCAGAATGCTATGAAAAAGGAGGAGTTCTCCTACAATTCGACAAAAAACTCCAACCCAAGCCACTCTGGGTCGAGCGATGGTTTGGGATGCACATGATGGTTCCGCTGCTTCTTGATGGAACCCTTTATGGCTTCGCCGGAAGAAATCCTCCCGACACTCAACTCAAATCAATCGACCTAAAGTCCGGGAAATTACTCTGGGAAAATGATATGATATGGAAAGAGGGGAATTTGAACGTGGGACTCTTCCGCGGCTCCTTCATTCGCTGCCAGAATCGCACCTTCACTCTGGGCGAAGATGGTATCTTTGCCGAAATCCAACTTAACCCAAAAGAAGCGAAAATACTTTCCACTAAACGCTTATTCACTGCAAGAGAAGCATGGACCCCTCCGGTCATTCATCGCGGACTCCTATATATCACCCAAAACTCAAAGGGAATGGGTGGTTCAAAAAAACGCCTTATTTGTTACGACTTCCGAGCACTTGAGTAATACGCTCATCTATGTTCTCTCATCCACAATAGCTGGTAATTTTCGACCACCAAATTCAATTTGATTGATTTTTTATTGACCATACCTAAACCCGTGCCAATAAGGTCTTTATGGCAAAAGTAAAGGTAAAAGCAAAAGCAAAAGCAAAAGCAAAGCGTTACACAGACGCACAAAAAAAGGAGATCCTTGACTTCATTGAAGCTAAGGGACGCGGCGGACAAACTCTTGCTGTTAAGAAGTTTAAAGTGACCGCTGCTACAATCGGCTCATGGAAAAAGAAATCCGGTGGCAATTCAGCATCACCCCCTGCTGCCCGTGGCTCATCAAGGGAACTCAAAGCTCTTCAGGAACTAGCAGAAATTCTTGTTGAGCTTGAAAAGACCGAAGCTCACCTTGAAAAACTTCAGAAGAATTACAACAAAGCAAAAGCAAAACTGTAATCTTCTTCGAGAAAGATTTTTTAAAAGCCCTCCTTCCCGGAGGGCTTTTTTTATCCCCCAATGTAACTCATTTCCGCTTTCGTCTGCTGACGGAGACCCCGTTCTTCAGAATATCGATCTTTCCGAGCAACCCAACCTATCGCAAGAAACTCCCGCACTTCCTTTTCACCCGCTTTACTTCGGAGAAGCTTTCGGACATCTCGGCCGATACTGGAAAACAGGCATGTAAAGCTCTTCCCTTCTGCGGAAATTCTCAGCCTCGAACAGTCTCCACAAAAGGGCTGCGAAACCGATGAAATCACGCCAAACTCGCCTCCGCCATCTCGGAATCGCCAGCGTTGCGCCACTTCACCCGGATAAGAAGCCTCTATCTTTTCCACCGGGAATTCGTTTCCAACGAGCGCTACAATTTCCTCAGCCGTCACAACCTCTCCCTTTTTCCAATCGTTAGTCTCACCCACGTCCATGAATTCGATAAAGCGCAAAGTCACCTTCCGTTCGCGAGCCCACCGCGCCATTGGCAAGATTTCCCCTTCGTTCACGCCTCGCTGAACCACCATATTCACTTTCACCGGCAGACCGAAGACTTGCGCACTCTCGATCCCCAAGAGCACCCGGTCCACCTTCGCCCCCACCCCGTTCATCTTGGCAAAGATCTCTGGATCGAGTGCATCAAGACTCACCGTGACCCGGTCGAGTCCCGCTAGCTTAAGAGCTTCAGACCGATGACTCAGAAGAACTCCGTTTGTGGTCATCGCTATGTCATCAACCCCTTCGATCGCGGAAAGTAGAGCCACCAAATCACTCGCACCACGCCTTAGCAGAGGCTCTCCCCCGGTCAAACGAACTTTCCTGACTCCCAGGTCCACTGCGGCTTGGGTAATGCGGACAATTTCGCCAAAGGTTAAAATCTCCTTACGGGGAAGGAATTGATAGCCTGGCCCAAACACCTCAACGGGCATGCAGTAGCGACACCGAAAGTTACACTTATCGGTGAGGGATATTCTCAAATCCCGCAATGGCCTGCCCAATTCGTCGTTCATCTTCGAAAAAGAAGCAGGAATCATTCCTCCTCGCCATCATTTTTATCGAGTCCAACCGGACTACCGAAACCTTCAAGCCAGGAACGGCTTTTCGCCGAAGGAATCTTGAAATCATAAACCCCATGAGTCACCTCTCGAACCTACCGCTCCACCTTCGTGATTTCTTCAGCGTTCTTCAGCCACAAATACTGTTAGGTCCAGATTCTCGGCGGCTTCACTCCGGAATTCCTTAAAATGATTTACATCGCGCAGGGCAATCAAAACCACTGCCCTCCGGTTTTGCTCCCCCAAAGCGATACCCCAAATTCTTGTTGTTGTTCTCGTTAACTTTCATAGCTGAGAATCTAACATCAATCGCTCTTCCGTCCAATCATGCGAAGATCTTTCCACGCGCTGGCAAATCCGCTCGACGCAGCGCTCCCACACTTCTTCCCCATCAAGAATCTTCACCTCAATGCGCAGATAGTAGACAGGCACGTCCGCTTCACTGGGCACCGGAAACCGCACCGCGTCCTTTTCCGTCGTGATGATCATCTCCACCCCACGATTGACACAGCGCTTCATAAAGCGATCGATGTCCGCCTGAGTGAAGGCATGATGATCAGCAAAGGTGGTGTGGAAAAGAATCTTCGCCCCCAGTCCTTTTAACAATTTGTCAAAGCTCTCGGGCATCGCGATTCCTGAAATGGCAGCGACGTATTTTCCATCAAGCCCATCCAAGGGAAGAATCTCATCATGGAAGACCCCCTGCACGTGCTTGGGCCCATGGGTGCACTCCATGATCTCCGCACTTGGATTATATTTCGCAATGCGCTTCCTCAGCTTCTCATTCGACGAGCCATCACACTTGGTGATGAACACATAATCCGCCCTCCGGAGGTTCTTGGGCGGTTCACGAAGCGTGCCCCGGGGAATGATACCATGAATACCGAAGGGAGTTCCTTGATCCACCAGAACCACATCAAGGGAATGTGCCAGATCGAGATATTGCATTCCGTCATCGAGAAGCAAGGTGTCCACGCCTAGCTCCTTCACCGCAAAGATGCCTCCCCGCACCCGGTCCTTGTCCACCACGACCGCGACCCCGGGTAAATTCTTGGCAAGCATGTAGGGTTCGTCCCCCGCATAGCGCGCTTTGAGATAAACCTTGAAGCCATCGCTGACAATCTTTGGGGGACTCGTCCGCTCTGCCCCCGTCTCCGGGTGCACCCACCTCTGGGGCTCTTTTAAATCCGAACTCTTGTAGCCCCGGCTTAAAATAGCGACCTTCCGGCCTCGCTCGGTAAGTTCTCTCGCAAAGCGCTCAACCACCGGCGTCTTCCCAGTCCCCCCCATCGTCAGATTGCCAATACTGACGACCATCGTTCCCAGATCATGCTGCTGTTTCCAACCCTTTCTAAACAGCCGCAAGCGCGTTTTGACACCCACTTTGTATAGAACGGCAACGGAGCGCAAGAAGATGCGGAGCGCGCTGGGACCCACCCCACGGGCTTTCCCGGAGATCACATCCATCGCCCACTTTTCTAGTTCGTCGTTCTTCTGCGCCATCTCCTTCCTGATTCTATCCTGACAATTCCGCTTCGGAAATCACCTTCTCAACCAAGTCGCGCGCGACACTCGGCGCGTAAATCACGCCCTTGGATCCGAGTCCGTTGAGCATCCACCCTTTTTCTTCCTGAAAAAGAATGACGGCTTCACTTCGATGAATGATTGGTCGCACGCCCGCGACGTGATCCATCACCTCAAAATCCCTCTGAGTAAACCCGCGCAAAATCTTCTCCACTCGGGCTCGCCCGTCATCACTAGGACCGGTTTCCAGGCCATCCCAGTCATACGTCGCCCCCACTCGATAAAGATCTCCACCCAAGGGAATGAGCCAGCCATTCTTCGTGAGAATACGCTTCTCATTCCAGTCGCAAATTTTCACTGTGAGAATTTCTCCCTTGGCACAGCGATGCCCCACTTCCCCAAACTCTCCCCGAATCAATCCCGCAGATCCCGTGCACCAGATCCGCTGATCCATCTCATCCTGCGCTCTCGAAATAATGCCCCCATTCTTACAAAATCGCTCCCGGGCAATCGTCAAAAATCGTGCCGTCTCCAACCACCCACCCTGATTCCAAGTCACTCCCTCTTCGTCCACTGATTCAATCCACGGAGAAACAATTTCGCGTTTTCTCTCAAACTTCGCGCGATCCTTCTCGTCTCGCCAAAGCCGCTTGATCGGCAAGGGATGCCAAAGAGTAACATCAAGATCGCAGTAGAAGGCTTCCGCCTCGTCCCAGGCATCCTGCACCCTGCTACTGGGCTCAAAGTTTCGACCCGCCACCGGATTTACCAGACCCGCCGCTACCAACGTGCTTCCTGCAAGGCCATCGTCAACCACCCGCACCCTAACACCCCGCTCTTGCAGGCGCAAAGCCACACAAGCCCCAGCCAAGCCAAACCCAATCACTTCCACCGTCACGCCCGAATCATCTTGCAAGCTCCGGTATTGATACAGTGAAAAAATCTCCTTAAATTCGGTTCTTCCGAAACGACGACACCCCGCTATCGTCATGCCAATGCGCCTCTTGCTCCTCCTTTCCCTTTTAGCGCCCCTGCATGCGAAAACGGTGGAGCTCCGCTTCCCCGGTCTCGCCTACGCCATTCAGGTGTCTCTCCCGGAAAACTTTGACCCTTCGCGTAAGCATCCTGCCATTCTCTTTTATCATGGCTCCAATGGCCGCCCCGACACTCAGATCATCCGACGGGAAACGGGCGATAAGGACTGGATCGTCGTCGGCATGACCTACTTCCAGCAAGGCCAACTCAAACTGGCTCCCGACAATTTTAAGAAAGAGGTCACCTTGTATCACTCGGTCCGACGCTACCTCCTCGCGAAATATGCCCTCGATCCCAAACGACTCTACATTTCCGGATTCTCAAAGGGTGGATGGATGAGCGATCTCCTCCTGCAACAGGAAGCAACCCTGGCCGGCGGAGCGATCCTGGGAGCGGGTCATCTGCACAAAGCCGCCCGACCGCAAAAACGCTACACCATCGAGAAGCCCATCTTCATTGGCGTGGGGCGCCTCGATGGCAACTATCCCTTCGCTCTGAAAGGCCTCCTCCATCATCGCTCGCTGGGAGGAAATCCCGTCATGGAAACTTGGTCCGAACTTGCGCATGAGTTTCCCCAAGATGGATCCGCTGGACTCCGACAATGGTTCGCACTTCGCAACAAGCCCTCCAAAATGGTAGCCAAGATCGAATTGGCCACCGCTCTCGAAGAAGCAAACGAACTCGATCCGCTCGCTCAGTGGGATCAACTCCGCGAAATGCGTGATCTCCCGTTTACCAAACTCCTGGGCGACCCCTTTTCTTCCGAACTCAACTTGCAAATTAAGGGTTTGGAAAGAAACGAACCCGTAAAAACCGAAGCCGCTCTGTTTCAAAAACATCGCCGCATTCTGGCCAAGGAGATCAAGGGCACCTCCCTCCGAAGCCTCCAGGAGGTCAATCTCGCCTACATCGATCTCTCCGATCAGAATAAGACGACCCGCCAAGCCAAGCTCCTCCTTCACGACTACAATCGCACCTCAAATCTCCTACTTCATTTCCAAGAGCAGAAGAAGATAGCCCCTAAAAAAAATGCTCCCATCAAAGTCCCGGACGGTCCAAAAACAGACCGTGGAATCCCCGGGAATCCCCTTATCCGCTGAACCTGAAAAATACTACTGCGCGATGCCATGCTTCTTAGCATAGGCAGCAGCAGCGGCCTGATCCTTTCGTCTAATCTGCCGGTAAATATCCTTCCGGAGGTCGTTTTGGAGCGGACCGGGAGAAAGGCTCTCCGCCCAAACATCGGCGGCCTGAGGTTCATGTTCAGCCAAAGTCCCCGCATGAGTTACGACCGCTTCATCGCGCGGCTTCCCTTTTTCCAACGCATTAATCCACTCGCCCACCGCCTTAAAGTCACTTCGGGTCCATTCACGGATGATCTTCTTTCCGTTGCTATCCATCTTTTTCTTCTCAGCCATCCAGTTGAGCCACTGACCCGTGTCTTTCTTGAGCGTGTAGTAGCCGAGCCCATCCAGGAAGATCTTCTGCTCATCCGGAGTGAGCTTACCTTCATTTAAAAAAGCGATCGCCTTCTCAGCATCTCCTACGAAGGGACTGCTCGCGAGACCATTGAACCCCGCTTCGGTGGCCGCCTTATCCGTCTCATGCTCACGAATCCCGGCGACAAAATCTTCGATTGATTCAGCTGTCGTGGAGCGGGCGATACTGCTGAAAGCCTCACTCGTATTGTCAAATTCCATCTCCCCGATCAATCTGAAGGCCGCTTTAATATCCTTAGATGCCGCAGCAACGAGGACCTCCTTTCGGATGTCATCATTCACTTCCCCAATGGCGTCCCGGTGAGCCGACATCCACTCCAGCGCAGCTTGCGGGTCCCGCTTGGCGAGCTGAGCAATCGCGGTCGAGAGGAAATGCGTTCTCATCTGTTCACTCTTCATAAAGCGCTCCTTCGTTTCGAGAATCATGGTGAGCGCCGTCTCGGGTTGCTCCTGGCTGAGCATCATGATCGACATCATCACAAGCTCATTCTTGGATTCTTCCTCGATGCTCTCATCGGCCATCAGGTCATCGACGAGCAGCTGGATATCAGCCGCCGAAAAATTAAGCATTTCGCTCATGAGCTTCATCCCCCGATGTTGCATCTCCAGTTGATTGTTCCCGCCTGCTTTCTGAGCCTCCTTCATCTCCTTCATGAAGGCTTTGAGCGTATTGGAAAAGGCCATCACTCCTTCGGCATTGGCAGCCTTGGGAGCCCGATTACTAAGTCGACCAGGGGCGTATTGCTCGGCAGGATCCAAGGGAATATCATAGCCCTCTCCTTGCTCGGAGAGAACCAACCATTCTTCCTCAAGTTTCACCGATCGCTCCTTTTGCTGAAAGCCAAAGAACGCGGCGACCCCCAAAATAAGGACGGAAATAACGAGTGAGTAAATCATGTGAAATAAGTGTTCAATTACTGGCCGGAGGGAGATTCGATTTGACTCAATAAATCCTGATAGATCGTCTTCAACCCTTCGTCATTAAGCTTCTCCAAATGGCGTTGTGGATCTTCTAAAGAAGTGGCAAAGTGATCTAAAATCTCAGGCTTGTCCCGATCTTCCGCTGCCTTCATCACCTCTTGGAAGGTTTCCTGAAAGTCGGTGTTCCGATGACCGGCAAACTTCGCGAAGGTCTTCCCAGTGAGCTCGGCCGCCCGTCCTGATGCCTCCTTTTCGGCCCAGGCATAAACTTCGACAAGATCAGCCGGCTTCCGGTTCCAGGGCCGTGCAAAATTCTCTACCACTTTTTCGATGATGGCCATGCGTTCAGCCGGCTCCAGAATCACGCCCTTAAATTGTTCGGATAGCGTAGGAAGATTTCCGCTATAAACTTGCTGGCCGATTGCATTCGCAAGGACCTCGTAACGCTCTTCCTTCGGGAGACTGTCACGAATCAAGGCCAAGTAGTCTTCCGACATCCCCCGACCCTGATTAATCATTGCGGCGGAGGTAATTACGGATTTACGTTCCTCGTCGGGAAATTTCGCGAGGCGATCCCGCACCGCCTCCGGATCACTCTTCATCAGCTCACCGAGCAGGCGCACTTCGAAAGCACGTCCCATACTCGAACTAGGGCCCAACGATTTGTTATCGAAAGCGCCCGTCTTTTTGCGCGCATCGAACCAAGCCATCGCTGCCCCTTGGTCTTTTTTCATCCAACTCTCAAAGGCGCTCTTCAGGTGCCAGGACATCTGCCCATTAGGATCGCGTAATTTACTTTGGAAGCGCTTAAGCGTAGCGACCGGGTCTTTCTGGACGAAGACCCCCATGAGATGCGACTGAAGGCCCTGCTTCATTTCATTCGATAAAGGCAACCCCTCAATCGTAACAAATGCTTCCTCGAGCTCGGGCACACTCATCTCAAGGATCATCTCCTGAATCTTAAAGAAGGCTTTCATATCCAAGGGAACCCCGTTGGTCTGAGATTGGCCCATCATTTTGGCGATCATCACCCAATCGAAGCTCCCATCTTCAAGTAGAAATTTCTGAAGAGAGTCCTCTTCCTTCACGAAACTGCGTTCTGTTCTTATCTCTGCAGGAAGCGCCTTAAAGGTAGCGATCCTTTCCCTCATCACTTTCGTTTGCTTCTCTAGGTCAATCAATCTGACCTGCTGGCTGCTGAGCCAAGCTGCCGACGCAACGAGTGCCAGGATTGGTGGAAGAAGATGGAGCGCTTTCATTTTCAGGAGACCTACAGGGGAATAACGCTCCCGTCAGTGAGAAAGGTCTCTCGAATTTCGACTGACGAGCGAGATAATTCATTCTAATTTTTGGGAAAGACGCGCCCTCCTCGTTTCCCTCGCTCCGATTTTTCCAAAATCAAACCTACGGTAGAGACTCTTATTGCCGATGGAAAATACACCAGCGGATCTGTCCTGGTGCTGCATCGCGGCGAGGCCGGAGATCAACCTTTCGAAACAGTCATTCAGGAGAAAATTCTAATGCCCCTGAAGCCCTTAATCTATAAAGCGGTCAGAAAATAGCGATTTTCGTTGAATACAAAGCTCCCTCCTTGCGTTAAAACTAGTGTGATGAAAAAACTTCTTGCTCTCCTCTCAGGCGCTGGCTTGGCCTTCTTGCTCTCGTCCTGCACGGACTATTCTACCGGTTACTACGGTAGCTCTGACTACAGCTCCGGCTACAACTCCGTCGCCAGCGTCGGCATTATTCGCACCAGTAATAGCTACTGGGGATATGATCCCTATCGCCGTTCTTATTACGACTACCGTTCGAGCCGTTACTACGACGTTCATAACAACCGCTACTGCAGCGCGCCTCCTCGCCGTTACACCGCCGCCGTTTATCCCAGCCACTATCGCCGCGGCCACACCCTCTCCTGCCCAACCCCCATCGCCCGGGTTCGGAGTTCGCATGGATCCAGTCACGGACACGGATCTCATGCCTCACACGGATCTCAAAGTCCCTACGGATCATCTTATGGATCCCGCGGTTCAAGCAACTCCCGCCCTTCTTCTTCCTCCTCATATCGCCCGGATCGGATTAGCCAAACTTCAGGCTCCCGCAAGTCGAGTGACAGAGGGTCAAGTTCCGGATCCAGCTCTTCCCGTCAACAAACCAAGACAATGCCCGTTGTCATTCACCGGACTCCCTCGACGACCCGGAGCCAACCTACCCTGCAGCGTGCTCCTCAACGTGTGCAACAACGCAGCACTCCTAAGGTCCAACGCAGCACTCCTACGCCCTCACGCGTCCAGAGTCGGCCAACCGTAAAGTCGGCCCCGGCGCGGTCCCGCTCGACTTCCTCGCCACAGCCGAGCAATCGCCGAAAGGTTCGTTAACAAATTTAATGGTGATATCGCCCAACCCGGCGGACTCATACCACGACTTACCATCGCCCTCGATCAAGATGCCATGCATCTGTGAGTGAAAGTAATTTTTTTCAAGAAGACGCGTGAAGGGATTCTCACCATAAGGCACCGACAACAAAGTCAGTAAAAGAGCGATCTGCTTCAGCGATCTTAGAGAGAGTATATTTTCAAATCATCAATGATCGCCTTCTTCGGAATAGCGACCCGGAGAGCCCGCTTCGTCGGATGCGCAATCCCCTCCGAAGAAAACGTTCCCACTTCCTTACTGTCGATCGTCACCGTCATCGTATCCCCCTTGATCATGACTTCGAGCGCATACCATTTCCCGGCTTCCAGCTTGTTCTTAAACCTCTTCGTCTTGGTTTTGAGCATCTTCTGCTGCTCCGGAGTCATCGTCTTATCCAGCTTCACCTTACGCATCGCATTCGCCATCACGCCCGTTTTGAGGTCATTGATCTGAACCGATGTCGTGCTGATTTTTGTCATACAAAGGTGACCCGCATGCACCTCCTTGAATTTCATATCTGCAAAGTTGAGCCCCAGGCTGTCCTTCTCACTTGGCAACTGAAAGCGAAGCGACACCTTTCCGTTTTGAAATTCCACCGGATGCACCACCGACACCGCATGATCCGCTGCCGGATGAAAAGTGATGTGCATCGCCCCATCCTTCAAATCCACCTGCTTATTCCCCTTCGCACGCTTTGCGCTATTCGAAGTCCAACCATTCCCGATTTCCTCCTTCGAGTCATCCGACTCGCTCCGCTCAAAATCATCCTCAAAAATCAACTTCTCCTCCGCAGTTCCGGAGATTGGACAAAGCAAGGCGACAAAGAGGCAGATCGTAAACTTCATGATTGGAAAGGTTACGTCGGGGATGAGGGGTTCCTGAAGAAATATTTTCACCCTTTATTTCCCATGGCGCTCACGCACCGCCCGCACTCGATACTCGGCAATTTTGCGGATCAAATCTTCCGGAAGGTCGTCCTGGTAACGGACTTGTAGACTCCCTTGGGTCGTCTTGTGCGATTCTAATTCCTTGCTAAAGGCAGCCAAGCCATCGGTATTAGGAGTAAAATTGAGATGGGATTTGTGCGCGGAAAAGGCAAAAAGAAAGCGTGGCTCCACATAAAAGGGCGTGTTCCACTTCATTTTTTCTCCAGCATCCGGCGCGACGCTTCTAACGAGGGCGTGCAATCGACGTAAATGCGGCTGTTCGGCCACCGGAGCAGCATCAATATATTCCCCTATCGTTGTGGGCTTTTCCGCTTTCATCGCCTTCATTAGACACAAAGAGAGAACTAACTCCGCCATCATTATTCGGTCTCCATTTCGATCAAAACTGACCACAAGATAAGGGCAATTCGGATCTTTTTTGTTTCCGATCAATCTGGAGAGACTATCTTGTGTCACAACCTCCAGTTATGGTCGCACGCACATTCTTCTTCCTTTCTCTGATGGGCTCCTCTTGGGGAGCCGTCGCAAATCTCGAAGTCCAATCGGCCTCCAGGATCTCCTTCACCCAGGCCGGGGCCAATGGCCAGGTCACCGACACCGGCGGAGAAGCGCCTAGCGTCACCATTTTCTACGGGAGCGCCGATGGCGGAACGAACCCTGCTTCCTGGAATGAAAGTATCGCTCTAGGTGCCCAAAGCGGAGGATTCGAGGCCACCCTCATTGACCTTCAGGAAACAACTCCTTACTTTTACCGCGCTCGTTCCATCAATTCATCCGGCACCAGTTGGTCTGCCTCCGCAGAGACTTTCACCACCGGAACAAGCTCGGACGTCTTCATCAATGAGTTCCTATCGAGTAATGACACCATCGCAGTGGCAGGAATCTTCGACGACTGGATCGAGATCTACAACAGCGGCCCTGCCCTCGACTTAGGCGGCTGGCACCTCACCGATGATCCCAACGACCTCACTCAGTGGACCTTCCCTGCCGGGGCGAACTTGGGCACCGGGGAATATCTCGTGATGATCGCCAATGGCTCAGGAGAACCCAATGCCAACGGAAACCCTACCACCAACTTCAAACTCTCTTCCGGAGGCGACTTCCTTGCTTTGGTCCGGCCCGACGGAACGATCGGCAGCGAATTCGATCAAGGTCGAAGCAACTACCCCAATCAGACCACCGATGTTTCCTATGGAATTCATCCGAACACAGGCGCTTCCGTCTACTTCAGCTCCCCCACTCCCGGGGCAGCCAACGACCCTGCTGGCGTAGCAGCCGTCAGTGCCATTGTCGCCTCTCCAACCCGGGGCTACTACGAAGCCGCGCAAGCGGTGACCCTTTCCACCGCCACCGCAGGCGCTCAGATTTATTACACCTCCGATGGCTCACCGCCCCTCACATCTACCGGAAACCCTTCAGGAACCGCGACGGCCTACAGCGGCCCGATCACCGTTTCCTCCACCGCCGTCATTCGCAGTGCCGCGACCCTCACCAACTTCACCGCCAGTGACATCGCCAGTCACAGTTACGTCCTCCTCGACATCTCCGGAGCCAACTCAAATGGCACCGACCCCGCCGGCCTGAACTCAAGCTTCCTCGGCCAAACTCGACCCGTTGGTTATGGCGCGCTCGCAACGGGAGATTACAACATGGACCCCGACATCACAAACTCGACCTCGAGTTCCGCGAACCACCGCGGACTCAGCGTGGCGCAAGCGATGCTTCAAGGAATGCGCGACGTCCCCACCATTTCGATTTCTTTACCTAAAAATGATTTTGCCGGCGGCAGTGGCATTTACAGCAACCCACAATCCAAGAGTCAGGCCGGACAATTCACTTGGGAGAAAGCCTGCTCCGCCGAGTTCATCCCTGCCGAAAATGACACCCGGAGCGACTTCCAAGAAAACTGTGGCCTGCGAGTCCAGGGCGGAGCCAGTCGGACTCCGAGCAAGAGCCCGAAGCACTCACTGAGCTTCCGTTTCCGGAAACGATATGGCGCAGGAAAGCTGAGAGAGGCCCTCTTTCCCGGATCGGATGTCACCGAGTTCAACTCCATTGCACTGCGTGCCGGTTATAACAATTCCTGGATTCACTCGAGCTCATCCCAGCGCACCGTCGGCTCCATGATCCGCGACCAGTGGATGCGTGAATCGGTGAAGGACATGGGCCACGCCGATGCAGGTGAAGGGTTCATTGCCCACCTCTTTATCAATGGCCTCTACTGGGGTCTCCACAATATCGCCGAACGCCAGGACAGCGGCCATTACGCAAACTACAATGGCGGCGATGAAGATCTCATCGATGCCCGCAATGGCTCGGATTTCATCAACGGAAACTCCACCGCCTGGAACCGCATGCGTAGCACCGTGGCCGGAGGAAATTGGGAGGACATCCAGCAGGTTCTCGATGTCGACACCTACATCGACTACCACCTCCTTCAACGCTTCGGAGGCAACCAGGATCTAAAAACAAACGGCAACTGGCGCGCCGCCGGAGGGGGGCCCTTTTCCTCTCCCACCGACATGGAGCCTTGGAAACTTTTCTCATGGGATGGCGAGCGAGTTCTCGAATCGCCCACTGCTAACATTGTCCCGCTCGACCCGATGAACATCCGCACGAGCATCGAAGCGCTTCCGGAATACCGCATGCGCTTTGCCGACCGTGCCCGCATGCACCTCACCGGCGACGGTGCCCTCACTCCGGAAAAATGTGCCGAACGTTGGATGAAGTATGCCAATAACATCGATAAGGCCATCATCGCCGAGTCCGCCCGCTGGGGAGACCATCGGAGAAGCGCGCCTTATGATCGAAACAACTGGCTTACGGAACAAAACCGCCTTTTGACGCGCTACTTCCCCGTGCGCACCAACAACGTCATCAACAGGCTGAGGACTAACGGGCTCTATTCCGATCTCGAGCCTCCCAGCTTCACCATCGGCGGCGGCGTCAGTTCCGGGGGCTTCGTCTCTGCCGGCAGCACCCTTTCCGCGACCGGCCAAGCAGGCACGATTTACTACACCTCTGATGGCTCCGACCCTTCGCTTCCCGATGGCAGCGTCAACCCGTCCGCCCTTTTCATCGGCTCCGGCACGGAAGACTTCGACATCACCGCATTCGGAACCGATGGCTGGGTTTACCTCAGTGATCCCCTTGCTCAGCAATCCGATAGCAACGTCGTCGAGGGCCACCCTTCTTACAACGAGAACGACTGGAAGCATCCCGACTTCAACGTCAACACATGGGAAGGAGGTTCAGAACCGTCAGGACTTTCAGGACTACTCGCTGGTATAACTGCGAGCAGCATCAACGGACACTCTGCCTCCACCATCATCAATATCGGACCCAGCACCGGACGTTACCCAACTCTTTATTTTCGAAAAGAAATTGAAGTCACCGGCGCCGCCTCGGTCACGCAACTTTCCTTCTCTCTCATCCGCGACGATGGAGCCGTGGTCTACCTCAATGGCCGCGAAATCTTCCGCGATAACTTGGGAAACGGCACTATTTCTTATAGTGATTTCGCACAAGCAAATGCCAGCCCCGAGGGAACGCCCATTACCCACGTCCACAACACGGTCCCGGGTGACCTCGTGGAAGGCACCAATATCATCGCCATTGAAATCCATAATTCCTCCGGCACCAGTGGCGATCTCGGAGTGGATGTCGCCTTGATCGGTACCCGCCCAATTGCCGGGAACAATTCCATTTCCATCACTGAATCTTCACTAATCACCGCACGTATTTTCGATGGTTCGGATTGGTCCGCGCCCACTCAAGGAATCTTCCTTCTCGAGCAAGCAGCTTCCTTCGAAAATCTTGCCATCACGGAAATCAACTACCACCCACGCGAAGCGACCCTCGCTGAAAAAGCGGCCGCCGCTCCCCTGAGTCTCGAGAACCGCGACCTCTTCGAATTCATCGAAGTGATCAACACGAGCAACGAGCCGCTCAACCTCTCGCAAGCCTTCTTCACCGCGGGAATCGATCTCGCGTTCGGATTCCAGGCTCTCGCACCCGGCGAACGTGGAGTCCTCGTGCGTGATACCGACGCCTTCACCGCACGCTATGGAAGCGGCCCTCGCATCGTGGGAACCTTTTCCAGCAGTCTCGACAATGACGGCGAGCTTTTGACGCTCTCGGATTCCAGTGGCTCGATCATCAAGACTCTCACTTACAATGATTCCGGTTCGTGGCCCTCTCGACCCGACGAAGGAGGATCCACCCTCCAGATCATCGACCCCTCGGCAAGCCCGGACGACCCCAACAACTGGCGCTCAAGTGGCACCTTCCACGGAAGTCCCGGCAGCGAGGATGCCGCGAAAACAGGCTGGATCGTCATCAACGAAGTCAGCACCAACCCAACATCTGGTAGGGACAGCATCGAGCTTTTCAACACGACTGCCAGCGATATCGAAATCAGCAACTGGCTTCTCTCAGACTCGAAAGGTGTCTATTCCTCCTATCGTTTCGGCACGACGACCATCCCTGCTCTGAGCTACCTCACAGTGCCTTCGTCGGCCTTCCAAAACAAGGCGACCACCGCCGTCTCCGATTACCAGGGAAGCCCGGGCGTCTCCCCTGTTACCATCGTGAGTAATGGCCATGGCCTCGCCACCGGAGAGACGATCACCATTTCAGGATACCCCGGAATTTCGAACTACAACCAGAGCTTCGAAATTGTCGTCACCAGCGCTAATGCCTTCCAGATCGACACGCCTTTCCTCGACAACACCGCCACAAAAGGCAAGTGGGTTTCAGGCCGATCCTTTGGCCTGAGCAGTGTGAAAGGCGACGATATTTGGCTCGTCGAAGCCGATCGCTCCGGCCCCATTTCCTTTGTCGACCGGGTCGACTTCGCTGCCGCCCGTGAAAATGAGACCCTCGGTCGCTGGCCGGATGGCGATGGTGACGGCTCGCTCTTCACCATGGCCTCTCCCACCCTCGGAAATACCAATAGCGGCCCACTCCTCGGACCTGCCTTCATTTCTGAAGTGCATTACAAGCCACTCGGAGCGTTAAGTCAGCAGTTCGTCGAGCTCACTAACGATTCTGAATCTGCCTTAAACCTGAACCGCTGGAGACTCCGCGGCGGCTTGGACTTCGACTTCACCGCAGCCCACAGCATTCCCGCAGGTGGACAGGTCATCATCGTTTCCTTCGACCCTACTTCCGACCCAGCCACCGCGGCCTCCTTCCGCAGCACCTTCAATATCGGTGCTGCAATGATCCTCATCGGTCCCGCCACCGATGGCCCGCTCGACTCCGCCTCCGGCACGGTGCGCCTTCAGGAAGGCTTGGTCCACGCAACCGCGAATCCGCAGGTAACCGTCGATGAAGTTGACTACCTCTCGACCAACCCATGGCCTCTTCTCGCGGCCACCGGAAACTCGCTCCAGCGCAATGCGCCGCTCGCCTTTGGCAATCTTCCCACCTCATGGTCTGCTCTTGCGCCAAACCCCGGCAGCTACAGCTCCAGCGGGATCGATTACGCCACCTATGCCGCCAGCAATGGATTGGGTGGACCGCTGGATGATGACGATGGCGACGGCTCAGCCAATATCATCGAGTTTGCCACCGGCTCGAACCCCTCTGATTCCGCCAGCCTTCCTCTGGGTTTCGGAAACGAAAATATCGTCACCTTTAACCGTAATCTTCAAGCCGAGGGCGTCGCGCTCATCCTAGAATCGTCTCCTGATCTGGAGACCTGGACCATCACAACGACTTCTGAAGGAGCGACTCAAGGCGCGCTGCAAAATCGCTTCGTTAATTTTGACCCCTCAAGCGAAGCAAATCATTACTGGAGGTTGACGGTAGCTCTTCCCTAGGAATTTTTCAAAATCCTGTCATTGCAAGATGCCGATGAAGGGGCCACGTTCCAGGCATACTGTATGAAATTTCCTTCTTACTTTGCCACCTTCTGTGGCTTCATTTCCTTTGCCGGCTTCGCTAGCGCCCAGAGTCCAACCGACATCAGCTTCTCTGGCAGCACCGTGAGCGGAGCTGCAAATGTCGGCTCTCTCGCAGGGTCTTTCACCACAACTGATCCCACCGCCGGAGACACCTTCAGCTACTCCTTCGTTGAAGGTTCGGGAGACACCCACAATGGCCGATTCGACATCCAAAGCGACCAGCTCTTCGTCGATCGTGATCTCTCCTCCTTCCCGAGCGAAAGCTTTCTTACCATCCGGGTGCGCACCACGGACGCTTCAGCAAATTTTTTCGAAAAAGAGTTCAGCCTCCAGATCGTCAATGACTCCGACAGCGACGGCCTCGATGACTCCTGGGAACTCACCTACTTTCCAGATCTCACTACTGTCAGCGGATCGGACAACAGCGACAGTGACACGCTCGACAACCTAGCCGAGCAAGCCGCGGGCACCGACCCCACCCTCACCGACACCGATACCGATGGACTCGATGACAATGTCGAAACCAATACCGGCGTCTACAACTCCCCAATCGACACTGGATCCAATCCTCTCAATCCCGATTCCGACGGTGACGGCCTCAACGATGGGACGGAAGTCGATTCGGCAAATGGCTTCGTCACCAATCCCAATCTCGCGGACACCGACAACGACGGCTTTTTTGACCAAAACGAAATCACGCGCGGCCACGACCCCACCCTTTCAACCGACTTCCCGGCCGGACTCCTGCCGCTCGTCCTCAACGAAATCGTGACGGACAACGTAACGGGCATCGATAACGGAAACGAAAAGCGCGCAGACTGGATCGAGATTTTCAACCCTAACGCGCAGGCAATCAACCTAGACGACTTCTATCTCACCGACGATCCCTCCAACCTCACGAAATGGAGCTTCCCCTCCATCGAGATTGGAGGAAATGGATACCTCATCGTCTTCGCCTCCGGAGATGGTGTGCAAGATCCAGCAGGCCACCCGCATGCCAACTTCCGACTCGGAAGTTCCGGTGAATTTCTCGCCCTCGTCAGCCCGAACGGAAACACCATCGACGACGTCTTTTCTCCCCTTTACCCGGAACAATTTACCGATATTTCATACGGCCGCATCAATAGCGGTGGCTTTGCCTACTTCGCAAACCCCAGCCCTGGTTCGGCCAATAGCTCCGGCGCTCCCGGGGTCGTCAAGGATACGAGGTTCACGGCAGACCGCGGCTTCTACGACAACCCCTTCCAGCTTGAGATCCTCTCGGACACGCCCAATGCCCAGATCCGCTACACCCTCAACGGATCACTCCCCACCCCAACCAGCGGCACCATTTACAGTGGCCCGATCAGCATTTCCACCACCACCAACATCCGCGCGATCGCCTCGCTCCCCGGAACGGACTGGCTTCCGACAAATGTCGACACCCACACTTACCTCTTCGTCGATCACGTCGCCCAGCAGCCCGCTAACCCAGCAGGCTGGGCCACCGATTGGGGCTACGACAGTCAGGTCGATTCCAACGATGGCGGCCGAAATGGCATCGTCACTGCCGATTACGAAATGGATCCGCGCGTGGTGAACGACACCCTCGGTCTCAGGGACGCGGATCACAGCATGCGCAATGCTCTCCTCGACATTCCCAGCGTATCCGTCTCGATGGAGCAACTCGAAATCGTCGCCTCCGAGGCCCAACGCCGAGCTGGAGCCACCCGGAGTCTGTACGGAACACCCAAGCTCCGCTTTGAGAAAATCTGCTCGGTCGAATATATCCTCCCGGATGGATCGAAGGGCTTTCAGGAAGACTGCAAAATCGAGACCCATGGAAACTCCTCCCGCACTCCATGGCGGATGCAGAAACACTCCCTCCGACTCACCTTTTCTTCCGCCGTGGGAATCGGAAAACTGAATTACGACCTCTTCCCCGACTCTCCCGTTGATGAATTCAACAAGCTCGTCCTGCGTGCCTGCTTCACCGATTCATGGGCTCTCAATTCCTGGTCCTCCGCCCGCTATCGTCCCAACGATGCGCAGTATATTCGCGACGTTTGGATGAAGGATTCCATGAAGGAAATGGGCCACTCTTCGGGTCACGGAAATTTCGTCCACCTCTATTTAAACGGAGTCTATTTTGGCGTTCACAACCTCGCTGAGCGCATCGAAGACGATTGGTATTCCGAGCACATTGGCGGAGAAAAAGAAGACTGGATCATCAATAAGGATCTCGATTCTCCACCGACTCGCTGGAACCAGATGTTAGGTCTGGCAAACACTGCCCGAACCGACGACGCCGCCTACGAGTCCGTCAAAGATTTCATCGACGTCGAAAACTACGCTGACTACATGCTCCTCCACTTTTTCGCTGACTCGGAAGACTGGCCCCACCACAACGGCTACGCTGCCGCTAACGTAAACAGCGGAGACGGCAAGTTTCGCTTTCAGGTCTGGGACCAGGAAATCGCCCTCGATAAGTTTTCCTGGAATCGATACGACGACAGCCGTGGCGGAGGTGCCCCTTTCCAGAGACTGCGTCAAAATGAAGAATTCCGTATGCTCTTCGCCGACCGGGTCTACAAGCACATGTTCAATGGCGGAGCCCTCTCGGTCGCAACCGCAGGCCGGAACTACTTGAGACGAGCCAATGAAATCGACAAAGCGATCGTGGCCGAATCCGCCCGCTGGGGAGATGTCCAGGAAACCACTCCTTACGGAAATAATCCCGGATCTCAAACTGGAGTCGATCAGGACAGCCACCCGCCTCTGCTCAATAACCCGGTCTACTTCACCCGGGAACAGCACTGGGTCGTCGAGCGCGACAACATCCTCAATCACTACCTCCCGGTTCTCCACGATCAAAGCGATAGACGCTCGATCGTTCGCGAACTGAGAGCCGAAAACCTCTATCCCTCCATCAACCCACCAGTCTACTCCCAATTGGGCGGAGTGGTCCCCGTGAATTTCAAACTCAGCCTCACCTCCGAAAACGGTGGGGTTTACTACACCACGGATGGCTCGGATCCACGCGCAGTCGGCGGAGACATCGGCGCTACCGCTGGAAGCTTCGGCGCTCCGAGCTTCGAGAGTATCTTTGGCTACGATGCCTTTGATTGGAACTTCCTCGACACCGCCGTCGCACAATCGTCCAGCAATGTCGTGGTGGGAAACGCCGCCTACACCACCGGCGATTGGAAGCATCCATCCTTCGATGATTCCAGTTGGGGCAATGGACAGGCCCCTCTAGGCGGTGGACGAGTCAACGCTCTCACTAAAAATCAAGAGGTCACGATCGTCTCTACCGTCTATTTGCGAAAAGAATTCACGATCACTGATGCCTCCAACTACCTTAGTCTGAAGTTCTCCTCAATCCACGACGACGGTATCATCGTCTATCTCAACGGACACGAACTCTACCGACTCAACATGGACAGTGGGACGGTCGCTTTCACCGACTTTGCCATCGCAAACGGCGACGAAAACAATGCCACCGATACCGAGCACACCCTCCTGGCAGGCCAACTCCTGGATGGCGTCAACGTCATCGCGGTAGAACTCCACAACCGCAGTGCCACCAGCGGCGACTTGGGGATCGACATGAAACTCGAGGCCCTCAAATCAGCGGCGGCTGGAAACACCCTGAATCTCGCCTCCACCGGCACCGTGAAAAGCCGGACCCGCACTACCGGCGGAGAATGGTCTGCGCTCCGGGAAGTCGATTTCATTGTCGGGATTCCAGCAGCAACCGGAAACCTCGTAATTTCCGAGATCATGTATAATCCGCAGGGACCCGACGAAGACCTCGAGTTCATCGAACTCTTCAACATCAGCGAGCAAGCCCTCGACCTCACCAACGTCTCATTCGCCGATGGCATCGGCTATGACTTCCCCACCGGCTTTGTCATGCCCGCGGGAGGCCGCGTCGTCATCGTGAAAGACCAAATCGCCTTTGCCGCCAACTATCCCACCAATGGAATCGTCATCGCACCCGGAACCTTCTCCAGCAGCCTCTCGAATAGGGGTGAGGATCTGACTCTGAACGCAAACGATGCCAGCCCCATTCAGAGCTTTAAGTATTTTGCCGATGGCACCGCCGGATGGCCCACGATGTCGGATGGCTTCGGACCTTCCATGGTCCTGGTAAATCCTCTTAGCAATCCTGACCCCTTGCTCGGAAGCAACTGGAAGGCCTCGGCGAACAGTGGTGGGACCCCGGGCACCGGAGTTGAGAAGCCATTCCCCGCCAATCCCCAGGAAGACCTCGATAGCGATGGCCTCAATGCACTCGCGGAATACTTCTTTGGAACCTCTGATGATTCTGAGAACGAAAATCCCGTCTTAGCGACCTTCGTCGACGGCGAGGTTCTCCTCACCTTCCCTCGCGATCCTGCGGCAACTGCCGCCCAAGCCGTCATCGAACTCTCAGATGACCTGATCACTTGGGAGGAAGACCCGGCTTCAATCACCGCTCAAGCAAGTGGTGCACTCGATGATAGTCGCGCTTTGGACCGCTACTCCGTCGATCAATCGTCCGCGAAGAAGTTCGTGCGCGTGCGCATCGTGAGAACTCCCTAATCTACTTCTGGTGGGCCAAGATAAAGTCCACAATGGGCTTCGGATCCTTCAAACTATGAGGGTGATGACCCACGCCCGGCTTTCGGATGACCTTGATCTCGCCGCCTAGCTCACGATAGCGTTTCTCGATCACGTCAGAGTTTTCTGCCACCGGAACGATCTTGTCGGCTTCTCCGACGACGTGGATGAGGGCGACCTTATGCTTGGCAAGCGGAGCCAGATGATCGACGGGATTTTTTGAGTAAGCCCTCGCCTCTTCCTCGGTCAGTTTATAGGCCTTCAAGATGGCCGGATTGATCTTGGGCCAGCTTTTAAAATCGCAGACCGGCGCATCGCCATAGATGCAATTCACTTTCTCGGGATTCTTGGCCGCCCAATTGTAAACGATGAGTCCGCCCCGGGACATGCCCTCAAGGTTCACTTTCTTGGCAAAACCTTTCTTTTCGGTCAGGTGCGCATAAAAACGATCCCATCGGGCCACCGCTTCAGGCGCTCCGTATAGACCGGCGATATCGCAGAAGGCCACATGGAATCCTGCCTTCAATAAGGCGACATCGGTCTGAGGTTCGTGCCCAAAAAACCGAGCCCGGATAATCCACGGCTTCCCGGCAGCTCCCTTATTCGGAACCACCATTTTGCAATTAAGATCACCGACCTTAAAATCATATTGCTCAAAGCCATGAAAGCTCCCTTTTTTTCCGGGCCAAGGAGCTTCGTCCGCAAGAGTCGACATTACCGGACTCATCGCTATGAGCATCAAAATCACAAAACGTTTAGAGAGATTCATCTATACTAAAGAACGTGAGCGCACGCTGGAATATTTCTGCTTCATTGCCGATTCTTCCATCAGGGCTATTGTGAACTGCAGTTCAATGAATATCCCAACCCTCAGCGGCATCATCCGACGCCGTCTCCTCCTGAACTATTGCATCGCTCCCGAGTTCGTGACCCCCCTCCTTCCGAAAGGTTTTCGGCCCAAACTGGTGCGGGGGTATTCAATTGCCGGAATCTGCCTCATTCGTTTGGAGAAAGTTCGTCCGCAAGGTCTCCCTGAATTTCTCGGGATCTCCAGTGAGAACTCCGCCCATCGCTTCGCGGTAGAATGGGATGATGGCCACGACTCGAAGGAAGGCGTGTTTGTTCCCCGTCGAGACACCGATTCACGGCTTAACTCACTCGCTGGTGGACGCATCTTTCCGGGCGTTCATCATCTTTCCCGCTTCGAAGTAGAGGATCAACAGGATCTCGTAGAAATGGTCGTTCGGGATGGAAAAGACTCCCCGCTGATAGATCTCGAAGTTCACCCGGCGAACGAGTTGCCCGACACTTCAATATTTTCATCGCTCGCAGAATCATCTGACTTCTTCGAAGCCGGTTGCATCGGCTACTCGGCCCGGCCCGATTCTTGTGTGCTCGACGGGCTTCTCCTAAAGGTTCCTGACTGGAAAGCTTCCGCCCTGTCCGTCCCGAAGATCCGATCTCGCTACTTCGATAACCTTGAACTTTTCCCCGCAGGCAGCATCACCTTCGATCACGCCATCCTCATGCGGGACATTCCCCACGAATGGCACTCCGAGCCACAAATTCAGACCTAAATGTGCTCCTGGTAGAGCGGCTTAATCACGAGCTCCGGCACTACTACGGTTGGCGACAATTGAGCAATCGTCACGATCAAAGAAGCGATGTCCTCGGGATGCACCATGCGCGCTTTCTGCTCATCGGGAACCGGGACCGGACGGTCATTAAGAATGGGCGTGTTGATTTCACCGGGGCAGATGCTCGTGATACGGATCCCATTCTCTTGTTCCTCGGCACCCACTCCTGAAGCGAGACCGGTAACGCCAAATTTCGATGCGGCATAAGCAGCGCCCGCGAGCGGATAGGCCCGGAGTCCTGCAATCGAGGAGATATTGAAAATGAGGCCGTCCTTTTTCTCCCTCATCGCAGGTAAGGAAGCATGAAGAATGTTGAAAAAACCAGTGCAGTTGATCGCCATCACTCTATCAAAGTCCTCGGGCGTGAGAACCTCCATGCGCCGATTCGCGATATTGATCCCCGCCGCATTAACCACGATTTCAGGAGCCTTGATCTTGGCAAAGAGCGCGGCCACGTCATCGCGATTGGAAATATCACATGCCACCACATTGAGAGAATCTCCGGCCACTTTGCGGAGCTTGGCTTCATTGCGACCACAGATCGTGACCTCGCATCCGGCTGCTTGAAGAGCCCGTGCGGCACCAAGACCGACACCGCTGCCACCACCGGTGACGAGGACTAATTTTCCTGAGAGTGAGTTCATTTAGTCGAAAATAGGGTAAAAGGTATTGAAAGCGACTTCCCCGAAAACGCCGGGGTCGTTGAAGCGACGGTGTTGATCGAGAGCTGAAATGGTCGCAAGTTCCTCCGTGCTGAGCACGAAATCGAGATGAAGGTTCTCGCGAAGGCGCTCGGGATTCTGCGTCTTGGGAATCGGAATCGTTCCCCGCTGCATCGCCCAGCGAATGAGAATCTGAGCCGGAGTACGATCATGGGCACTGGCGATACTGACGATGGTCTCGTGATCCAAGAGACGATCGCATTCTTCCGCCATTCCCAGCGTAAGGTAAGAATCAGCACCAAAGGGAGAAAAGGCCGTGACCGCAATATCCTCGGACTGCGCGTAGCGAAGGAGAGCATTTTGGCAGAGGTAAGGATGCATCTCCACCTGAAGAACCGAGGGCTTGATTCGCGCATAACTAAGAACGTCCCTCAACCCGGCGGCAGTGAGGTTACAAACACCAATGCGCTTCACCAATCCCGCATCAACAAGTTCTTCCATCGCGGCCCAGGTATCCGCGTAAGAGACTTGGATCGGCTTCATCGCGGCATTCTCTTCGGCTGGATTCACCCAACCTGCAGGGTAGCGCTCTGCAGGATCCACGTATTCCAGCGCAATCGGAAAATGGATGAGATAGAGGTCAAAATACTCAAGCCCCAGGTCCTTCAGTGATCGCTCACACGCCGCGCGCACATGCTGCGGTTCGTGGTCGGTATTCCAGAGCTTCGAGGTCACCCAAAGGTCTTCCCGACTGCAAAGGCCCGCTTTAAGTGCCGAAGCGATCCCTTTTCCAACGAGTTCCTCGTTGCCGTAGTCTGCCGCACAATCAAGGTGGCGGTAGCCGACTTCGATCGCTTCGTGAATGACCGAGGGCGCCAACTCATCGGCAATTTTCCAAGTACCAAGACCAGGAGACGGAAAGGCGGAGCCATCGGGAAGCAAATGAGCGGACACGTGCGGAGATTATGACCTCGTGAAAAGGATGCCAGCCTCCTTTGAAATTCGGGCAAAAAAAATGCCAGGAAACCACGGCAATGGGGGACAAGCTGGGGCTGCTTCGTTTCCGACCTGACCCGGTCCACCAGCCCACATTCCGGGGTTCCTGACAAGGGAGAGGGGTAAGTGAGGAAGCCGTAAAGGGCAACGACAAATTAACGAGCCTAAAAAAGAGGTCACAAAATTGGCCCGCGACACCAATACCAGGAACTACTAACTTCACTAAACTCCTTTAAGCCCATAAAAAAGGTCCTATCGCCCCCTTCTCGTCTCCCTGGCCTTCACCAACCCAAGCCTCACCATTTACAATCAGGGAATCGCAGTCGTCCGCGAAACCATCCACTGGACTTAAAAGCGGGCGTCACCGAAGTCTCTTTTGATCAAGCGACCGCCCAAGTTCGCCCCGACTCCGTCGTCCTCGAGTCAGGCTAACAAAACAGCCCCTTTCCCAGTTCCTCCTCCAGCCTTTCGAGGAAAAGGAGATCATCTTTAAACGGCAAAACCAGGATGGCACCCTCGACTTCATCAAAGGTGAAATCGTCCGCTCAGGCTACGTCCCCGGAGGCCACCACCAATCCCCCATCATCAAGATCGGCAGCCAGATGCAGTTCTTCCTCCCCAGCGAGACCCTTTTCCTCGCCCTTGGAAACAACTCCATTCTCCGCCCCACCTTAAATTGGCAAATCGACAGCGATACGGAAGCCAAGTTCGACGCCCAACTTTCCCACATGAGCGATGGGTTCAGCTGGAAAGCGACCTCCGATGTCGTCGCCCCCGAAAAAGGAGAAACCGTTACCGTCAATGAGTGGGTCACCAAGATCAACGTGAACATGATCGAGTGCAAGATCGTTGTCCCCGCCGAAAGTAAAAAGACCGTAAGCTACACCGCTTATTACTCCGCAAACTAAGAGCTCCTCGGTAGCAACAATCGCCCTTCTGCTCTCACGATCTTCCCTTCGTAAAGAAAGCGCTCATAAAGAGAGCTGATCCAATTCTAACAGGCCGTTTTCTCAACCTTAAAATTAATTCATTCCCTGGATGGCTTCCGCTCTCTCGGCAGCGAACCCTAACCCTCCGCTCGCTTCTCGTTCCAGAAAGCATCCATCTGCTCAAGCGTGGCGTCTTCCAGAGAAACTCCGGCCTTCTTGAGGCCCTTCTCAATGTAGGAAAAACGATCGAGGAATTTCTGATTCGTTCCCTCAAGAGCGATCTCGGGATCGACTCCCAGTTTCCGGGCAAGATTAGTAACGATGAAAAGGAGGTCTCCAATCTCAGACTGAAGTTCGGCACTCGCGGATTCCCCCACCTGGTGCTTCGCCAGCTCTTCTTTCACCTCGCCAAATTCTTCCTCGATCTTTTCCACGATCCCATCGGTCGCGGGCCAGTCGAAGCCCACTTTGCTGGCCTTCTTCTGAAGCTTGGCGGAGCGCAGTAATGCAGGCAGCCCCTTTCCCACGCCGTGGAGGTAAGGTTTCTCTTCGTCGCCCTTCTCCGCGCGTTTGATTTCCTCCCACTGCATCAAGACGCCATCGGTCGAAGAAACATCGGACGATCCGTAAACATGAGGATGCCGGCGCACGAGCTTCTCGGAAATGCCACACGCAATGCTGTCGAAATCAAAACGATCATCCTCTTGCGCGATCTCGGCATGAAAGACCACCTGGAGGAGGACATCCCCGAGTTCCTCTTCAAGATTTCTATCATCACCTGCCTTGATCGCGGCAACCGTTTCGTAGGTTTCCTCGATGAGATTGGAGACCAGCGAGCCGTGTGACTGCTCCGCATCCCAAGGACATCCACCCGGAGAGCGTAAGCGATGCATGACGGCCCGGAGTCTCTCAATTTGTCGACCCGGCTCGGCGCAGGTCATCATTTCCTCATCGGTCATCGTTTTCGGGCTTTATCGAGGGTTTGCCGCTCCTTGTCGTTGAGCGACTGAATCCCATGATCGCTGATTTTTTCGAGAATGCGATCAACCTCTTTGTTGAGCTCGATGGGAGATTGCTGAATTTCCCGCACCACCCTTGCCTGCCTCACCTTCGGCGAAGAGGACGAACCGGTCCCAATCTCAGAAACGTTGATTAGCCAAGTGCGCAGAGGTTTATACTTGATGAAGGAGAGGCCTAAAAGAGCACCTCCGAGATGGCCCGCAGCTCCTCCTGCGTTATCGAGACCAAAGATGACCGTAATCACCTGGATGGCAAAGTAAGCGATCGCGAAAGTCTTCATCTTCATCGGGATACAGAAAAAGAGGAGGATCCTAGCATTCGGCGCGATCTTGTAGAACGCCGCAAGAATGCCAAAAAGTCCCGCCGAGGCTCCGACCAAAGGAACCGTCGCCTTATAATCGAACATGCCCGGGACAAAAAAGAGGATGGTATAAAAGAGAGCTCCCGCGATGCCGCAAAGAAGGTAGTAGAAGACGAAGGGGCGACTTCCCATCCAGCGCTCCACGTGCGGCGCGAAAAAGACCATCCCAATCATGTTCCCAAGAAGGTGACCGCCATCACCATGAAGAAACTGGAAGGTGAAAAGGCGCCAGATTTGAAAGTGGTAGAGACCTTCAGTGATGGAAAAGTGTCCCCAGATGTCCAAACTAGTCATATAGTCGAGGGGGACACCCGAAGGCGTCATCAAGGCCCCGATAAAGAAAATCACGACATTCGCAATGATCAGTTGCTTGGTGATCGGTGCACCCTCGAAAAAAGCAGGTCGATGGGGGCCAAGCCCACCCGGTCTCATGTAATCGCGATCTTCGTAACCCACGGCGGAGAATTAACAGATTAAGCCTAAGGGTAAAGCATCTTGAGCTTCACGGGAGACTTAGAAATTTTCATCACTGCCTTGGAAAACTTGGGCCGGGCAATTTTGGAGTAGTTTGAAACCGCAAATCCTTCCTTGGGGTAGCCCACGAAATTCTTGTCGATCTTGTTGTTCTTATTCTCGTCATGCAAGACCACCACTGCGTAATTACCCGGCTTGAGTTCCTGAATCTTGAACACTATTTTCCCCTTTCGGGAATCCTGGGTCAATCGATGGAGAGCCTTCTCACTGTCATCCGGGAAGCCCTCGGCTTTCTCATAAACGAGAAGCGCGATCCGGCCGCCCTCATTCCTGACTCCCGAAATTTCAAACGTGATTTCCGCACGAATCAAGGCCGTGAAGAGGAAGAGAAAAAGGAAAAATTTCATGGATTGTTGAGCCCTCGATGAAGCTTACTTGGCGATGCAGTAGATCGCCTTATTGGAGCGCAGGTAGATTGCGTCCTTCGCGAGAGCCGGCGTGGCATTGAAGTCGGATTCGTCCCCCAGGGAGTTCACTCCAACCTGCTTCATCTCTTTATTGGCCTCGAAGATAAAAGTGCCGTCTCTCCGGCTCACTGCCACGAGCTTGTCACCGATTCGCAGGAGCGAGGCATAGAAGCTGAACTTCTTCCGCTTCTTGATGCTCTCAATCGTCCGCTTCGTCAGTGTTTCACCGGTCTTCAAATCCATGACAATCACGGTCGCCTCATCATTGACCCAGTGGAGTAAGCCGTCTTGATACACCGAACTCGGGACGTAAGAGAAGGTCTTACTGCGCCAGAGAATTTTGTCCGTCACGTCACCTGATCCGCCTCCTTTGATCGCGATGGCGCCCTTGCGAGGATATCCCCCTGTCGTAAAGAGAACCTCCCCAGCACTAATGACACTGGGGGTAATGTTTCCTGGAATTTCGGACTTTGCCCACCAGAGTTTTTTACCCGTCTGGGGATCAAGGGCGAAGAGTTCGTCGGGAGCGGCAATCACCAGTTCGCTTCTCCCGTCCTTCGGCGCGTGAAGCGTCGGAGTATTGTAAGTGAGCTCGAGCTGTTTCGACTCATAGCGCCACTTTTCTTGACCCGTCGTTTTTTCAAAGGCGATGATCGCCTTTGATTCATCCGAGGCGTTCACGATGAGGAGATCTCGATAAAGGATGGGACTGGCCGCAGAGCCCCAGCGACGATTGCTCGAGGAATCTCCCACATCTTTACTCCAGACCTTTTCGCCCTCGAGCGTGAAGGCATGCACGCCCGATTTCCCGAAAGAGGCAAAGACGTGCTTTCCATCGGTCACCGGGGTGGGGCTGGCATAGCCATGCTCAGTGAGATAGCCGCGATAGTCATCGTCGGGATTCGCCAGCGGGATTTTCTTCTCCCAAAGAATTTTTCCGCTCGCACGATCAAGGCAGAGAATAGAACGGCCCAAATCCTCGGGTTCACCGATGTTTTTCTGATCGATGCCGTAGCCCGTGTAACAGGTAACAAAGAGCTTGTTCTCCCAATAAATGGGGCTGGAGCTTCCGGGTCCGGGTAGGTCCGTCTTCCACTTCACATTTTCATTGGCGCCCCATTGAAGCGGGATTTTGGAACCATCAATCGCGGCCACTCCATCGGATCCCCGGAACTGGGGCCAAGTCTCAGCAGAGAGCGTGGAGTGTGATAGGAGAAGGAGAGAGAGGCTAAAGATGGCTCTTTTCATGGTGGGAGCCTAGCCGTTTCAAAATCGAGCGCAACTCGGTTTAGTCGATCTTCGGAGGGAGGACCGGAGGCCGATCGGGTCCCTTCTTCGGCGGAAGCGGCGGCGGATCCTTTTGCCTCTTTAGCTCCTTCACATGACACTTGGCTTTCCATTCCCCACCTTGGCCCGCTCGATTAGGAGCGCATTTTATTGCAGAGGACACCGCTGCCTTGGCCTCGGCTCAGACGTCCTCCACCCGGTTTTATTGGATCCGCTGGACATCAAAATGAATCGGGAGATGATTTCTTCGATTCGTAAAACCTCTCCCCCAGCCTTCCAAAATCATCTGCGAGGTCGAGCTTGGCATCGTTATTGGTAAACGAGCCCAGTGGGTGAACCGTGAAGACGCTTTTCATCTCCTACATCTACCGGTTCATGACCCTCCTCAGCCCCTCAAGACCGGAGACATCGTCGAACTTTGAATCGACGGAATCGGCACTATCTTCCAAGAGATTATTACATGGAAGGACGCTCTGTAATTGACCCCTAGGCGGGCTGCATGGCCTCTTCAATCAAGCGCTGAATTTCGGGGATGCTTTGGGCAATCCGGAACTCATCAGCCTGGCAGTAGTTGCCCAAAAGCGTGATAAGTGGATCCCAAAACCCTCTCCCTTCTTCATCGAGTCGGTTGAAAATGATCACCGGTTTCCCTTTCATCAGATCGTCTCCCTGTTCGAGAAAGATCAAGAGCGCAAGAAGCTCCTGCACCGTGCCCGCACCTCCGGGAAAGATGACAAAGGCATCCGAATTTTCGATCATCACTTCCATCCGGGTGTAAATATCGGGACGAAGCCAAAAGCGAGAGAGACCCGCAGGAAGTCCTTCGAGCTTGATAATGTGAGGGACGTTCGAACCCGCAGTCCAACCGCCCGCCTCCACCGATCCGCGCACCACTGCACCCATGATCCCTGATTTCCCGGCACCGGACACGCAGCCGAATTTGTTTCTGGCAAGAATTCGGCCCAGTTCTTCCCCATCCGCGATGTAGCCGGGATCCTCAAGAGTGGCCGAACAAAATACGCACACGTTTCCCAAAAAATCAGAGGGCGGCGGAGTGTCACTGGTGGGCATTTCCGGGTCATCAACCTCTTCCCTTCCCGCGTCCGGGAACTCTTGATCCTTTGCGGCATCGAGTCGCGCAAGAACCTCCTCTGGTGAATTCGCCAAGAGAAGAAACTCCCGATAATCCTGCTTCACTGTCCCCATTTTTCCGAGGTGGGACAACACATCGAATAAGGGATCCCAAGACGCATCAGAGTTCAGAATCACGGTTGGCTTCCCCGAGAGATTTTGATCGATCGTTTGGTAACCGACGAAAATAGACACTGCTTTGAAAAGGTCTTCGAGGCTCGCTCCTGGCGTAAAAACGAAGCAGTCAGATTCGATGATTTTTTTCTCAATATTGCTGAGAGTGATCTGCTCCTTGCCACTGGCGTTGTTGATATCCCACCCTGCGTTATAGATGAGAAAGAGGAGCTTGGCGCGAAGAGCGCGCTCGACAGATTCATTGGCGCTTAAGGTTTTTCCGGAAAGGCGAACAGTAGGCATAAAATTTTCGAACTCAAGATGAGATGGATTTTTGACAATACACCAAATACTTGATGTGCCAAGAGTGTCCTTTCCAATCGAATCGGACGCCGAAAGAAGATGTAGCGCGTCCGGCTTTCCTAATCCGCTATTTTCCCGTCCTTAATCGTGAGGACACGATCTCCGTGACAGGACAGATCCATGTCGTGAGTGACCACCACCAGAGTGGCTTTGCGCTCGGCGACCACTTCGAGAAGGATCTTCATGATCTCGTCGCCATTTTTAGAATCGAGATTACCAGTGGGTTCATCGGCGAAAATTATCGCAGGGTCGTTGACCAGAGCGCGGGCAATTGCGACCCGTTGTTGCTCGCCGCCGGAAAGCTCCGACGGGAGGTGGTTGATGCGATGAGCAAGACCGACACGCACGAGGACTGCTTTCGCTTTTTCGCGGTCACTTTTCCCACCGATGAGTCCTGGAACGAGCACGTTTTCGAGCGCGGTCAATTCTGGGAGAAGAAAGTAGCTTTGAAAAATGTAGCCGATCTTGTCGTTACGCAAGCGAGCCTGCTGAGCGGAAGAGAGCTTGTAAAAGGAAGTGCCATTGATGCTCACGTCACCTTTGTTCGGCCTCTCCAACCCGGCAAGAGTATACATGAGAGTCGTCTTTCCGGCTCCGCTGGGGCCACAGAGGAAAATTTTCTCCCCAGCCTTAATATCCAAATAAATCCCACGAAGAACTGAGACCTCCTTTTTCGCAAGGTAATAGGAACGGTGAACATCAGTCGCCGTGATCATTTTCCGCCCAAGTTCTGCATGGTTTGGAAGATCGCGGTCATCATGAGATAGGCCATGGAGCCAATCAAGAGGGCCATCACCAGCAGAATAGCGGGCATGATGAGAGCCATGATGCGCTGAAGGGAATTGTCCAACTCCTTGTCGAATCGCACCGACGCCTTCCTAAGAGCTTGATCGATCTTACCGGTCTGTTCACCCACCGAGACCATATCAATGAGGAGAGCAGAAAAGATGCCAGATTTATTCATCGACCGGGAGAGAGAGCGACCATCGCCCACCTGCTCAATCATGTCATCGAGGTGGCTCTGCAGAAAAAGATTCGGCGTCGCATCGCGTGTCAGTTCAAGCGAACGAAGAAGAGGGAGGCCATTTGCGGTAAGATTCGCCATGGTCTCAAGAAATTGGACATAGAATCGGCTCATGAAAGCGCGCCCAACGAGCGGAATCTGAAGCTTTTGACGATCCCAGGTCGGCTGGTTGGCTTCGTTGTCCTTCCACGCTTTAAAGAGAATAAGCCCGGCAACGATGACGAGAATAATGACCACCCACCACTTTGAAATGAAACCGGTGAAGAGCATTAGGAACTTAGCTCCGGCCGGCAGCTTTCCACCGGGCGTCGACTCGATCAAAGCCGTAAGCTGCGGGATGAGCTGAGTCATAAAGACAAAAGCCACCGAGATGCCCGCCACCACCAAAAAGGCGGGATAGATGAGTGCGAGAATCACTTTCCCTTGGAGTGCCTGAATCGTTTTCAGGTAATGAGCCTGTCGATCAAGAATGGTATCGAGCGCTCCGGAGGCCTCCCCCGCTGCCGCAAGCGAGCAATAGAGTGAACCGAAACTTGGACTGACCCGACGAAGCGCCGACGAAAAGCTATTTCCATCCCGCACGAGCGTCCGAATCTTGGTGGAAACGACTTTTAAACTTCCGAGTTCCCCTCGGTTCTCCATCGCCCGCAGCGCAGGCTCAAGCTGGAGACCGGCGGCGAGCATGTCTGAAAGCTCCTCAGTGAAGAGCACCACCTCGGCACGCTTCAATTTGACCGGACCTTCGGGAATCGGCTCATCATTTTTTTCCTTTTTCGCAGCAGCTGCTGGTGCCGAGTCTCCCTTCTTGGCTTTCGTCGTAGGAGCAGCCCCCTTGGAATCTTGAGTCAACTTGACCGGCTGAAGGCCCTTGCGCCCTAATTGGCGAAGAGCTTCGCCGCGATCACCTGCGGTGAGTTCACCGGTAACGACTGATCCACCGCCATCGAGGGCTTTGTATGCAAAACTGGCCACAGCAAAAATAAAGTTAAACGACGAGATCGGAAGCGGTTACCGAGATGACTTCCTGAATTGTCGTCTCGCCCTTGAAAACCTTGCGCCAACCATACTCCCGCATTGGGATATATCCATCCCTGATCGCTTGCGCCCTCAATTCAGGAAGGGGGGCAGCCTTAGCAACAAGATCCTCCATCTTGGAACCCACGATGGCCACTTCGTAAATAGCAAGTCGCCCGGAGAAGCCGGTGTTACGGCAATGATCGCAGCCCTTGGGTTCATAAGCCTGGCCTTCGAGTCCCGCCGGAATCTCAAGAAGTTCGCGTTGCTCTTGGCTGACTTCAACCGGCTGCTTGCAAGTTTCACAAAGCCTCCTCACGAGTCGCTGTGCTAAGAAGGCGCGCACGGAAGCGGCAACTAGGAAGGGTTCGACTCCCATATCAACCAAACGGCTAATTCCACCAAGGGCGTCGTTGGTGTGGAGGGTTGAGAACACAAGGTGACCGGTGAGCGAGGCCCGGATCGCGATTTCCGCAGTTTCCAAGTCACGAATCTCTCCGATCATGACAATGTTGGGGTCGGCACGAAGAATCGAGCGAAGGCCCGTAGCGAAGGTCAATCCAATCTCGCTCTTCACCGCGATCTGCATCACACCGGGAAGCTTGTTCTCCACCGGATCCTCGACAGTGACAATGCGAGTCTCCGGCTTGTTGAGAGCCGAGAGGAAGGAATAAAGTGAGGTCGATTTACCGGAACCCGTGGGTCCGGTGATCAAAATGATGCCGTTGGGCAGGTCGAGCATCCGCATGATGGGATCAAGAACGAAATCCTCCATCCCGAGACGGGCCACATCAAATTTCTCCTGGTTGAGAAGACGAAGGCTGACGCTTTCCCCTTCTACCGTAGGAACGGTTGCAACACGCACGTCGATCGATGCGCCTTCGAACTGGAGGTTAATCCGGCCATCCTGAGGAAGTCGGCGCTCCGCGATATCAAGGTGCGACATGATCTTCAGGCGGGCAATCACCGAGCTTTGCAAAGCTTTAATCTGATCGGGGACCGCAATGTCCACCAAACCGCCATCGATACGGTAACGAATCCGGAGATTGTCAGCGAGAGGTTCTACGTGAATATCAGTAGCACGCTGCTCGAGCGCTTCCCGAACAATCTGGTTCACAAATTTGACTACGGAGGCTTCTTCGTCCTCGACCTCGTCAATGACGCTGGCCTCGTCCTTCATCTCGAGGTTATCGAGATCAAGTTCACGACCTTCAAGAAGCTGCTCAAAAGTATCCGCGCCCACACCGTAAAGTTTACGGAGAGCATCATGGACCCGACGACGGGACGCCATGACCCATACGATGGGGAGGTCGATAAACTGGGCAGAGGATTGACGCGCAAGAAGATTCAGCGGGTCGTAGGTTGCCATGAGAAGTCGGGCATTTTCCCCTTCACCCTCGATGGCAATCGGAAGAACTCGATGTTTCAAGGCGACCTGTGGTCCACAGGCAGCTCGAAGTGGCAGTGGGCTTTCGAAATCAGGAATCTCAGGGAGCCAATCCATCCCCAGTTCTCCCGCAAGATGCCTCATGTATGGTTCTTCATCTACGAGAGCGGAATCCAGAACGTCATCCAGCGGCGAGGCCTGTCTGAGAGCCGCTTCGCTCACCAGCTCTTCCAGAGCCGATATATCGGTGCAGCCGGTCTCTCGGGCTGGTTTTATGAGTAGCTCTGTCATGTGCGTGAAGTATTGATAAAACGCGCGTGGTGGGAAGTTCTGTCTGTGGAAATTCTCATGAATTGAAGTTCATCGTCTACGGGCCTCCAATCCAAGCTATCCAGAGCATTCCAAACCCGGACGACATTTAAAAAATCACCACTAAAAATGGGAGAATCGAGTTGCGCTTCTTCGCTCCCAGAGATAATCTCCTTATGTCTGCCTCGTTCGCCGAAAATGGATGATTAGCCGACCCGATAATAAAACAAATGGGGGCGGCCCCGGAGAATCAATGTCATGCCTTCACTGGAAGACAGCGAATCGAAGGATGTCCCCAACTTATTGAGTCTCGGGAATGCGGCTCATACGCCATGGACGGCGGGGCGGATACTTCTAAAACCTGCTCTTCTCCCGAGGAGCGGGTTTTTCTGTCTCACGAAGCTTCCCTTAAGCGCTCTTTAGAGGCCTAGGGAGCGGGAAAAGGATCATTTTTGAAGCGCAAAAGCTGCTGCCTGATGGTGGGATCGGAAATGCGGCGCACAACCGCCTTCTCACTCCATTCAACCGCTTTATCCCGCCTTCCCATCGCAAATTGCACCTCGCCCATGGTGTCGAGATAGGGCGCAGAATAAGGGGAACCCCTCAATGCATTCTCCATCATCTGTTCGGCTTCCAAGAGATTACGATTCGCTCGCGACGCCACCCAAGCGAAGGTATTCTTCACGTTATCGTCGTTCGGAAAGGCTGCGATCTCCTCGCGGAGTAGACTAAGGCTCTTCAGGCAGAGCCGATCGTGCAAGGCAACGAACCCTCGTTTCCGGAGCTCCGGGAAAAAATGGTCGGCCAGAGAGCCTCCGGTGGGGCTGAGCGCATAGGCGGCTTCCAGGATCTTCTTCCCCTTTTCTTCCTTGCCTTCATCGAGCGCGGTAATTCCGCGTGTGAATTCGGCCTGATAGCGAGTATTCAGGGGAATCTTCACGTCGGTAATCACCGATCCCTCATAAAGCGCAGATGCGAGTTTCCAATGTCCGGCACTCACCGTGGTCTCACCGAGAGAAGCGAGAAGAAGCGCGTCATTCACTCCTCTAGAATTAAAAAGCGCCCTTTCGCTCCTTAGAACACACTCACGGAGGAGGCTACGACTTTCTTCGACCTCGTTGTAGTTGAGATGGTCCTGGGACAGTTGATAGAGAAAAGCCACTTGAGAACCGCCAAGGAGGGTCGAGAGTCTTTTCAATTTCTCCGCTCCCTCCTGATCTCCCACTTTGGCTAAGGCGAGGCTCTTTTGAGCGAGCGTCTGGGCCAAATAATTATTGCTCTCATTGGCCGCCATCATCTGCTCATCGATTTCGAGCTTCCGATACTGCTCGGCAGCGATCTCCCAATCTCCCATCTGCGTAGCAAGCTGGGCGAACACGCCGGTCCGGGTCGCGTTCACTTCCGGGACCTTTAACATGCGGTAAAGATCGTTCGCCGATCTTCCGTAGACACTTAGGGTATAAAAATGGCCAATCGAATTGGGCTCCCCCTCCTTGAGTTCCTTCAATGCAACTTCTTCGAGGCGCTCGTTCCACGCCTCAAACTCGGCCTTGGGAATAGAAAGTTGACTGCGATAGGAATTCATCAACAGGAGGAATTCTTTTGTCGTAATCTTCGGGTCCAGCTCTTTCGTTTTCTCAAGCAACCAGGAGAACTCTCCAATTTGATCAAACTCTGCTTTGACGATTTCCTCCAGAGATTGATCAGAACGATCGATCTCTGCCGCAAGTGCGATCATCGATCCATGGGGAGCGTAACTGTGGGCGAAATTCATGAGATTGAGGATCACCCCATCATCCATTTTTGCCCCGCTCTTCCAGATGGCATCCATGCAGCGCGCCGTCTCCTCAACGTTCCCCCGGCCATCAAAAAACCAAAGCGCCTGAAGCAGAGTTTGCGCAGCTTGGTCCTGCTTTTCACCGGGCTTCAAATGAGAAACCTTCTCCTTGATCCACTCCTTCGTGAGTGTCGTCCCTTTCAAACCAAAAACAGCAGGAATGGCGACATGCTGATCAACGATCTTTAGATGACGAAGATGATCCTGCCAGCCCCCTTGGGTTGCGCTTTTTCCAGCAAGCGCAGGGAGTCCGGCTCGATACATGTTCACTCGCGCACGATCCGCCGTGCCTTCTTCATCTCCCAAGTCCTTCAGGGCCGCGATCAGGCGCTCTTCCTTTTTTACGTCGCCCTCAGCCCGGGCCAGAGCGAGCTCAAGATAAACCACGTCAGAAAGGGGAAGCCCATCTTGCTCAAGGTGAAGGCGGATGAGTGGAAGCGGATCGCCTGACAAGATCGCGGCAGTCGCTACCGCATTCGCATCATCCAGCCGGGTAGCTTCTTTGAGGAGGAGTGGCACATCGCCCTTCACCCGAAGGTAAGCCAGATAGCGGGTTTGCTGTTCCGGATCGATGCTCTTCTCCAGCTTCTTAATCGTTTCTTCTAGCCTTCCCTCGACCTGGAGAAAAACGCCGTAGCGAATCAGACTCTCAAAATCATTTCCCAGCTTTAGAATTTTCTCTGCCTGATCCATCTCTCCCGCCATCAAATGCTTACGGATTAACTGGGGAATGACCCTCCCAATGCGCAAATCGATCTCACTCCAAATTTCTTCGTTCTTCTCGAAAGCCCTCAGACGCACAAGAATCTCAAACTGCTTTTCTTCATAGAGCTCCCCGATCAGCTTCAGCTTCGCCCGGTCCGTGCTAGCGTGATAGCTCTCGATCTTTTGGGCGATTTCCTCAGGGGTATCGTGAAGAATTCCCAAACGGATCTTCTTTCGCAAGCGGGCCGCTCGCGCCGCCATTTCCGGGTCGTCCGAGTTTTCCAACTCTGCCAGCAGATCAAGAGCTTTATCACCCAAAACCCAAAGCGCCTTGGTGGCCTCAACCCGGGTTTTGAAGTCATCCGAGATCAGGCCTTCCCTGAGTTTCTCGATCACAGGTATCTCTGCAGCCGGCTCCTGAGACAGTGATGCGGTCAACGAGAAGGCGAAAAGCGCCAGAGGGGCAAGTGGTGAAAGCCATTTCATGCAGACCCAAACTTCTCTCATTTTCCGGAGGGATCAAGACCAGCTTTTGGACCCTCTCATTCTCATCTACTTTCCAATGCAGAAATTGCTAAAGATTTCGCCGAGAATATCCTCGGTATCGACCACTCCCGCAATCTCCCCAATCGCCGAAAGCGCCTCACGCAGGCTCAAGGATGTGAACTCGGGTTCTTCTCCTTGTTCCATCGAAGAAATAGCGATCTCCAAAGCGGTCCGGGCCCGATCTAAACAAGCCTGATGGCGGGCATTGACAGCGACCGAATGAACGCCCCAATGAGCCTCATCAAGAGCCAAAATTCGCGCGATTTCTTCCTCCAAATCTTTAAAGCCCTCCCCCGTCTCACAGGAGATCCGCAGCCCCTCTTGCCCGGCCCAACTGGCATCTTCCTTGTCGCTCTTATTATAAATGACGAGCCACTTGGCCCCTTCTGGTCGCGAAAAAGAAGAATCACATCGCGGCTTTGACAGATCGATCACTTCCAGCACCAAATCAGCCCGGGACACTTGAGCGTGAGTCATTTCAATCCCAGTGATCTCGATTTCATCGCTCGATTCCCGCACCCCCGCGGTATCGATCAAACGCAAGGGAATGCCGCGCACGTTCACCACTTCTTCAATGGTGTCCCGCGTGGTTCCTTCGATCGAACTGACAATCGCGCGCTGATAGCCCAGAAGCCGATTCAAAAGTGACGATTTTCCGACATTTGGCTTCCCGTAAATGACCGTTCGCACGCCCTCCCGAAGAATACGTCCTTGATCGGCTGTCGCGAGCAACCCCGCAATCTTCTCTCGCTGATCGTTCATCCTCATTTGCAGAGCCTCCCCTACGGCCGGATCAATGTCCTCCTCCGGAAAATCGATATAAGCTTCGAGATGAGCAGTCGCCCCAAGAAGATCCGCCCGGATTTCCTCGCAACGCTGACCCAAGCGCCCTTCCAGTTGTTCCGTCGCCGATCGCAGCGCCAGCGAAGTCTGGGCCGAAATCAGATCCATCACCGCTTCCGCCTGAGTCAGATCAAGTCGACCATTCAAGAAAGCCCGCTGGGTAAACTCTCCCGGCTCAGCGGGTCGTGCCCCCGCCTCGATCAAGCGCTCTATAACCTTGCGAGTCACCATCACGCCGCCATGACCGGTGAATTCTGCCACATCTTCTCCCGTGTAACTCGCCGGCCCCGAAAAGGTGACCCACAAGCCTTCATCGATCACCAATCCTTCTGCGTCGACAATCGACCGCAGCCCTACTTTCCTCGCTGGAGGAAGCGCCCTGAAACCAATCACCTTTTGCGCAATCTCACACGACTGCGGCCCCGAAAGCCGAATCAGTGACACCGCGCCCATCCCTGCTGGGCTGGCAATCGCGACAATCGTGTCTCCGTCCGACGCCATCGTTTAATGAGGACTAGGATCAGCAAGTTTTGAAGTATCACTAAAATTTAAAGGGTCGCAGCCGACTCCCAAAAATTCCCAGCAGATCACCTTCTCGATTTGTAACTTGGGCTTCACCTCGGAAGACCAGCGCAGACGAAGCGTCGCGGTGCTACCCTTGATCCCTGCTCCAAGCTTATCAATCCAAGTAAAGCGATCGAGAAGTCTTCCAACTTCAGAATTATTAGCGATCTCACCCGTAATTTGATCATCCACAATATAAGCCACATCGATCATCCGGAAGATACCGTTAGCAGTATCCTTCAGTAGGGTCGTCGTCGTCGGAAGATTCGCCGGAATCGTATTTAGCCCTTGGCAACTACCGCACTGAAACTGCCGCCGACCGGAATCTCCATTCATTCTTACTTAAGTAAACTGAATAACTTGCCCGATGTCAACCGACGAGCAAGGCATCGAGTTCCTTCAGACAACGCTCATTCTGCGATGGCGTCCCGATAGAGATTCTAACCCACTCCGGGAGCCTGTAACCCCGCATCGCTCTGATGATCACACCCTTTTTCAAAAGTCCCGCAAACACCCGATCTCCGTCGCCCACATTCACGAGGACAAAATTGGCGACGCTCGGGACGAATTCCCAGCCACGCTTAGCAAAGGAACTTTGGAAAAACTCCAGTCCAATCCGGTTGTTCTCCACGGTCGCGGCAATGTGCTCCTCATCCTGCATCGACGCTAGAGCTGCCGCTTGAGCGATGGCATTGGCATTAAAGGGTTGCCTCGCCCGGTTGAGAAGACCCGCGATTGGGGCGGGTGCAAGACCATAACCAATCCGCAGAGCTGAGAGACCCTGGGCCTTCGAGAAGGTGCGCATGACCACGACATTTTTTCCCGCCTTCACGTGCTTGATGGCATCAGGAGCATCAGGAAGAAATTCAAAATAAGCTTCATCGAACACCGCCACGACATGATCGGGAAGACGATCAACAAAGCGGTCAATCTCCTCTTGTCCCACGAGCGTTCCTGTAGGGTTATTCGGATTCGCAATGAAAACCAAACGAGTGTCAGGCGTAATGGCATCCGCCATTCCTTCAAGATCATGCACAAATCCGGGATCCGGCACCTCCTTGTAATCAGCTCCAAAAAGAGTCGCCATGAGCTTGTAGACCACAAAGGCGTGCTCAGCGGCGATCAAGGCCACCCCTGGTTTAAGAAAGCTGTGGCAGAGCAGCTCTATAATTTCGTTCGAACCGTTGCCAAGGACGACATTGCCAAACTCGACCCCGTGCTTCTCCGCCAGAGCCGTCCGCAATTTATAGCCTCCCCCATCGGGATAAAGGTGCACCTTGGCAATCTCATTGCGCATCGCCTCCTGCGCACGCGGCGAAGGACCCAGCGGATTTTCATTACTAGCCAGCTTGATGATCTCCTCCGGCTTCAGACCCAATTCACGGGCCGTTTCCTCGATCGGTTTTCCCGGCTCGTAAGCCACCAAATCACAAACCCACTGATTCGCTGCACGCTCGATTGACATACTCGCAACCTACCGAAGTGGCGCTACTTCGCAAGCCCCGTATAGATGGAAGCAATCCCGGCGCTCAGCGGAATCCACCTGGTCTCCTGAAGTCCGGCGGCGCGAAAAAGATCGAGCATCGCCTCACCCTTCGGGAACTCTCCGATTGATCCGGCGAGATATTCATAAGCATGACGTTCGCCGGTCAGCGCTCCCGCCATTTTCGGAAGGACCTTGTTAAGATAGAATTCGTAGGGCTTGGCCAAGATTCCTTCCGGAAGCGAAAAATCGAGCACCAGGAGATGCCCACCCGGCTTGATGACACGCGACATTTCCTCCACTGCTTCGGCCCAGTTCGACATATTGCGCAAGCCAAAGGCTGCCGTCACTAACTCAAATTCTCCGTCCTCGAAGGGCAGGTTCATAGCATCTGCCACTTGGGTTTCCTTAACCCCACTCGACGTCGCATGCGCCAGCATTTCAGGGCAAAAATCAGTTCCCAACATTCGGGCCTCGGGGCATCGCCGTTGCAGCTCCAGCGCCAGGTCCCCCGTTCCAGTTGCGACATCCAAAATACTCGCGGGATTCCACGCCTCCACCATGCGGCCCACTTTTTTGCGCCAAAGAATATCGGTGCCCGCACTGAGCACGTGATTGGTGAGCACGTAGCGATCGGCGATCTTAGCAAAGGCACCTTTTACAAAGTTGGGATCTTGTCCGGTCACGATTAAAAAAGCGGTTCGGGGAGAATATCAACGTAAATCCCAGGATCGCTACCGGGAATTTCCACCGCTCCCACCGCCTTGGCGTAGAACTCTTTAGGCCCCACCCCTCCGATAAATCCATAGGCGTAACCCAAGTTATGGAGACCTTCGAGAGCTTTCATGAGAAGCGCTTTCCCAATCCCCGTTCCCCGGGCCGCCTCAGAAACACCCGTCGGGCCGAAGTAAGCCTTATTCGTGGTCTCATAACAGGCGAAGCCGAGAATCTCTTTATTCCGTGTCGCGATAAAGCAGGTGATCGGTTGCCGCGAGAAGGCCACCTGAACTTCACTCACCCACTTTGGCGAAAAATGCTCCCTGACGAAATCCTCCACCAAGTGTTTTTCATAGGCTCCAGGCCGCCGTAGGATGATTCCTGCATCCTCCACCTTCTGATACATCTCTGCCGATTTTGGCAGATCGTAAAGCCTTACTAGCATATCAATCATCCTGACGAAGACTTCCATAAATACTATCGCAATGCCAGCCAAGACCTTAGACAAAGCAGAACCTCTCACCCGCTATCCAAACCAATGAACAAGGCCGGTTGTGACGAATGCGCGGAGCTCTACGACACCGCCTTTCGCGTCGCCGTCCCATCCACTTTAACGTTAGTCTAGGAAAGAAGCTGCGTCTCCGCCAAAAGGCGATAAGTCCCCTGTTGGCTCATGAGTTCATCGTGTTTTCCACTTTCAGAAATCCTGCCATCGCTGAGAACCATGATGCGATCCGCACTTTTCACGGTGGCGAGTCGGTGGGCAATGATGACGCTCGTCCGGCCTTTCATGAGTTCATCGAGCGCTTCCTGCACCAGGCGTTCACTCTCAGAATCAAGCGCACTGGTGGCCTCATCAAGGAGGAGGATTTTCGGATCGGCCAAAACAGCACGAGCAATCGCAATCCGCTGTCGCTGACCACCACTCAACTTCACTCCCCGAGGTCCCACGAGCGCATCATATCCTTCTGGAAATGCGTCGATGAAGCCGTGGGCATTCGCCTTCTTAGCCGCCTCGATAATTTCTTCCTCCGAAGCTCCCGGCCTTCCATATTCGATATTTTCACGAATCGAGCCACCGAAGAGCAGAACTTCCTGAGGCACAACCGCCATGGCCGCCCTACGATCCGTCACGGGAATCTCTGACGCCGCTTTCCCATCAAAGGAGAGCCCACCTTCCTGACTTTCGTAAAAACCGAGAAGGAGTGAAAAGAGAGTCGATTTACCGGACCCGCTGGGCCCAACCACCGCGACACGTTCGCCTGCGGAAATCTCAAAATTCACGCCATTCAAGACTTTCGTTTCCGTCCGGGACGGATAAGCGAAGACAAGATCCTTGGCCGCCATCGATCCCGTCAGGGTCGTCGAATCAGAAGTCCGCTCGTCCTCGATCTCGTAGGCCAAGATTTCACGAATGCGCTCAGTGGCTCCTTGCGTTTTCTGAAGCTGGCCCATGATCTCAGGCAGCGAACCTAGAGAGGCTCCCACGAAAATACTGAACAAAATAAAGTGGGTCAGCTGAGTCATCGTGATTTCATCTCTCGCCAACATTCCCGCACCGAACCAAACCACGACAGAAATCGTCCCGAAGAGAATAAAGATGATGAAGCTGACAAAGGAGGCTCGCGCCTTGGAGCCTCGTAAAGTCACATCTAGAAATCCATCCAACGCAGAGCGATAGCGGTTCACCTCGAACTCCTCATTCGAATAAGCCTTCACGTCAGCAATCCCCTGAACCGCCTCTTCCGCCACGATATTACTCTTCGCAAGTTGATCCTGGGCATCCTTCGACCATTTCCGGATCTTCCGCCCCACCACGGCAACGATGAGCACCACGATCGGAATCATTGCCAACATGAAAAGAGAGAGCTTTGCCGAAGCGATGAAGATAAAAGTGAGCCCGCCAAAAAAGGTCACTGTTTGACGAGCAATTTGAGGAACGGTTGTAATGAGCGTTTCCTGTAAAATTGAGAGGTCCGCGGAAAAGCGGGAACTGACTTCACCTGTCCGACGTTCCATAAACCAAGCCATGGGTAGACGCACAAGGCGGGCAAAGACATCTTGACGGAGATCACAGAGCGCGCTTTCTCCCGCCTTGATAAATCCTCGCACCCGCCAGTAGGCCACGAAGGCTTGAACACAAAGGATCGCGAGAAGGGTCATCACGACCCGGTCAATATTGGCAGCGATATGCGCCGCGTCTCCCCCCTCGCGAAGCGCTTCCTGGGGGGATCCAATCAGCGACCCCAAATAATAGGGGAAAGCGAGGGACAGTCCGCCCGTGAAAAAAAGAGCGATGACCGAGGGGACAAAGATTTTTTTGTAGGGCCCCAAATAGTGGTAGAGGCCGAATGTTTTCTTCCAATCGATTCCCCGTGATTTCTTTTTGTCCTTCGGCACGAGGGAATTGAAGCGGGAGGGATCGACTTCGTCAAATCACGATCTTCAAGAACCGCAAGATCGAGTTCACATTCAGGCAGGCCAGCCTCCCCTCTAATTCACTCTCTCATCCTGGAAACGACCCCACGGCCACTCCCGTCACCCGCAAGGTCATTTCCGCTGCCGTCATCGGCTGCTCGGACATCACCGTGGGCGTATTGGACTCTCCCGTGCCTGTCACTATTGACTACAATTGAGCCCTAGGACGTGCGTCCAAGTCCGATTGATTTGCAGTAGGCGATACTGCGCTCGATTTCTCCGAGTTGATAAACTTGCTCCGCCTCCTTCGAGTCAGATTTGTGAGGTCCCTTTTCTTCTCCGCCCTTGGCCCATTTCAAAAAGGCATCGAGCGACGATGGTTTACCCGCGGGCCAGGCCTTCCAGTATGAATCCTCATTGATCTTAAGCTCACGATTGAAGCCCGAGATCGTTTCAATCTGCACCGGCGCATTGGGGCAAAGTTCTGCAAAGCGCAAGAAGTAAGCCTTCCAGTCAACCATCCCCTCCCCCATCGCGGTCCACTGCACCGTCACGCCCTTTTTGCTCTCCCAAATCTGCGAGTCCCGCAAGCTGGTCGTCAAAACGTAAGGCGCGAGGTTCTCCAGGTTCTCCAACGGCGTTTCCAACGTCCAGACGGCATTGCCCGCATCCAGGTTGGCTCCTACGAATTCAGGGCCCGCTTTCTCGATGAGGCGCTTTAGTTCGAGCGAGTGCAAATCGCCGGCATGATTTTCGATTGCCACCTTGACGCCCAATTCCATCGCCAGGTCCTTGTTGCGCTTAAGCACCTCCACGGTGTCATCGATTCGCGCCTCGATCCCTCCTGGAGTATTCCGGTCCTCCCCTTTTCCAAGCACCACGCGAAGAACAGGTGAACCGAGGGTCTTAGCGCTGCGGAGCCCCAACTGCAGAAGCTCATCTGCCGTGCCCCACTTGTCTTTAAAGGAAACCGAGCTGGGACAAATACTCCAAGTGCCCAGATAAATCAGGATCCCTTTTTCATCTGCGTAGCTCTTCACTTCCGCGAGATGGCTTTCCTCAAGTCTCTCGAAGGCATCCAGATCCGTAATAAAAACCGTATCGACTTTCAGCTTCACCGCGTGATCGATGAGTTCCTTGGCCTTCCATCCCATCGCTCGCACCGCGAAATTATCGTAGCCCAGAAGAAGCTTCTGTGATTCTTCTAGATCCGATTGTTTGGAACATGCGCTCAGCGCCGTCAGGGCCATCGATCCACCAAGGAAGTCTCTGCGTTTCATGGCTTCCAGTTTTCCAATTGTCACGGCACAAGCAAGCTTCTCTTTGACGCTTTTTCATCGAATGAACCGCCGCTCACTTTCCGTCCTCTTCTTCATCCTCGCCATCGGCGTAGGATGGTATTTCATCTTCGGCATGAACGTGCAAGCCGACCGCGACCGGGCGGCAGCCAAAAATTTCACCCCTTTGTTAAAGGAGGATCTCACCACCAAAGGCCTCAAATTGGGCGCACCCGTTTTCATTCGTGCCTTTAAAGAAGAGCGCAAAGTCGAACTCTGGATCCAGGAAACTGGCAAAAAAACCTTCGCTCTTTTCCGAACCTACCGCGTTGCCGCTTCCTCCGGGGACCTGGGCCCCAAATTTGCCGAAGGCGACCGTCAGGTTCCCGAGGGCTTTTACTTCGTGCCGCCCAGCCAAATGAATCCCAACAGCCGCTTCCACCTTGCCTTCAATGTGGGCTATCCAAACGCCTACGACCGCGCGCATGGCCGACACGGAACCGCCATCATGATCCATGGGTCCGAAGTCTCCACCGGCTGCCTCGCGATGACCGATCCCAAGATCGAAGAAATCTACACCCTTTGCGACGCCGCCCATCGTGGGGGCCAAAAGTTCTTCCGCGTTCACCTTTTCCCCTTCCGCATGACCACTGAAAGGATGTTCCTAGCCCGCGACAGCCCATGGTATTCCTTCTGGAAAAACCTCGAAACCGGCTACCAATGGTTTGAGCAAAAGAAGATTCCCCCAAATGCCACCGTGCAGGACAAAAAATACCACTTTGGAGATTAAAGGGGTCTCAGTCTGGTCCTCCGCCCTCTGCCATTCGTAGTCCAGACTTGTGGATACTACTACTTTCGTAAGGTGTATTGCTGACTCTGCAATTCTGACAGGTATTGACCATAGCAACCCTTTTAAAGGCGCAGGCTAAGTATCGCTACTGAAAGAAAATCACTCTCCAAAATAACTTCTCAGCGCAAAAAGTGAGAGTAGTCCGCTTGCCCACTCGTAGAGGATCGGTAAGATCTTCCCACATGTTCGACTTCCGCATCGCTGCCTGCTCCCTCGTCCTCTGCCTCACGGGCTGTGAAGCGCTCAAGGGACCCCAAGCGGTCACGACCTCGAAAATTGATGGCCCCGCTGTGTTCGCCGCCGCTCAATCCGGTCAGAATGCCAAGATTAGCACGGGCTGGCTCAGCGAGTTCGATGACGCACGCATGACCAAGCTCGTAATGGAGGCCCTCAAGCACAACAACAACCTCCAGTCTGCCGCCCACCGCCTCCGCGCTGCCAAAGAAGGCACCATCATTGGTGGCGCTGCCCGCAAACCAACCGTCGGGGCCTCAACCGGCTATCGCCGCAGCGGTGGCGAAAATGCCTCCTCCTCCGCAAGCTACTCCCTTTCCCTCAATGCCAGCTGGGAGCCTGACCTCTGGGGCCGCATTCGAAATAGTGACCTCGCCAGCCGAGCCGATTACTCCGCCGCCCTCGCCGACTACCGGGGCGCCCGCCTTTCCCTCGCCGCCAACACCGCCCGCTCTTGGTGCAATCTCGTCACCGCCGAGCGCCAACTCGATCTCGCTCAGCGCACCGTCATTTCCTATCAAAAGGCCCTGCCAGTAGTCGAGAGACGCTACAAGGCCCAGACGCTCCGGGCCGTCGATGTCAAATTCGCCCGCAATAACATCGCGAGCGCCGAGCGAACCCTCCGATCCCGTCGGCTCAGCCGCGATGACGCCGCCCGCGTTCTTGAAGCCCTCCTAGGCCGCTACCCCTCCGCCACAATCGCCTCCTCTTCGACCCTCCCCACTCTCTCCCAAAACATCCCGGCCGGGCTGCCCTCGGAACTCCTCGCCCGACGTCCCGACCTCCAGGCCGCCCGTGCCGACCTCTTCGCTTCAGCCCAGCGAGCGGAAATCTTCCGCAAGAACCTCCTCCCCTCCCTCAACCTCAACGGTGGTCTTTCCAATGGCGACAGCAGCATCCGCCGTGTCTTTGACCCCGACTTCCTCGTCTACTCCGTCGCCGCATCACTCGCCCAGACTATTTACCGTGGCGGCGCTCTTTCCGCCCAAGCCCGTGCCGCTCTCGAGCGGAACCGGGCGAAGATCAACGACTACGCCACCTCAGCCCTCCTCGCCTTCCGCGAAGTCGAATCCGCCATCGACGCCGACCACTCCCTTAGCGAGCAGGAAACCTTCCTCGAAACCGAAGTGGAACAATCCAACCTCGCCGAAAAACGAGCACTGGATGACATCGCCCTCGGAGTCGAAGGTGCCTCCTTCCTCGAGTATCTCGAAGCTCAACGCCGTGCCGAGAGTGCCCGCGCCGCCCTCATCCGGCTCCGTAATCTCCGCCTCCAAAACCGCATCGATCTCCACCTCGCCCTCGGCGGAGATTTCGCCACGCGCTAGGCAATTTGCTTTTTTTAGGAAAACAAAATTCCGCGAACGAATCGTAGGAATCGCAGCCGTATTCCCCAGAAAAATTGCCCCGGCTTCGGTGAAACCGTCCGCGTCGTTCTCTCAAAAAAGAGCGATTCCCAAGACCTCTTCAACGCACTTGATCTGTCGCCTCAATCAACTCATCAAGAGAGACTTGCTCAAGAAGCATTCACCTCCTGATCAACCGAATCAATTGGTGACGATGGTTAAGTCTCAAAGTTCCCTAAATTTTTTCAAATCTCCCACTTGACGTAACGCCCCACTAATGCAAGTTACTTGCATCAATGAAAACATTACTCTCCTTTTTCCTTACCGCTCCTCTTTGGGCGGAGGTCCAGCTTGATCCCACCCTTCACATAAATGGCGTCATTGGGGCGACTTCGGCATCTTCATTGGAAGAGGTCGGCGGACACGCCCACGATCCCAACGATAACTTCGCTCTCCAAGGCATCGATCTGGGACTCAGCCTTCGCGTCGACGATTGGCTTGCCGGTTTTATCAATGCCAACGTCTTCACTGATTCCCACCACGAGCTCGATGTTGAACTGGAAGAAGCCTTTCTAAAATTTCAGGAGCTTCCCGGTGGCTTCGATCTTCGGGTGGGCCGATTTATGAACCGTCTGGGGAGGCAAAATAACAAGCACCTCCACAGCTGGGACTATGTAAATTCCGACCTCTTCACCTCGCAATTCCTCGGCGAAGAGGGACTCACCAGCGAAGGCGTCGAGCTCACTTGGCTCGCCGAGTTTGACCAAACTTTCTTCGCCATTTCCTCAAGCTACGGACAAGCGGCGACGCACGAAGACCATGATGAAGGCCCGACCGACCCTCATGATCACGGGAGCGAGAGTGCCTATTTCAGCGATGATCTCATCACCGCACGCGCTTTCCTTGGATACAATCGCAGCGACTTCCATCGACATCGCCTCGGCCTCAACGGCGCGTGGGGAGACAATCGCTACGACCGCGACACCAATCTCTATTCGCTTGATTACACCTACACCTGGCGCGAAAACGGTGTCGAATTCGGAGGCCGTGAATTATCTCTTGGCATGGAACTCGCCTACCGAGACGTCGCCTGGCAGCACCCCGACAACGCCGCAAACATCGGCAACGTTTCGCAATCGACTTTCGCGGCCTTCGCCAGCTACCGCTTCGCGGAAAACTGGACCACCGCCATCCGCTACGAGCATCTTCAGGGTCGCGAAGCGGGAGCCGAACTCCACCTAGGCGACATCGAATACGCCTTTGACTCGGAAAAGCGCGACCGTATTTCACTCGCACTCACCCGTAGCTTTGACTTGGGAGAAAACGACTCTTTCCTGCGCCTTCAGTATTCCCACGACGAGCTCCCTGGTGAATCGGCCGACTCAATTTTTCTCCAATTTGGCCTCAATTTTGGCCCCGGAGAAGTTCGTTAAAATTTCCGGGAATAAATTACCTTTAGTAAAATCACCTTTTTTGTGTTTACCTCCTTACTGCACGGAAGAAATTTTCCTCTGGGCAAAAAACCAACTAAAATGAAAACCATTATTACCACGATTGCTGCAGTAGCAGCACTCACCGCTGGTGCCTTTGCGGCTCCTGTAGTCGTTGCTGCTGATGAACAGACCGTCACGCTCGATGTGACAGGCCTTAAATGAGCGGCTGGATGTCCTAAAAAAGTGCAGGCTGCACTTAAGAGCGTCAAAGGAGTCACGAAAGTGACCGTCGGGAAAAAAGTAGGCACCAATGCCAAAACGGTGGTTACCGCCGGAAAATCAGTGCAGGTCAAAGCCCTCATCAAGGCCCTCAAGAAGGCCGGCTTCGGTGCCACTGAGAAAAAAGAAGAAAAGAAAGCTGCTTAAGCGATCTTCTTCGAGATCTAATTTAGAACCTCTGTTTTGTCTCACGACAGAGCGGAGGTTTTTCTTGTTAGATGAAGTGGAACGCAGACTTCCCTATTAAAAGCAGATGAGTCCAAACCTAAGATTTAACGTCCGTTCCGCCGCTCTCGCCACTGGATGCCCTCCTCTCATTCACCTCGTGCAACACGACTAAGGTCACGCCCCTGACAGCGGATCCCAAACACAAGATTACCTACGAATTACAAATCTTCGACGTCCCGAAGGAACATCTAATCGGATCAAAACGTTACGACGTTCTTCCGCCTCAGAAGGGGCAGTTTCTCTCTTGGAAATCAAAGTAACGCGCACCTTCTCCGCAATCACGAGCGGTCGATTAGAAACGGTGGCTATATTCAAAGGCTCAAAATCTCGATTTGGGAAAGTGGCTTATAACTGCAAGATCGAGCGTGAAATCCTCCTGACCGAAAAACCAGCATATGGAGGTTCGAGTAACACGTCGCCATTTGATCTAAATGAAGGCGACTATCTTATCATTCGCAGTTCTCCTAATAATCCTTCTGTAGAAACTGGAAAACCAACCACCGAGTTTCGCGCCTTGAGTTATATCGTTATTATCAGTGTAACTACTTCCAAGCCTTGATCGATTCGACTTCCAGCTCGAAAAGACCTTCTTTCTTATCTGCCACGGTGATCCCGATCGTTTCAATTTTCGCTGGATCAAACTCGTTCTTTAAGGTCATTCCCCGCCATCCGCCCTTTAGCTCGGAAAAGGAAACCTTCACCGTCGTCCACTTTCCTTTCTCAGTGGAAATCTTGCCTCTGAAAGAAATCGGAGAACGTCTAAATCGCTCGTCCGTCGTGACGCGGAGATCGTAGGTCCGACCATCGCCCTTAACCTTCACTTCGATCCCCTGCCATCCCTCGAGATTCCATTTTCCGATATCCATCCGCAGGGAGGAAAACCCCCCGTTGTTCTGGAGAGAAAGCGTCCCACTGAACAAGAGATTTCCCTCCTCCGATATCTTCATCTGTCCCTTGGAAAGGCCACCCATTACCCCATCATCAGTAATTCCCATTTTCACTTTGGGATCTTTCTTAAAATCGATGAGCTCCTTTGAGGTTTCTGCCCGAGAGTTGGACAATCCCAAAACAACGACAGCCAAAAAAGGAACGGCTAAACTGGTCAGAAGCGACTTTTGTTTCATTTTTGAACATAGCATTACTTCCAAAGTTCGCACCCGATTTCTCGCATTCATCCCAAAACTCCCTTTAATAATTCCCATTTCCCGCTAAATCCGCTCCATGTCCCACACCATCACCGTCCTTTCAGGCGACGGCATCGGCCCGGAAGTCATGGTCGAAGCCCTCAACGTCCTCGACGCCGTCTCTGAAAAATTCTCCTTCAAAATCTCCCGCTCAGAGCACCTCGTCGGCGGCGCTGCTCTCGATGCCACCGACAATGAAACCCCTCTCCCCCAGAACACAATCGAAGCCTGTGAAAAGGCCGACGCTATTCTCTTCGGCTCCGTCGGCGGACCCAAGTGGGAAAACCTTCCCCCCGACATCCAACCTGAGCGCGGCGCCCTCCTTCCCCTGCGGAAACATTTCGGCCTCTTCGCTAACCTCCGCCCCGGCTCCTGCCTTCCCGCCCTCACCCACGCCTCCCCGGTTAAGAACGAACTCATCCCGAATGGCTTCGACGTCCTCTGCGTGCGCGAACTCACCGGTGGCATCTACTTCGGCGATCCCAAGGGCCGCGAAGAACGCGATGGCGAAATCGTCGCCTTCGACACCATGGTCTACAAAAAATCCGAGATCGAAAACATCCTCCACGTCGCCTTCAAAGCAGCAATGGGCCGCGACAAGCGCCTCACTTCCGTCGACAAAGCAAATGTCCTCGCCACCTCCGTCCTTTGGCGTGAAACCGCAAACGAAGTCGCCAAACAATACCCCGAGGTCACCATGGATCATCTCTACGTCGACAACGCCGCGATGCAGTTGGTGAAACGCCCCGACTCCTTCGATGTAATCGTCACTGAAAACCTCTTCGGCGACATCCTTTCAGATGAAATGGCCATGATTTCCGGCTCCCTCGGCATGCTCCCTTCCGCCAGCCTTGGCAAGGTGAAGGACAGCGGGCTCTACTTCGGCATGTATGAGCCCTCCGGCGGCTCCGCACCCGACATCGCCGGCCAAGGTATCGCCAATCCGATCGCCCAGATTCTCTCGATTTCCATGCTTCTGCGCTACTCCCTCGGCGAAACCGCCGCAGCTGACGCCATCGATTCAGCGGTCCAAAAGGTCATCGATTCCGGGCTACGCACCGGCGACATCTTCACCGGAGCCGACGGCGAAACAAAAGCCAACACCGCCGTGATAACCGCCGCCATTGTCGCCAATCTTTAAAGGACCCGGGGGTCTCGCCCCAATCATTCCAACTGGGGGCAGGATGCCCCCACTCCTTTCCAGGACTTTGGCCCCGTGCCCGAGTCCTTTTTTCATCAAAGGAGCCGGGGCATCCTGCCCCGTTCATTCCCCAGAGAGTAAAGCTTTCTCTCAGATCAGCCCCCATCCATCGGTGGTTCAAAATTCTAAGTTTCTCCTCCCCCCATCCTGTGCCACCTTCCCACCATGACGAAGTTCCTCTCCTTCCTCAGCGCCCTCGTTCTCCTCACCTCTTGTTCCGATACAAAAACGAGTAAGCCCATCGGCGTGCCATCATATCAAACAATCCATCACCTCACCCTCCCGGGCACCTTTTTCCACTTCAACTACCAAGGTAAGATCTACCTCGCCTGCTCCATCCACCAAGGCGGAAGCGCCCCCGCCACCCAGCTTCTTCGAGAAGGCAAGGAAGGCTCCGTCGTCGTCGGAGAAACCGTTCATCGTCAAAAAGACCTCCTTGTTCTCGAGTTCGACCCGAAAACCCTCTCCTCTTCCGACGCCCTTCCCTACCTCAAAAATCCCGACATCCAGGTCGGCGACCGCATTTACATCCTCAACAAGAAGAAAAAAATCGTAGCCACCGTCGTGAGGCTTCCTCGCGGCAATCAGCACCAGGTCGTCTTTAAAAACAATAAGCCTTTCCCAGCCGGCGGCATGAGCGGCTCCCCCATTTTTAGCGAGCGCCTCGGTACTGTCATCGGAGTCCTCCAGACCGCGAACAGCAAGACCGCAGCCACCGCAGGCGGCTTCGAACCTCTTCTCATGCCCTAATCTGTAATTCGTTGCAACTCCGCCTCACTTTTTCCGTATTCACACCATCTCTTTTCTTTATGCGAAAATTACTCCTTCTCCCCCTCCTGCTCGCAGGAAACCTGTCCGCCAAAAATATCAAATATGAAGCCTTCGAGTCCGATGGATTCGGAGAGTGGAAAGTCGAAGGATCAGCCTTCGGTCTCTCCCCCACTGCAACCAGCCCGGATGGCATGAATGGCAGTGTGAAAAACTACTCCGACAACTACTTCGTCAGCTCGGCCCACCAAGGCGACGCCTCTGTCGGCTCTCTCACCTCTCCCGAGTTCACCATCGACCTCCCCTACCTCGCCTTTCTCGTCTCTGGCGGAAGTCACGCCGGAAAAACCACCGTCCAGCTCCTCGTCGATGGAAAAATCAAGATGCAGAACTCGGGTCAAAACGACCTCCTCATGCGCCCCGTAGTTTGGCGCACTGCCGACCTCAAGGGAAAGAAAGCCCAAATCCGCATTAAAGACGGACACCGCGGCGCTTGGGGCATCATCAATGCCGACCACTTCTTTTTCACCGACTACCCGAACCCCAAGTTCCCTCCCACCAAAAAAGACGGAAAGCTCCACGAAGAAGGCCTCGTCTCCACCGATGTCATCCCCGGCCTCACCGTCCCCAATGGCGCATCCGTAAAAATCTTCACCGATAACAAGGCCTCCGGACTCTATTCGCCCACCGCACTCACCATCGATGAACAAGGCCACGTCTACGCCGCCGAGACCCACCGCTTCCGCTTTGGCGTCGAGGACAACCGGGATCACCTCTACTGGCTCATGGATGACATCTCCGCGCAGACCACCGATGACCGCGTGGCCATGCACAAGAAATGGGACCACAAAACACCCGTCGCCAACCTCACCAAGGTCTCGGAAAAAATCCGCGTCTTCGTCGATACCGATGGCGATGGCGTCGCCGACGAATCCAAAATCTACGCTGAGAACTTCAACGACCTCCTCGATGGCACCGCCGCCGGCATAATGGCTTTCGAAGGCACTATTTATTTCGCCTGCATCCCTAAAATTTGGGCACTTCAGGACGAAAATGGCGACCTCGTGTCAGACGCACGCACCGTCATCCAAGATGGCATGGGCGTGCGCGTCTCCTTCTCGGGACACGACCTCAATGGCTTCACCCTTGGACCCGACGGCCGCATTTACGCCACCATCGGAGACCGCGGCTTCAGCTTCACCACCAAGGAAGGCAAGTCCTACAAATTCCCCAACCAAGGCGCCATTTTCCGCTTCGATCCCGATGGCTCAAACTTCGAAGTCGTCCACACCGGCCTGCGCAACCCAAAGGAAATCGCCTTCGACAAATACGGCACCGCCGTCTCCGTCGATAACAACTCCGATCAAGGCGACCGCGCCCGCGTCGTCGTCCTCATGGATGGTGCCGACTCTGGCTGGCGCATGGGCCACCAAGTCCTCCACTCCTTCCACACCACCGCCGGCATTCCCGACCGCCCTGTAAACCGCTGGATGCAGGAAAAAATGTGGGAGCCCTACAACGACCTCCAACCCGCTTACATTCTTCCTCCCATTTCCAATTTAACCTCCGGACCCTCCGGCCTCGCCTACCATCCCGGAACCGGATACGAGCTCGGCTGTAAGGACCAGTTCCTCATCTGCGACTACCGAGGCGGCGCAGCCGCCTCCGGCATTTGGAACTTCGGCATCGAACCAGAAGGCGCCGGATTCTCCCTCAGCGAGTCATCCAAGTTCAGCTGGGGCACCGCCGTCACCGACGTCGATTGGGGCTACGATGGCAAACTCTTCGTCTCCGATTTCATCACCGGTTGGAAATCTCACGAAGCCGGTCGTATCTACACCATCACCCAACCCGGCCTCGCCGAAGATCCCACCGCAAAATCGGTCGCCGATCTCTTCAAGAAAGGCTTCAAATATCTCGACGCCCAGTCTCTTGTCGGCCTTCTCGGTCACGTCGACATGCGAGTTCGCCTCCGGGCTCAGTATTATCTCTCCATGAAGCCTGAGGCGCTCGCCCACTTCACTGCTGCTGCCAATCAGCGCATCAATGAAATGGAACGACTTCACGGCGTCTGGGGCCTCGGGATGCTCGCTCGCAAGAACCAGAGTGATAATGCCACCCGCTTCCTCATCCGCCTTCTTGATAACTCTGACGCCCTCGTCCGCGGCCAAGCCGCGCAAGCCCTCGGAGAAGCACCACTCCCCGATTCCTCCGCCCTCCTTCCACTCTTAAAAGATGAATCCACGCGCGTCCAGGCCCTTGCCGCCCTCGCCCTGTCACGCCGCCCCCTTGCGGATGCCACCCCCGAGCTCATCAACATCCTCGCGAAGAATAACAACTACGATCCCTACCTCCGCCATGCGGCCACCATGGGACTCATCGCCTGCGCCGGAGCCGATAACATCGCCGCCCTTCGGACTCACGAAAGCGCCGCCGTCCGACTCGCGAGCGTCGTCGCTCTCCGCCGTTTGAATGACGACCGCCTCGTCCAACTCGTCACCGATCAGGACCCTAAGGTCTCCGACGAAGCCATCCGCGCCATCCATGACACCTCCATGGAGTCCGTCCGCCCGGCTCTCGCTGCACTCCTCGAGGACTACGCCACCGATGGCCCCGGTCGTCCCCTTACCCGCATGATGCTTCGACGCCTCATCTACTCCGCCTACCGCCTTGGAGGGGAGAAAAACATTGCCCGCCTCACCAAGGTCGCCGCTAATCAAAAGCTCGACCAAAATGAACGCCTCGATATCGTCCGCCTCCTCTCGATCTGGGACACGCCCCACGTCGTTGACCAGTCGATCGGCAAGCACCACCCACTTCCCCCGCGCGATGCCAGCGGCACCAAGGCCGCTCTCGCAGCCAACATCGAGCACCTTCTCTCCGCCGATGGCAAGATTCTCGGGAAAGCTCTCGAGCTCACCCTTCAATACGGCCTCAGCATGGACTCACTCGATAGCGGCAGCCTCACTCGACTCGTTCGCGATGAAAAACAGGATGGCTCCACCCGCGCCGAGGCCCTCAAGCTCCTCCTCGCCGGCTCCCCCGCCAATGCCACCGAAATCCTCGGCGAAATGGCAAAGTCAAATAACGACCAACTCGCCACCAGCGCTCTCAAACTGGCCTCCGAGCGCGACCCCGCTGCGAACGTCTCTGCCCTCAAAGGCGCCCTCGCCTCCAAATCAGTTTCCCGACGCCAAACCGCTTGGAAGATTGCCACCAAACTCCCCGCCGAGCACGCCGTCCCCCTCATCCGTGACGGCCTCGTCAAACTCACCTCAGGAAAAGGCGACCAAGCATCCTCACTCGAGCTACTCAATGCCGCACAAGTTCGTCAGGAACCCGCCATTAAAGCGGCCCTCAAGAGCTACCGCGAATCCATTCCAAAGGAAAACATCACCGCCCTCTGGGCTCCCTCCCTCTCCGGAGGAGATCCCAAGGAAGGCTTCAAACTCTTCCAATCCCACGGTGCCGCCCAGTGCATGCGCTGCCATCGACACGAACCCGGCCATAGCGAAGGAGGCGAAGCCGGCCCCAACCTCATGGGCGTCGCCCTCCGCCACGATGCCAAAGGCCTCCTCGAGTCCCTCATCGCCCCCAGCGCTGAGATCGCCTCCGGTTTTGGACTCGCCTCCGTCAAACTCACTGACGGTCAGGAAAAAGTGGGTATGGTCCTCCGTGACTCCGACAAATCGATTGACCTCAAGGAAGGGGAAAGTATTTGGAAAATTGCCCATGCAGATATCGAAAAAACCACTACACTCCCCTCGTCGATGCTTTCCTTGGAAGCCATCCTAAAACCCGGCGAAATGCGCGATGTCATCGCGTGGCTCTTGACTCTCACCAAAGAATCCAGTGAAACACCACCCGTATACGAGTCCCAAGAGCTAAAGCCCGCCAAAAACGAGCCCAAGCCTACCACTCCAAAACCAATTCCAGCCACTCCTAAGAAAATGCCTGAAGAAACCGCCGTCATCGACCCAGCAATCATGGAGCTGGGGAAATCCCTCTACGATAAACCCGGATCCTGCACCACCTGCCACCAACCCACCGGACAAGGAATTCCCGGAGCCTTCCCTCCCCTCAATGAATCCGAGTGGGTCAACGGCCCCGCCGAAAACCTCATCAACATTCAACTCCGTGGACTCGCAGGCCCCATCGAAGTAAAAGGCAACACCTACAACGGTGCTATGATGCCCCTAATGGATGTCATCTTCCCACAGACCGATGAAAACACCGCCGCCGTCCTCACCTACGTTCGGAATTCCTTTGGGAACAGCGCATCAGCAGTCACTCCTGACATGGTCGCTGCCCTCCGCCCCGAAGCAGGTAAAGGAATACTCTCCGTAGCCGACCTTCTCCCCCCGATCGCCGAAGTATCGGACGCCCCCACCGGCCCTCTCGCTGAAATTCCCTCTAGCGGACTGGGAGCATCCGGCACCGGTATCCTCACCCTCCTCGTCATCGTCGGACTCAGCGTCTTCGCCCTCATCCGCATGAAACTCACCTCCAAGTAGAACCAAAAATTCTAACACCCAACTTCCAAAAGGCGCTCTGAGATCAGAGTGCCTTTTTTATCCAAAGAGGCCGCGGCACCTTACCGCTTATCAACCAAGCTTTCTCTATTCAATATTCACCATTCACTCTTCCCCCCCATCCCACTTCCCTATTCACTCTCCCCGATGTCCGGTTTCTCCTTCCAATCCCTCACCCTTCGCCAGGAAATCGGCGCAAATTCCTACGCCCTCACCCTCGGTGATGAAACCATCATCCTCGATGCCGGAATGCACCCGAAGGAAGAAGGTGATGACGCCATCCCGCGCTTCCAAGAAATCAAGTTCGATACCGCCGACGCCATTGTCATTTCCCACTCCCATCTCGATCACATCGGTACCCTCCCCGTCGCTCAGCGTGAACACCCTTCCTGCCCCGTCTACCTGACCGCCGGATGCGCCGCCCTTGGAGAAGCCCTCCTGCACAATTCCATCAACGTGATGACCAGTCAGGCCACCGAACTCGACATCCCAAGTTATCCCCTTTTCCATCACCGTGAAGTCGACTACCTCAAGGACAACTGGATGCTCCGCGACTACGAGCGCCCCTTCCCCTTAAACTACGATAAAGACGAAAGCACCCAAGTCACCTTCTTCGATGCCGGCCACATCCTCGGCTCCGCCGGCATCCTTTTCGAGCGGAATAAAAAATCGATCTTCTACACCGGCGACGTCCACTTCCACGACCACGCCCTCATCAAAGGCGCCCGCTTCCCCGATCTCGTCGAGCCCGATGTCCTCATCATGGAAACTACCCGGGGCATCGACGAGCGACCCGGCGGAAACATCAAACCCAAGGAAGCCGAACGCCTCGCAAACAACATCAAACGCACCCTGGAAGACGGAGGTTCCGTCCTCATCCCCGTCTTCGCCATCGGCAAAACCCAAGAAGTCCTCACTATGCTCGATGGCTTCAAGATGGACGGTATCATCCCGGAGAAAACACCCATCATCATTGGCGGCCTGAGTACCAAGATGACCATTCTCTATGACTCACTCGCTCGCCAAACCCGCCGCACCCGCCCAGGTTTTCAGATCCTCAAGGACATGGACGTCATCACTGGAAGTAAAAAACGCTCCCGGGAACCCATCGAATACAAACCCGGAGCCATCTACTGCCTCTCCAGTGGAATGATGTCCGAGAAAACAGTCTCCAATATCTTTGCGCGCGAGTTCCTCCCAAACCCGCTCAACTCCCTTCTCTTCGTCGGCTACGCTGATCCCGCCACTCCGGCAGGCAAGATCAAGAAAGCCTCCACCGGCGATCTCATCCGCCTCGATGGCACCCATAAGGTTCCACTCAACTGCGCCGTCGATGAATTCGATTTCTCCGGCCACGCCCACCGTGACGAGCTCCTCGACTTTGCCGTCAACATGCGGCCAAAAAAAATCCTCCTCGTCCACGGAGATCCCCCCGCCACCGCCTGGTTTAAAGAGCAACTTCAAGATAAGCTCCCAAACACCAAAGTCATCATCCCGATGCCCCAGGTGAAGATTGAACTCTAAGAAAAAATAGGTGTCTCCCCCTTGTGAGATTCACCTTTTGAAGAAAACTCCCTGCATTATTTTTTTCATCCTTGCCCTTATCACCTCGCTCGGGTGGCAGAATATTTTTGGCGGCGCCATTCATCGAACCACCAACGATAAGACAGGAAAAGTATCTCCTTTTCCAATCAGCGGAACCGCAGATCAGAAGATCGCCAACGCTCTTCCGCTTCATCTCCTTCAGGAATAAACTACCACCGGCCCCATTCCGCCGCCGCCCTGCACCTGACGCAATTTCTTCACCGCCCTCTTAATCGCCTCCACCGCCTCATCCACTTCATCACGGATGGTGAAACTCGAAAGCGAAATGCGCAGACTGCTCTTGGCCTGGGCATCATCAATCCCCATCGCCTTCTGCACATGACTCGGCTGCTGCTTCCCAGTCATGCAAGCACTTCCGGTCGATACCTGAACACCATACTCATCCAACAAAATAAGGAGGCCCGCCCCTTCACAATGTTCAAAAGAAACATGCGCACAGGTCGGCACCCGATGCTCCCGACTGCCATTGAGCGTGACGCCCTCAATCTCATCACAAAGACGAGCCTCAAGATGATCCCGAAGCTCCGTGATCCCTCGGTGCCCGTCAACTTCGAGACCTTGATAAGCAAGCTCCGCCGCCCGGCCGAGCCCCACAATATAAGGCACATTTTCCGTCCCACTCCGTCGCCCATCTTCCTGCCCACCCCCACGAATGAGTGGCTCAAAACGAGTCCCCTCACGAAGATAAAGAGCACCCACGCCCTTCGGCGCATGAAATTTGTGGCCACTAATACTCAAAAAATCGACGGGAACCTCACGCACATTCACCGGTGTTTTCCCCACCGCCTGAATCGCATCCGAGTGAAAAGCATAGCCACGCGCCTTCGCGATCTCACAAAGCTCGGCGATCGGCTGAATCACGCCCGTCTCATTGTTCGCCCACATGATGCTCGCAAACCCATGCTCCGCGCCATCGCAGGCCACCTCAAATTCGTCGATCTCCACTCGGCCCTCTGAATCAACGCCACAACGCACCAGATCAAAGCCCACTGCCTCCATCGCCTCACAAGGACGCAGCACCGCACTGTGCTCGATTTCCCCCGTAATTACCCGAGACGTCTTTCGTCCGTAAATTCGAGCGAGCGACTTCAGCACCATGTTATTCGACTCCGTGCCGCAGCCCGTGAAAACAATCTCCTCTTCCTTCGCTCCGATTAGCTGGGCCACCTGGGCGCGCGCCGTCGAAATCGCCTTCTTCACCACCCGACTCGCGCGATAGCCGCTCGAAGGATTGTGAAAATGGTCTCGCAAAAAAGGCAGCATCGCCTCGACCACCTCCGGGTGCACCTGAGTCGTCGCGTGGTTGTCCAAATAGATCATTGGAGAATGGTTAGCGCTCCCCTACCCTTCCCGCAAGCCTTCAGCCATGTCGAAGTTCCGTAAACTCCGGACGGGTCTCCATCTCGTCATCGTCATTCTCCTCACCTTGCTGGGGCGTCATTTCTACGATGGCTGGCAAAAGACTCAAGTCGCCAAGGAAATCGTGACCCTCTGCGAACTCCCGCCCATCCCTTACGAACTCGAAGTCCTCCACGCCTCGATTATCGAAAAGAACGTCTCCCTGACCGTCTCCGGCCCTGACAAGATCTTCGATACTTGGCTCGGCGAAATCGACAAATGGAGGGACAACCGCCCCTTCCAAGTCCTCAATTTCACCATCCGCGAATCCGAGTCCACCATCCGCATGGACTTTAGCGCCGAACTCCGTAAATAAGCTCCCCGTCTCAGTAATTCATCATTCACTCTTCCCCATTCACGTTTCCCCAGCCTTGACCCCACCCCCGCTCTTCCCTAACCCATAGTCAACATGGCAACCGTCGCAACCAATCTCAAACGTGGACAGTGTATCAAGTATGGAGGTGAGAGCGGAATCGTGCTCGGTCTCGATCACCGCACTCCCGGTAAGGGCAACGCCCTCATCGCCGCCACCATCCGCTCCTTCGCCACCGGAAAGACCAAAACGATCCGCTTCGCTTCCAGTGAAAAAGTGGATGTCGTCGAAACCGACCGTCAGAAGCTCGAGTTTTCCTATGGGGAGCCCGGCATGCTCCACTTCATGGACATGCAAACATACGAGACCACCGGATTTACCGATGAGTTCGTGGGCGACGCTAAGAACTTCATCAAAGAAGGCCAAGAGATCGAAGTCCTCTTCGTCGCAGGTTCTGCTGTCAGCATCGACCTTCCCTCTTCCGTGGAACTCAAGGTCACCGATTCTTCCGAAGGCATCAAAGGAGACACCGCCAACAATCCTACCAAGCCAGCCACTCTCGAAACGGGCGTCACCGTTCAGGTCCCCCTCTTCGTAAAGCCCGGCGATATTCTAAAAATTAGCACCGAAGACTGTACCTACCTCGGCCGCGCTTAAGCGACCACTTTTCCGATGAAATCGTTGCTCCACCTCCTTTTCGCCGCCGTCATTCTCGTCGTCTTCGGAGGTACTGCCTTTTTTATCTACGACATCTCAAAAGGTGCCCGCTTCGAGCGGGTTGATACGACAGAGGAATAGTACGAGTTCCTCTCACTCCCTTTCCAGAAGGCTCCCATGATCGGGAGCCTTTTCTTATGGCCTCGGCTCCGAGCAACCACGCCCTCTCAAAAGCTCCACTCCCTTCCCGAACCTTGAACGGGCATACCCGTCAACTTAAGAGCCTCCAGGCCACGGAAGTGGAGAAAGCAGAGCCTTGGTTGAAGGCAAAGGATCAGCGAAATCTGTGCCTAATTTTCTCCCGCCCAATCACCTTGACTACATTATCAAAAATCACCGGTTTCACAACTCCATCCGCTACATCTCAGCATCTTCTTCAAACTCCGACTCATACGTTCATGAAACTCAATTGACTGACGTCTCACAAAAGTTGCACTTCAATCCACAGAGCAATGCGTGGCCGCAGGATTCTCGTCGTATTGCCAATTTTGAAATTTTTTGATTCAAGCCTAATTTAGTTCACCAATCACGATAGCAACGGCGACGTCCTCTACGGGATCGAAATCTGCGGGACCCCGACTTCCAAGGCCTCCGCTTGGGGAGGCGACGCTTCTGGAGTGGATCAACATCAACATCGTGACCGAGGCCTACCACAAACACCGAGATCACGCTCATCGCGGACGTCGACCTCACTGATCTCACGCATCTGCACCGGCATGGAAGTGTCAGGAATCTCCAGCAGCGGGGGAAGGATCTCTATCGTGTGGAATGGCAACGCTAAACTAAAAGGCGATGATCCCCTAAAGGCGCGGAGACACTCAATAAATCAGCCTTGGCACAAAAAAGCGCCTCCGGTTTCCCGAAGACGCTTGGTAATCTTTTAGTCGATGAGCTTTAGCCGAAGGTCACGACTTCTTCATCGCTGGGAGGAACTTCGTCGCCGCTTGGCGCAGTTGCTTTTGGCGCATCGCCCCCGCCTTCGCGAAGAGCAGCACGACGTGACATCTTCACACGGCCTTTTTCGTCAACACCGACACACTTGGCGGTGATCACATCGCCCTTCTTGCAGATGTCTTCCACCTTATCGACGCGCCCTTCAGCGAGTTCGGAGATGTGAACAAGTCCGTCCTTACCAGGAAGCACTTCCATGAAGGCTCCGAAGGTGGTGACGTTCATGACCTTACCAGTGTAGGTCTTCCCGATCTCAACTTCAGCAAACATCATGTCGATCATGTTCTTGGCTGCTTCGAGGCCTTCCTTCTTCGAGGCGTAGATGTGAACTGTGCCATCGTCTTCGATGTTCAGGTCAGCACCAGACTCCGCTTGGATCGCCTTGATGTTCTTACCGCCAGGCCCAATAAGCTCGCCGATACGATCTTGAGGAATCTTGACGGTCTCAATGCGTGGAGCGTGCTCGGAAAGCTCGCCAGGTCCGTTGATGGACTCAGCCATTTTCGCGAGAACAGCACCACGACCTTCGATTGCGAGGTCGATCCCTTCTTCGAGAATGGAAAGAGGGATTCCAGGAAGCTTGAGGTCAAGTTGGTATCCGGTGACGCCTTCGCTGGTTCCACAGAGTTTAAAGTCCATGTCGCCGTAGAAGTCCTCAGAACCGATGATGTCGAGAATGACAACGTGCTTAGTCATATTTCCATCAGAGTCCTGCTCGGTCACAAGACCAGAGGAGATACCCGCAACAGGGCGGATCATGGGGACACCAGCGTCAAGAAGGGCCATCGTGCCTGCACAAACAGTCGCCATTGAGGTCGAACCATTAGACTCCATCACCTCGGAAGAGATACGCATGGAGTAAGGAAAGTCCTCAGTGGAAGGAAGCATTGGAGCGATCGAACGCTCAGCAAGTGCACCGTGACCAATCTCACGACGATTCATGCCGCCGAAGCGACCGGTCTCACCCACCGAGAAAGGAGGGAAGTTGTAGTGAAGGAAGAAGTTCTTCGAGTCTTCACCACCTGCGTAGTTGTCGACGTAGAGCTTCTCATCAGCAGGTGCTAGGGTGCAGATACCGAGAGCCTGGGTCTCACCACGGGAGAAAATAGCAGAACCGTGCACACGTGGCAGGGTGCCAATTTCTCCGTAGAGTTCGCGAAGGTCGCGGAGCCCACGACCGTCAGCGCGAACGCCTTTTTCCATGATGGACAGACGGAAGGCTTTCTTCTGAATGTATTCAAAAACCTGCTCGATCTCGAACTCGGTGGTCTGTGGGAACTTTTCCTTAATGGCAGCTTCCACTTCGTCGCGGAGTGCGCCGACTTTCTTACCACGCTCAACCTTGGAGGCCGCATAGATGGCATCCTCGATACGGTCACCAGCAACAGCATAGCCGATCTCAAGGAGGTCTTCCTTGGCAACCGTCACAACGTAGTCACGCTTGGGCTTGCCAGCGAGCTTAACGAGTTCTTCCTGAGCTTCGACAACCTTCGCGACTGCCTCTTGTGCAAAGTAAAGTGACTTTTTGAACTCAGCATCAGGGATCTCATTGGCTGCCCCTTCGATCATAATGACGTCGGTCTTGTTACCAACGTAAATGAGGTCGAGGTCAGAGTCTTCACGCTGCTCGAAAGTAGGGTTGATAAGGAACTCACCGTCGACACGACCTACACGCACGGCACCGATGGGGCCAGCGAAAGGAATGTCGGAAATAGCGAGAGCAGCAGAAGCGCCGTTCATGGCAAGGACGTCGGCGTCGTGGATTTGATCGGCACTCAGAAGAAGAGCGATGATCTGGGTGTCGTAGAGGTAACCCTTCGGAAACAGCGGACGCAGTGGGCGGTCCGTCATACGACAGGTCAGGATTTCTTTTTCGGTCGGGCGACCTTCACGCTTGAAGTAGCCACCAGGAAAGGTGCCTGCAGCAGAAGCGCGCTCCTTGTATTCCACCGAGAGGGGGAACCAAGTTTGTCCTTCACGGATTTTCGTTTGTGAAACAGCAGATACCATCACGATGGTTTCACCCATTTGAACGGTGACTGCTCCGTCGGCCAGCTTGGCAAACTTACCGGTCTCGATGACCATTGGACTAGGCCCAATATTGGCCGTTACATTTTGTATACTCATTGTCTTTTTTTGTGGATCGCTCAGGACCCTCCCGAGCGATTGGTTTTTTGAAATGGCGAAATGATCCCGTTCTTAATTTGGGTGGGGCCATTCACCGGAAAGAATCACCCACTAGGATGACTCACTAAGCAAAACGGCCACAAGTGGAATCCACCGTGGCCATCTGCAAATTGGTTAGCGACGCAAACCGAGTGCTTTGAGCACCTTTTGGTAGCGTTCTTCGGATTTACTCGCGAGGTAATCAAGGAGCTTCCGGCGTCTCGCCACGAGGCGCAAAAGCCCGCGACGTGAGGAAAAATCTTTCTTATGATCACCCATGTGATCGGTGAGGTGCTTAATGCGCCGGGTCATGAGCGCGATCTGGAAATCTGCACTTCCGGTGTCTTTTTCGTTTAGCCTAAAATCAGCCAAGTTGATTCCGTAATCGTTCATTTCGGTAGTAATAATCGGGATAGGCCCAGCCCTGAATTGGGCCAAACCGTCCTTCGACGCGCGGGGGATAGTCTTAAAATGAGAATAACTCAACCTTTTTCGAAGTAAAAAAGTCCCGTTTATCGAGTTGCAACGGAGGAAACAGCAGACAATAGGTCTTCTCAACAAAGGCTATGGAATCACCCTTCATCAATCGCGAACTCTCCTGGCTGGAGTTCAATCAGCGCATACTCAATGAAGCTCTGCGAAAAGACCTCCCTCTTCTTGATCGACTCAAGTTCCTCGCCATCACCGACTCGAATCTCGATGAATTCTTCCAAGTAAGACTAGGCGGCCTCCATACCCTTCATCACAGCGACCCGGATTTCCGGGATGAACACGGCGACAAGTTTTCCGAGCAAATCTGCGCCATCGAAATGCGGACCCGCCAATTTGCCAAAAAGCAGGCAAAGGTGATGCGACGTGAACTCCTCCCCCAGCTCAAGGAAGAAGGACTCGGGCGGAAGAAAATCAAAGATCTCACCGAGGACGAATATGCCACCGCCAAAGATTACTTTTCTGTCTCAGTCGCACCGTTGCTTAATCCGATGGCGCTCGAAGGCAGCGCCTCTAGGGAACTGGTCCCTTCCCTGCAAGTTTGCGTCGCCCTGAGAGCCCTCTCAGAGGAAAGCAATCAGTCTCGCGTAGTAATCATCCCTCTCCCACAGAATCTCCCCCGCCTCATCAAACTTTTCGACGACACCTTTATCCTCCTCGAAGATCTCATCACCCACTTCTGCACGCCTCTGTTTCCGGACGAAACTCTCTCCGAACTGACTTATTTCCGCCTGACGCGAAACACCGACATTCCCGCAAATGAAGACAGCGTCGAGGACTTTGCCGAGGAAATCCGTCAGGTCATCAGCGACCGAACTCAATCGTTCCCCGTCCGACTACAGCTCAATAAAGACACTCGTTTGGTGAAGGAATTGATCACACTTCTCGGAGTCGAGATCCCTCGCGTCCATCTCAGCAAAGCACCTCTAGCTCTTACCGATTTCTTTGGTCATGCGCTCACCCCTGCCTACCCACACCTCCGTTCTCCGGTCGCCCAAGTAGCCGACTCCCCACATCTCGATCCGAATCGCACCGTAATCGAGACTCTGCAAGATCGAGACCTCATCCTGATTCATCCCTATCAGCACTATCGTCCCGTCCTTAGCTTTCTTAGAGAAGCCGCAGCCGATCCAAACGTCCTCGAAATCAAGCAGACCCTTTACCGGACCGCCAAGAATTCACAGATTGTCGATTCCTTAATCCTGGCAGCCAAATCTGGCAAAAAAGTCACCGTCGTCGTCGAGCTCAAGGCCCGCTTTGATGAAGCCCACAACCTCGAACAGGCAGAGGCCCTTCGCTGGGCAGGAGTCCAGGTGATCTACGGAGTAAAGGGCCTTAAAACCCACTCCAAGCTCGCCCTCGTAGTCCGCCAGGAAGGCGACACCCTTCGCCGCTACGTCCACATTGGCACTGGCAATTACAACGAGATCACTTCGCAGTTTTACACCGACGTTTCCATCATGACGGCCCGACCCGACGTCGGTCGCGATGCCGCTCTTTTCTTCGATTCCATCTCTGGAAAAACCAAGTTCACGGGATTCGAAACCCTCATTCCCGCGCCCACTAAGTTAAAGCGCAAGATCATCAAGCTGATCGATTACGAGACCAAGAAAGCGCTCAAAGGAAAAGAAGCGAAGATCCGCGCCAAGATGAATTCGCTGGAAGATCGGAATGTCATCAACGCGCTCTACCGCGCAGCCGATGCCGGAGTCGATATTCAGCTCAATGTCAGAGGAATTTGCTGTCTCAAGCCTAGAAAAAATATCGAGGTCATCTCGATCATTGACCAGTACCTCGAGCACATGCGCATCCTCACCTTCCATCATGGTGGGAAACAGCGCGTCTTCATCAGCTCGGCGGACTGGATGAAACGCAACCTCAACAAGCGGGTCGAAATCATGCTCCCCGTCACCGACGCTCATTCCAAGAGCGTCCTCCTGACCGTTCTGGATGCCTGCTTCCGCGACAACCAGAATGCCTCACACATTCTACCAGATGGATCATCCGAGCGAATCCAGCCGAAAGAGGGGGAAAAGCCTTTGCGAATGCAGGCCTGGCTCACCGAGTTCTTCACTCAAAAAACGGAAGCGGAACAGGAAGAAATTGCCCTTCAACTCGTGCCCCATCTTCCGAAGGAGGAATAGCTCGAATGAGCACTTTGCGATTGTCCCGCCCGCAATCTGCTCTATCATAACCTTCCGTGATAAAATTATTGGTATTTAGTCTCCTCCTTCCCTTCAGCCTCCTACACGCAGACCACCACGGCGAAAAAAAGGAAGCCCCTGCCGAAAAGTGGATCCCCCTTTTCAACGGAAAGGACCTTGAAGGCTGGACTCCCAAGTTCTCCGGCTCCGACCTCGGCCTGAACTACAAGGACACCTTTCAGGTCAAAGAGGGCCTCCTCACCATCAACTACTCGCAATGGGAAAAATTCGCCGGTGAGTTTGGTCACCTTTACTACAAGACCCCCTACTCTCACTACAAAATCCGTTCCACCTACCGCTTCATAGGCAAGCAGGTCAATGGCGGACCCGGCTGGGCCAATCGCAACAACGGCTTCATGCTCCACTGCCAGGATCCTAAAACGATCAAGAAAGATCAGGACTTCCCCAATTCCGTCGAAGTCCAACTCCTTGGCGGCCTCGGAAAAGGAGAACGCGGCACCCTCAATATCTGCACCCCCGGCACCCAACTTCACTGGGACGGCAAGCTCACCAAAAGACACGTCATCAACACCGGTGGACCCACCACCCACGGCGATGAATGGGTCACCGTCGAAATCGAAGTCCGCGGCGATAAGTTCAAGCACATCGCCAAAGGCAAGACTGTCTGTGAATACGATAACATCCAACTCGACGACGGATCACCCCTCACCTCCGGCTACATCTCGATCCAAGCCGAAACCGCTCCCATCCAGTTCAAGTCCATCGAACTCCTCCCAATAATAGAGTAGGTAAAAGAAGACCAATCTTATCTCGTATCGATCCCACACGAAATGAGCTTCAGTTTTTCAAAAATCCCAACGCTCCTCCTTGCAGCTTTCATCGGCAGCATCGGGAGCGTCTTTGCTGCCAAAGATTCGGAAGAACTCTCCTTCTCGAAAGACATCCGCCCCATCCTCTCCGCCAACTGCTTCAAATGCCACGGCCCCGATGACGGCAAGGGTGAAAACGGCAAGCCCATGCGCAAAGCCGACCTCCGTCTCGACATCTCCGACAACCAAGATTGGGACGAAGTCGTCGCCCGCATCGCCTCCCACGACCCTGATGAAATCATGCCTCCCCCCGAGGCCAACAAGACCCTCACGCCCGCCCAAATCTCCCTCCTCAAAAAGTGGATCGCTCAAGGCGCGAAGCACGAAAAACATTGGGCCTTCGTCCTGCCCAAAAAATCTTCCGTCCCCGCCGACATCCACCCCGTTGATCACCTCATAAAAGACGACCTCGCTGACAAGGCCGATCCCTTCACCCTCATCCGCCGCGTCCACCTCGACCTCATCGGCCTTCCTCCTTCCATCGAAGTTGCCGACCAATTCGCCGCTAACCCAACTCCCGAGGCCTTCGCTGTCGTCGTCGACGACCTCCTGAAATCTCCTCGCTACGGCGAGCGCTGGGCCCGCCGCTGGCTCGACCTCGCCCGCTACGCCGACACCAACGGCTACGAAAAAGACCGCGACCGCTCCATCTGGCCCTACCGCGACTACGTCATCAAATCGCTCAACGCCGATAAAGGATTCGATCAATTCACCATCGAGCAACTCGCCGGCGACATGCTTCCCAATGCCACTCCGGAACAGATCACCGCCACCGGATTCCATCGCAACACCATGCTCAATGAAGAAGGCGGCATCGACCCCCTCGAGTTCCGCTTCCACTCCATGACCGACCGCGTCGCCACCACCGGCACCACCTGGCTCGGGCTCACCACCGGCTGCGCCCAGTGCCACACCCATAAATACGACCCTATCACCCACCACGACTACTTCGGACTCATGGCCTACTTCGATAACACTATCGAGCCCGACTACCACATCCCCGACCCCTCCCTTGCTGACCGCCAAAAAGCCAACCTCGCCCAGGCCGAAAAACTCCTCGCCGAACTTCCCTCCAAATGGCCAGCCTCCTCCGGTAAGCTCACCTTCACTCCCCAGACTCTTCAAAAAGTCACCGCCACTTCCACCGTCGAAGTTAAAGGCACCACCGCCCACCTCACCGGACCCGCCCCTGACAAAGACACTTACACCGCCACCTTCGAAACAACTTCCAAAAACATCACCGCCCTCCGCCTCGACACCCTCGCACTCGATGGCAAAGGACCCGGCCGCACCGAGCACGGCAACTTCGTCCTCACCGGGATCGAAGTCACCGCCGCCCCCCTCGACAACTCTGCTCCCGCGCAAAAAGTCACTCTCATCAATCCCACTGCCTCCATCGAGCAACCCGAATTCCCCATCGCCAACTCCCTCGATGGAAACCCTGCCACCGGCTGGGCCATCCACACCCCAGAGAAACCTCTCCACCAAAATCACCACGCCAATTTCTTCTTCAGCGCCCCCCTCAACCACCCCTCCGGCACCACCTTCACCGTTACTCTCCATCAGAACCACGGCACAGCCCACAGCATCGCCAACTTCCAACTCTCCCTCGCAAGCGCCCTCCCAACCCCCGAGCCTCCGGAGCAGCAGCTTCAAAAATCCTACCAAACCTGGCTCGCCACCCAACAACCCCACCTCGTCCCTTGGAAAACCCTCACCCCCTCCAAGCTCGAAGCCACCACTCCCTATCTCACTCCTGAAGAGAACGGCATCATCTTCGTCGCCGGTGATATCTCAAAACACGACATCATCACCCTCGAATTCCCCCCTTCCGATCAGCCCATCCACTCCCTTCGCCTCGAAGCCCTCCCCGACGACCGTCTCCCCGCAGGCGGCCCCGGCATGACTTACTACGAAGGCCGAAAGGGCGACTTCTTCCTCTCCGAATTCCAAGTCACCACCGAAAAAAAACTCTCCTTCTCCGGCTCATCCGAAACCGTCTTCGGTGCCCAATTCGGCTCAGGGAATGCAAAAGCCTCCGCCGCCATCGATGGCGACATCCAATCCGGCTGGTCCCTCAAAGGCCACATCGGGCAAAAGGCCATCGCTGCCTTTAATCTCGCCGACCCCATCCCGCCCAACACCGCCTTCAAAGTCACGATGCATTTCGGACGCCACTTCGCCTCCACCCTAGGCAAGTTCCGTATCAGCTCATCGCCCACACCAAACATCCAAGCCATCGCCCATACCGGAACCTTCCAGGACTTCCTCCTCCAAGCCCCTGAACTCAAAGCCCACGCCGACAAAATCCGCGCCCTCCAGAATCCCCTCAAAGGCACCGCCACCCTCGTCATGCAGGAGCGGCCCGCTAGCCACACC
>OJFK01000009.1_pt1 | contig 87830 bp, 75 predicted proteins | sample 1594101 | NCBI WGS metagenome assembly OJFK01 (sample SAMN05416723, study PRJEB24817) | seawater metagenome | isolation source: Sea water | place: Canada:Atlantic | collected 2013-07
TCCGGCAGCTGGGAGATCGCCTGATCAAGAGCCTGCAGGCGCTCCCTCTGCTCCATCACTTCGCTCACTGCGGGTTGCCTATCGATCAACGGATCAGCTTCGGGACGCTCCTCAGGCGATTCAACAATCACGGTCCGACGGCGACGACGAATGACGCCAATCGCTTCGTTTCGACCGATGCGAAAGAGCCAACTCTTAAAATGATTCTCCTCCCGATAGCGCGGCAGCGCACACAGAGCCTTGGAAAAAGTCTCCTGCATCGCGTCTTCGCAGTCTTGTGAGTGGTGTAGCATTTGCCAAATAAATTGGTAGAGGGCCCTCTCGTATTTCCCCAGCAGCTCGGCGGCAGCTTCGCCATCGCCATCACTACAGAATTTTCGGATTAAAAGAGAGTCATCCACAGAGGTTCAAGAGGCACTAACGACGAGTTACCTATTTTATTGCCATCAAATGAATCTTTTTTCATCTTACTTGGGACTCCTGAAGAAGCTGCCGGGGACTTTGCCCGATGACCCGTTTGAAAACGGTTGCGAAATATTAGCTCGACGAAAACCCGAGTCGATAGGCGACTCCGACCACACTTTCCTCTCCCCTCACAAGTTGATTCTTGGCTTCCTCAACCCGTCGGATCAAAGCGAAATGGAGTGAAAATCTTCTTTTTATTAAAAAAAATGTGGTTTTCAGAGTCACCTTCGGCTAAGGGATCTGTCTGGCTTGTGCTATGTTCATGCCAAAAGGCTGAATTTCTTAAAGCACGAGTCATTTTGTATCATGAAAATGTATGTAGGTAATCTGTCGTTTGATTCGACAAAGCAGGACCTTGAGTCCCACTTCTCTCAATATGGTTCAGTGACTGACGTTCACCTTCCAGAAGACCGTGAGACCGGTCGTCCACGTGGCTTTGCCTTCGTGACGATGGACTCGAAGTCAGCTATGGAAGACGCGATTAAAGGCTCTGACGGCATTGAGCTCGCAGGTCGTAATCTGAAAGTGAACGAAGCCAAGCCACGTGAAGAACGCGGCGGTGGTGGTGGTCGCTACTAGTCTTTCCCCAAAAATTCTTTTGCAAAAGGCGGTGCACTTAGGGTGCTCCGCCTTTTTTTGGTCCTTAATTCACGATTCACTTGCTGCCTGCCTTTCATTCCTACAGCCTCTCTAAAACACGAGACAAATGGCCAAACCAAGTATTGAATTCTACAACGCTGCCGTCGACGCCGTTCAGTCAGGCGACCTTCCCCTTGCCCTCAAATCTGTCGAGATCTCCCTCACAGAGTCTCCCGATGATGCACAAACTTGGCAGCTTTACGCCGTCATTCTTAATGCCCTGGGACAGACCGAGAAAGCTGAAAAGGCGCTCGTGAAGGTCAAAGAGTTTGGCCTCAGCAAAATTGATGAGCTCCTCATGAAAGCCGCCGATGCCGCCGGTCAGGGCAAGATGGGGATCGCCATCACGCACTACGAGGACGCCTTGGAGATCGACCAAACCCGGGCGGAAATTTACACCAGCTACGCCCTTGCGTTGATGGAAGAGAAATATGCCGACGACGCGCTAGAAGCGGCATCCAAGGCCGTGGAACTCGCTCCCGATGATCCCTTTGCCCAGTATACCAAGGGCCGCATTTTACGTCTGAGTGGAAAGAATGAAGAATCCCTCGAGGCTCTCACCGCCGCAACCGAACTGGACCCCAATCTCGTCCTTGCCGCCTACGAGCGCGGCATGATTCTTGCGGAGATCGGACAACTTGATAAAGCGCTGCAATGCTTCGAAAAGGTCCTCGTCGACCATCCTGAAGATTCTAATGCCGCTGATGCAAAGACATTTATTCTCCAAAAGATCGAGGAAGGTCAGCAAAACGGTTAGGCCAGTCACTCGTCCCCAAGTCTCGCTAACCGAGAAAAATCACCCTGTGCTGGAAAATTGCTCCCATCTCTGTCGTCATTTAAAAAGATGAAGCGCTTTTTCCTCTTCCTTATCTTCGGGGCCCTGGCCTACGGAGGATGGAAATATCGCGACCAGATCGAAGGCCTCTACAAAAAAGTTCAGGAGCAGCAGGCAGGGAAAACACAAGCTGTGCCGGATCCAGAACGCTACGAAGAACTCAAACAGGAGCTCGAGCTCAAACGTTCAGGCCTCGCTCGTCGCTACAATGCCGCACGCACCGCCGGAGAGATCCTCGCCGTCCAAACGGATGCCAAGGAAACTCTGGAAAATAATCTCCCGAAACTGATGCGCTGCTGGCTGGGCACCACTTGGGATTTCAATGGCACTTCACAAGTCCCAGGAGAGGGGAAAATTGCCTGCGGCTATTTCGTCTCCACCGTCTTACGGGATGCAGGATTCAGACTGGAGCGTATCCGCTTAGCCCAGCAACCCTCTCAAAACATCATCGCCACCTTCCTTCCGCGCTCCCAGATGCATATCGAAGCCGGAATGAACTATGATCGCTTTTTAGAGAAAATGAAAGCCCGTGGGCCGGGCATCCGAATCGTCGGACTCGACCGCCATGTCGCCTTTATCGTGGTGCAAAAAGATGGAGAAATCCGCTTTATTCATTCCGATGGCGGCAACGCCCAACAAGTGGTGGATCAAGATCAGGAGAATGCCCACTCCCTGCGGAAGTCGAAGTATAGGGTCACCGGAAACATCACCCGGAGCGATGATCTCATCCATCAATGGCTCACCAAAGAAGCCTTAAAAACCGTGCGGTAGCTCATCAATGAAGCGCCTATTTCTTTTGCTCACTGCTAAGAAGTCGGCGAACGAAGCGCCGGAAGAACGAGATTCCATCGGAGAGCCGAGAGCCGGAAAACTACCATCACCAAAAGCGCGAACGCCATCAGCAGAGGCTTTGCCACTCCCAACTCCAACCCTCCCAGATAAACGAGCGCGCCGGTAAGATTGCAAGTGGCACACAGCGGTGCGGGCTTGAAAAGACTGGGAACCTCATTGCAGACAATCTCTGCGAGGACACCACCAAAGGTTCCGGTAATCACTCCGAAGAGCGCTGCGATATACCAATTGGTCCCTTCATCGAGCGCGAGCTGTGTCCCCACGATGGTGAAGAGCGCCATTCCAATAGCATCAGGTAGCGGCAACAGAGGGCGAATCCGGGGGAGCCATCGAAGAATGAATCCAGAAGCCAAAGTGAAGACGAAGACCACCACGACATAGTGCGGGTTGGCTACCCAGAAAAGAGGCGTTCGATCTAGAAACAAATCACGCAAGGTTCCTCCGCCAAAAGAAGCCACGCAGGCCACCGCGAAGACGCCCACGAAATCCATCCCCTGCCGCACGGCGAGGAGAATCCCATAAATCGCAGAAACCACAACCGCCACAAATTCGAGTCCCAGCAACAAGCTCACGAATCTGACTTGTTGAGATTGAAGGAAGCCTTCACGTCTTCATCCCGACCATAAACCATAAGAACGTCTCCCTCTTCCACTCTGCTATCCTTGTCGGGAGCGCCCAAAAATTCTCCTTCGACGCGATAAATTCCTAGCACCACGATCCCTGCATCGGAAGGCCGGGATTCGGCAAAGGTTTTCCCCAGCCAAGGGTGATCCTCACTAATCTCTTTGTCGAAAACCACGTAGCCATCACGAAGATTCAGAAGGTAGTCATAATCCCGGATGTGAACGATACCTACACGCTTGAGCATCCACTTTTGAAAAGATTCCACGGGGACTTTGACGACCCTAAGATTCAGAAGGACCGCGACCGAGAAGATTGCCAAAGCCACCACTCCAAGCCAGAAAAAGGTGAAGCCAATCCCGCGCTCCGAACTTCCCATGAAGGTCACGAGCAAAGTCGCCAAGGCCGAAGTGAGGCCGATGTTCCCCATGACGATGAGATGGAGGATGATGCGCCGCCGCACCGGATGGTCGACTACCAGTTCAGCCTCCTTGGTGGTGAACCCCACTCCGAAGAAGGCCGAAGCCGCCTGGAACTGCGCTATCGGCTGGGACATCCCGGTGAGCTGCAGCGCACTCGATCCAAGTCGCACAATCAAAAGAGCGAAAAGAACGATAACGACAAGTGCAAGGAACGGTCCCATGACATCAGGCTAGCACAAATCTAGCGACGATTGAACTTGGCAACTTCGCGCTGAGCTTCACGGAGCTCGGTGCGTTTTTTGAGATCTTGGCGTTGATCGCCATGGGCTTTTCCTTTTCCAAGGCCGAGCTCCACTTTGACCCGACGTCCTTTGAAATAAAGGCGCAGGCAAATGATGGTGAACCCTTTCTGCTGAGTCGCCATCGCCAGCTTGATAATCTCGCTTTTGTGAAGGAGAAGCTTGCGCGGACGCTTGGAGGCATGCTGGAACCACTCACCAGCCGTTTGCCAGGGTTGGATATCACAACCATAGAGAAAGGCTTGGTTTCCTTCGATCCTGGCAAAGGCGTCGCCAATGTTGACCTTACCCTCACGGATCGACTTCACCTCGGTCCCCACCAGAATGAGCCCGGCTTCTAGGGTGCTCTCGATGGTATAATCGCGGCGCGCGCGCTTATTAGTGACGGAATCCTGAGCCATCAAGGTATGACTGCGCTTCTTTCGAAGAAGCAGTCAGGTGCTAGACCTCGCGAAGCTTGATCTTACCCTCGATGATTTCCATCAGAGCAATATCAGCAAAACCAGTGCTGGGGAGTGCGTTCACCAAAGGAGAACGACCCGTGTTGAGTTGATCGACTCGCTTGGAGACGAGATTGATCAGAACGAGGGGATCGCTGACTATTTCGGAGGCCTGTTCGACGAGATCGTTATTCATGGTAGCTGCGCTGGGACGAGGGGGTGCTGAGGGTGCCTCAAAGGGAATAATATTATCGGCATCCATGGGTCCTCGGTATCTTCACGGAAGAAAGTTCACCCGCGGAGATGGTGTAAAGCCAGAAATATCTCTGTCTGACAAGCCCAAACCGATATGTTTCCGGTCTAGGGGCAAAAAAAACAGAACTCCGGACGTTCTCCGAAATTCTGTTTTCAAATATTAAGGCTTCGTTCGCTTAGAACTCAACGCTCACACGCACTCCGTAAAGTGCGGGAGTTCCAGGGGAACCCGCCGCGATCTGGGGAGAGAGATAGCTGAAGTAATCTTCGTCCAAAAGGTTGTGACCGAAGACGGAAGCGCTCCAGTTCTCAGCCTCGTAGCCGATCTGGGCGTCGAGGATCTGGTAGCTCGCTTGCTTAAAGTTGGCGTTTCCAGTTTCCTCGTAAGTCGTCGAACCGATCGAGCGGTAGGAGGAGGAAACGAAGAATCCGTTACCAATGTCATACCGCAAACCCAGCGCCGCAGAAAACTCAGGAACAAAAGGAACCCGGTTTCCACCGAAGTCGGTCGTTCCATCGTTGAACTTCTCGAACTCAACCTGGCTCCAACCCGCACTTGCCGCGATGGAAAGCTTATCACTAGGCTTCCAATTGGCCTCGGCTTCCACACCAATTGCGCGAACTTCGTTGGCATTAAGGATGATGAAGTCGGTCGAGTTGAGGACCGAACGATTGAGCTGATAGTCGTCGATCTGCTTGTAGTATCCTCGAAGTTCAAGGTCCCAGTTCTCTTCCGGACGATCGAGGCGCACTCCCGCTTCTGTTTCCCACGCCGTCTCTTCGCCATAGGCGGAAGTTGCAGGGTTATCGGAGAAAGCAGTAAAGCCAGCCGGCTTAATCCCGATGGATGTCCGCCCAAACAAGGTGACATCTTCTGATGCTTTATAACTCAAACCAAGAGTCGGAGAAAAGTACCAGTCATCTGTCTGACCGGAAAAACTCCCCAGCGGTCCGTAGACTGCGCTCCCCTTACTTCGGCTGAGCTCGGTATCAACATATTCGATCCGGCCACCCGCCTCGATGGTGAGACGATCAGAGAGATCTTTGGAAACATTTCCATAGAAGGCGTAGATTTCTCGCTCAGAGTTGAAGGAGGTTGTCTGGGTGTCCGGGCCCGTCGTCATGAAGGTGGGAGGCAAGGGCACCGGGAAAGAACGTGCGGAGACGCCCTCACTTTCCGTCTTCGAACGGAAGAGACCAAGCTGCCAGCGAAGGTCCTGTGTCTGGTCAGACGTTAGACTGTAACGGTTTGTCATGTAGTCTTGATTCTGCTGGATAGATGAAGTCGAAATCCCAAAGTTCGAGAGATCGAGGTCAGTAAAATTAGGCCCAAGGTTCCACGTTTGATAAGAACTAACCGACTCAAAAGTAGCCCAACCAAGATCTCGGGTGACGTGAAATGAGAACTGCTGTCGATCCAGAGCGGTCGATCCAAGAACATCGCTCTGCACCTGAAAAGGATCCTGAGGCAGTCCGAGTCCTAGGCCAAACGGTCCCGCCTGGCCTGGCAAATTCGTCAGACGCTGACCGCCATCACGGGCCGTCTCCACCATCGCGCGGAAGCGGATTTCGGTATCAGCGGAAGGACGGTAGTGAAGATTGGCAAGAGCCCCGAAGCGCTCCCGGCTGTCGACATCCGTTCCGAGGAACGTGTTGTCAATGTAGCCATCACGCTCGTTGTAGTAAGCTTGGAAGGTATAAGAGAGCTTCTCACTGAGAGGACCGCTCGCGAGAATGCGTGCGCCGAAGGCGTCATAGTTGCCATACTCAGTGGTGAGACGAAAATAGGGGTCTGCGGTTGGCCCCGGAGTGGTAAACTCAAGTAATCCACCCGCGCCATTTCTGCCAAAGTAAGCCCCTTGAGGACCACGATGAAGCTGAGCCGAGGAGAGCTCGAAGAAATCCGTCGAGTAAGTATAAGCATCACCGTAAGGCACGCCATCGACCGTCATGGCCACGCCAGCCGGACCGAAGAAAGCAGTGTTTCCAGTTCCACGAACGCCGATAAAATCACCAAAGCCCGCTGAGTCCGAGGCCGTTGAGGCGAATCCCGGGACGAGGCCCAGAAGTTGCCTGACTTTTTCAGTCTGAAAGAGTTCAAGATCGGCAGCGCTCAGGCCTTGGGCTTCTTCAATCTGTTCTCCTAGCACCGTCAGTGGCGCTAGGCTATCTTGTGCTGACACAGCACACCCAAGAGCGAGGGCACTGAGACAAAATACGAGTTTTTTCATATGCTTCTGGGAGGCTGACTTCGCTTTCAGATTCGTCAACTCCGAACGTCGCTTGTCATCTGTCCTTTTTTCCTGTTTCTTTCCCTTAACGATGAACCGCAGCGGATCACTCCTCCTCCTTACCTCGCTCGCCCTCAGCAGTTGCTGCGAGCGCAAGCTCTACCCCGTCTCTCTCCCGGACGCTCCTAAGCCCCCAAAACCAACGAGTTCAGGAAAACTCTCGGTAACTCTCCTCCCCGGCGAGCAGCCCGATGGAAATCTCGGCTTCCTCCCGGTCACCAAAAAAATCCACGCGCTTCTCGATAAAAAGGCACCTACAAAAATGGAGCCCTATACCGAGACCGCTCCGCTCTCTGGAGACGCAACCTTTGACCTCTTGCCCATTCCTGGCGGTGAATTCACGATCGGATCACCCTCAGGCGAAGCCGACCGCTCCGATGACGAAGGCCCGCAACGCAAGATCAAGATCGAGCCCTTCTGGATGACCAAGACCGAAATTACTTGGGCGATCTACCAACGCTTCATGGAAAACGGGCAGTCACGAAATAAGGACGGCACGCTCAATCTCGATGGCGACATTTACTCACCCGAACCACCCATGGCGAGTTCCCCAACAACGATCGACGCCATTTCCCAACCGACGCCTCCCTACATGCCAATGCACTTCGACATGGCGGACAGCGTGGGTTACGGCAAAAATTTCCCCGCCATCGCAATCACCCAGCACTCCGCCTCGAAGTTCTGCGAGTGGCTCAGCGCTCAGACCGGCCACTACTATCGTCTCCCCACCGAAGCCGAGTGGGAATACGCCTGCCGCGCCGGAACGACCACCGCTTATTCCTTCGGCGATGACGTCTCCAAGCTCGGTGACTACGCCTGGTTCATCGATAACTCGGATTTCACCTACCATCCCGTCGGACAAAAGAAGCCCAATCCCTGGGGACTCCACGACATGCATGGAAATGCCGCCGAGTGGACCCTCAATGCTCACATCGGCGACTACTCCGCTGTAAAAGACGGTTCCACTAATCCCCTCTCTCTCTCGCCCAAGCGCTACCCGCGGATCGTTCGGGGAGGTCATTGGGATGCCGACCCCCAGGACCTTCGTTCATCGGTCCGACTTCAGTCCGAACCCTCCTGGAAAATGACCGACCCGCAGCAACCCAAGTCGCTCTGGTATCACACTGATACTCCCTGGCTCGGCTTCCGCATCGTGCGCCCGCTCACCGTTCCATCCGTCGAGGAAATGCACCTCCTCTGGAACACCGGACCCGGGAAGTTGTAAAAGGTGACCTTAGCCGCTAGGCTCAGACGTGCGCTCGTTCGTCCTCATCCTCACCGTAGCAGCCGCCTATCTGCTGCTCCGCGGATCGCCGGAAGGATGGCACGTCATTCTACGGGTCTGTCTCGCGGTCTTCGTCCTCGTGCTTGGCCTCGCCGTTTGGGGAAAACGAACGACAGCCAAGTCGATCGCCGCCACCCCGGAACGTCCTCCACGCTGGCTCGATTTCCTCAGTATGGGATTCGCGATCCTCGTCATTGAAGCTCTCTTCCTCCTCTTCTTCGCCAGCGCTCCGGAAATAGCGGAAGACATCGCCCGGAAATTCGATGAAGAACTCCATCCCAGATCCTACTCCAAGGGCTCATCGAATAAAAATGAGCCCGCCTCGGGAGGGGGCATCCTGCAGACTTCAGGCAACTGGCTTTGGCAAAATAACGGACGCCGCCAACTCGGAGGCGCCGGAAAAGTGCGACCCTCGAACCGACCCGAAGTCTTCCTTTGGCCCCGCGGATCCGCGCCCTTTAGAAAAACCGGCCTCTATCTCCGCACCTTCACCATGGCCCTTTATGAGGCCGACGTCTGGAACGCCCTCCCCCTCGCCCCGGAAACTCTCACCTCAGAAAATGGCGTAGTGCAAGTCTCGCAAATCATTCCTGAAAAAAAGCTCACCTACCAGATCTACCACGGGCCAAACACCCTGGGCCAAAGCCTCGCCGTCACTCTCCCCAACCTTCTTGAGGTTGAAACCTCATCTCTCCGGAAAATCGCCCCGGAGACCTACCGACTTCCACCACTCGCCGAAGGTGAAGAGGCCTACCGCTATCGCGCCACTTCTTCCCCTAAATTTTTCACGGCAAATCTCCTCCCAGGAACTTCGCGGCCGGAATATCTCAACCTGCCTTCTGACCCCAAAGTACGGAGCGCCATCGAGGACCTCGCCGCCACCACCAAGGGGAATTCCGGCCAACGGCTAGCCCAAGTTAGCGATCTCCTCGCCTCTCAATACCTCTACTCGCTCGAACCCAAGCTCGATCCCACCAAAGACCTTCTGCTGGAGTTTCTCATCGAAAAAAAACAGGGATACTGCGAGCACTTCGCCACCGCCGCAGCCCTCCTCGCTCGATCCGTGGGATTCCCTTCCCGCATCGCCTACGGATGGTCGGGCGGTCGCTACTATGAAGCCTCCAATATGTTCGTCTTCCGGGCCAAAGAAGCGCACGCTTGGACTGAGGTCAAAATCGCTTCGGGAGAATGGGTCATCTTCGACGCCACCCCGGCAAACCGAAACGAGGGCAATTCCACCGTCGCCGATAATGACGAATCTCCCCCCGTGCCCGATGGACTCGACCTTAATCTCAGTTCAGAGGGTCGCGAATCCCTTGCCCTTCCCCCGCTCGCTCGTCTCAAATCATTTGCCGTCATCATCGGAGGAGCTGGCCTTCTCGCCTTCCTGATTTCCCTCTTCCTTAAACGCCCGGAAAAGAGCACGAGCCATCACGGCCCCGGAAGCAGTCTTTTGCCTCCCCCCCTCAGCTATCTCAGCGCATTTCGAAATGCCACCGCCCAAATCGGCCAGCCAATGCCGAAAGGCCGAACCCTTCGCCAGCAAATCGAGACCCTTCGCCAAGAGGATCTCTCACCTGAATTCGGTGATGAACTCCTGACCTACCATTACCAAGTCACCTACGGAGAAACCCCTCGGAAAACGGCGACCGAGAAACGCTTTATCTCGCTCCTCAAAGCGTGGCAACGACAGGGAAGCTAGTTCGACGGAGCATCTCTGAACGACACCGGAGAAGCTCCTAAAGAGTGCTTAATTTTTATCGGGATGAAATAGATCGTTTCGATGCCGATGCCCATCCTCTAAAACCTAAGCTTCATTAACTAAAAACAGCTCAAATCAGGGTGGAAAAATCTTGCCAATCGGTCGCCGCTGACTAGATTGCGCGCCCTATGGCCCGCACCGCAGGCAAATCCAAAACTAGATCGTCCGTCGCCAAGCGCTTTAAAGTGACTGGCACCGGGAAGATTTTGCGTCGTAAACAAGGCAAACGCCACATCCTACAGAAGAAAAGCCGGAAACGGAAAAGATTCTTGGGTAAGCCCGCTCTTGTTTCCAAAGCAGATATCAAGGCAGTGAAAAAGAACCTTCTTCTTCGCTAATCCCAAAGACGATGACCCCGCTCGCCAAACGAGCGGCCTCCCAGCAGCCTGTCTCCCCCCGGGGAGAACGAAGAACGAGTGAGACTGCAGGAGTGAATTAATAACCAACGACCCGTTCACCAAGACTACAAAATGCCAAGAGCAACCAACAGTCCAGCCAGCCGGAAACGCCGCAAGCGCATTCTTTTGCGTGCAAAGGGTTTCCGAGGCTTCCGTTCCAAGCTTTACCGCTATGCGAAGGATGCCGTTTACAAGGCTCGTCAATACGAATACCGCGACCGCAAGAAGCGTAAAGGTCAATTCCGTCGTCTCTGGATTCAGCGCATCTCCGCTGCCGTCCGTGCCGAGGAACTAACCTACTCACGCTTCATCGAAGGCCTCAAGGCTGCCCAGATCGATCTCGATCGCAAGGTCCTCGCCGACCTCGCCGTGACCGACCCAGCAGCACTGTCCGCCATCATTGCACAGGCCAAAGCAGCTCTCGATAAGAAAGCGGCTTAAGCTGACACGTTTCGCATCAAGAAACTTCCATGGCCGCATCCCTCAGGGGATGCGGCCATTTTCTTTCATGTGCTGGTCACCCTTCTCGACGTCGTCGCAGGACTGGCAGAATGATCCCCAATACCCCAATAGCGACGGAAGACGGCTCTGGAATATTGGTGATGGAAAGATGGGAATACGAAGTGCTTCTTGCAAGAAACCTGCTGTTTTCATCTTCGAAGTCGAAAAAGAAGGTAAACTCAGCCTCATCCAGTTGCCACTCGTCGAACGATCCCGGTAAGCGACGCGGGTCATCCACAAAACCATCGGAACCAGTAAACACAAGTCCCACTCCGAAACCTCCTGCTCCGTCCAATGGATTTTGCGGGCCAAAAGCAAGTCTCTCTACTCCATCTTCCCCTAAAATTAGTTCAAGAATTGTGAATTCAAGAGGATAGTCAACCCCACCCAGAATCATTGCGGAATGCTCAAAAATCGTGAAGACAATTTTATTGGTCGACTCTATTACCGGCCCCTGAGACCTGTCGTAATTAATATTTAACTCGAAAGGAGTCCCCACCTCGGGCCAATCCCCTTCCAATTGTTCTTCGATCATCCCTTCGACGCGAAGAACTGTCGTCGCTTCGGCCCAAGTAAGGGTTACAAAAAACAGGATTACTTTGATGATGGATTTCATGGCCTAATTTGAACTTGCTGAAGACTCTATCCCGGATGCTGCCGATTCATCAGACTATTTATTCTTTAAGTATTTAGATCTGACAGAATGAATGAAGCTGATTCGGACACAAACTTCAGAAGCGCCCTTTCCTCTTGGGATGGGGCGTTTTTCTTGTACTTCACCCTTCACTCTTCCCCGTTCTCAATTCAGTCTCCCGCCGCCATGCAAGAGCAAGCCGCACAAATCCAAGCCGAAGCCCTCGCCGCCATCGAAGCCGCCACCACGGAGGCGGTTCTTGAGGACGCCCGCGTGAAGTTCTTGGGCAAGAAAAGCCCGCTCAACGCACTGGCCGGCGAAATGCGCAACCTCTCCAACGAGGAAAAACCCAAACTCGGCGCTGCTCTCAATGCCGCCCGCCAAGCGATTGGCGGAGCCCTTGAGACCCAAAAGCAATCCCTGCAAGACGCCGCTGATGCCGGTTCCGTTGCCGATCTCGACCCCTCTCTCCCCGCCCGCACCCTTCCCAGCGGAGCACTTCATCCTCTGACAGTCGTCAAGGACCGCGCGATCCAGATCCTCCGCCGCCTCGGCTTCGCGCTCGCCGATGGCCCCGAGATCGAAACCGAGTTCCATTGCTTCGACGCCCTCAACACCCCCTTCGATCACCCGGCCCGAAACGACTCCGACACCTTTTACTTCGACTCGGGCAAGCTCCTCCGCACCCACACTTCCAGCGTGCAAATCCGCACCATGGAAAAGGCCGCTCCCCCGATCAAAATCATCGCGCCAGGCTCAGCCTACCGCCGCGATGAGATCGATGCCACCCACCTCTCGGTCTTCAATCAGCTCGAAGGCCTCTACGTCGACAAAGACGTCCGCCTCTCGGACCTCAAAGGCACTCTCGAATTTTTCTACCGGGCGATGTTTGGCGAAAACACCGAAGTCCGTTTCCGTCCTCACTTTTTCCCTTTCACCGAGCCCAGCTTCGAAATCGATGTAAAGCTTCAGGTTAAAGGAGAAGCGCCCAAGTGGATCGAAGTCGCCGGCTGTGGCATGGTCGACCCCGCTGTCTTCACCCAGGTCAATGAAAGCCGCGGCGACCAGGCCTTCGACCCCGCCCGGCTCACCGGCTACGCCTTCGGCATGGGCCTCGACCGCCTTGCCATGATCCAATACGGCATCCGCGACATCCGTCTTCTCATCGAGAACGATACTCGCTTCCTCAGCCAGTTCGCTTAAGTGATCGGCTCAGCATCCTTTTCCCTGTATGGGAAGAGCTATGCGACGCTTTTTCGTTCCCATCTTTATCTCGGCATTTAGCTTCCTTTCCGCCGAAGCAAAAATCAAAAACGTCCTCCTCATCGTTTCCGATGACCTCAAGGCCAGCGCCCTGGGATGTTACGGCAACAAAATCTGCGACACGCCCAACATCGATCGACTCGCCGCCCGCGGCATGATTTTTGAGCGAGCCTATTGTCAGGGCACTTGGTGCGCCCCTTCCCGATTCTCCTTCATGCACAGCCGCTATCAAGGGCAGGCAGGTCAAAATATGGGAAAGCATTTCCGAGACCACGGCCTGCACAGCGCCCGGGTGGGAAAAATTTACCATATGCGCGTTCCGGGCGATATCATCGCCGGCACCGACGGACTCGATATCCCCGACACTTGGGATGAAAAATTCAACACCAAGGGACTCGAAGCCCACACTCCCGGCGACTACGCCTGTCTCAACCTCAATATCTTCACCAAGGAGCTCGAAAACCGACAGTCCACCAAGATGCCTCATCGCATGTTTGTTTCCGTGGAATACCAAGGCGATGGCTCGGACCAACCCGATTGGCAAGCCGCCGAAAAAACCGTCGAACTCCTTCGGAAGCATCAAAAGAAACCCTTCTTCATCGCCACCGGATTCGTCCGCCCACACTACCCCAGCGTCGCGCCCACGCAATACTTCCAGAAGTATCCCTTCGATAAAATGCCGCTTCCAAAGGTCCTTAAGAACGACCTCAAGGACATCCCAAAGCCCGGTCTCAGCAAGACCATGAGTAAAACCTCTGGCATCTCAAAGTGGCCCACCAACCAGCAGCGCATGTGGTCGGCCTACTATGCCACCGTCACCTACATGGACGATCAGCTCGGAAAAGTTCTCGATGAACTGGACCGCCTAAAACTCACCGACACCACCGCTATCGTTTTCATCAGCGATCACGGCTACCACCTCGGCGAGCACCAATTCTGGCAAAAGAGCAATCTCCACGAAGAAGTGACCCGCGTTCCCATGATCATCGCCGCCCCCGGAATGCCCTCCGGAAAGACAACTTCTCCGGCCGAGCTCATGGATCTCTACCCCACCCTCTGCGGCCTCCTAGATCTCCCGATTCCGAAAACAGTGCAGGGAAAAAGCCTCGTCCCCGTCCTCAAGGACCCCAAGGTGCGTGTGCGAAAAGCGGCCCTTTCACTTGTCAATGGTCACCACAGTCTCCGCGGAGAACACTGGGCCTACATGCGCTATCGCAGTGGCGAAGAGGAACTCTACGACATGGATCAAGATCCCGGCCAATTTGACAACCTTGCGAAAGATCCCAAATTTGAGGACCAGCGAAAAGAAATGAGGACCCTCCTCGATCAACGCCTCGCTGCAGCTACGAAAAAGTAGCCTCTCTATTTCGAACTCAGCTCGATCATTTGAACGCTCAGTTTGGCAAGCTTGCAAAATTGCACCCGCTGCCTCCCGTCTCCTTGAGGCTCCTCTTGAGCCAGCAGCGCTTTCACCCCGAAGCCTTCATCTAGCTTTGCCCAGTCCAAGGCATCGTCGGGAAGCTCCACTGAGGCATTCACAAAATCCTGCGTCGGGTGTAAGTTCACGACGACCAAAACGGTCTCACCATCTTTCTCCTGCTCACTTCTCAGGAAGGCATAAACCCAGTGACCGCTGGCACCTTCACCCTCCAGACGTCCAAAATCGGGATTGCCTTGGTTCGCATGATTCAGGCCGTAAAACTCCCCTTTCGTAAAAGCCGGTCCCGCCGTCGCTTTGAGAAGCGTTCCATACCAGCGCCGAAGATCCTTCTGCTCGTTGCTCAAGCCACCACCATCAAACCTCCCCCCATTAGTCCATTGATTCAGTGTGGGCATGCTCCAATAATCAAAAATCGTGGTGCGCGCGTCATCGCCTCCAAAACCTTCCGGACCTTTCGCGGGCTCTCCCACTTCCTGACCCGAATAAATCATCGAAGGACCCCGACCGAGACCGAAAAGGAGACCCGTCACCGGACGCCCCACTTCCATCCCGAGCCCACCCCAGGTCTTGGGGCTAGCGAGGCGCACTTCATCGTGGTTCTCGGCATAGCGTAGCGATTGATGAAGCCGACCACCTTGGAGGATCGAATCGAGATCATTCGCCCACTTCGGCCCATCGTAAATCGCCATCAGCGTGTCGTAGGTCTGGTCGTCGTAGACCGCATCAAAGCCCGACGCCAAAAGCGCATCCAGCACGTTGCCATCCACCAACTTCGCTGGATCCGTGTCATATGCCTCCGCTGCGAAGAAAGCCTCGGCATTCCGCTTCTTCGCTCGATCCAGCGACCACTTCCAAAATGGCATCGGAACCATATGTGCCATATCCACCCGGAATCCATCGACTCCCATTTCCTGCCAGTATGCCAGAATGGCATCCATCTTCTTCCAGGTGTCAGGAACCTCATCATCGGATAAATTCTCAAGCTGCGAGGTGTCGCGGCCCTTGGTATAATCATGCCCGTAGTTGAGCTTCACCGTCTCATACCAATCATGGATCGAGGGCTTCCAGGCGCGGGCATTATTCCCGGTCACCCGGCCATCCTCGCGCTCCGGCTCGTAAACATTTCCCGTCGGCAGCTCCAAAGGACCGGTGCCTTCGAGGTAGAAAAAATTGTTATCGCGGTGGAAAAACGACCCCTTTTGATCCCCCTCGCCGAAGGAAAGCCTAGGCCTCACATCCGAGTGGTAGCTCCGCGCCACATGATTCGGAACAAAATCAATGATGACCTTTAAACGAGCCTCGCGACAACGTGTCAGGAGCTCCTTGAACTCCGTAATTCGTCGCGCAGGATCATCGGCATAATCCGGGCAAATATCGAAGTAATCGCGAATGGCGTAGGGACTCCCCGCCTTCCCCTTGAGGAGATCGTTTACATCCGACGAACGCCCGGGGTAATCAGTCCCCGAGGCCTGCTCGATCACACCCGTGAACCAGATATGGGTAAAGCCCAGAGCCTTAATTTCAGAGAGCGCCTTCGCCGAAAAAGCCGAAAACTTCCCACAGCCGTTTTCATTGATGTCGCCATCGAATTTCCGCGTGTTGTTCTCGTTTCCAAAATGCCGGGGCATCACCTGATAGATGCTGACCCGCTCGGCTTGACTCATCGAAATACTCACCGCCGCCAATAAGCAGCTCTTAAACCAACGTGACCAGATCATTCCAGTTAAGCGTTTACGATTTCAGCATCTTTCTCATCCGCAAGGAGCGGTAGAGCAGCGATAATCAAGAAGCAGACACCGCCAATCACCACCGCAGAGTGACGGCTGAAACCTTCAAAGTTCTCCATCACCCGACTCAGGGCGATTGCCACGAGAGTCTGAGGTTCGAACTCCGCTCCCTTCGAAAAACTTCCCTTGGTCCACAAAAAATGCTTCAAAGCTTCCCCGCATGGACTCGCTCTACGACCTCACCTTTACCCATCTCGAAGACACCCTTCGTAATGAAGGAATCAAGGCGATCCATGCCCAGAAACTCTACCGCCTTCTCTACAAGGACTCGATCACTCTCGATGACCTCACCCCCGGCGTCCGTGATTGGCTCTCCAAACGCACGACGACCAAGGCCACTGTCGTCCGAGATATCGCCAGCAGCGATGGCTGCACCCGTAAATTTGTCCTCTGCTTCGACGACGGCCAAGAAATCGAAACCGTCCTCATGGGATACCGGGGCCGCTACACTGCCTGCATCAGCAGCCAAGCCGGCTGCGCCATGGGCTGCGTCTTCTGCGCTACCGGGAAGATGGGTTTCAAGCGTCACCTCTCCGCTGGAGAAATGGTGGCCCAAGTGAGATTCCTCAACACCCATCTCGCGTCCGAAGGAAAAGAGCCCCTCCGAAACGTCGTCATGATGGGCATGGGCGAGCCCCTCCATAATTACAAAGAGCTCATGACCGCTCTCGAGATTATCAGCGACCCTCGCGGAATCTGCATCGCCCCCTCACGCATTTCCATCAGCACCGTCGGCCACATCCCCGGAATCAAAAAACTCGCCGAGGCCGGAACAGCCTATGAACTCTCCGTCAGCCTCCACGGAGCGAGCGACGCAGAGCGCGACGCACTCATCCCCGTGAACAAGCGCTGGCCCATCGCCGACCTTCTCGAGACCTGCCGGATTTACTCAGAAAAAACCAAGCGCAAAGTCCTCATCGCCTGGACCCTCATCGAAGGGGCCAATGACAGCGACGACCACGCCATCCGCCTCGCCCAACTCCTCAAAGGGCGGCAAGTTCACGTCAATCTCATCCCCCTCAATCCCACCGAAGGATTCGATGGCCAACCGCCCTCTGAAGAGCGCGTCCTAGCGTTCCAGCGCATCATCAAAGAGACTGCCGAAATCCCCGTCACCATCCGCCAACGCCGCGGCATCGATGTCGGAGCCGGCTGCGGCCAGTTGGCAGGTTAAGTGCCTCCCTTAGCCACGCTTTCGTTCCAGGAGAACCATCATGAGGTAAGACATCACCAGGTTCAGCTCTTCACGCTCCGATAGATTGCCCAGCTTTTCGATGAGGAATTTCCCCTCCCAAAAGGCCGCTTGCTTGGTCATGCGCATCGCAATTTCTCCGGAAGATCGAGTTGCCGCATAGCGGGGATGGAAGAAGTAACCCGTCGCCATTCCGATGATGGGAATCTGCCCTAAAAGACTATCGAAGAACTTCGCCCCCGCATTTTCCTCCCGAAGAGAAAATTCAATCGACTCATTCCCGGGATTAAACACTTCGTAATGCGCCCGCCAAATACTGCGCCACCCTTTCCGGCCCACACTGCCAATTTCCCCACCCTGCGCATCCGTAAAACTATAGCGCGCGGACCAATCAATGATCTTCTTCGTCTTGATCTCCGCCAAAAGAGTGGTGCGGGTTTTATCGGTGAAAATTTCCACATGCTCGCGGAATTTGAAAAGCTTTTGCTTCGTGTAACAAACCACCTTGCCATTGGCATCGGTCACCGTCGCCTGGCTCGCGAGAGCGAGGATCTTAAACGAGAGACTCAGCGGCCACTGAAGCCCTTGCATTTGGCGCGCGATATCGTCGGTTTCTTGAATGGGATTCGTCTGAGGGGCCAGGTAGGGGTTTTCGCTCATTTCGTTTTCTACCCGTGGCATACCCAAAGGTCGAGACGACAAGAGCGATGCGCGAAAATAGATCGCTCTCCGCTCTTCAAAAAGAGCAAAACTGAGGCGATCGAAGATCTCTCCTATCGAAAAAAAGGGAATCTTCTAAAGAGGCTTTTAGGACGATGTGTATGTCAGAGTATCCTTTCAGAAGAATACACAAAAAGCCCACGTGAGCAGAACTCGACGTGGGCTTGAAAAATTGAACTCAGTGAGCTCTTTGCAAAACTAGTAGCGGTAATGCGCAGGCTTGTAAGGCCCCTCGACACTCACATCGATGTAGTCGGCTTGCTGAGTCGTAAGCTTGGTGAGCTTGGCACCGATCTTATCGAGGTGGAGGCGAGCAACTTCCTCATCAAGCTCCTTGGGCAGAACTTCAACTCCGATCTCACGGCTGTCCTTGGTCTCCCAAAGAGCAATCTGCGCAAGAGTCTGGTTGGTGAAGCTATTCGACATCACGAAGCTTGGGTGGCCCGTGGCGCAACCAAGGTTCACGAGGCGACCTTCAGCGAGCATGTAGATCGCGTTGCCTGTCTTGAAGGTATACTTATCAACCTGTGGCTTGATGTTGAGCTTCTGAATGCCATCAAGAGCTTCGAGCTCAGCGATCTGAATTTCATTATCGAAGTGGCCGATGTTACAGACGATCGCCTGGTCCTTCATCTTGTCCATGTGGTCGGCGCGGATGATGTTAAAGTTACCCGTGGTGGTGACATAGATGTCGCCCCATCCCAGGGTGTCTTCAACGGTAAGAACGCGGAAGCCTTCCATGGCGGCCTGAAGCGCACAAATTGGATCAACCTCGGTCACAACAACCTGCGCACCTTGGGCGCGAAGTGCTTGCGCACATCCTTTACCCACGTCTCCATAACCGCAGACAACGCCCACTTTTCCGGAAATCATCACATCCGTTGCGCGTTTGATTCCATCAATGAGGGACTCACGGCAACCATAGAGGTTATCGAACTTCGACTTGGTGACGGAGTCGTTCACGTTGATCGCAGGGAAGAGAAGCTTTCCATCACGCTGCATCTGGTAGAGGCGGTGAACACCCGTGGTGGTCTCTTCAGAGACACCCTTGAGCTCAGGAACCCATTCGTGGAAGATACCGGGGAACTCAGCGTGGATCTCCTTAAGGAGGCCCTTGATGACGGCTTCCTCGGTAGAGGCGGCCGGCTCATTGACCCAGTCGGATCCGTCTTCGAGTTCGTATCCCTTGTGGATGAGGAGGGTCGCGTCGCCACCGTCATCGACGATCATTTGTGGACCGAGAGGGTTTCCGCCGGCAGGATTCGGGAATCGAAGAGCCTGCCAGGTGCACCACCAGTATTCTTCGAGGGACTCACCCTTCCATGCGAAGACAGGATAGCCAGCCTCGGCCATCGCGGCAGCAGCGTGATCCTGGGTGGAGAAGATGTTGCAAGAGCACCAGCGAACATCAGCGCCGACAGCACGGAGAGTCTCCATGAGCACGGCAGTCTGGATCGTCATGTGGAGCGAGCCCATGACGCGGACGCCCTCAAGAGGCTTGGCCGGGCCATACTTCTCACGTGTGGCCATGAGGCCGGGCATTTCGTGCTCGGCTACGTCGAGTTCCTTACGACCGAAGGCAGCGAGGCCGATATCTTTGATTTTGTATTCTGACATGGTATTTAAATTTAAAATTTGATTTTTACTTGTATGCCTTTTTAAGCGCAGCGACTTTATTAATTCTCTCCCACGGAAGACCGGCATCTTCTTTTCCGAAGTGGCCGTAGTTGGTGGAAGCGGAGTAGATGGGCTTGAGAAGACCAAGCACCTTGACGATATCAGCAGGCTTGAAGGAGAAGACCTCTTTCACTGCTGCGAGGATCTTGTCGTCGTCTCCGGTGCCGAAGGCGTCGATATTGATGCTGAGTGGCTGGGGGTGCCCGATGGCATAGGCAAACTGGATTTCGCAAATTGTTGCGAGTCCGGCAGCGACGACATTTTTAGCAACCCAGCGGCCCATGTAGGCTGCCGAGCGGTCGACCTTCGAGGGATCTTTTCCAGAGAAAGCACCACCGCCGTGGCGTCCCCAGCCGCCGTAGGTATCGACGATGATCTTTCGGCCGGTGAGACCCGTATCTCCCTGAGGGCCGCCGATGACGAACTGGCCGGTAGGGTTGATGAGATACTCGGTGTCTTTTGTCAGTAGCTTCTTCGGGAGAACCTTCTTGATGACTTTTTCAATGCAGAACTTCTCGATGGTCGCGTGGTCGACTCCGGCAGCGTGCTGGGTGGAGATGACGACGTTCACGATCCGAGATGGCTTACCGTCGACATACTCGACTGCCACTTGGGACTTGGCGTCCGGGCGGAGCCACTTGGCCTGACGGCCGGCCTTGCGGATCTCGGTGAGCTTACTGCCGAGGCGGTGAGCGAACATAATGGGAGAAGGCATGAGCTCGGGAGTCTCATCACATGCATAACCGAACATGATTCCTTGATCACCGGCACCCTGCTCTTCGGTCTTCTTGCCTTTGGCCTTGGCGGCGTTCACACCCTGCGCGATGTCGGCGGACTGGGAGGTGAGGAAGTTGGTAATAAAGACGGTGTCAGCATGGAAAACGTCGTCATCATTGGTGTAGCCAATTTCACGAATGGCTTCGCGAATGACTTTCTCAATATTGATCACTTCACCAATCGGTTTTGCGCCGATCTTAGGAATGCTGATCTCGCCGCCAACGACGACTTGATTCGATTTTACGAAAGTCTCGCAAGCGACACGACTGTTCTTATCGATCGACAAGCAGGCGTCGAGAATTGCATCGGAAATGGTGTCCGAAACTTTATCAGGATGGCCTTCGCCGACTGACTCCGAGGAGAAAATGAATGAATTACTCATGGTTTTTTCTTTAATGTATCTACAAATCGTGATTCGTTGATGCGTTCTTATTCCCACACTTCAATGCCGTCAATCCTGAATTCACTGAAACTTCTCGCCGATCCTACGCGGCTTCGAATTCTCCTTCTCCTCTCCAGCGACCCTCTCTCAGTCGCCGAACTGCAGCAAATTCTTAGCATGGGACAATCCCGTATCTCCACCCAGCTTTCCCAACTTAAGAAGGAAGGCCTCGTCGAAGATCAACGCTCCGGAAAAAACAACATCTACTCAGCCTCCCTCCCACCACAGCTAGAGAAGGTGGCCCGTGAGGCTGGAAAAGAACTCCCCGAAACCAAACAAGATTTCGCCTCGCTCAAGCACATTCTCCAAAAACGAAAGGACCACGTCCGTGCATACTTCGACCAGCTCGCCGGAAAATTTGGCCGCGAATACGTCCCTGGACGCTCTTGGAAATCGCTCGCCGAAGCGATGCTAAAAATCCTGAACTACGACACCGTCGCTGACCTCGGCGCAGGTGAGGGCACCCTTTCCCAACTCCTCGCCCAACGCGCCAAGCACGTCATCGCCATCGATAACTCCGAGAAAATGGTCACTTTCGGTCAATCCCTCGCCCGCGATCACAAACTCCCAAATCTCGAATACCGCCTCGGCGACATTGAATCTCCTCCCATCGATGACGCCTCGGTCGACCTCGCCATTTTCTCCCAGGCCCTCCACCACGCCAACCATCCCGAAAAGGCAATCGCCGAAGCCCACCGCATCCTCAAACCCGGCGGACGCCTCATCATTCTCGACCTCCTCCAGCATACCTTTGAAAAGGCACGCGAACTCTACTTCGACACCTGGTTGGGCTTTTCAGAAGTCGAACTCGTTCGCATGATTTCTGAAGCAGGGTTCCAAGATACCGAGACCGTCGTCGTCGACCGCGAGTCCACCCCACCCTATTTCCAGACCCTCCTCGCCACCGCTACGAAGTAGGCCTTGCATCACATCCTAGGTCGAGTTTGCTCTCCCTATGAAGATTATCACTTGGCCCGCTCTCCTCTGCGGAGCCCTCCTTTCCAGTTGCGCTCCCTCTGCTCTCCTTCCGCCGCAGCCAGGAATTCCCACCTCCGCGCCGAGCTATTTTACCGACATCATCAAACGCGGTCCGGTCACGGTTCTCCCCCCACCTCCAGCACCCGAGATTCCCCGTCATTCTCTCGCGAGCAAGACCATCACGGCCTCCGCAATCACTTTCACCATCGTGAGCTTTGATCGGCGTGACCACACCCTCTACGTCGCCGACCAACCCGGCGGCCCCGATCCCAAATGGCGCAGTGCAGAACGCGCAGGCTCGGGCTCCCTCGCCGCTATCAATGGCGGCTTCTTCACTCCTGAAGGAAAACCTCTCGGCCTTGTCATAACCGATGGCCAACGCCGCGGTGGCCTCAATCGCGCCTCCTCCCTCGGCTCAGGCTTCTTCATCGGCGGGGACGAACGACTCCTCTCCCGTGAGAGCTACCTCTCCACCAAGCCCAGCTCAAAGAACCTCCTCCAAACCGGCCCCCGCCTCGTTTGGGATGGCAACACCATTTCCGGCTTATCAAAAGGCGTCAACCGCCCCCGCTCCTTCCTCCTCTGGGACGGACAGCACCACTTCGCCATCGGCCACGCCGACTCCGCCAACCTCTCCTCCCTCGCCAACGCCCTCGGCAAGCAGCCCATCTCTGGATTTAAAATTTACCACGCCCTCAATCTCGATGGCGGCCGCTCCTCCGACCTCTGGGTCAGCTCTTCCGTCAACGGCGGTCCCCTCACTCGCCGTGGCTGGCTCAATAAATCCGTCCGTAACTACCTCGTCCTTCGCCGCGACTAGTTCGATCAGATCGAGGAACTGCATCCAGTGTAAACTTCTCACTCCCTTTATCCCTCAATCACCACTCCCAACCCGGGGCAGGTGATTTTTTTATGCCAAAATGACATTGGGGATCCGGGACCGCGATAGAGGAGTTGAACGGGAGACACTCTCCCAAAAACCTTAACAAACTTAGGCCCATGAAAAACAATCGCGTATCCTCAATGCCTCTGCTCCTTCCTCCGATCTGTGCCCACTCACGAGCCCCATCTCAGATTCACCAAAAATACTGCCCCCCGCAAAGCCAGCAAGCTTCGCCTTTACCCTTCAAATCTTGTCAAAATCATCTTAGCAACCAGCGTCCGCGTCACCAGCCTCAATCTCTGGACTCGGATGGGCTTCCTACGACCTCTGCATCTACTCCGACATTTCAAAAAATGGGCCTTCCGTGCTCATCGACCTCTAAACCTCAGGCCTCACCAGCTACACTCACACCGAGCCCGTCACCGGAGCCTATGGCACCCCGACTTTCTCCTACATCGACAGCCAAAATTCCCCCGCAGGAAACTACCTCGTCTTCACCGGGCTCACCGTAACCAGTTTCAATGCGCCTCCCCTCTCTTCCATCAGCGAAGCCGCCATCAACGAATTCCAATTTGTGGGCAACACCATCCCAGAACCTTCGACCGGCTCCTCGGCATCTCCGCACTAGTGCTCCGCCGCAACCGATAGACACGAGCAAACGACCGAAGCCAAACTCCTTATTCTGCTTGATGACAGAATGGGGTTTCGCGCTTAAGGGCAAATCGGCTTCATTTCCAAATGATGCAAGCTCACCCCTTCCCTTCCATCGGTCCTATTAGGTAATGCGATTGTAAATGAACGCAGCAAGGCCAATCAGGAAAATAAATCCGAGAACAATCCGACCGGATCGTTTTTCAGCGGCTTTACAAAGAAGTCAGATCATGAGTTCACGATAGAACCCATTGAAGATCCTGCAAACGAAAGCGCATCGAATAGCAGGCGTTGCATCATAGCCCAAAATATTCTCATCTCGGTCATCACGATACAGGGTCTTATGATTCCCCTTCCATATTTTATGGCCTTACTCCCCTTCAGCAGGTGGACCTCACGATATTTAAACTCCTTTCTACGCAACCCGTTTGGAGTGTTGCGGAAGAAGCGGATCAGTGGACTCATCATCCGGCTTGAGCTACGAAATTTTGGGATCCTCCAACGGCGAAAGACAGTCGAAGGCTCAGCCAAATCCACCGGAACCCTGCCCCAAGGAGAGTCATCACACTCAGTTCCGTAAAACGAGGCTCAGTGAAAGCGCCGCAAGACCCACAAAGTGTCTGGATTGTTGTCCTCGTCATCCCGGGGAGAGGCAGGAGCACCTCGCCCAACCAGCCCCCTAGAATAAATCATCTTTCGGCTGATCGCCAACCATCATCCGGGACTCCAACCCTCATTATCAACGGATTTTAACGAAGCGCATGGCACCATCGATCGTTCCAGCGAACCTAAACTGACTCCTAAAAACCATCGCAAACAACTCAGAAGTGCTGAAATTTCGAGATAAACTGTGCATTGGTTGATTCCCTGCCTTGACCTAGAGCATTTTGGCCACATCTTGCCCGTGCGCCGAGCGCTCCTCAGCATGTCCCAAGTTCCATCGCTTTCCAAAGCCGACAAACTTCTCCCCTCAGTTAAAGAGTGGAAAAAAATTGTCGACCCACATACCAAACCCTCCACGCCAAGAGCTACCTGGCAAGTCGTCAACTCGATTGGCTCCTACATCGCACTTTGGGTGGCCATGTATTTCACCCTCGCCGTCTCTTATTGGCTGACTTTTACCATCGCACTGCTCGCCGGCGCCATTCTCGTCCGAGTCTTCATCATCTTCCATGACTGCGGCCACGGCTCATTTTACAAATCCCGGCGCGCCAACAACATCATCGGCTTCATCTCGGGAATCTTCACCTTCACGCCCTACAGTCATTGGAAATGGGAACACTCCATTCACCATAGTGCCTCGGGTGACCTCGACCGACGCGGAACGGGCGATGTCTGGACCATGACGGTCGACGAATACCTCGGATCTTCCCTAGGGAAGCGCTTCATCTACCGTTCGATGAGAAACCCTTTCATCCTCTTCATTTTCGCCCCCCTCTACCTCTTCATCATCCGCGAACGCTTCGCCACCCCCGGCGCAAAACCCCACTTCCGGAGATCCGTCTGGGCGATGAACCTTGCGATCGGCCTGCTCGCGGTCGCGCTCATCTTGATCTTCGGATGGCTCCCCTACCTCCTCATTCAATTGACGACCATTGGCGTCGCTGCAGTCTCCGGTGTCTGGCTCTTCTACGTCCAACACCAGTTCGAAGGCGTTTATTGGGAACGCGAAGACGACTGGAACTTCACGAACGCCGCTCTCGAAGGAAGCTCCTTTTACAAGCTTCCCAAAGTCCTCCAGTGGTTCTCCGGAAATATCGGCTTCCACCACATCCATCACCTCAGCTCGCGTATCCCGAACTACAATCTCGAGGCCTGCCACAACTCCCACGAGATTTTCCAGAATGTGGAGCCCCTCACCTTCATTAAAGGATTTAAATGCCTCACTTTCCGTCTCTGGGACGAGAAGGAACGTGAACTCGTCAGCTTCAAGCGCGTCAAAGGAAGAGCCCGCATCTCGAGCGCAGCTGCATAGCGTGCTGTCGGAAAAGCGACAGAGCCCGCTACTTCTTCCGAAGCGCATCAATCTCAATCTGTATTTTGACCACCTCGCTCTTGGTCTCTCCCAGAATTTGTGGCTTCACGAGCCTTTCACGATTGTAGCCAATGTGCCTCATCCATTGCTTGCTCCGATAGCTCCGCAAACGATCTACCTTCTTGAAGAGAGGATCTTGTTGAATCTTCGCGAGATCATCAGCCGGCACCTCGACGCCTAGGCCCTTCAGGATCGACATCGCCATGAAGAGATGCCCTTCCTTTCCGGGATGGACCCGATCTCTAGAAAAGACCTCCGTCCGGGCATCGCGGGCCTTGCGCATCGCTGAGTGGAGATCAATCACGTGAACTCCCTCCACTTTGAGGCTCGTCTCCCAAGCCGCATAGGCTGTCATTACCTGATCGTAGTTGAATTCACCATCCTTCACCGTGGTGTCATAAATAGGAGGAGTCACGATAATGACCTGCTCCACCCCTGCTGCTTTGCAGTCCTTGATAAGCCGTTCCACTCCAGCCTTAAAGGCGGCAAAGCGCTCGTCATCGAGAGGCTTGTATATGCCGCAGTTAATCCCGTAGCAGGCAAAGACTACCTCCGGCTCCACTTTTTCCATCAAACGGCCCAGACGCTCAAAGAGACAAGGACGCGGAAAGCGACCACCCGCGTGGCCCTTTTCACTGAGTCCGGAGAGAGTTTCACTCGAAAGGCCCAGCGGATAAACGTCGAAGTTCTTCTCAGGATGAAGACGCTGAAGATAATACGAGGTGAAACTCACATAAGTTCCGGCCTGCGTGATGCTGTCGCCAAGAAAGACCGTCCTTTTCCCGACAATTGAATCAAGCAAAGAACCAGCCCAAGCGAGCGGGCACGTTAAGGACATAAGAATGAAAGAGACGAGCTTCGAGTTCATGATAAAGAGAATGATCTCTTTACGGTGCTTCCCCTGCCAAAAGTTTCACTGGTCTCTGATCGATAGAGTTTCGCCAACGGTGATCTACCCGCGATATTTCTTCGTAAGCCGTTTGGCACACTGGATCTGCTCGCCTGTCTCAAGGCAACATTTCCGACGGGCACGGATCCAGTCGACGGGATCAGTTCCTTTCGGGATGAAGCCCGCCTTGGCACACCATGCGATGATAAACTGCCCGGTTCGCCCGCAGCCTGCCACGCAATGGATCACCACCGGCTCCTTCGCCGCATGATGTTTGTCCATGAGAGACAGGAATTGCTCGATCTGGGAATCCGATGGCACCCCGTAGTCAGGGACATGGAAAAAGTGATAGTCGAATTGCCTCGGAACATCCTTCCGATTATCGAACTCACAGACATTCACGACCGCTTTGACTCCCTCATCCGCCAAAATGTCGAAGACATAAGGATCAGGCCACCAAGAAGCAGCAATGACGCCCTCGACAATCCAAGTGAAGGGCTCTGTCCGTTCCGGCTGTCCACGCACCGGCCAATACGAAGGTCGAATAGGCATGCACCTTGATGACGCCCTCACCAAACGATTCAACCATTCAACTCTTCTTTCCCTAATGCCTCGAATAGGTCGGCGTCTTGTGCTGAGTGAAGAATTCGTCAGTAAGAGCCATCATGCCATTCGGGTTACCAGGAAAAGACGTGGAATCCGGAGGACGAGGAACGTTCCGTCCGATCGTGGCATCCTCGGGTTGAGTCGATGAGATCGACACCGGAGTCCCGACACTCACAAGGCGATAGAACTTCGGCGCGACATTCTTATGCATGCGCAGGCAGCCACTTGAGGAAGGATACGACCTCATCCAGCCGGTATGGAAGCCATAAGCCGACTTAAACTCACACCAGTAGGGCATCGGGGTCCCCTTGAAACCCCAGCCCGGTGGCTTGTTCTTTAGGTAGACTCCGCGGACCGTGTTTCCTTTGATGGCGTAACCATGCGTGTTGGCCCGGTAGTAGTGATTCTTGGATTGGATCCGGAAGCTTCCGGCAGGAGTCGGGGACGAGCTTTTCCCAACGGTCACCGGCATCACAAGGAGCGGCTTGTTGCCCTCCATAACATAGGCCATGCGGTTCGTGGTCGAAACTTTCACGCGTACATTCGACGGATTGGTAGGAAGGGTGGCAGGCAGATCATAGGCTTCGTAGGCACGCATGGAGGAGTCCCCTGAAACAGGAGCACTCGAGCACGAACTACAAAACAGGCTTCCGGCAAAGGCCGCAAAAAGGAAAGGGAGAAACGCTCGGTTCTCAGGGAGATCAATCATTCTGATGGGGGTAAGTTCTAGTTGATGAGAGGGGGCGATGCTGGGGGGGACACTCCAGAGAGGTCAAGAAGCAAGACATCGAATCCTGCTCTCAACGGGCCCGGATTACTTGCTCTCTCGATCATTCTCGCTGAGTGGAACAAGAGCGTTTTAGCATTCTTTATGCCCTGCTTATTTTCTATTTTATCCCTCAGTCATGAGGCCTAGCGAGTTGAAATCGCCACCGGATGCCTGAGAAACTGACAAACACCAGCCTCGCCCTCACAAACAAAGTAATAGGCCGCCCCATCAATCTTTTCAGGGAGCGCCTTTCCCTTGGTCGGACGTAGTTCGAATTCGATCACCCTCTCTTCAGAACTTGCGGCAACTTTCGGAGGCTTTCCCACTCCCTGCAAATCATGGAGCGTAAACGCGGCATTGGGTTTGAGGTGAAAGCTCACGTTCCCGGCTTCATTGGTCCAGTGGATTGCCTTGATCTTTGAAGGCGTGAATCGCAAATGCACTCTCACCGCCCCTCCGTCCCCTTTTGTCGACGGAACAATCACCGTCGATACCGAGACCAACTTCTGGTGATCCGATGGAACCTTCCCCTCGGGGTCGGGATGTTTCGACGGGATCACCAACGCCCCATTCCCTTTTCCTGGATAGGCGAACTCCGAGCCCTTCGGCTCAGCCTTCAAAGGATGCGGCACTTCATTGCTAGCCTTCAGCTCCACGCGGGCTTTGTTGACCCAGTCATAGAACGAATAAGGCTTATCGAGACGAGGTCCATACTGCTGTATTCGTCTTCTCCAAATATATTGATCCGGCCGAAATTTGAGCGCCTTTTGCCACGAAGAAATGGCCTTCCCAAAATCACCCGCCTTTCTTTCCTGCGAATCAAACCTTTGCCGCAAGGCCACCCCAAAGCGAAAATGGGCAGCCGGACTCTTTGGGCCTTTCTCCAACTCCTTCTCCCGAGCTTCCAAACGACCATCGAACGAATAGTCCGCTGCTTGAAATGTCGTCCGCGGATAGAGCGCCGCCATGAATTCCTCTAAATCCTTCTTTGACGGATTCTTATACCGAATGATCCCTGATCGATCCACCAGCATGGTGATCGGCACGACCTTTACCTCTAGCAAATTAAATGGATCCGCTAAAACGGGCCAATCCATCTTCTGCCACTGCATGAACAAGCGAGCCCGATCTGGATGTTGCTCCTGAACAATCCCTAGATTTTGAAGTTTCCCTTCCTTCACCAACTCTGCCGTCTTTGCATGCCACCCTGGCACGTGCTTCCGACACCCCGCTCACCAAGAAGCGAAAATATGAAGAACCGTCTTCTTCTTAAGATAGGAACGAATCGGTTTTGACTGACCTCCGGAAACATTCTCCAAAGAAAAATTGGGGAAGGGACTGCCAACGGACAAGTCGGGAACCGGAGCCGCGGGCAATCGAAGGATCAATAAAAAAACCAATAAAAATCTCATTTTTTCCACCCTACATCGAATGAATCATCTTGGAAGCTTGGCAATAAAAAGTCGGCCCCTCTGTCATAATGTGCTCCATCATGAGAAAATACGTGATGGAGGATGTATCCTTGAATCCGGTGCACATTGATCTAAAGCTACTCCCGGAGTCTCCAAAACCATGAATAATAACGACATCCTGCGCCGCCTCCGTTACGCGTTTAACTTCAACGATATTCAGATGACTAAGGCCATCGCTCACGTCGAAGAGAAAGTGGACCTTGTCCAAGTGGGACGCTGGCTCAAGCGCGAGGACCACCATGATTTCCTAGCGCTTTCAGATGCCGGACTTTGCCAATTTCTAGACGGACTCATCATTGAAAAACGGGGACCCCGCCCCGATGGCTCCATTCCCAAACCTCTGGAATTCATCTCCAATAACGAAGTCTTAAAAAAGCTCCGGATCGCCCTCGCCCTGCGCGACGAGGGTATGATGGACGTCTTCAAGGAAGCGGAATTTGTCGTCACGAAAGCCGAACTTGGATCGTTCTTCCGCAAGGAAGGGCATCGCAATTACGCCAAATGCCCCGAGCAGGTGCTGCGGAAGTTCATCAATGGTCTTGGGCAGGCGGCGAGCTAGTGAATCCCTCTCTGAAATCCCGGGCGCTCCAGATTTCTCCCGCTAAGCGTCCTAGTGAGCATCGCGGTTTTCTTGCTCCGATCTGGCGCCGTTTGCCAAAGTAGTCTCTGCTCCCCTGGAAGACTTCGTTCACGGAACTCCTACTCCCGATCACTGCACCATCAGCAATCCGCTGGATCAGCGACCATCCCCGCCCGGACGGAACGAATGGCCGAAGGCCTTCAACAGATTATTTGCGAAGGAGCACAAGGTCTGTCATGATAACGTGGTGACAGTGAGCAAATTTAGGCCCAGATTTCAGAGGATTGCATAGACTTTTTGGGAAAGGGAGAAAATGCCCTTACTGACACGCCTCGCACTCTTCACCATTCATCATCGATTCGATGCTGCAGGCTGTTTTCTCTTCGGGAGTGTAGTCCTTTTTCTTGGTGGCCGGGGCGCCCTTGTCGTTTGATTTTTCAATCTCGCTCGCTCCGAGGGAACGGAGATAGTAGGTCGTCTTCATGCCGGTATGCCAGGCGCGGCGATACATGTGGCTGAGGGATTTCATGTCTGGATTGGCGAGGAAGAGGTTCACGCTCTGGCTCTGGTCAATCCACTTCTGGCGGCGGGCGGCGGCATCGATGATGTGCTCGTAGCCGATCTCGAAGACGGTCTGGTGCTTCTTCTTGAGGTGATCGGGGATGCCCTCGATGTTAGCGAGCTCGCCATTGAAGTATTTCAATTGGTCGAGCATCTCGTCGTTCCAAAGGCCTTCGGCTTTGAGGTCATCGACAAGCTGACCGTTGAGGACGATGAAGTCGCCCCCGAGGTTACTCTTGACGAAAAGGTTGGTGTAATTCGGCTCGATGCATGGGGTAGTTCCCATGATGTTCGAAATGGTGGCGGTGGGCGCGATGGCGAGAACATTGGAGTTTCGCATGCCGTGCTGGGCGATGGACTCACGGACGGGGCGCCAATCCATCTTTCCACCACGGGGGACGTCAATTTTGAGGCCGCGTTCGTCCTCGAGGGTATCGACGGTATCCTGGGGAAGGATGCCGCGGTCCCACTTGGATCCCTTATAGCTGCCGTAAGTCCCCCGCTCTCCGGCGAGTTCGCTGCTGGCTCCGTAGGCATAGTAAGCGATCGCTTCCATGAACTCGTCGTTGAATTCCATAGCGGGCTCGGAGGCGAATTGGAGGCCCTTTTTAAAGAGGGCATTCTGGAGCCCCATGACGCCGAGGCCGATGGGGCGGTGGCGCGAGTTGGCCGTCTTGGCGGCATCGGTGGGGTAGAAGTTGATGTCGATGACGTTATCGAGCGCCCGGATGGCGACAGTGATGGTCTCACGGAGCATGTCGTGATCGAGCGCGCCGTCCTTGGTGATGTGGGTGTCGAGGACGACGGAGCCGAGGTTGCACACGGCGGTCTCTTCGTCCGAGGTGTTGAGGGTGATCTCGGTGCAGAGGTTGCTGGAGTGAATGACGCCAGCGTGGTCCTGCGGGGAGCGGACGTTGCACGGGTCCTTAAAGGTGATCCAGGGATGACCGGTCTCGAAGATCATCTTGAGCATCTTCTTCCAGAGGTCGATGGCCTCGACCTTCCGGGACCAGATCTCGCCCTTTTCAGCCTTCACCTCGTATTCCGCGTAGCGTTGCTCGAAGGCCTTACCAAAGAGGTCGTGGAGATCGGGAGTTTCGTTGGAACGGAACAAGGTCCAGTTCTGACGCGCTTCCATGCGCTTCATGAAAAGGTCGGGAATCCAGTTCGCGGTGTTCATGTCGTGGGTGCGACGGCGCTCGTCGCCCACATTCACGCGGAGCTCGAGGAAGTCCTCGATGTCATTGTGCCAGGACTCGAGGTAGGCGCAGCCGGAGCCGCGACGCTTGCCGCCTTGGTTGACGGCGATGAGCTGGTCGTTGTGAAGCTTCAGGAAAGGAATGACGCCTTGGGATTCGCCATTGGTGCCTTGAATGTAGCCACCGATTCCGCGAACAGCAGTCCAAGAACCACCGAGGCCGCCGGCCCACTTGGAGAGGTAGGCGTTCTCGGCGATACCCCGCTGCATGATGGACTCAATGGAGTCATCGACCTTGTAGAGGTAGCAGGAGGAGAGCTGGCTGTGAAGGGTGCCGGAGTTGAAGAGAGTCGGGGTGGAGGAGCAAAACTTGCGCCCTTTATAAAGATTGTAGAGGCGGATGACCCAGTCCTCGGCATTGGAGGTCTCAGCTTTGAAGAGTCCCATGGAAACACGCATCCAAAAATACTGGGGAGTTTCCATACGGCGGTCTTTTTCGCCGGTCTTATCAACGTTGAGGTAGCGATCGTAGAGGCTCTGGATGCCTAGGAACTCGAAGTCGAGGTCGGCGGTGGGGTCGAGCGCATCAGCAAGGCGGTCGATGTCATACTTATCGATGATGTCCTGGGAGACGCGCTTGATGCCGGCTCCGTGAAGGAGGTAGGCCTTAAAATTATCGCGGTGGGCGGCCTTGAGAGTCTCGACACCATCGGTCTGGATATTCCAGGGAAGGACTTCCTCGTAGATGTAGGAGAGAAGGATACGGCCAGAGAACTTGGCCATCTCGGAGTCTTTCTCTAGCAGGGTCTTGGAATTGAGAATGATGGTCTGCTTGAGGTCGACAGCGGAAATCTCGGCACCGATAGAGCGGCGGAGTTCCTTTTCAATTTCTTCCTCGGAAACCGAGAGCTTGAGTCCGATCATGGCAAACTGGATGCGCTTCTTGAGCTCAGAGCCATCCCAGAAGGCGGAAACGCCATCGACATCAGTGACGACGACCATCGATTCCTGCGCGGGATCCTCGAAGACCTCGGGATTGTCGGCACGCATGCGGGTGCGCTCGTCGCGGTAGCGGACGTAATGCGCAGCGACTTTAAAAAAGCCCTGGCGCATGAGTTCTTCTTGAACGAGATCCTGCACGTCTTCGATGTGGACGAAGGCAGAATCGCCACCGCGGACGAGGTCGGTTACGGCGTGGGCAATGGAAGCCGCTGGGCCGGTCTCGTGGCGGACAGTGAGAAAAGCACGCGAAACGGCATTCTCGATCTTGGTCTCGGACCAAGGGACGACGTTGCCGTTTCGGCGAATGAGGCGAACGGGCATGACCGAGGGGTTTTCCTCGACGGAGATCTCGCCTTTGTTCTCGAGCGAGCGCTGGAAAACTAGGGACTTGGCGACATCGTGCGCGTCATTTTCAATAAGCGCTTTCTCGATGAGGAGGTAGAGATCATTTTGGCTCAGCTTGAGTTGGCCGCCGCGCTGGACCTCACGCATGAGGCTGTTTGAGACACGATTGGCGACCGAAGAAACAAACGATCGATTCTTTTCGGAAAAGATGGTGTCCTCAGGTTCCTTGCGGGAAATGAGGAGGTTGGCGAGTGACTCACCGATGGCATCAGCGACATCTGAGAGAGAAAACGTTTCCTCTTTTCTACCACGAGTCACGGTGATCTCCGGGACAGGAGCGCGGTTCTCGGATGAGAGGATTTCACGCCAAGCATAGGGAACGGTATCTTGGTTCGCATAACGGGAAGAAACCGTTTCTTTAAGGGCGATATCTTCTTCAAGGGTGATTGAGCGATACATTGTCTGTGTGTGTGCGTGAGAGGTTGAGTGGGCGGAGCGGAAAGTTTTTCGAGAATGGAAAGTGGAGCTGAAGGCAGTTGAAAGTCCTCAGTTTTTAGTTCACTGGATTTGGCTTTGAACTGAGGCGGAGCCGCCTAAAGGTCGTCGTCGTCGTAGCCGGATTCTTCGAGGGCTGAAGCCTTTTGATATTCGGTCACTTTTCCTTCGAAAAAGTTCTGCTCCTTCTTGAGGTCGATGGCTTCGGAAAGCCAAGGGAATGGATTGGTGGTATTGCCGGTGAGAGGTTCGAGGTGGCAATTGACGAGACGGCGATCCGCGATGTGGTCGATATACTGATCGAACTCATCGACGGAAAGACCAACAGAACCGACTGGGAGGCAATCCTTGATAAAGTCTTTCTCAAGGCGGACGCCCTCGGCCATGGTCTGGCGAAGCTCCTCTTTGAACTCGGGAGTCCAAATGTCAGGGTTCTCAGTGACGAGCGCATTGAGAAGATTGCGGAAGACTTCGATGTGATTGGACTCGTCGCGTAAGGTGTAGCGGAACATTTGGCCGATTCCGGGGAACTTATTCTGACGGTAAAGGCTCAGGATCATGCCGAAGAGGCCGTAGAATTGGGTCCCTTCCATAACTTGGCCGAAAAGGAAGATGTTCTTGGCGAGCGCCTGCTTGTCTTCAAGTTTGGTGAGATCCATGTCACGGCGCAAACCGCGGGAATTACTCACGACGAAATTGTTCTTCGCTTTGATGGTCGGAACGTCCTCGAACATGGCCTCGCAATCGTGTGGGTTGAGTCCGAGAGAGGAAATCATGTAGACGAGGGAGTCCGCGTGGATGTTTTCCTCATGCGCATGGCGTCCAAGAACCAACTTGAGCTCGGGAGCGGTCATGAGTTCACGGACGACGTGAATGATGTTGTCACCCACGATGCCTTCGGCAGCAGAAAAGTAGCCGATGCCCATCTTAATGATCCAACGCTCGGCGTCGGTGATCGAATCCCCCTGCCACTGACCGATATCGGTCTGCATCTGAATGTCCTCGGGCTCCCAGTGGTTCGACTTCATCGTCTTGTAGAGGTCGTAAGCCCACTGATACTTTAGGGGAAGGATGTTGAAGAACATCGTCTCTCGCCCGTTGATAACTTTTTTTGCGTCAAATGCCATCTGCGCTTTTTCTTTATCGAGGACGAAAGTGCGGTCTCCCAAGCTGATGGTGGTGGTATCTGACATGTTGTGTGCGGAAGTGGTGTAGTGTTTTTCGCTGACTCAATGACCCCCGTCGTTGATGTCCAGCGAAGTGCAGATTAGTGTAATTTGATCTCTTTGGTCAACGTCCATTTTGCTCATATGGTATCCACAAATTATTAACACTACTCTATGATGTGGTTCAGAAAGTTTACTGAAAGGTTAAGGAAATAGTGCTAGGTGGCAGCGAATCCCGTCAGGTCAATGAACAGCGCCGCTTTTCCTGACGAGCAGGATCTTCATCCGCCGACACAACTTGGGGGTTCAAAAAAATACCCCTTTTGCGAAAATTAGTTCAGAAACACTAATCTTAAAAAATATGAGGTGTTCTCGCGGCTATTGATCCATTTTCTGGTAAGAGACTCCGAAAACACCAAGGTTTCCAAACATAAATTTTAATGAGAATCTCACGTTTGTGTATTAATCCACTCTCCCGTGATAGATGTTTATTAACATAAAGATCACTGTCTTTTATCGAAACGACTCACTCCTCGAGCTACTCGCTAGTCAACTTGATACCATCGTCCTGAAAGCTTATTTTACGGGCTTTGTAGAGGGATCCCGTGGCTTTCTTAAAGGCTTTTTTGCTCACTCCGAGCTCGCGGTGGATGTCATCCGCAGGAGTCGAGTCGTCGATCTCCCAGAATCCGCCCCGTTTTTCGAGCTCTGCAAGAAGCCTCGCTTCAAGTGTCTCAATGCCCGAAGATCCAGGTGGATAGAGGGATAGGTCAACCTTCCAGTCGCTTCGCACGTCCCTGACGTAGCCTTTGATGCAGTCGCCAATGCGGAGCTTACGGAAGACTTCGTTTGCGAAGAGAAGACCCGAGTGGACGCCATCGACGACCGCTTTGTAGCCCAGATCGGTGATGGCATGGATGATCAGGTCCACTTCTTGGCCAATTTCATACTGAGGGGCTTCGTCGCCGAGAAACTTGTCAACTCGTTGAGTGGCAATAATGCGGTCCGAGGTGCCATCGGGGGCGACGTAAACAACAACACTATGGCCCCCGCGGGGCTTGCCACGCTGTTCCCTGAAGGGAAGGAGAAGATCCTTGGAGAGCCCCCAATCGAGAAAGGCTCCGATCGGGGTCGTCTCAATGACCTTAAGAACGCCAATCGTTCCCGGGAGGACCGTCGGTGTTTTCCGAGTGGCTATGGGCCGATCCTCGGAATCGCAGTAAAGAAAAACTTCCAGAAAGTCGCCGACCGAGAACTTGTCTGTCCCTAACTCGTTGTTCGGCAGAAGGACATCCTCAAGATTGCCACCATCGAGAAAAAGTCCAATTTTGGAGATCCGGACCACCTCCAGCTCCGTCGTATCACCGATGTAAGCCATGGCCTATGCCTCCTCCTCGCTACTTTCAGAAACGGCGGGTATTGGACGAGGATCCTTGTAAATGGTCACCAATGCGCCGCCGAGCGCCGCTAAGAATACACCTAGGATTAACTGCCAGCGGACAGAGGAAAATCCATTTTCTTGTAGACTTAGGAGAACGATAGCATTCACCACCGGAGCGCCCGCAAAGATAATCGACATGACCGCTGTGGGAGAGCCTTTTGCCCCGAAGGCAAGAAGGACGCCCAGGGCTCCTAGAGCGCCCACCGTTCCAGCGAGGAGCGCCCACCAAAAACCTTTCGCGGGCATGCTGAGGGATGCTCCGGAAGCTTTTAGAAGCAGCAAGGGGCCGAGAACCGCGACCAAGAAGTAGGCGATTCCCACCACGAGGAAGGCTTTGTAGCGGCCAAATTGGGGATCCGCCATGCCCATCGCTCCCTTGTGAAGGAAGACGCCATAAAGGCCCCAAAAGACCACCGTTAGTAATGCAAATGTAAGCCAGTTCATCGATTTTGCCGCTGCCATCGTTTCAGTGTTTCGAGACTGGCTTAGCTTACGTCATCAAGCGACTGGAATCTTGCTGGAATTGCTAGTCTTCTTTCCGAAACGAGATTTTACGTGGGATCTTAAAAATCAATTGACTTTAGATATCATTATTTCTAATGATTTTTTAATAGAAGTCGAAAATGAGGACGTCACTTATCTTTTCTCAAATAATCATCGTCTGCCTGCTCCTCAGTTGCTGTGCAGTCGATCCGCGCTGGGGACCACCGAAGACGGGGCTCAGGGAAAACATGTCCTGGCAGTATACCTCGATAAAAGCTGCTGCGGTTTCTCCGGTCTCAGTGCCCCGCAGCGAACCCGTGATTCCTCGGGTGACGATGCCCGTGCCATACAGTCCAGCACCCGCGACTCCTATTTGGTCATCGGGCAAGCGGAAGGTGCACCTCATCGGCAGCACCGCGATCGCGCCCTCAAATGCCCCGGATGTCGTCAAGCGCGCCGTCGCGGCGGGAAATTGACTTCAACAATCCCCCTACAAATTCGGCGGCGGGCATGCCAAGCTCAACGATCGCGGTTAGGATTGCTCGGGGTCGGTAAGCTACGTCCTGCGCGAAGTGGTCATCATTTCCGACTAGATGTCCTCAAAGGGATTCCTGAACTACCGCAAATCCGGCAAAGGCGATTGGATCACGATCTGGGCGCAAAATAGTCACGTTTACATGACGATCAGTGGCCTGCGCCTCGACACCAGTGGTTTGCCAAAAAGCGGTAGCCCCCGTTGGAGAACCCAGCCGCGTAGCAGCAGCAGGTTTCGCTCACGACACTCGCGCGTGCTTTAAGGGGCCGCGATGGTAAAGTGGTAACTCCCCGAATGCGCCAACATGCGAACCCAGCCTTCCTTGCCGCCCTTGGTCTTTTCCAAACCAAAGGAATCCTCGATCGACTTCCCTGATTCAAGGATCGCCTGTCCTTCGGCAAGAGGAAGAGAGATTACCCCGAAAATTCCCGCCGGGATGGTGCATTTGTAGGAAAGCTCCCCGTTTTCAGCCTTCTTCCAGTCGATCGAAATACGACCTGCGGGAGAATCGAAATGGCCTTTAGCCCAAGCGAGACGGTTACCACTGGGAATCAATGGCGTGAGTCGGACCTGCTGAAAGCCAGGGAAGTTGGTATCAATTCCAAGAAGGTTCGCCATCATCCACTCCGTCGCGCCGCTTCCCTCGAAATCAGCGTTTTGAGGGTCAGCCCAAGGCCCCTTGGGGTCGGAGACGAGATCAAAAGCGATGTCCTGATTTCCGGTGAGCGTGAGGACAGGAAGGAGCGGCTTCGCGGCAAAGGCGGTGAGATCCTTGAGAGGTTTGGCATTTTTTCCAAAGGCCTCAATGACAGCCTTACGCGGTTTTTTCTTAATCACCGACGAGCGAAGCGCGAGAACTTGAGCATCCTGGGATGAGAGCTTCAGGAGGCCTTCCTCTCCAAGATACTGGCTCATGAATTTCTGCTGGATTCGAGAACTGAAGGTCATGTAGCGCACGCCATTGCTTGGCTTCCTAGCAGGGTGGGAAAGCTCAAACATGAGACGGCTCGTCATCCCAAAATAGCACAAATCGACAAACTCCGGCGTCAACGAGCCAAAATTGGTAGGCTCGGCTCCCCACGAATGACCCTTCATCGTGATATCAGCTTCTTCTCGGCGGATCATGTAATTCTCCATCCGTTCCCAGCTGTTCAAGATCAAATCGTTGTCCCCGCTCATCCACCAAACGGCATGTGGAACACTGATTCCTGCGTCTGAGTTGACGGGTCCAAATGGCAAGTCCGGTCCGCCAGGGAAGTAGCCCAGTTCGTTTTGAGCGGAGTGAACCTTGGCGATCCAGTCGAGGAGCGCCGGAGCAGAATCGTAGTGAAAGAGCAACTCGCGCGCCGAGCGGTCAAGGGCATGGCCATCGCCGAAAGCCTGATCATTACCCCCGAGATAGGCATTGAGGCGGTTTCCAAGCGTCACAACATTACGTTGGTAGATTTCGTTCAAGACCGCATTACTGCTCTCGAAGCCGGAGATACGGGTCACCTTTCCAAACTTGCGTTCGGCTCCCACCGTGAAATGGGCCGGTGCGCTCCACTCACTCTCTTCACCTTTTAGACTCAAGACCTTCACCTTCCAAAAAACCTTTTGGCCGGATTTTAAGGCCTGGCCATTCCAAGGAATCAACAAGCGCTGCCCATTGCTCCTCTCCTTCGTTTTCCAGAGGTCGCCCTCATTCGCCGCGAGCTTCTCCGGTGTCGATGACGCCAAAAGATGAAACCCACCCTGACCCTGGCCTCGTTCTGATGCCTCAAGCACCCAACTTAGGCGAGGAGTGGCAACGACTCCGGTCGGATTGACTTCATGCTCGGCGCGCAACTCCGCCACCCGAAAGGCTGCTCCCGGCATCAACGCTGCGGAGAGAAAAAAGATCGCAAAGAGTTTCATCTGGAAGAAACAAACCCGAGGTCCCCATCAAGCGCAAGAAGACTTGTCTTTCAATTCGACTCGGTGTCCCTTCCTTCTCATGTCACCAAAGGCCCTCCTCTTCGATTTCGACGGCGTCATCCTCGATACCGAATGGTCCATTTACCAAAGCATCCTCGAGGTTTTCCTCACCCAAGGCCACGACCTTCCGCTAAAAACTTACGTCAAATGCATCGGCTCAGACTTCGCCACATGGTCGCCTGAATCACACCTCGAAGAATTGACGGGCAAAAAGTTCGACTGGAAGGGAATCCGTAACGAACGCAATAAGAGAATCCGCAGCGAGATCGCCAAGCTCGACGCCATGCCCGGTCTGCGCGACTGCCTGGCATATACGGCAGAGCAAAACATTCCCGCGTTGGTAGTCTCCAGTTCATCCCACAACTGGGTTGATGGCTGGCTTGAAAAATTGAATCTCACCGAGAGCTTCCAAGACATTGTTTGCAAGGAAGATGCCAAGCGCATCAAGCCCGCACCGGATCTCTATTTAAAGGCCAACTCGCTGCTGCCCGATCTCGAACCTGCCGATTGTCTCGTCATCGAGGACTCACTCAATGGCATGAGCGCGGCCCATAAAGCCGGCAATCCCGTCGCCGCAATTCCAAACCGAATTACCGCCTGCATCGACTTCTCGGACGCCGAATATCAGTTTCCCACGATGGTGAAATTCCTCGTCGCGCTCAAGGAAGGCTCCAATTAGGCAGTCTGATTGACAAAGCGACCTTTGAGAATCTCCGGTTTTTCAACCACTAGCGCTCCCCTCCAAGGTAACGATTATAAAGACCCCTCATTCGTTAGCCCTCAATGAGACGGGAAATCCACCAACCGATCAAGATAAACAAGGTCACCACGATCACGATGGCAAAGCCCAGAATCGCCACTCCCCACCAGCCGCTCGATTTCTTGCGCTCCGACTCAGTCGTATTTTTCAAATGGTCATTAAGCAACTCGTAGTTCCTCCGATTCGATTTATACCAGAAGGAAAAGGCATCTCCGAGGAAGGGAATGGCACCCACAAGTGAGTTCAAAACCCAGTTGGAAGTCATGCGGAGATAGACACTCTTCGGCACCCGCTTTTTGGCTCCGGCGGCAAGCAATGCCAACCCCCCGGTAGAGGTTAGAAAATCCCCCACTCCCGGAATCAAGCCGATGATCGGATCGAGTCCAATCCGACGGTCCGTTCCCGGGATCTTGATGAGATCGTCCAAGATGTGTGCGATCCACTTCGAGATCACACTCTTATCCTCAGGATTCTCACTCATGGGTTCCAATCTAGACTTTTTTTAGACCAAATCTACCGATTTTCTTGGGTCGAAAAGAAACCGGTTCGCACTTGTAATCTTTGCCAAAATAGCGCCTAGCCTCTCCCGGCGTGGCCACTGTTTGAAGGAATCAATCCTACTCTCAAGGAGGTCAGCAAACCTCCTCTATGGAAAAATTCGACACCCTGGGTCTTGACCCACTCATCCTGAAAGCCGTCATCGATGCCGGCTACGACACCCCGACTCCGATCCAAGCCCAAGCCATCCCCGCAGTCATGGCCGGCGGCGATGTCATGGCAGCGGCCCAGACCGGAACCGGAAAAACCGCCGGCTTCACGCTCCCACTTCTGCATCGCCTTGCGAGCGGAAAACCTGCACGCAATCGCGAAGCCCGCGCCCTTGTGCTCACTCCCACGCGCGAGCTCGCCGCACAGGTCGCCGAAAGCGTCGCGACCTACGGCAAGCACCTCCAACTCACTTCCACCGTTGTTTTCGGCGGAGTCGGTGCCAACCCGCAGATCAATAAAATCCGCCGTGGCGTCGACATCCTCATCGCCACCCCGGGTCGCCTTTTGGATCTCTACCAACAAGGTGCCATCGACTTCAAGCGACTCGAAGTCCTCATTCTCGATGAAGCCGATCGCATGCTCGACATGGGCTTCATCCACGACATCAAAAAAATCATCGCAGCCCTTCCCCGAAAGCGACAGAACCTGATGTTCTCGGCCACCTTTTCAAAAGACATCCGTCAACTCGCAAAAGGTCTCATCAACGACCCGACCGAAATCTCGGTGAGCCCGCGCAATACCACCGCTGAGACCGTGACACAGTGGATCTGCCCCGTTAATAAGACCGATAAGGCCTACGCGCTCGCCGATCTTATCGAGGGTGAAAACTGGCGCCAAGTCCTCGTCTTTTCCCGCACCAAACATGGAGCGAATAAGCTCGCGACCTTCCTTGAGAAAAAAGGCATCGGTGCCGCTCCCATCCACGGAAATAAAAGCCAAAATGCCCGCACCCGCGCGCTCGCCGACTTCAAGGCAGGAAAAATCCGCGTCCTTGTCGCGACCGATATCGCGGCACGTGGAATCGACATCGACCAGCTCCCGCAGGTGGTCAACTTCGATCTCCCGGAAGTCCCCGAGGACTACATCCACCGCATCGGCCGCACCGGCCGTGCAGGATCAAGTGGGCAGGCTATCTCGCTCGTCGCCGCGGAAGAACTTCATCTTTTAGTCGATATCGAAAAGCTCATCGGCCGCCTCATCGAGCGCCGGGTCCTCGCCGGTCACGAGCCGGGCATCCCCCTTCCCGAAGCGGCCCTCGGCGCACGCGTTCCCAGACCCAAAGTCTCCCGTGGTGGTGGCGGTGGTGGTCGTCGCGGAGGAGGCGGTGGCCAAAATCGCAGAAGTGGAAGTCGCGACGGCAACCGCGGTGGCGGTAGCGGTGGAGAAAATCGACGACCCTCAGGAGGCGGGAGTCGCCGCGGCACCAACACCCGCCGATCCGGGAGCCGCTAGGAGATTTCATGAAATCCGGCTCGCCTCCTTGACAGGCCTGTCTGACAGATCATACAGTTCACGCCAATCTTTTTAGATATGGCACACACCCACACCTTCAAGCACTTCCAGCGATTTCTCCTACCGCTGGCCTCCCTCAGTTTACTGACACAGCTTAGCTATGGTCAGGGAGATTCCCTCAAGACCGACTTGGTCTCCTACTGGCCCCTCGATGAGGTGCAAGGCAACAAAACTCCGGACCTCGCAAGCGGCTTCGACTTCATCTTATCCGGCCTCGATGCCAGCGACCTCATCCCAGGTCAGTTCGGCATGGGTTTTAAGCTCCAGAAGATCAATAAAGCCCACCTTTTCCGAAATCACGATGCTGGAGATGATCTACCGGCCTTCAAAAACCCCTCGTTTACCATCTCTTACTGGGCCCGCGTCAATGCGATTGGCCAGAGCGATCTCCGCACTTATTCTGAAGGCAGCAACCTTCCCAATAACGGAAATCCCCTCTTCACAATGGGCACCGTGCCTGGCGGAGCAAACAACTCGGTTGACGTCTACATCCGTAACAATCCCACTCCGGTGCTCAATCACACGCCGACCGGCGCAACTCCCTTCGATGGAGTTGATTGGCATCACATCGTATTTGTCCAAACTGATCAACCTGACAACTCCGCGACCCGCCAAGTCTATATCGACGGCGTGCTCGACTCCATTGCCATCCCAGACAAGGAAGCGGGCTTCGTCTACGGAATGGACACCACTTCCATCGGAGCCGTCGTCCGCACCAATGACGTGGCCCACGTTGATGGCGACGTTGATGAAGTGGCCATCTGGAAGCGCGCGCTTACGGAAGCCGAAATCATCGACCTCCGTGACAACGGAATCCCCGATCTCGATGAGCAGCTGGAAGATCTCGAAATCAACGGTTTCTCTCCCGAATTCAGAAAAGTTGTCACTGGCGATCAAGTCAGACTTCTTTGGGATGCCACAAAGGACGCCACCTTGAGCATTTCTCCGGATGTCGGAGACGTGACCGGCATCAGTGATTTCGGCGTGGGAAACACCCTCGTGACCATCACGGAAGAGACCACTTACACCCTCACCGCATCACGCGATGGAGAACCTTCCGTAACAGCGACTCTCACGGTGACTCCAATCACCGGCGTTGCCTCTGGCTGGAACTGGATCGAAGATTTTGATGCCTACCCCGCTGGACCTATCGAAACCAAAGGCAGTTGGAATTCTCCCTCTGGCTCTTGGGATGTCGCCACCGTTGGAGCCACCCAAGCAATTATAACCACTGATGGAAATGATCTTACCGGTCGCTTCCTTGAAACCCATGGTATCGCCGAGAATAGTTCTCGCACCCTCTTCTTCCGATTCTGTCTCAGCGACCAAGAGCCTGATTTTCCCTTCACCATTAAAACCGGACTCAGCGAGAAAGGATTCCGCTTCGTCAATGACTGGACTGAAAACATTGGAACCTACGTGACCCTTGCTCGCGATGGCGGAGGAGCCCTTCGCATGGAGGCCATCAATGGAATCGGTGGCGTAGCCGTCGATTCTGGATTCCCATTCGATCAGAATCGTTCCTACGACGTCTGGATCGATATCGTCAACAAGCCCCTGACTGAAACCGACACCTTCAGTGTGCACGTTGCTCCGACCGGTGGTGGCCGCACCACTGTCTTCGATAACTTCGACTCTGACCGAAGCCCTGATGAGATCTTCCTCCTCGGATTCCCTCGAGCCCCAATCGATTCAGTTTTCTTGGTGACTACTACAACAACAGGAGATGCATCCCAGGCCATGGCTTTCGATGACTTCTACATGTCACCCGCAGGCACCTTTCTTTCCACCGCGCCAGTATCCTCTGGCCTAGGTAAAGCAGAAGACGGCCCACCGGTAATCACCTCCATCAGTTACAATCCCGCCACTGAAGAAGTGGCCATCGATTGGAAATCCGCTCCAAATCTCACCTATGGAATCTACTACTCGGAGACTCTTGAAGATGAAAGCTGGTTCGAATCAGACGACAGCATCGCATCACAAGGCCTTTCGACGAGTATCACACTCGATGAGACCTTCGCCCAATCGACGCTCTTCTTCCAGGTGCGTGTCGTCGAATAGAACCGCATACTCTCAGTGAGAATCCTTGCCTGACGAACTTCGTCAGCTAGGTTCTCACTATGAAAATTTTAACAGTTGGGGTAGCTCTCCTTTCGTGTGTCGCCCTCTCTTTTGCCCAACCCGCCCTTGAATCCCAGCTAGAGGCAGCCGGGAACAATCGTTCTAACATCGAGGGCTTTGTGAAAGAGGCCACTGCCAAGCACGGCCCCTTCGGTAAAAAATCCGCGGCTTTTCTCGTTGAAGGAATGCCGGTGAGTGATCTCCAGTCCCTCAAAAAAGACTTCCTCCTCGAGAACCTCAGTCTCGCGCTCAAGGCACGCGAGCAATTCCCATGGGCCAAAAATCTCCCCGAAAAGGTCTTCTTCAATGACGTCCTCCCCTACGCCTCGCTCGATGAAACCCGCGAGCCTTGGCGAAAGGATTTTCACTCCAAATGCTCCGTAATCGTCAAAGATTCCAACTCCGCCACTCAGGCTGCCCAGGCAATCAACCGCGAGTTCTTTAAGCTCATCAACGTCCACTACAACACCGGACGCAAAGCCCCCAACCAAAGCCCCTCCGAATCTCAAAAACTCGGCATGGCCACCTGCACCGGACTTTCGATCATTCTAGTCGATGCCTGCCGCTCGGTCGGCGTCCCCGCTCGCGTCGCTGGCACAGCGCTTTGGGCCAACAAGCGAGGAAACCACACTTGGATCGAAATCTACGATGAAGGCCAATGGCACTTTACTGGCGCCGATGAATTCAACAAGAATGGGCTCAACAAGGCCTGGTTCACCGGCGATGCCTCAAAGGCCATTGCCGATGATTGGAAACACGCGATCTGGGCCACTTCCTGGAAAAAATCCGGCACTCACTTCCCCATGGTCTGGGATTTAAAGAATAGGAACGTCGCCTCCGTCAACGTCACTCACCGCTACGCCAAGGCTCAGAAAAAAACGGCCGCCAGCATCGTGAACATTCGTCTTTGGGACAAAAAAGAGGGCAAGAGAATCATCGCCACCATTTCTCATGGCGAGCAAAAAGTTACCACCAAGGCCGGCACCGCCGACCTCAATGACATGGCTCAAATCAAGCTCTCCTCCGGTGCCTCAGCAACCTTACAAGTCGACTTCGAAGGAGAAAAGCGAAGTGCCCATATTGAAGTAACCAAGGCGCCCGAATCCACCATCGATCTCTCTTGGAATCAGCTCAATCAGGCCGAGTCACCCGTCGCCGCCTGGCTCGACCTCCTTCCTGAAGAACGCCATCTCTCCATTCCTGAAAACGACCTTTCCAAAAAGGAAGCCACCGAAGCACTCTCCCTCATCACGAAAGCCCTTGAAGCCGAATCCCTCGAAAACCGTAAGAAAGAACTCGAAGCCAAAGTCATCAAAGCCGCCGGAAAAGAGATGAAGTATCTCGAGCGCCAGTTCGGCAAGCAACCCGCCGACGGTCGATCACTCTGGATCTCGATGCACGGAGGTGGAGGCGCGCCCGCACGAGTCAACGACCAGCAATGGCAAAATCAAATCCGCCTCTACGAACCTGCCGAAGGAATCGTCGTGGCACCTCGGGCCCCGAGCAACACCTGGAACCTTTGGCACGAAGGACACATCGATGCCCTCTTCGCTCGACTCATCGACAACATGGTCGCCCTTCGCGGAGTCAATCCGAACAAAATCTATCTCATGGGCTACTCCGCAGGAGGCGATGGCGTTTACCAACTCGCCCCTCGCATGGCCGATCGCTTCGCCGCTGCCGCCATGATGGCCGGCCACCCCAATGACGCCAATCCCCTTGGACTTCGAAACCTCCCCTTCATGATCTTCATGGGCGAAAATGACGCCGCCTATGACCGAAATAAGATCGCCGTTCAGTGGGACAAAAAACTCAACGGGCTTCGAAAAGGTGACCCTTCGGGATACGATCACCAAGTTACCATTTACAAAGGCCTTGGTCACTGGATGGACCGCAAGGATCGCGCCGCGCTCCCATGGATGGCAAAGCACATCCGGAACCCCTGGCCCAAGAGAATTGTCTGGCACCAGAGCGGACGCACCCACGATCGCTTTTACTGGCTCTCAGTCCCCGAAGGCACCGCCAAAAAAGGCCAAACCGTGATTACGAAAATTAAAGGCCAAATAATCGAGATCAAAACCAAGGGACTCAAGAAACTAAACCTCCGCCTGAGCGATGAACTCATCAACCTCGATCAAGAAATAATGATTAAGGTCAACGGCGTCCAAAAATTCCAAGGAAAAACTGCCCGAAAGGTTCAAGCCATCTGGGACTCACTCAATCAGCGCCTCGACCCCAGCTCAGCAGCCACCGCAGTTATTGAACTCACTTTTTAAAAGAATGCCCCGCCACTACCGCTGTCAAAAAATCGACCACCCCATCAAGATCGATGGTACGCTCACCGACCCTGGGTGGAAGGGAATTCCTTGGACAGATGACTTCGTCGACATCACCGGAGAAGATTCATTGAAGCCCCACTTCCGCACCCGTGTGAAGATGGCTTGGGACGACGAGTTCTTCTACGTCGGAGCAGAGCTCGAAGAGCCTCACGTCTGGGGCACGATTACCAAGAAAAACGCGGTCATGTTTGAAGACAATGACTTTGAAGTATTCATCGACCCTGACTGCGACGGGCTCAACTACTACGAATTTGAAATCAATGCCCTTGCCACCATTTGGGAACTCAGTCTCCCAAAACCCTACGGCGAAGGAGGAGTTCCCATTCTGGGCTGTAACCTCCCCGGCCTCAAAAAAGCAGTGCACGTCAAAGGAACGATTAACGACTCCAACGACCTCGATGAAGCTTGGTCCGTCGAAGTCGCCTTCCCTTGGAGGGAGCTCTGCAAATACAACAAAAACCGTCCTTCATCGCCCACCCCGGGAGACGTCTGGAAGGTGAACTTTTCCCGTGTGCAATGGCCCCACGAAATCATCGATGGCCGCTACGTGCGCATCCCGCCCCACGGTACCCCCATCGCCGAAAGCCTCAATCCCGAGGAACAAGACCATCCCGAAAATAACTGGGTCTGGAGCCCGCAAGGTGCCGTCAACATGCACCTCCCCGCCCGCTGGGGCGAAGTCGAGTTCGTCGTCAGTTAGGATTCCCCGCTCAATTCCGAGGGGATTGAGCGGGGTTACAAACTCCGCAAAAAACCTACTTCCGCTCGAAATTCACAAACAGCCTCTCCTTCACATCCGGAAAGTACTCCCAAAGCGCCGCTTCCCATTCCTCCTTCGTCGTTAAATCCAACGACCCCTCCGGGCCTTCCAAATCATCGAGATGCAAGAAGCCTGGAAGCTCATTCGACCACGGCGCCTTCCATCGGAAGGTTGCGGAATAATCGCCCTTCCTCCATGCCATCGCAATTCCGGTAATTCCGCACAGCGAGGTCATCATCACCTGCGTCCCCTCCTCCTGATTGACCTTCAGAAGAGGACGTCCCGGCAACTTGGCATAAGAAGAATCCGCTTCACCAAAATAATGCAATAGCGATGGCAGCACATCGAGGTGCGAGGCACTCTGATGCTCAGGAAGGTTCGTTCCCTCAGGCCACTTGATCATGAGAGGAACCGAAGTCTGCTCCGCTTCCAACGAAGAGCAATGAAACCAGGAGCCATTCTCATGAAATTCTTCTCCATGGTCGCCGGTGATGATGATGATCGAATCGTCGTATTGGCCCTGCTTTTTCATCGTGTGGATGAATTCCTCAATCTGCGAGTCAACGAATGCCACCGAATTGAGATAACGATTTTTAATCCGCACAATGTCATCGGCATTCGGAAAAGCATGAAAGGCCGCGTTCTCATCGTAGTGATCGTAAGGTGGCTCAAAACTGGGATCCCAAAGATAGGTGAAATGAGGAGAATCGAGAGCAATGAAGTGAAAATTCCCGCCCTTTGGCTGATTCTGAAGATGCTCTTTCATCTCCGCAAAGTTCTCAATCTCCCGCTGGGGGATCGTCAATTGATCGAACTCACTTCCGTGCGCTGCTTCCTTGAGATAGTCCATCACATGGGGCACTCCGAAATTGGTGGAGCTCATCCCATTATATCCCAAGTCGCACACCGTCCGTACTTCCATGCGGTAATTTGCCTTCTTCAGAAGCTCGATAAAAGGCGATGGTGGCAACTCGCCACCAGCCCGGGCAACATCAACTGCTTCACCCCAAAAGGGAGGAAGCTGGCCATTGAAAAAGGAATACCAAGAAAAGTGCGTTGCATTTGAAGCAGCCCAAGTCCTCCCCAGTTGCTGGCATTCCTGATCCCTGAAGGAACTCAAGAATGGCGCGTGCTCGGGAGAAATAGCATCCGCACGAACGCTCTCAATCATGATGACATAGATATCTGGCCTAAGCTCAGAGGTGCCAGCGATCTCCGGACGCCTCTTATCTTTCCACACTGCCGAAAAGGAGACCAAGCCCGGCTCTGGCTTGAGCGGAGTGAGATGGATATCATAACTATTGTGCTCCATTCGAAGTGCCTTCCGCGATTTCCACGCAAAACCACTTCCCTTCTCTGCGGCCACCCCTACCCACGCCAGCAGGAGAACCAACAGCGCAAACTGAGGTCTAAAATGACGCGCTGAAATCCACTGCGAGAGCTTGGCCGCTCCCCAACAAAGGCCACAGAGTATTAAGACAAAGAGAGCAACCCCGATCAGAATCCCAGTCGATGTTTGAGTCATTCCGGCGGCAGCCAGTTGGCCGGCGAGATCGAAACTCCCTTCCTCATCAATCTTGTTGACGATGAATTTTAAAGAGTTCTTCCAGAAAAGGATCCCCAGAGCATCGGCAGCAAGCAGCCCGGGAAAAACCGCCATCGCAGCCCAAGGCAAAAAACGAAAGCGGGTTGGCGAAGCGAGACTCGCAATGTGTGCCGACAACCAAAGCAGCGACAACACGATCAATGCCGTTAGCGCTCTACCCAAACCCGCAAAAACGAGCTCTCCGGGACCAAAGGGCAGGTTAAACAAGAGGAGAATGTTGTGAGTGGCGTAGATTAGGAAGGACAAGACGAACCAAATCCAGTTCAGCGGCACTTCCTGCTTCCACCATCCTTTCACGGACCGCAGCGGGTTCACGCGATTCACCAAAAACCAAAACCAGCCGCCCAAGGTTACCCCGATGAGAAAATGGCGGCCCACAATCATGATGTTGTCCGCGAACCGACCCGGAGGCAGGAACCACCACGCCCGCCATTCAGGACGAATCAACATCGCTAGATAGGGCACGATGGCAATTGCGATACCTACCCACCAAAAAAGGAGATGGCCAGGACGGTCTTTGATTTTACGAACTTCCACGGGAGAAGAAGCGTGCGCTGCTGAACCGCTTTGTTCAACAAATTTGAAAAGACGCCAAACAGCTACTTTTTACGAAACTCGGTCACAAGTGGCTCCAAGCCCCGGCTCGGTTTCTTTCCCACCGAGTTGACGTAGAAATTGGCGTTCGAAATATCGAGCAGCCATTGCAAACGAGCAAGGGCCTGAGGAGATTCTCCATCGTTGAGATCAGAGAACCAAAAAATGGTATCGGCCTTAAGAACAATCAAGAGATCCTCCATCGCCAGCATGCTTCCATCGGGCTTCGCACCAATGGGAATCAACGACCAGTCCATGCGACATCCCGGCACTTCTCGATAGCGAGGACTGCTAAATTCCTTCGCAATTTCCTCCTTCAGTGGCTTGATAAAGTTGGTCATGCTGCTGGAAACATCGAGAATGACCCCCAAATTCTGACTCTCGATGAACATTTCGCCAATGTTCGCCTTCTTCTTTTCTCTCTCTTGTTTCAAGGGCTCCTCGCCCCGGAGAGCACGCAGAAGGGCGTCCCGTGATTTGATGACATCGGTTAATAGTTTCTCCGCAGGCGCATCTCCAGCAGGTTCAAACGGAAGCTCGAAGCTATCCGTTGAGGAGTCACCAAAGTAAGCAAGCCGCATCTCTTCAACCTGCGCCTCAAAGACCGTAATCTCCTTTTCAAGTTTACCGATAAGCCGCTCATCCTGTCGATCCCTCGAAAGGGCGGTATCGAGACGCCCTTCGCTAACCTCGAGTTTTCTCAGCAAGCTCTTCGCGCGCGATGCGAAGCGCTCATTCAATTCGGCTTCGGCAGAGTCGTCATCGCCCCTTCTCCTTCGCCTTTTTTTATCGACCGGTGGTGGAGCAAGCTGGAGAAAGCGCTCGGTTTCCAATTCTTTCCACATCTTCACAATCCGACGATCCTCACCGGAAGGAAGTAACTCGCTCTTGAGCTGCACCCGGCGGGTCTCTTGATCAATCACCGTCATCCGAAGAGTTCGTTCCAAATGCGTCAAGTAGCGGAGATGAAATAAAGTGGAATTCCGCAGCGGGCTTTTGTCAGGCAAAAGGTCTTCTGCCCGAGCATCCTTGGGAAGGTTGGCCTTCTCCTCTTCCAAAGATTTAGTAATAACCCCCTCCCTCTTGAGATAGGCGTAACGCACATTTTCTAAGGTGATTTCTTCAGGCTTTGCCGCGAATGTATTGGCGATTAAAGCAAAAAATACTGCGGCCGTAAAAAACTTCATAAAGTATATAATACATCTTTACACTATCAGCCCTCAATCTATTTTTTAAACACAAGGAATTTTCGGCAGAGAAAATTGATCATTGCTGAGGAAATGACGAACGACAGATGGGCGACGGTGTTATTGACCGCTACAGTATCAACCAAGAAAAATGGAATCAGTTCTCCTAGAGAGAAAGAGAGGAAGGAAATTAAAGTAAAGAGGCTGATTTCTTTTCCGAAGCTGTGCTTTCCTGGAGTAAAGACGAGCCAGCGATTGAGCGCATAGGCCGCAAAATTCGAAGGAAGGAAGGCCGCAAAATGCAGCGGAATGTTATTCAGCGCACGATTACGCTCCGGGAGATCCTCGGAAAAGGAGCACGGAAAAAGCCACTCCCCAAACGTCGTGACCGCTAGGAAAACGATGACCGAGAGGACCCCGCACATCCCATATTTCCCAAGCTGAATCAGAATGGGGGTGTCTCGGTACAAAAGAGTTCTTTTGATTCCATTTTCGCGACAAAAGCGCCAGGCGCTTGCTAGCTCCCGACCGATCATGAACGCAACAAGTCATAGGGATCGACCCGGGCCAAAACCGCTTTCTGAGCATGCAGTCGGTTCTCCGCCTGCTGGAAGATCGTATCAGAATGAAGCTCAAGCACTTCTTCCGTGATCTCCTTTTCGCGATAGGCAGGCAGGCAGTGGAGAACAATGTGTCCCTCCGCACAATGAGAGAGGAGTTCTTTATTAACCTGGAAATCACCAAAGAGAGCTTCCTTTTCCATCTGTCCTTCTTGCCCCATTGATAACCAGACATCGGTGTTGACGACATGCGCCCCCTTAACGGCTTCCACCGGATCACTCGTCAGGGAAACGTTCGCAGCATTGAGGCGCATGAAGAACTCAGAGGGCGGGAGACACTCTTTAGGAGCGGCGACCACGAGTTCGAAGCCAAGATACTTAGCAGCCCACATCCAGGAGCGGGACATATTATTGTCGCCGTCGCCGATAAAAACGATCTTCTTCCCGCTCCATCCACCCAGCTTCTCGCGGATCGTGAGGAGGTCGGCAAGAATCTGACAAGGATGCTCATCATCGGTCAGAGCATTAATTGTCGGAATTCCGGAAAAGTGGGCAAAATCAACAACATCCTGCTGAGAAAAAGTCCGAATCACCGCACCATGGACCATGCGGCCAAGGACTCTTGCGGTATCCTTAATCGGTTCACCCCGACCAAGCTGAATATCATCTTTGGAAAGAAACATGACTCTCCCACCAAGTTCACGAATCCCAACCTCAAAGGAAACACGAGTCCGGGTCGAAGCCTTCGTAAAAATGATCGCCCAAGTTTGGCCCGCAAGTGGTTGAGATCTATGGTCGCCACGAGTCGCCTTCAGATCAACAGCGAGGTCGATCAGGAATTCAAGTTGCTGGGCACTGGATTCTTCAATGGATAGCAGGTGCATAATCTAAAAGGAAGAAGCGAACTTATACCAGCTCCATCGTCGAATCAAGAACTTGTCTCCGCTCTCTCACATCCCCCAAATATTCGTGAATATTATGACCGAGTGGCCTCATCATGGGCTATGAGTATCTCAACAACGATGACGAATAGCTGTGCGATCCCGTCCTCGCCCGGTCGGTCGGAAAAGCCGATCTCGAGCTTGTGAAGCCTCTTCACGTTCGCACTGATGCTCATGAGATCCCATTCGATATTCGCTTTTTCCTCGCCTCTCATCGAAACCCTCCGGAAGCCCAACTCTTCCTTCACGATCCCGAAAAAGGGTTCGACTGTTTCCTTCCGTAGTTTCTAGGGGGCCTTGCCGACTGCGCTTTCAAGCCGATGGTCCATAATTTCGGCGATACCTGCTCCGGGTAAATGCGGCGCGGGCGGGGCGCCTTTCTCCTCAAGGTCGATTACAAGGCTCACGAAGAACTCGAAAGTTCTTCGTGAAAACTATCGCCCTTGCACGCTCCCCCCCCCGCATGACATACCCCTTACAACAACGACACTTCATGAAACACCTCCTCTCCCTCACTTTAGTATTTAGTATTTCGAGCTTAGAGTTTCTTGGCGCAGCCAAACCCAACGTCATCGTCATCATGGCCGATGACATGGGCTACGGTGACCTCTCCTGCTACGGAGCCACCACCTTCAAGACCCCGCACATCGATAAGCTCGCCGCCGGTGGCCAACGCTTCACCAGCGGCTACTGCTCTGCGTCCACCTGCACCCCGACACGCTACTCCTTCCTCACCGGCACCTATGCCTTCCGCAAGCCCGGCACCGGAATCGCGCCGCCAAACGGCCACCTCATCATCGACGAAAGCACTTTCACCCTCCCAGACCTCATGAAAAAAGCCGGCTACCAAACCGGCGTCGTCGGCAAATGGCACCTCGGCCTCGGTGAAAAAGGAAAAGGCCCCGATTGGAATGGCGAACTCAAGCCCAGCCCGCGCGAGATCGGCTTCGACCACCACTTCCTCCTCCCCACCACCAACGACCGCGTCCCGCAAGTCTACGTCACCGAAAGCCGCGTCCTCAACCTCGACCCCGCCGATCCCCTCTGGGTTGGAAGAAAAAAACCTTCCCCGGATCATCCCACCGGAGTCACCCATCGCGACTCCCTCAAGATGGACTGGTCCCATGGACACAACTCCACCATTCATAATGGCATCTCCCGCATCGGCTTCTACACCGGCGGCCACAAGGCCCGCTTCCGCGATGAAGACCTCGCTGACAAGTGGGTCGAGCAATCCAACGCCTTCATCGAAAAGAATAAGGACAAGCCCTTCTTCCTCTTCTACGCCTCCCACGACCTCCACGTCCCGCGCATCCCGCACGAGCGCTTTCAAGGCGTCACGCCCCACGGCTTCCGCGCCGACTCCATCGTCCAGCTCGACTGGACCGTCGGCGAGATCATGAAGACTCTCGACCGTCTCAAGCTCACCGAAAACACCCTCGTCGTCTTCTGCTCCGATAACGGCCCCGTCATGGACGATGGCTACAAAGACGAAGCCCTCGAAAAGCTCGGCAGCCACAAAGCCGCCGGCCCCTACAAAGGCGGGAAATACTCGATCTACGAAGGCGGCACCCGCACCCCCTTCATCGTCTCTTGGAAGGGTAAAATCCCCGCTGGCACCTCCGAGCAAGTCGTCTGCACTATCGACCTCGCTACCAGCCTGGCTACCCTCACCGGTACCGAAATCCCCAAGGAAGCCTTTCTCGACAGCTTAGACGTCTCCGGCGCTCTCCTCGGAAAGCCCGACGCTCTGGGCCGCACCCACCTCATCCAGCAGGACAACGGCGGAAAAGGAAACCACGGCTACCGTTCCGGCAACTGGAAGCTCACCCACCACGCTAAAAAATCGGCCCGCAATATCAAGGTTGAGAAGACCCTCGCGAACACCAAGGTCCCCGAATACCAACTCTACGACCTCTCCAACGACCCCGGCGAGAAGGTCAACATCATCAAAGGCCACGCCAAGATCGCCGGCAAGCTCCAAGCCGAACTCGCCACCGCCATCGCGAACGGCCGCACCCGGAAGTAACTCATCCAAAGTGGCTACGGCTTCCAGCCGCAGTATCAACAATTGGAGGCGGCGCTGTCGGCATGGAGACTTTCATCGCCGTCAGAGAGAAGGTCGGAAAGACACTGGCTGTCATGCTCATTGACGGCTCCTACAAGCCAACTCCGGATCAGCTTTGTGTCGTTATCACTTTTGATATGGTTCTTGTAGCCGCAGTGGGTCTCGTTGTTCTTCTTCGCCCAGCGAGCGTCCAGATCCTTCTGACATTGCCGACGAGATTGATCCTCATTCCATCCTTCGGGGACTTCTCCGCTCTTGATCGCTGCGTTCTCTTTGCGGCTGTTTCGTTGTTTGGGCACATCGACAACCGATGTGTCAACACTCACCCCTGACTTCCCGAGGATTCCTTGTTCAAGAAGCTGAAGCGCTCCATGATGTCGAACTCAGTGCGCTCCTCGGAAAGGCCGTAGAATTTTTGCAGGACGACAATCTTAAGCATGAAAACGGGGTCGAATGGAGCATTGCCGCCCTTATCTTTTCGGTCCCGATACCCGAGGAGATCGAGTAAAAGGTCCCGAAAGATTTCAAAATCAATCGCTCCAGAGAGCTTGTCCAGCGGCGTGGTCTTCTCCTCCAACTGACGTGCGTGTTGAAGCTGTCCAAAAAGATCTTGCTGCGTGCTCCCAGGGCGCCGAAATCTCATAACCGAACTCTAACAGATTAAATTAGAGAGATCCAAGAAGAGGTTGCCGGATGTGCCCTTAAGATCAATGGAAAGTCCATTGTTGACGAGGCGGTCTTGGTTGAGGGTGATTTACTCACTCTCGGCGATACCCTTTTGCTATACACTGAGCTTCGGGAAGAGGAGCGGATCAACTCGTTCAATGAGCGCAAAGTGCGTCTCGCAGATGATCGAACGATCATGTGATTTCGCTAGCGATTTTCGACTGAGCTACGGAATAAGTGGATCTTAGGATCTGACAAAAAGCTTGGTAAGCTGGTCATCAGAACTTTGCCATCCGGACTAAAAGTGAGTTTGGTCATGGCGGTGCCAAGTTTCCTGATTGTCAGCAATTCGCTTAGGGTCGCGATGTTCCAAAGGCGAACATTCCCACCTCCACCAGAGCTTGCCAGAGTTCTTCCGTCGGGTGAAAAAGCGAGGCTCCAAATCCCTTGTTTGTGGCCTTTAAGAGTGCCTACTCTTTTACCGCTCGCGGTGTCCCAAAGGGAGATGGCATTTTCATAGTCCTGAAAGCCGTGAGTCACTGCGAGTAAGCTACCGTCTTCCGAAAGAGCCATGCGGGTGCCGGAAGAGGTTGCCTCAAATTTGAACTGGTTCCGCTCTTTTCGGGTGAAGGTGTTCCAAACGACAACGGCTCCATTGGCATCGCAAACGAGTAGGGTCGAACCGTCGGCCGAGAAGTGAGCGAGGGAGGCCTCGCTCTGCAGAATTGGCTTGTCGGGTTCTTCCAAATCCCACCAAGACATCCCCTCACGTCGGCTCGTCACTACAAGCGATTTCCCGTCTGGCGAAAGGGTCAGCGAGTCGATCCGACGTGCTCCGATCTTTAAGATTGTTTCGGTTTGAGATTTGAGATTCCAAATGACGACGGTGCCCTCGTCCTGTTCCTCCGCGAGTCGGTCCAAGTCTCGATTGGCAGAGACATCGCGGTGCCGATTCGCTCGAGATTCTGACGGTCCGGATTTGGAAAGCGCTTGCGAGTGAAGTTTCTTTCCTGAGGCGACATCGAAGGTCGTAAATATTCCCTCACTGTTGAGAGCAGCGATGATTTTGCTATCCTGAGAGAATCCCAGCGGGGTCCAATGGCCGTCGATCGAATTATGACGAGAACTCTTGTCGGTCGGCCAAATTTTCACCTCACCATCTTTGCTGCCACTGGCTACGAAATCCCCGTCGGGCGACAAGGCCACACTCCAGACTTCGCCACGATGCCCAAGAAAAGTCCTCTGCAAAGTGCCTTTTTTAAAGTCCCAAAGCCGCACCGAGTGGTCCCAGCTGCTGGAGGCGAGGAGCGTCCCATCACGGTTGAAGTCCATCGCAGAAATGACCCCGGTATGAAAGCCGCCCACGGCACTATCCGGAAGCATCGCAATTTCCGTTCCGCTCTCTGCATTCCAGAGCGCTATCGCGAATCCGGAATCGCTTGGGCTTTCGTTACGCGCAAGGAGGACGAGCTTTCCATCATGCGAAAAATGAATGCCATTTCCTCCAAATCGAAGGCGGGGAGATTCCTCGAGGACGACAGGCAGGGCTTCTCCTTTCAGTGGCCATAGCGTAATCCCGTCTCTTCCAGCGGTGGCGAGAACATTGCCTTTGGGCGAGAACGTCAGTGAGCCAAAACTCCCCGGGAAGAACTGTTCGCTCTTCCAGCTTGAGGTATTCCACACCGTGATTCCCTGGCGGTCGCTTGTCGCCAGAAAGCGATCATCTGGCGAAATTGCGGCTTCATGAGGTCCGCCTTCCGTCTCCCAGATAAAGTCACCGGAGAGGACATCAATCACAGCCACGCCATCCCGCCCGCTGAGAATGAGTCGATCGCCTCCGTCAGAAAATTCGAGCGACCTGGTATTGTGCGGATAAGTCGTGACGATCTCTTTTTGATCAAGTGACCAGAGATGGACGTGATTCATCGCCGCGATTGCGAGCAGGTTCCCGTTTGGCGAGAAGGCGAGGGCGTCAATGGGGCCGTCAAATCGAGGGAGGTCGAAATGCTCATCGCCCAGACATTTGTTCATCAAAAACCACCACTCGAATCCTCGTAAATCGATCGCTCCCGGTTTCACCGAGGCCCATGGTTCCAGAAGGAGAAGAGCCTTGGAAACGTGATCATTCTGGAGAGCTTGTTGTGCCAGATTGACATTAGCGACATACTGGTGGAGTCGGGCTTGTTCCGCGCTTTTGAGGGCTAGTTCGCGGTCTCGTTCGGCTTCAATACGAAGACTGGATTCCATTTCCTCGGCTTTATTGGCGCGGACTCCGAAGACAAAGCTCACCACTGCTGCCGCAATGAGAGTTGCCAGGAGAAGACTCGCTGAAGCAACCGCCACACGATTCCGATCGACGAACTTACGGGCGCGGTAACTCCAGCTTGGCGGGCGGGCGGTGATCGGTGCCCCTTTGAGATAAAGTTCAATATCGCGACCCAGCTCACTGGCACTGCCAAACCGTCGGGCACGATCTTTATCGAGGCACCTCATAACGATCCAATCGAGGTCACCTTGCAGCTCGAAAATTAATCGTCCGGTCGTCACTTTACGCTGATCTCCGACCCGTTCGAGCTCTTCGGCGCTCTGATTTCGGAGAAAAGCCGAAGGACGGGGAGGGTCAATTTCTCCTAAGATTTTCAATACTTCCGGAGGGTCGGACATCCCGGAGGTCGTGGCCTGCAACGGAGTGGTGCCGGTGAGGAGTTCGTAAAGGATGACTCCAAGGGAATAGACATCGGCACGGGTATCGATGTCGCGCTTTCCCTGGCTCGCTTGCTCGGGACTCATGTAAGCCGGGGTCCCGATGATGGTATCGTTGATGGTAAATCCACCGAGATCGCCATCGAGCGGATCGATGGCTTTGGCCACTCCGAAGTCGATCACTTTGGGAACCACCCGCCCTTCTTGCTCCCGGACCAAAATGTTGGAGGGTTTGAGATCCCGGTGGATGATTCCCTTTTGGTGGGCGTGTTCGATGGCACGACAAATTCTGATGAAAAGCTTAAGTCGCTCCTCAATGGAAAGCTGCCGACTGGCGCTGTAATTGGTCACGGGATCTCCTGCGACATATTCCATCACGAAATAAGGTCGCCCTTCATTGGTCGCTCCCGCATCGATCACGCTGGCGATATGAGGATGGTCCATTCTGGCGAGGGTTTGTCGTTCTGCTTCGAAGCGCGCGATCACGCTTTTGGTATCCAGTCCCAGTTTGAGGATCTTCAGGGCGACCTGTCGTTTGACCGGAAGGCTTTGCTCGGCGAGATAAACGGACCCGCCCCCGCCTTCGCCAATTTGTTTTACAAGAGTGAAGGGCCCCAGCTGTTTTCCGATCAGATTCTCCGAGACACCCGGCAAGATACGAATGCTCCCCATGGCAGGTTGCTCTAAAAAATCACCGAGTCCGGAATGATCATCGAGTAAGGTTTCAACGGCAGCTCGAAGGGACACATTTATTCCGCATTCTCGTTCGAGGAGCTTCGCACGCTCCTTTGGATCCTTGCACTCAAAGGCCGCCGCGAAAATTTCTCGCTCACTTCTTTCGGCGGTCATTGAGAGAGATTGGTCCAAGCTCATTTTGATTGGGATGGGAACCGCAGAGTTGCTTCCTTCGAATAAACCTGCTTGTAAGGATATGCGTGAAAGAGACTATCTTTCCGCTAAAATAATGGCAGTTACCAAGAACGAAGGCGAAACTTTTTAAGCTCCAGTCTGTTTACGAAGATACAATTACCATGGACGACGTGACACAAATACTCTCCAAGCTGGAAGTCGGCGAGGCCTCCAGCGAAGACTTGCTCACGGCCGTTTATGAGGAGTTGCGCAATTTAGCGCGGACGAAGATGTCGCGGGAACGACCGGATCACACTCTTCAGGCGACCGCTCTCGTCCATGAAGCCTGGATGAGTTTGGGAGGAAGCTCGCAGAGTCATTGGGAGAATCGACGTCACTTTTTCGGGGCCGCGGCCGAGGCCATGCGGCGAATCCTCGTCGATCATGCCCGAAAGCAAAGAGCGGACAAACGCGGTGGTGGGGCAGCAAAGGTCGAGTTCGTCGAATCAGTGATCGAGGCCAATGCTCCGCCGGAAGAAATTCTTTCCCTTCATGAAGTCCTGACAGAACTGGAGCACGAAGACCCGCAAGCCGCGGAGTTGGTGAAATTGCGATACTTCATTGGCCTATCCATGCAAGAGGCTGCCGATGCCTTGGGTTTGAAAAAGCGCACCGCCGAGAGCGTTTGGGAATACGGGCGGGCATGGCTGCGTCGTCGGCTCCGTGAGTCGTCCTGATTGGGAGCTGAATAAAAAAGCGAATTTTTTTGCGGATTATCCGCTCGATTGCGCATGAGGGGATGTTGGAGGTTCGTTTGCCGATTCATTCGCGTCGGAAGTGTCTCCAGTTTACACACAAATTATTATGAAAAAGCCCTTTATCCTAAGCCTCGTCTGGCTGGGAGTCGCCATTGCTGCTTTCGTCATTGGTCGCACAAGCCTTGATTCCACCGAGCAAGCCAGCGCGGATGAAAAAAACTCTATCTCACCCAGAGTATCATCCAGAGCCAGTGATTCCCGCACTTTCGGAGGAGCTTCCGATTCCGAATCTTCTAAAACTACGCGTGGTGGTGGGTCCAGATCTGGCGTGACAATCTCACAATACCAAAGCGAAACCGATGCTTTGGTGGCCAATAAGATGTTCGCAGATCTACTTCTGGAATTGAAGCCGGAGAATGCCCGTTCAGTATTCGAAGCCCTTCTTGAGAAGGGAAAAAACGGTGGCGACACCGGACAGCAAATGGGCTTGTTTCTCGAAGCCTGGGGCAAGATTGATGGCGCGGCGGCACTTGCGGGGGTGAGCGAAATGGATAGCGACGGAAGGCGTCGTGGCTTCGCCTCCATCTCAGTAATGAAGGGCTGGGCGAGCACAGACCCCGAAGCTGCCAAGGCTCATCTCGATGGTCTCGAGAACGGATTTGATAAATCGATGTTAGTGCAGGGAATGGTAAGGGGTCTGGCCTCCTCTGACCCAGAGGCCGCGACGACCTACGTCCTGAAAATCGATGCCGAGCGGAAGGCTGCGGGCGAAGAAGGCGGAAGCGATGATCGGTGGCGGGGCTTTGCGGTGGATCGTCAAATGGAGGCCATTGCAAACGCACAAATGCAACGCGGCATGACAGAAGCGACTACGTGGGCGGAAGGTCTACCTGATGGCTCTATTAAGTCTGCCGCCTTTGATCGCGTTGCCGAGGGTTTCGCACGCAATAGTCCGGAGGAAGCTGCGGAGTGGGTAAAAGCGCACGCTGATAAAGATTATGCCGAGCGTGCGGTGCGCGAAATTTCGGAGGAATTGGCCCGTAAAGATCCTGCATCCGCTATGAGCTGGGCTGAAGAGCTGCCCGAAGCGAGCCAAGCGGCCGCGATGCGCACGAGCATGGAGCAGTGGACCCGGGATGACCCGACCGCAGCCGGCAAACACCTGACAACAATGCCAGAGTCAACGGCACGTGATGCGGCCGTAAGTTCGTTTGCTCAAACTTTAGACCGTGAAGAACCGGCTCTCGCTGCCGAGTGGGCAGGGTCCATCAGTGATGAGAAAACGCGCACCGATACCATGGAATCTGTCGCTCGCTCGTGGCTGCGGAGCAATGCGGAAGAGGCCAAAGAATGGCTCCCCCAAAGCGGGCTTTCCGCAGAAGCTCAACAAAAAGTTATCGAAGATGCCTCACGCGGTGGCCGCAGAGGAGGGCGTTAATGGCCGAATTTGAGAAGAGGCGCCAACCAGGAAAGATGTGTGTGTTTGCGTATATGTGAATCGAATCTTGGTTGGTGGCCCTTCCTTCTTTTTTACCGTCCGAATTCCTTGAGGTTGAGAGATCTGAACGATCCACCCATCGCCGAAGACTTCTCGACCTCTTCCGGGCCCTTCGTTGACACTTCTCCTCTCGCAACCGCCTCCTTCTACCGTGTCATTAAAATAAGTGCGGAATAGGCCCCTCAGGAATTTCGTGGCATCGCCAGGTCCACCGCCTTGCGGAATCCCTCCACCACAATATCACCATTCCTCCGTACTTCCACGATGCCGTAGGAGTTATTCTCCTCGCCGCTGCCTTCAACGGCGGCCTTTAAGGTGTAATAGTGGATCCCTCCGATGAGCGAATGCCCGCCGCGATGATCGTGCCCCTGGAAGACGACAAGCACGCGCCCACTTTTCTCAAGAAGTTTTCGTACCTCATCTGAATTCTTGGTAAAATGACTTCCTCTTCCATCAAGACGCTGATGCGCCAAGACGACGACGGGAAGCTTTGTCGCCTCAAGATCGCGCCTGAGCCATTCCAGTTCCTTCTTTGGAACATGGGTATCGGTCCACTTACAGTTTCCGGGCGCACAGTCACTGCCATCTGCTAAATAATTGGCGTCCAAAACGACAAAGTGGACCCACTTCGAATCGAAGGAGTAGTAGCTCTTGTCCTTCGCGATTCCGGTATTCTCGACATTCGCGAGGAACTGCTCTTTTGAAATACTATCGATATCGTGATTCCCAATCACGTGATAACGCGGTCCCTTGAACTCCGCAAATTCCGCTTCGATGGTCTTCAGGAAAGCGAGCGTCTCTTTCTCCTTGGGCTGATCGGCTTGATCCTTCAAGTCACCCAGCTCAGCCAGGAAAGCGACCTTCTTTTCATTCATCAGGGAGACGCATTCCTTCATCTTCCCCAGCGATTCCCGGTAGTGCCGCGTCCCCCTCTTCTCGCAATCAGCATAGTGAAAATCAGTCACCAGGCCAAAGCGCAGCGCTCTCTTTTCCTCTCCTTCCTGCGCCAATACGCCTCCGATCAACAAGGCCGTCGACCCCTTTAGAAAATCCCGCCTTGAAGTCTGCCATCGATTCCGTGTCTGAATGCTCATCATTTAAAGGAGCACCCTATCGAATCAATCTCACCAGACCAAGAAGGATTCGCCCACTCAACTCCCGTCCTTGTCTTCTCTCCCCTCATCCGCCAATCTCCACCTCACCATGAAGAAGTCCTCCTTCGCCTTAGTCCGAGTCCTTGCGATGATCGGGCTCGCGATTAGCGCCTACCTCTTGATCCAGAAGCTCAATGGCACCATCTCGTCGATCAAAGGATGCGGCGGAGCAAGTGGCTGCGCAAATGTCCTTGGCTCGAAATGGTCCCAGTGGTTCAGCATCCCGGTGAGCGCTTTTTCCACCGTTCTTTATCTGGGAATCATCGGGCTCACGTTCAAGCCCCAACGGACCGCCCTCATAACCGTCGTCCTGCTCCTGGTCGGCGCCGCCATTTGGTTCTCTCTCGTTCAATTGCTCATCATCAAAGCCTTCTGCCCTTGGTGCCTCGGAACCCACCTCACCGGAGTCCTTTGTGCCATCTCCATTTGGCGTGCTCTTCCCAGTGAACCCAGCGGAAAGGGTGTCGCACCCGCTCTCCTTCCAGCTGGCCTTGGACTCGCCATCCTCATCATCGGGCAAGCCATCGGACCAGAACCCAAGGGTTACGCCATTTCCAAAGAAACCCTCTCAGGAGGGGTTCCTGTTCCGGAAAACAGCGGCGAGCGCATCATCGATATGGGAACTGGCAAGAAATTCATCCTAGGAAAATCTCCCTTCATGGGACCAATTGATGGCCCGCACGTATTGGTGAAATACTTCGATTATACCTGCGAGTCCTGTCGGAATCTCGAAGGCGACCTTGCGAAGCTCAAAGAAAAATATCCTCAGAAGATCGTCGTCATCATGAACGTCACACCCCTCAATCGCGACTGCAATCCCAACCTACCGGCTCAGGTTCACAATCACGAACACTCTTGTGAACTGGCCCGTCTCTCCCTTGCTTCCTGGATCGCTCAGCCAGAATCATTTCCCGAAATCCACAAGATTCTCTTCACCCGTCCCATCCTCTGGCCCGAGCAAGCGAAGGAAAAGATCGCTCTCATCATTGGAGAAGAAAAACTCAATGCCGCTCTCAACGATCCCGAGGTAAATCGACTCCTCGCCTCAAATACCAACGACTTCAAGCAGCTCAACTCACGCACCGTTAAGATGCCCAAACTCCTCATCGGAAAAGGAAAAATGCTTCAGGGCCTCATGAAGGACTCCGACGCCTTCATTTCAGCGATGGAGAAGACTCTTCCTCTGAAGTGACCTCGTCCTCTTCGACAAATTCCTCGACCAAATCTTCACGTTGCTCGGCAATTGCGCGGTCAAAACTGCCAATCAAATCTCCCGCCTTATCGGCCGAAGTGATGAGCGCGATGATGAGATACTGCACGATCGCCAACAAGTAACAGATCCACCCGATCGTGGAATCCAGTCCACCGGCCTCTCCCCCGAAAATAGCGGACATCATCGCGAACACTGGAGTTGATCGATTCAGATGCTTGCAGGCCGCTTTCTCGGCCCATTTTTTCCGCCCGCTCCAAAGCTTACGGAACATTCCTTTTCCCACCGGAAGTTCGAACGCGCCCCCATGGATCACGCCAAAGAGGGCCTGATCGGGCATTAGCTCGATTACCCCAATCACAAGGAGGAGTCGGAAAAAGACACCCACCCAGGCTTGTCCCCCTTCGAGATCGAGCGGGACCCAGCCGAAAATATAGTGCTCCATGTTCGCCGTCGCCACCAAGAGGATGATCGCCGCCCGGAACCATTGCTCCAAATCATGCTCGAGTTCTTTCTCGACCTTCTCCTGACGAAGTCCGTGCTTCATGAAGAGCCGAAAGAGCGGGATCGCAATCAGCCCCACCACAATTCGCGTGATTGGCTTCAGAATTGGACGGAGAACCGCCCAGCGCAGTAAGTTCGTATACACCGCTGCGAGTAAATTCGTTCCCAAGAGAAACCGCAAGGTTACTCATAAATCCGGTAGTAGAGCGGGAGTTCCTCTTTCCCGCGGGCCGCTTCATTGAAAAATCGAAGATTCCCAATCGACCAGCATTTCACCGACTCCCGGGACCAAGAAAGAAACCAAGCCACGTCCTCTTCATCGGTCGTCTGCACCCCGACGATGGGGAGCCCCCTGGTGGCCTAGTTGACCTATACCGCAATCGATCTAAAGCGCTGGGGAACAGTGATCTCACCCCGCCTTTCAAACTCCTTCATCTTCAAAAGTGTCTTCTGTCCACCCACCAGCGATGACAACATTTCCTGGTCAGGAGCACTGGCCATCGCTGCCAATGGCGGACTCCTCCTCGGACTCCGTCGAAGCTGAACTCAAAAATCCTCTTCCAAGCCCACCGAAGCAATTCGGAGTTTTTTATCTTCTTGGAATCGACAGATTGAAAGGCATTGGCAAAACTAGCGGTAGCCTCTCGACACAATGAAGAAGAATTGGATCATCATCGCAGTTTTCCTGCTACTGGCAGTGCTACATCAGGACCTTTGGAATTGGAACAACCCCGCGCTCGTTTGGGGATTCATTCCCATCGGCCTCTTCTATCATGCCTGCTACTCCATCGTGGCCGCAGGATTCTGGGCATTCGTGGTTAAATTCGCCTGGCCCACCAAGCTCGAAGAATGGGCTGAAGGAAACGACGAACTCTAAAAAACATGGCCACCGTAATCGTAATCGTCATTTATCTCGCGCTCCTTCTCGGGCTCGCCCTCTTTTCCAAAACCCTGTTTCGAGGCACTTCGAAGGACTATTTCGTCGCGAGCCACTCCATCGGGCCCTTCATGCTCCTGATGTCGGTCTTCGGCACCACCATGACCGCCTTCGCACTTGTGGGATCCACCGGTAAGGCCTTCAGCCTGGGCATCGGAACCTATGGTCTCATGGCGTCCTCCTCGGGCCTCATCCACGCAGCCTGCTTCTTCATGATCGGCATCAAACTCTGGGCCATCGGAAAGCGCTACGGCTACGTCACCCAGATTCAGTACTTCCGCGCCCGCTTTGAATCGAAGGGCTTCGGCTACCTTCTTTTTCCTATACTCGTCGCTCTCGTCATCCCCTATCTCCTGATTGGAGTCATTGGCGCGGCAAAAACGATCGTCGGAGTCACTGGCGAAAAGATTACCCCCAAGGGCACGATCCCAGGAACTTTTCCTGAGTTCTTTTCCGATACCGGCGGCGCCATTCCCGCCTGGCTCACGGGCCTTGTAATCTGCAGCGTCGTCCTCACCTACATCTTCGCCGGTGGATCCCGGGCCACCGCCTGGGCCAACACCTTCCAAACCCTCGTCTTCATGGTGATGGGCATTCTCGCCTTTTACCTCATCTCCTCAAAATTAGGCGGAGTCGGTGCCGCCATCGAACAAGCCAGCGATGCCCATAAAGTCCGCACCCTCTCCGAGAGCGCCACCGGAAAGGAAATCGGGGTCTCCAAGTGGGTTTTCCTCACCTACATGTTCGTCCCTCTCAGCGTGGGCATGTTCCCCCACCTCTTTCAGCACTGGCTCACTGCTAAAAGCGCCAAGAGCTTTAAGCTCACGGTCATCGCCCATCCCATCTGCATCATGATCGTCTGGGTTCCCTGTGTCCTCATCGGCATCTGGGCTACCGGACAAATCCCGGCCGGCACGCCCTCTGGCGCCGTTCTCTCAAAAACAGTCGGCATGCTCGTGAAAGACCCCATCGTGGTCGGACTCGTCACTACCGGAATTCTCGCCGCCATCATGTCGTCGCTCGACTCCCAGTTCCTCTGTCTCGGAACGATGTTCACCAACGACATCGTCCTTCACGATACAAAGAAGACTTACACCGACAAACAGACCCTCATGATCGCCCGTGGCTTCATCATCGGCATCGTGATCCTCGTCTACATCCTCGCACAAATCCTCTACAAAAAGAACGTCTTCGATCTCGCGGTTTGGAGCTTCTCGGGATTCGCCGGACTTACTCCGCTCGTCATCGCCGCACTCTACTGGAAACGAGCCACCAAGATCGGTGCTTACGCCTGTGTCATCGCCGCCTTTGCCACCTGGCTCATCTTCTTTGCCAAGAGCGGCTTCGGTGGAGAATACAATCCTGGTGGAGTCACTCCAGCCTCGATCATTTGGGTCGTCGCGGCTCTCGCCATGATCATCGGCTCCCTTGCTTCATCTCCACCCAAGGAGGAGACGGTCGCGAAGTATTTCTAGGCCATCGCGAAGAAGATCACCGCAAAATAAGTTCCAAGAAATCTCCCCTCCGCGTGTCATGGAGGGGAGATGACTACTTTTCGAACCTTAGCCTATTTCCTCTTCCTCGCCCTAATTTCACCGGCCTCCGCCATGATCTCGGTGGGGACCCTCAGCCCGGAGAAGGCGAAAGAAATGGGCATCACGATGAAGTCCCGCCCCAATGGCGACCATGGGATCAAGGTGTGGCTTGAGTTCAAAAAAGAGGGGTTCATGAAGGACCTGAACTACACTAGATTTCAGGTAAACGATACCAAGGGCAAGCACCGCTTCTCCACCATGCTTCACCCTCACCCTGTGGTTCAGGGACAGCCGAAGGATTTGCATACCGTTTCCTTCTCAGCGCAAAAAGAGGCGCTCAAAAATTGCACCTTCATGATCGTCGCTTACGGCAGCCTGCGCGGCGGTGTCGGCTACATTCTGAAAGTCTCTGACTTCCTCAATTTTAACATTGCTACGATTCAAACTGATAAAAGATAAGGAAGATCTCCGTTGCGAAAATCCCTTTCTTTGCCACCTTTGATCAATTCAATGGACGAACTTTCTCAAGACCTACCCACTTCTGCGGCCTTTCTCCCTTATCCGGTATCTACCTTGAGCCCGAAGATCGTCCCCAATGATCTCACCTCCTTCAAATCCCGCGGCCTCAGCCAAGTCGAGCGTGACCTCCATCAAAAACTCACCGAAATGCGGGAGCAATACGTTCGCACCATCGAACACTTCAACTGGAACAAGCTCGTTTATGAGGCCGATATCCAGTTCGAACCCGTCATGGGCGAGACTTACCACCTCTATCGCGTCCGTCAAAAAAACATCCTTTCCATGATCGGACCCGATCAGTGGGCCCAAAAACACCTCGCCAGTTTCCGCCTCAATCTCGACCGCCAGTGGGAGTTGATTAAGGCTAGTGTTGACGCGCGCGATCTTTTTAGCGACGAAGGAGTGGCCGATGTCGGCTAAGCCTCCATGTCCATCCACCCCAGCGCCATCATTTCGCCCGATGCTCAGATCGGAAAAAACGTCGAAATTGGTCCCTTCTGCGTGGTCGAGGGAAACGTCACCTTGGGCGACAACTGTAAACTCCACTCCCACGTCGTCATCCATGGACAATCGAAGATTGGAAAGAACAACGAGTTTTTCCCCTTTGCTGCCATCGGCATCAAATCCCAGGACTTAAAATATGCGGGCGAGCCCACCGCTCTCGAAGTCGGTGATCGCAACGTCTTCCGTGAAAACGTCACGATCCATCGCGGCACTCACGAAAAACTCCCAACTCGCATCGGCAACGATAACCTCATTCTGGCCTACGCCCACGTCGCCCATGATTGCCAGATCGCCAATCACAACATCCTCTCGAACAATGCCAGCCTTGCAGGGCACGTCGAAACCGAGGACTACGTCATCGTTTCCGGCCTCTCCGGCGTGCATCAATTTTGCCGCCTCGGCGCGCATGCCATCATCGGCGGCATGACCAAGATCACCCAGGATATTCCTCCCTTCACCATCATCGATGGAAACCCCGGACAGGTGCGCGGTATCAACAAGATCGGACTCGAACGACGCGGCTTTAGCGAAGAAGACCTCAGAGCGCTCAAAACCGCCTACAAGAAGCTCTTTTTCCGAAAGGATCTCAACCTAGCGGACGCCATCGCCTCCCTCCCGGAAGATGCTGCGACCCATCCTTGTGTCAAGCAGCTCGTCGACTTCATCCAGACGTCCAAGCGCGGCGTCATGCGCTAGAAGTCGAGTTTAAAGGCAGCCCAGAGAGTCGTGGCTTCAACATCAAGAAAGCGTCCCGTGAGCGTCTCGTATTCGGCGCCAATCTGAAACCGGGCGTGATCCTCGCAAAGGAAGTAGTTCAAGCCCGCATAGATGGTGTGGTTCAAATCTCCAGGATTGATCCCGACGCCGTCAGCGCTCGCAACATTATTGACATTTCGCTTATTGATTTTGAAGACCCTCGCATCTGCATTAGCATATTGGTAGCGCACGACGGCTTCGAGCTTGTCCTTGATAATCTCGGTGGATGGCATGACGACGATTCCATAAACATCGTTTCCGCTGTGAGTCCGTCCGTAGGTGGCATTTAAAAAGAGGTCGATGTCTCCGATCTCGGAGAGATGCGTGACGGAAGTCGCCCACTTGTAACCAATTGAATCCTGCCCCTTCACTGATTCGGCGTCGTTGTAGAGAAAATCTACAAGGAGATTGTGATCTTTCCCGAGATCAAAATTAAAACCGGCATAGTAAGCGACGCCCGCATTCCAGTCAGCAAGAGCCTCTTCTTCGTCAGTGGTGAAGACCCCGAATTTCATCTCCACATCCTCATATTCCGCTTCCAACGAAAAGCCGGTAGAACGGTCTGGCGCGAAGAAATTATTCAGATTCGACCGTTCGACCGTTTTGATCTCACTAGAGGAATCGTGCTCTTCCCCACCGAAGGCGATCTTATATCGACCATAGCCTAAAACGACATTCTCGAAGATGCCCACGTCCCCGAAGTCATACTCAAGATACAGTTGATCGAAATCATCGTAAGCGATCTTGTAGTCACGATAATCGCCATCCTCGACATTGATGCGCCCAACCAACTTGAAACCATCGAGAAACTCGACCGCTGCGCCAACACGAAAACGGCGGAACTCACCACCGTGACCTGAGAAATTCTGGCCCAGATTATCACCATCAGTGTAGCCAAACTGATAATGCGCCCTCAAGTAGAGCTCAACCTCCTGAATGTATGGATTTTTCTTATCCTTGTAAATTTCAGCTAGAGAATCGAAACGCTCGCACCAATCCCCATTATTCTCGGGCTTTTCGGTTTCTTGGATCGTTTCTCCAGCGAAAGCTCCGACGGCAGTCAGAGCAAGAGTAGCGGTGGTTCGAATCTTCATCATCAATTGGCGCTTAGAAAGCCATACTTTGGACAAGAGGCCAACCGGTATTTTGTCAAAATTGTCACTTCATCTCACCTGCTGGATGGATCAGGCGACCTCCAGACCCTTCCTCAAACGCGGGAATATCCACAAAAAATGCGGGTGTCCTTCTCAGGACACCCGCTTAGTTGAAAAAGACGCTATCTTGCGTTCTTAGAAATACATGCGGAAGGCAGCCCAGAGAGTGGTCGCTTCCACGTCTGTGACGGTTCCTTCGAAGGTCTCATACTCAGCTCCCACCATCACCTTGGCGTTGTGGTCGCAGAGGAAGTAATTGAGGCCAGCGTAGATGGTGTGGTTCTCATCACCGCCATTCACGATGCCAACACCGTCAGATGCAGCAGAGTTGCGAACCGAACGGCTGTTGATGCTGAAACCAGCAGGATCATCAGAAGCGGCATACTGGTAGCGGAAAACAGCTTCCAATTTGTCTTCAATGAGGAAAGTCGATGGCATCACAACAAGACCATAAACTTCAGCACCATTGTGGGTTTCACCGTAGGTGCCATTGAGCAGAAGGTCCCAGTTTCCGATCTCAGACTCGTGTGTGACTGAAGTCGCCCACTCGTATCCGAAGGTGTCTTCGTCCAAAACAGGATCAGCATCGTTATAAACGAAATCAATCGTCATATCTCCATCGAAAGCGCCGAACGCAGCGCTTCCGTAGTAAGCAATACCTTCGTCCCACTGACCGAGAGTCTGATCAGCATCTGTTGAGAATACACCCAAGGTGTAATCGATGTCACCCCGGGAAGCATCGATAAGCACTCCTGTGGAACGGCTTGGTGCGTAAAAATTATTGAGGTTCGAGCGCTCAACCGTCTTAATCTTCTTCGAAGAGATGTGCTCTTCGCCACCGAAAGCAACTTTGTAACGACCGTATCCGATAGTCACATCCTCAAATCCAGCGACATCGCCCAAACCATACTCAAGATACAACTCGTCCATGCCGTTGTAGCCTAACTGGTCGCTACGGAAGCCACCCTTTTCAAGGCTTGCGCGACCAACGAGCTTAAAACCATTCAGAAACTTAACCGAAGTTCCGAAGCGGAGACGACGAAGCTCACCACCATCTTCTGAAAAATCCTGGGTGTTGTTCTCACCATCGACGTAGCTGAACTGATAATGCGCCCGTCCGAAGACCTTGATCTCCTGAATGTAAGGACTCTTATTATCCTTATAAAGAGTGCCCATGTCCTGCAGGGTATCGCACCAGTTTCCGTTGTTTACGGGCGCGGGAGGAGCCACCGAGGTATCGCCAGCGAGGGCGCTGAGGGTGGTAGCAGTCACGCCAGCACTAATTGCTTGGATCAATTTTTTATTCATGTGTGTATAGATTTAGTCACGAAAGCCGCTAACTTTAAATCGGTCAGGATTAAGACACGAAAATCGTAAATAACAAAAGTGGAAATGTGACGAAAGTGCCACTTAATTAGAGAGCTTCGCTCTTGCGGGACATTCTCACGAAGAGAAGTCCCGTCCTCCATCGCGTCACCAATTCGGCTTACATGACTTTAGATGATTGATCAGAGAAAGGCGTTCTCGTTGACTCAACCATGCATATTCAGTCTCCTACTGTCTCAGGAGCTTCAAATACTAGCTCAAACCCACCTACCAAGAGAGTCGCTGCATAACCAATATCTCCGTTGAATAAGAAAGTTGGAGAGGAAGTGCTAGTGCGGGCCGCTTTGAGTAAAAATTTCCTTTAAAAAAATCCACGATGAGTTGACAAGAACGCTCGTCTGGCTAGTCTCCGCCTCCCTCACCAAATTGGAGAGGCGACTACTCAACCTTTTTCCGACCTACTGCTATGAAAAGAACTTATCAGCCTTCGAAGCGAGTCCGTAAGCGTCAACACGGCTTCCGTGCCCGCATGGCTGACAAGGCGGGTCGCGGCATTCTTAAGAATCGCCGTCGTAAAGGCCGCAAGCGCCTCCTTCCAAAAGGGGCCGAGATTCACTTCAAGCGCCACACGGTGCAGAACAATACCAAGTAATCAGCTGGCCGCCTTCGAGTTTTCCTCAGGCGGCCTTCTTTTTTTCAGCGTGCCGTCGCAGCTATGGAACTTTCCCGCAAGCGACGCATGCTCGACTGGAGCGAGTTTCGGACCGTGCGCACCGAAGGACGATCAGCCGCCGGACGCTTTCTTGTCATCGGTTCCCACTTGGACCCAAGCCTCGATGGTCGAAGATTCGGCTTCATCACCTCGAAAAAGGCTTCGAAAAAAGCAGTCACGCGCAACCTTCTTCGCCGCCGCTTCCGCGAAATCGTCCGGAAATGGGGTGACCACCTCCCCGACCAGTATCGTTTCGTCACCATCGCTCGTTTTCGCGCCGTCGGCGCCACCTATCAGGAACTCGAGGCCGACTGGATCAAAACCGCCAAACGGCTCAACCTTTGGAGCGAAAACGCATGAAACGGCTCATCCGCATTGTCATCCGCTTCTACCAAATCTTTCTTCGGCCTTTCATGAAAGCACTGGCCGGACCACACGCAGGCTGCCGCTACGCTCCGACCTGCTCGCACTATTTTCTCGAAGCAGTCGAAACCCACGGCTCTCTCAAAGGCAGCTGGCTTGGGATTCGCAGGATTATACGCTGTCATCCTTGGGGCGGGTCCGGTTATGACCCCGTTCCACCCACGAGACCTCAATCATCTCAACATTGACCCTTTTATAAATCATGGATCGTAAAGCTTGGATCGTCGTCATCATTTGCAGTATTCTGCTCGCCTACAACTTCCACGTAAGTAGCGAGAACAACAAGATCTTGCGCGAACGCCAGGCTCAGGAAGCCGGCCAAAAGAGGGCCGCCCAAGCAGCGGAGGACCCGGAAACTCCCGCAAGCCTGGATGCCAGCACGGAAAATTCCGGACTCGTCGTCACTCCTCCAGTGGAAGCCGTCGGCAACGATGAACTCCACCTAATCGAAACCGACGAGACCATTTTCGAACTCTCCTCACTCGAAGGAGGCATCAAGGAGGCCACCTTTAAGAACGAACTCGCCGTCAAGGACCTCACCCGCAAGGTCCGCATGAACGACCTCGGGCCCAATCGTATCGGCGCCCTCCTCGGACCTGGTGGAGTGGCTCTCGACAAACCCTTCTACAAAGAATTTTCAAAAGACGAAAACTCCGTCGTCTACATTGGTGAGCTCACTAACGGACTCGGCGTCAAAAAAACCTGGCGAAGGGTCGCCGAGGGCGAAGGCACCGCCTATCGCCTCCAATTGACCATCGAGCTCTTCAACACCTCTAAGATCGATATTCCTCTGGGCACCATCCAATTGGTCACCGGATCGACCGCTCCCCTCCACAAGGGTGAGCGCGCTGACTACGTCAACTTCTTCTGGCAGGACAAGGGCAACTTCGAATCCGAACATCCCGGCTATTTCAAAGGGGGCTTCTTCGGTAAGGAGAAAATCGACTTCACTGCATCCACCGAGCAAACCCTCGATTTCGCCGGCGTCGAAAACCAATTCTTCGCCACCATCGTCGATCCCGCCGAAGATTTTCCCAGCATCGTCCGCGCCCAGCCCGACAAAGTCACGCTCCCACTGGAACGCGGCGGCGACATCGCCCCCCTCCTCACCCAATCAATCAGCCTTCCCGGCGAAAACCTCTCCCCCGAAAAGGGCCGGACCCTCGTCTACGACATCTACATGGGGCCAAAAGACAATTCCCTCATCCGCAGCCTCGATGGCAATAAAGATGACGTCATGAACTACGGCTTCTTCAGTCCAATCAGCCGGACCCTGAACTGGATTCTCAACAAGCTCTCCAGTCTCTTCGGAAGCGAAAAAAACTCCTGGTCATGGGGCTGGGCCGTCGTCGCCCTCACAATCCTGATCCGCACCGCGATGTGGCCGCTCCATGCCAAGTCCACCCGGACCATGAAGCGCATGTCCAAACTCCAGCCGAAAATGGCAGCACTTAAGGAGAAATATGCGGACGATCCCAATAAGATTCAACAGGAAACGATGAAGATGTATCGCGAGTTCGGAGTCAATCCGATGGGTGGTTGCCTCCCCCTCCTCGTCCAGATCCCCGTCTTCTTCGGCTTCTTCACCATGCTGCAATACGCCGTCGAACTGCGGAACCAGCCCTTCATGTGGGTCACCGACCTCTCTCAGCCTGACACGATGGGAAACCTTCCCTTCGGCCTCCCCTTCCTCGGCGACCCGGTCCCCGTTAACATCCTCCCTATCCTCATGGCCGTCACGATGGTCCTGCAGATGAAGATGACCCCCAGCACCGGTGATAAAATGCAACGCCGCATCATGATGTTCATGCCCATCATGTTCTTCTTCTTCTGCTACAACTTCGCGTCCGCCCTCGCCCTCTACTGGACCACCCAGAACATCTTCTCCATCGGCCAGACCTGGCTCATGCAAAAAATGCCCGAGCCTGAGCTCAAGACTTCCAAGAAAGCCGGTAAGAAAACCTTTATGCAAAAGATGTCCGAACGCGCCGAAGAAGCACAAAAACAGCAAAAGCTGCGCAAGAAAGGACAAGCCTCAGGCCAGGAAACCGCAAAGCTCAAAAAGCCCCGCGGACCAAAAACCGGAGGCTAAGGGACGTTCCCAACATCCCCGGCAGGGATTCATACTGTGAAGACTGGACACGTAGTGGACAGGGGACAGATCAGATCTTCGTTCGAGAGATCGTCACTACCTCATCACGGGGAAGACTTTTATGCCACCTCTTAAGTTGGGATGGGCCTCTCAAGCCGTAAACACCAATCATGTTGACTCCAAATAACTGAGCACTTCGACTTTCAAGGTTCTATGAAAGCCCTCTTCCTTGCCTTATGTCTGCGCTTGGTAAGGTCTGCCGTGAACGACCTTGATACTCACTGACATCAGCCATACTTCGAGTTGCGTGAACCTTCATTTACGGAAATTTTCCACTTACGGTGGACCATTGTCACACAAGATCACAGCAGGAATTCCGTAACGTTTGAATGCCTCTTCAAGATGCTCACGAACTGTCCCCGTTTTCATGCTAAGATACGCTACCAAGACCAGATTAAAACGGCCGTGATCGTCACACACCGTTAGCGGGTGACCGCGTCTCCCATCAGACATCAGAAAGTCTCCCTTATCCTCCATTTGTCAAAGATCGTTGGGGTGAGGATACTCGAATCGCTGATAGTCCCATTACTCACGCGGACATTCTTCTAAACGATTATTTCGCCGAAGGAACTCGGTCACCGTGCTTGGTGAGGGCACCTTCGAGATACCTTTGTTTTGAAGCGATTGATCCAACCATAGCCCACACTAGGGCTGATCTTAAAACGCCTCATTAGCTCACGCTTATTGGCACCAGGCTGCAGGGTCGCAGTCCTTCGCCCATGCCTCCGAATGAAAAATCGGCATCATGGGCTTCTCCGCCGGCGGCCATCTCGCCTCGATGTGCGCCACCATGTTCACCGATAAAGTCGTCCCGCTTCGCTCCGGTTATGCTCAAAAAGAGAAATCACTACTCTTCCTTCGCTGGAACAGGTGCCTTCTCCGCACCTTCCAGCGTGCGGAGATAATGGCGGATCGCTTCGAACTGCTTGTCGGCATCACCCTCGTAAAAAGTCGCGTTGAGCGCGCGTTCTTTATCGACGGTATATTTCGGCATGATGGTGAGCGGCGCGTGACGCTGAGGCCAGAACATCCAGGAGCGATAGTATCCCTGACGAAGACGATCACTGGAGAGCTGCAGGTTAGGCCCCTGCCCCTCGAAGGCCTGAAGTGCAGGAGTCTCGCCAGCGGCATGGCAGGTGACGCAGGCGTAGCCCGTCAGTCCTGCGATTTCCTTCCCGGATTTGGATAAAGTGGAATCAACTTCGAACTTCGATTCGGAAAGGTCCATCCCAGCTCGATAAGTCATTCCTTTGGCGAGAGAGTCGGCATGACCCGGGAATCCCGGCATGCGGGCAGACATCCACGGCCTCACTTTTAAACCTTCACCTTGAAGAAGAGACTGAAGCCAATCGCTGTGGAACTTCTCACCCGCAAGCGAGATCTCGGGGAGCTTGTTCTCGCCCGAGTGACAGCTGGCACACTGGAATCGCTCCATCGCACGCGTGGCATATTCGTGCGGCACGAAACGTCGGAGCGAGGTGTAGTTCTTATTCCCGTCGATGTTCTTGAAAGCGAAGAGCGCCTGCTTGTCATCGAGGCTAAGACCAAGCTCCGGAGCATTCCCCTCCTCTTCGGAGAGGCAACCGTGTTCGAGCCACTCGGTATTCCACATCTCCTTTAAGTCCTTGGCAGGAAACTCATACTTCACCCCTTTTCCAGGCTCATGACAGGTGGCGCATCGCTGGGCCACAAGAGCTTCTCCTTTCGCCGCATCACCGGCGGCGGCCGGGGAAACCTTGGGATTCCTGGACTCAATCCAAGCAGCAATGTCGGCAGCTTCCTGATTGCTTAAGCGGAGGTTGGGAAAAGTGGTGTGCTTGGCATGTTGTTGGGGATGAAGAAGAAGGGCCTGGAGTCCACCGCGCGTGTACTTGGAACTCTTGGCGAGCTTCTCCGCCCAAGGCATAAAGTGGAGCTCTTCGATGAGCTTCCCCCCTGCTTTGGCGTCACCTTTGAGAGCGGGAAGGTCTTTCTCCTTCACGCTCGCGAGGTAGGCGGCGATGTCATTGGCTTCATCCGGCGCGACACTTGGGCAATGGTCTTCGGGCTTCTTGACCCACTGCTCAAGCCACCCTTGATGGAAGCGGTTTCCCGCGTTCTTGAAATCAGGAAGGCTCTCAAATAGCTCGGGCATCTTCCCTGACTTGAAGTGGTTCTTGTCGGGCGTGTGGCACTTCACACAGTTCATCGCAGCGAAAAGATTGCGTCCCTTCCGGGCCTTGTCCTTGGCGGCGAGCATCGAGTTCGAGGTGTAGCGATAGGCCGACGGCTTCACGGGCTCCATAACAAAGTCGGATCCACTCCACAAAAGACGAATGCGACTGGTTCCTTTTTGCACGCCCTTAAAATGACAATAAATCGATTGAGATCCTGCTTCTAATTCAAGCGGCGGGCATTCAAGCGGCAGCTCTCCCTCCATGATTTGCTTCCCGTTGATCTTGAGATTGGCCCAGCCATTTCCTTCCAAGCGGAAGGCTCTCTGATCGCGGGCTTCGACGATGATACCCCCCTCAAAAACAGCCTGTGGTTCCGAAATGAAAACGGTAACCGCTTTCCTTTCTTCGATCGTCAAAGCCAAGCGATCGACCACCACGGCGTCATCGGCACTTCCTTTCGAAGTGCTCAAAATGAGTCCCGGTTCACCGCGTGCTTCCTTCTTAATTACGGGAAGATTAGTCAGGTCCAAACCGTGATCAGCAAAAGTCGGACGCAAATTATGAACGGTGTTCCAAATGGTCTCCTTGAATTCCTTTTTCGCAACATCGGCGAGATCCATGCGGACTTCCATCTGCATGGCCGGCGTCATCTTGGGAATGTAGAGGAAAACCGATTTTCCATCGGGCAAAAGTTGGGCCGCGCGTACCTCGACAGCATCGACCTGATTCACCGAACCTTTCGAAGGTTCAATAAGAGCGTGTTCCCGAGCAACGGAGTCCATTTCATCGATGGAGAATCTTCCCGAGCCATACTGGGGTCCCCAAATGTAGTCCCACTTGCTCACCGAATAGCGGCGCGGGTCCATTGCGATCTCTGCATCGAGTGGCGCACTAAACTCAACACGAATGCCATTTTTAAAAGCCTCCAACTTCATCGGAACGGGCTTCTCATCAGAGACAAAACGGACGCGCTGAAAACCAGTGCCTCCATTGGTCTGCCAACCGCGGAATCCAATGAGGTAAAGGTCGCCCGTCTTAGGATGGAAACGCCCGCGCATCGACGCGGTCGTGAGCTCGATCGGAAGACGATAAACCCCACCTTGCACCTGCCCCCCGACTTCATCGATCAGAGTGCGGTAGATCGAACTCTTGCCGTAGGAAATGTGGAACATTTTGCCCGCGTGATTTTTCCAAGGGCTGTTCTCTGGCACCCACATCTGGCTGCCGCTGGAGTTATCGACGTAATAGGGCAGCCAACAAAGTGGCCTTTCATAATCGGTCGGCATTCCCGGAAGATTACCAACGAAGGCCTTGCCGTCCCACTCGCTCGGCACCACGCCGTGGAAGCTGCTGCCATCGGGCTTGCTCCAGGTAATCTTGCAACGCGGGACGTAGCTCCCTTCGTTTTCCCCCGTCGTCATTTCGCCATTCGGTCCGATTCCTAAACCGCCCGGAGCGCGGAGCCCCCACGCCATCCGCTCGCTCGTGCGTCCATCGGAGCTTACTTTAAGAATGGTGCCGGTGTGCTCGGTGAGCTCCGAAAAGCCCCGGCCACCCGAAAGAACAGGTGCGGCCTTGCTGAAGTAAAAGTTGCCCTCTTTGTCAGTCTGGAGATCGAAGGCAAACTCGTGGAAACCGGGTGTAATAAGGACGTCATTGTTGAAGCACTCGTAGAAATCAGCTTCGCCATCACCGTTGAGATCATGCAAGCGAGTCAGTTGATCCCGTCCGTGCGTGTAGATGACGTCATCGACAATTTTCAGCCCGAGAGTTTGATAAAGCCCGCTCGCAAAACGGCGCCACTTAATCTCCGAAAGATCACCCTGGATCCCCTCGGCGATCCAGACATCACCATTCCAACTCGAACAAGCCGCACGATTGCCATCGGAGAAAAAGTCGAAGGCTCCAAAGCGAATATTCGATTCCCAAGGGTTGTCCTTGGGAAGAGGAATGTCATCGACCGCATAGCCTGCCTTCGCCTCGCTCGTCCGGCCTTTCGTCGTGATCACCTCCGGGAACAAAGAAGGCCCTCCTTCAGTGAGAGCTTTGAGGCTGGAACGTTTCGCCACGGGAACTTCGACACCTTCCGGAGCAAAGACGACATCAAAGGAACCTGCGGAACCTTTCTGTAGAGAAACCACAATACGACCGGAAGGGAGAGTCTTTAGACGCACGCCATCAGGCGCGCCCCGCAGGCTCACCTCGATCTTGCGCCCCCCATCGAGCTGGTCCGAAACCAGCAACTCAACTCCCTTTTTCAATCGCTCAAACTCAAACGAACGCAACATCCCTTTGCCCAGCGTCCATGGCATTTCAAGGAATTTGGAACCGCTCACCGAATAACTCAGCACCGTCCCCGCTTCATGACGGTAGAGTCCAAGATACTTCCCTTGTGCGTCAGGAAGCGGGCCGTTTTGCGTTTCACGAGGGTCATCCCAATCGCCGTCCACGGCCACTCCCAATCCCTTGTTCGTCGCAAAAAAGTAATCCTCACGGTCCTCAGGAAGATAGGAATTATCGTTATGTTTTCCGCTCCACGGGGTTCCCTCCAGTTTGACGGTGCCCTTAAATCCGCCAACCATGCGCAGAGTCTCGGTATCGAACACCACCGAGTGGTCTTCTTTGTCCCCAAGATTGATCGCGATTCCCTTGAGCACCGCAACCTCGCCCTTCGGACCAAAGCCCAGAAAAGTATCACTAATAAAGGGCCCGGTATCCATGACATCCCACCAACTGGCCTTGGCATTCTCGGCGAGGCGCTGTTGAGTCAACTTAGCCCGCGTTTCCGCCAAACTACTTCCGATCAGGAAAGGGAGAATTCCGCCAAGGGAAACTGCGCGTGAAAATGTCGTCATCAGTGGTGAATAGATCCTCTTCGGACGCGGAAAATCCGCAGGCCCAGCAATGGAAGAAAATTATTTCCAAAAAAGTATATTTCAGGTCCACATCGTCAATCCAAAATGCCTGGCAGTATGGCGAAGGGTAGAACAAGAGAGTTCTACAGCCTCATCTTTTCATTGGCTACCCTGAGAGCATATGCTTTCTTTAACCCCTCCTCATGAATCGCCGCTCGTTCCTTCGCACCTCCGCCGCTACCACTGTCTTTGCCGGCACCTCCCAAACCCTCAGCGCCCTTGCCGCGGACAATGTCTACCGCGCAAACATTGGCCTCCAACTATACAGCCTCCGCAACGAACTCAAAGCCGACACCCCCGGCACGATCAAGGCACTCGTCGATGCCGGCTACAAACAAGGCGAGATGTATGGCTTCCCGAACTGCGATGACATGATCAAGGCCGCCAACGATCACGGCCTCGGCTTGCACTCCACTCACTTCGATTGGGAAGCCGCCGTAAATCCATCCGACGAAGGCTTCTCCGACTTCAGAAAAATCGTCGAGAAGGCCAACCAGATCAAACTCACCCACCTCGTCGTTCCCTACCTCCACGACAAGGACCGCAACTCACTCGATGACTACAAGCGCGTCGCTGGGAATCTCAACAAGGCCGCCGTCATCGCCAAAAAGGCAGGCATCCAACTCGCCTACCACAACCATTCTTTCGAATACAAACCGATGGGCGGATCGACCGGATTCGACATCTTCACCAAGGAGTTCGCTCCCGAGATGAAATTCGAACTCGATGTCTTCTGGGTCAAAGCCGCAGGCGTCGATCCCGTCACTTTGATCAAAAAGTTGAGCGGGCGTGTTTCACAGCTTCACCTGAAGGATCTTAAGAAGGGACTCGAACTTCCTATCTACGACGGTATGCCCAAAGAAGCCTTCAAGGAACTGGGCAATGGCATGATCCCCATGGAGCCCATCATCGAAGCAGGCAAGGCCGCCGGGGTGGTTCATTGCCATATCGAGCAAGACCACTCGCCGAACCCGCTCAAGAGCGTCACGGAAAGCGTTGCTTACTTGGAGACTTTGTAAGTCACACTAGCCGAAATTTTTCCTATTGGTATCACAACCTCGTCAGCCGTAACCCCGACGAAAGGTTCGGCCATGGCCTTCTTCTCCAATTAGAAAAAGTGGTTACCACCACCTCTGCCTCCCTGCCCCTTTTTACTGAGCCTCTCTAATCTGGCAAGCACCAGTGAAAACAAAAATGGAAAAGAGACGAAGTGATGTCCGTGCTAAAAAAATAATCATCAATGGAACACGGACATCAGGAAAAGTCTCATCCCAAAACAAGTCTTTCAGTGGAGTGGACACCTTTTAGGTTAGGTCAAAAGCTCTATCCACTTCGTCGCACAAACATCAAAAGTCCACCACAGGATAAAAAGAGAGCCCACTCCAGTTCCAGCGGTGAAAGCGTTGTAGAGATTCGAAAAATTCGATCCATCCTCATCGACACGATTGATGTCATTGCCGCCAAAGGAACTGTTATTGATCACGCTGAAGTAAACAGTAGCCCCTTAAACCGAGAAGATGAGAGGAAGAGCAAGTGCGATTGGAATTGATAGATTCATCACCCTAAAGCACGCAAAACTCTAGGGGATGTTACAGCGAAACTGAGATTTTCTTCGAATTACTTCACTGTCATCCCCGGGTTGGCCTCAATTACCTTTCCATCAGAAAACGTCACCTCCATCGGTGCCTTCCCGAAATTAAAAGCGGCGTAAGTTTTTTTGCCGTCCTTCAAGAAAACATTCGTGAACGGATAATCCGATATCACCGTCGCATCATTGCGCCCCAGTCGATCAAGCGTGTGTATCCAGTGATCCATAAAGGCATGCGTGTTCCCTCCTTCGAGTGAGCAGTCCGGCGTCGCCGTGAGATAATCTACCCCCACTTTTGGATCATTGAGCGCGCCAAACATCACCACCAAATCGCCCCAGCCATTGTTGTAATCCGCGCCGCCTTTTCGCTTGGAAACAATCATGTCGTGATTCTTCTTCACGTAGTCCGGATGCCGCCCCATGTAGATCGACGCCGGTGTAAAGGGCAGCCAGTTAATCCCGTGAATACAATCGATGTCTCCCGAGAACCAAGTCGCAAAAGCACCCTTACCTCCCCAAATCATCCCCAACGCCACGTTCGGAAAGTCCTTCGGAAAGTTCGTCCCTGAGACATCGAACCAATACTCCTCCACCGCAGTCCGCTCAGTGTTAAAGAGGAAGGTTCCCAAATCGCGAAGGTCTTCGTCACCCGTAACCTCGCCCCAAAGCATCAAGCCATACCAGGCATTGAGTGATTCCGATGACGACTCCTGATTGTTCCCGTCGCCAAACTTCGCATGCCCCGAGGCCCACGAATGCCCCGCATAAAGATCAAAGCATCGGATGTAAGGAAACATCGCGTCCTTCCGATTCGACGACGCGATATCGCGAATGATCAACTTCATCATGGGACTCCACCTCTTCGCCCACGCCGGATCAAGCCGCGCCACTTCCGCCGCTGCTCGAATGAAATAACCGTAGTGGAAATGGTGATCGTTCAATTGGTCATCACTCCCATAAGACGCCCCACTCCCAATCAAGGTCCCCCACGCCTTATTGTAATAGAAAAGCGGAGCAGCTTCACCGGCCGATGCCGTTAACCAATTCTCCAACCGACTCTGAATCTCCCCCACAAAACGATCCTGCAATCCTTTCTCCCCCGCAATTTCCGCAATCCCGCTCAGCGTCGCAAGCTTGCCGAGATGCTTTCCTTCCCAATAAGTATCGGCAAATTCATCCTTTATCGGTCCGGCCTCCTTTTTGAGATTGGCCACCATCCGCTCACGACTCGCGATCCCTTCTTTTGGCAACATCGGGAGTAAGCCCTGCACCGGAACTAAAGTGGAAAACTCCTCTCCCGAAAAAAGCTTCATCTCACCCCGCACCGACTTGTAACTCATCCCCGTGAGCGCCGCCTTGGAATATTTCCAATGATGGGGATAGAGCGCCATGAGGGTCCCTGAACCCGATCCCTCCATCGCCTTGGTCACCGCGTGATATTCCGTCGTCACCTGGCCCTTGCCCACCTGAGGCTGCACCAGAGTATCAACAACATGCAGATGCGCATGCTTCGCAAAAAGTTTCAGTGTCTTCTCATTCCCCTCCGGCAACAAGGCCACCGAGAAATACGATTTCCCCTTTTCATTTTTCACCATCGTCCCATCGAGCCCGGTCCACTTCGACCCCTTCGCGCCGAACAAACCATAATGACTCCCGCGCACCGTCAACCCGATTATCGAGTCGCCTTCTTTCCCCAACCAAACAATCGGCTTATGCGCCATCGTCAACTGCACCTCGCCGCCTTGCACCTCACCAAAAACAAAGGGACTGCCATGTCCATAGCTCGTCCGCAAGATCGCGTCCCCCGCCGCAAACTCCGCCGTGATCATCCAATCCGAATAATCCGCCAAGCGCGCATCAGGAAACTCCGCCATCGCCGAATGCCCGATCGAAAAGTCGCCCCCTTTCGAAACGCCACCGCCCATGATGTTACCCGAGCTCCCATCAATTCCTCCTCCCGGATAGCTCACTCCCAAGCCCGCTTCGTGACACACCATCCCCAGGGGATGCGGAAACATGTTCTGCGAAAATTTCTCCCAAACCAGCGAACTCCACCACTGATTCGTCGGCACTGGGCCCGTCAAATCCTTCGTCCGATAAATCGCCTCGGCCACTGGCAAAGCCGCAATCTTTTCCGGCCGCACCGTCGTGTAACTCCCCGCACTCACCGGCACAATCTCTCCCAAGGAAAAAACCGGATTCAAAACGATCCCCAAGCCAACCAAACTAAAACACTTCCTCATGGGGATCAAAACTAGGCCCAAACTCGACGAAGTAAATTGCATTATTTTGCACAAATCGAAAAACGTAATCAATTTTTAAAATTCCTCCATTTCCCCGCCAAAACCCTGACCATTGATGATCACGAGCCCAAAGCGTTCCGCGTTCGCGCCACGAGATCGGTATCTTTTTTGCCAGAACCTTGAAGCCAAAAGACACTTCCTGCCAAAAAGCGATTTCTCATCTCGGGGGAAATACTCTCGTAATCCTCCAGGACCGCGGAACTAAATTTATAATCATGCGAGCCCGTTCCCTTGAGGTAGATTAAGCGCTGGGCTTCCTTCATGAAGGGTTTGGGATCTTTCGTCGCATTAAGGTAGGCGAGAGCTTTCTTGGCCGCCAGCTCCTTGTTCCCACTGATTTCGGCGAAAATTTCATCGATACCGGGAACTCCGTCAACCGGCTCAAATTGATCAATCGCCACCCCCTCTTTGATTCCCCCACGATCGCGGAACATCGTGAGGAAAGCAGCATTCTGAAGAAGGAGGAATCTCCGCGTTTCATCGTTGAAGGTGTGCTGATGTGCATAGTGCAGCGCATTCGTGGTGGTGCTGGCGTGAAGGGAAACGATTCCCGGTCGACGCATGAGCATCTCGGAGGCATGTTGGAAAAGCCCGTCCCAAATGGACTGCGGTGAAATCTTATTATTGAGAAGCTCAACAACCTTTCGGCTCGCATCCTCCCATGTCCCTTCCCGGAGTACGGAAAGCATCTCGCTGGTCGCTTCTTTCTTTACCACGCCTCCTTGCCAGTCGCCTCGGATCGTTTTTAACATCTTTTCGTTCAATCGACCGGGGAGGTCTGCCTCGTGGCTGCTTTCACCGGGGTTGCTCCCACTGTGCTGCAACAAGGCATATCCAAGGGAGCGGAGAACGGGTTCGGAATGGTTCCACCCAATCGCTTGCAGCGTCCTCCAGCTGTTGGCGACGTAGATCGCCTTATGTCCAATGTCGCGGAAATCTCTCGCTCCATATTTTGCAAAGAGATCAAACACTTCCTGAGCACCTGCCGCCCGGGCCAACCCTGCCGTTGCGGCATCAACTTTCGCTTCGTCCCAGCGATCCATTCCTTCCGCAAAAAGCTCACGGGCTTTCCCGGATGAGGGAACCTCACTCTCTTTGACCGAAGCCATCGTCCAATCTCCCTCTTGCACGTCCCGGGCCTGGGAAGATTTAAAGTAATCGAGCGCCCAAAAGATGGGGAGCCAGCGATCTGAATCGGGCGAGTTGACGCTCGCAAGGTGAGCTGAATTCACCACCAAGACGGCATGGAATTTGAATCCCACCGGACGGGGCTGGATGTTTCTTACCCCTGCCAGAAGAAGGGCACTGAGAATTTCACGGTAGGTCGTTCCCTTCTTAATGCGTCCGGCAACCTCTTCCAGAAGCCGCTCACGGGGGGTCTCCTCCAGCAGCCGAATGAGGGGCTCGATCTCGGGACGAAACTGAACCTGATTGGGATCCAGCTTTACATCCTCGGCTCCGAGCAAGGGAATCTTTGAGAGAAATCCCAGCGCTCCGGCAGCCGCGCCAGTCTGGAGAAGGTGCCGACGGGATGGATGATAGTTCATCTCAAAAGGTTAGCGTGATCTGCAGGCCAAGTCCCGCATGAAAATCATTTCTCCTCATTCAAAAGGCGTTCTGTTCCCTCTTCGTCGCCCTCCTTTAACACCTTTCGATTTTTCAAATCATATTTACTGCCCTTTCTCACCGTGACCCACTTCTTTTCGTCAGGAGTGTCCTTCGTCCACGATTTAGGATCATAAACCAGGACCGCTCCCTTATCCTTACCGATGACTTCAAATTGATCACCTTTCACGACAATCGCGACGTCTTCGTCAATCCCAATACCAAGCAGTTTGGCACGATCAAATTCCTTGCGCATCTTCTTTCCCGGATCTGTCAGAACCTTCAAAAGGTCCATTTCTCGTCCACGGGCCACGACGTGCTGGTCGATTGCAGTGTTTCGCATGAATCCAAATCCCCGCTGCACATCGCCTACCATGATGGTGTTTCCACTCGTATCTCCTCGCGCGAGAAAGGACCCTTGAATCGTTGCTCCCGCTGATGATCCTCCAATCACTCCGCCCCGATCGAGGACCTTGTGAAACTCCTTCTCGGTTCGCGTTCCTCCATAGGCCTTTGTGAAACGCCACTGTCGACCTCCACCGAACCAGACTCCGGTCGCCCTCGTGAGTGGTTTTACGAATTCTTCTGTCTCCGCTTCCTTGCGGTCATGAGTATGGAGAATGGTGACCGCGGCAACCCCCATCTGCTTGGCCAATTGAACCGACCACGAGCGATCGTAGTTGTAATCTGGATCACTTGAAGCAGCGGTCGGGACGATGACAATGCGCGCTTTTTCTCCTCCGGCCAGCTCGACGAGCTTCTTAAAGATCTGCGGGAAGGTCTGATCCCGGCCGCCGCCTCCCATAATGACCAAGGCTCCCTTTCGGGGACCTACCATTGTTTTCGGGGGATTCTCGGCGGAGGACGGAGAGATCAGAAAGAGACTGATAATAAGAATCAAGAAAGGTGACTTGCTCATAATTGACCAAGATCCGGTAAGGAGTAGCTCCTTGCAATCATTCTTCTGCCGGGACCCGGAAAAAGAGGGGCTTCCCTTCAAGGTCGGTCAGAGGAAGAGCCCGACCACCCTGATCCATCAGGCTTCTGTGAAGTTTTGGTGAATTTGGATGCCCTTCATAAATTTGCGACCTCCCCATTCTGCACGACCAACTTCCACGATTCATCCTTCACTCTTCACTCTTCACCCATCACTCTTTCCCCATGCGCTCACGCAATCTCCTAGCCCTCGCCCTGGCCCCCCTCATCGTATTCCCGCTCATCTACTCCTCCGCCCGGGAATCCCCGGAACCCGAACTCAAAATCCAGGCCTTCACCAACGCCACCATCTACCCGGTCTCTTCGCCTAAGATCGAAAACGCCACTCTCCTCCTCAAAGGCGACACCATCATCGCCGTCGGCCCTTCCGATCAGATCGACATCCCCGCAGATGCCCAACGCATCGACGCCACCGGAAAGACCATCATCCCCGGCCTCATCTGCACCCACTCCCACATCGGCTCGGTTTCCGGTGCCGATTCCTCCTCGCCCATCCAGCCCGAAGTCCGCGTCCTCGACTCCATCGACGTCCGGGACACCTCTATCAACAAGGCCCGCGCCGGCGGCATCACCACTGTCAACCTCATGTCCGGCTCCGGCCACCTCCTCTCCGGCCAGACCCTTTACCTCAAACTCCGCGAAGGAAATACCGTCGAAGACCTCTCCATCAAACTCCCCGATGGCTCCCTCGCCTACGGCGTAAAAATGGCCAACGGCACCAACTCCATTCGCGATAACGGCCCCTTCCCCGGCACCCGCGCCAAATCCGCCGCCCTCGTCCGCCAAAAATTTCTCGAAGCACAAGTCTACCAAAAAAAGCGCGCCAAGCACCTCGAGGAAAATGATCCCGAAAAGATCTTCGAGCGCGACCTCGCCCTCGAAACCCTTGCCGACATTCTCGATGGCAAGCGCACCGTCCACCACCACACCCACCGCCACGATGACATCCTTACCGTCCTTCGTTTAAAAGAAGAGTTCGGATTTAAAGTCGTCCTCCACCACGTCTCCGAAGCTTGGAAAGTTGCCGATGAAATCGCAGCCGCCGACGTCCCCTGCTCCCTCATCTTCCTCGACTCCCCCGGCGGAAAACTTGAAGCCCGCGACTTCGAATGGCGCAATGGAGCCGAGCTCGAAAAGCGCGGCGTCCTCACCGCCCTCCACACCGATGACCCCATCAACGACTCCCGCTGGTTTCTCCGCAATGCCGCCATCGGCGTCCGCGCCGGCATGTCCCGCGAAAAAGCCCTCGAAGCACTCACCCTCTCCGGTGCCAAGATACTCGACCTCGACAAATCCGTCGGCTCCCTCGAACCCGGCAAGCAAGCCGACTTCGTCCTCCTCTCCGGCGACCCCTTCTCCATCTACACCCGTATCCTCGAAACCCATATCGAAGGAAAACAAGTCTTCGACCTCGAAGACCCCCAGGACCGCCTCTTCGCCGAGGGCGGCTACGGCGCCGGCCACAACCGCCAAGCCACCGGCTGCTGCTTCTACCGCTAACCTCCCCCAACCAAGTCCTTCAAAGTTGAACGTTCAGCGTTGAACGTTTTAAAAAGATCCACCTTCCTCATCATGTTCAAATCCCTCCTTCTCTCCCTCCTCAGCCTGAGCCTCACCGCCGCACACGCCCAGATCGCCGTCAAAGCCGATCTTCTCTTCACCATGACCGGCGATCTCAAGCCGATCAAAAATGCCATCATCCTCTGCAGTCCGGATGGCACCATCCAAGCCGTCGGCACCGATATCCAAATCCCCGAGGGCTACCAGACCCTCACCGTAAAAGTCGCCACCCCCGGCATCATCGACGCCCACTCCACTGTCGGCCTCTCCGGCATCCTCAACTCGCCCAAGCACGACCAGGAACAGCTCGAGAAATCCGCCCCCATCCAGCCCGAACTCCGCGCCATCGACGCCTATAACGGCCGCGACCCCCTCGTCAAATGGCTCCGTGATCTCGGCGTCACCACCGTCCACACCGGGCACGCCCCTGGAACCCTCATCTCCGGCCAACTCATGGTCGTCAAAACAAACGTCCCCGCCATCACCTCCCTCGACGACACCCTCGTCCCCACCTCCGCCGTTGCTGCCACCCTTGGCTCCAGCGCCCTCTCCAAATCCCCCGGCACCCGCGCCAAGGCCATCGCCCTCCTCCGCGCCGAACTCCTCAAAGCCCAAGCCCATGCACGCAAGATCAGCACCGCCGAGGCCGATGACGAAAAAGACGCCCCCGCGCCCAATATTAAACTCCAAACCCTCGTCGACGTCCTCAACAAAAAGACCCCGCTCCTCATCAATGCCCAGCGCCATCAGGACATCGCCTCCGCCCTCCGACTCCGCGAAGAATTCGGATTCAATCTCATCCTCGATGGCGCCGCCGAAGCCTACCTCCTCCTCGAGGAAATCAAAGCCGCCGGCATCCCCGTCATCGTCCACCCCACCATGGGCCGCCCCTTCGGCGACCTCGAAAACATGACCTTCACCCTCGCCGCCCAACTCCATCAAAAAGGCATCCCCTTCGCCTTCCAGTCCGGCTACGAGACCTACGTCCCCAAGACCCGCGTAGTTCACTTCGAAGCCGCTCTCGCCGCCGCCTACGGTCTTCCCCGGGAAATCGCCCTCGCCGCCTGCACCATTTACCCCGCAAAAATTCTCGGCCTCGATGACAAGATCGGCTCCCTCGCCCCGGGAAAACACGCCGACCTCGCCCTCTTCGATGGCGACCCCCTCGAAACCACCACCCACACCACCCACGTCATCATCAACGGCAAACTCGTCTCCTCGACCGCGAAGTAGACTATTTTTCAGGAGATTAGGACAGCTTTTGGCTACTGCTTGTAATCCCGCCCCATCAGGCTGTTCATCACGCC